>Ga0326597_10000822_pt1 | contig 52758 bp, 43 predicted proteins | sample RVTome_12_FD_203789 | JGI IMG/M metagenome (GOLD analysis project Ga0326597, IMG submission 203789) | Soil microbial communities from uranium-contaminated site in the Upper Colorado River Basin, Wyoming, United States - RVT100D185 | ecosystem: Environmental > Terrestrial > Soil > Contaminated >... | reverse complement strand
GATTGAACCGCCGACCTCTTCCGTGTCAAGGAAGCGCTCTCCCACTGAGCTACGTGCCTATGGCGGGGATGTAAATCAAAGGCCATCGGTTTTTATTTTCGCAACCCCATGATTTTATTATCAATTTATCGCGGGGCTGTCAACTTGCCCGGGTGTTGGGAGAGACCCGTTCCTGGAGCCACACGAGCCCTCGATAAACGTACTGCAGTCCTGAAATAATGGTGGTGACCGAGGTCAGAAAAAAGAGCCCATCGAGGACGTGAAATCGCAAAGGGCCCATAGGAAGGGCGATGTCCGGTATAAGGTTGCGGTCGTGCAGGTTGACCAGGATAACCGTAATAGTGAGAAGCAGGAGAAAGGTATTGGCCTTGCCCATGAAGCTCGGCAGGATCTCCATCTTTTGCTGGATCCAGAAGTACAGGGCGCCGTAACCGAGGGTGATGATGAGGTCGCGGCTCAGCACGAGAATCGTGAGCCAGCCGGGGGTCGCACCGATGTAGGTGAGGACTACGAGGGAGCTGATGATAAGCAACTTGTCCGCCATGGGATCGAGATAGGCGCCCAGACGAGTGCGCTGTTTTGTCCAGCGGGCCACGGGACCGTCCAGAGCGTCGGTAAGCCCCCCGAAGGCGAACACCGCAAGGGCCCAGGTGTAATGCCGCGAGAACAGCAGAAGCAGGAAGAGCGGGATTGTGGCGATACGAATCAGAGTGAGAAAGTTGGGAAGATTGAGCATGGGAACGTCGTCCTAGGGAGAAACCTCCAAGCAAATTTCGGCGAGCCACTTGCGCATTTGGCCTGCGAGTTTTGGCGTGAGAAGGGCCGTCACGTGAATGGTCCCGTTGTCGTAGCGTTCTTCCAGGACCCGGCCGCGCTGGCGGAGTTTGGAGAGAAGCGAGCCCTGGGATGCGCTAAGCGAAAAGTTCGCCTGTTCTTTTCCCAAGTCCAGGACCCGGCCCATGGCTTCCAGCAAGCCGTCGATGCCCTGACCCGTCAACGCCGATATGGGACAGACCCCGTAGGTTCCGTCGCCGTCCAGGGTCCCGGAGGACCCGGCCGGCGCCGCATCCATCTTGTTGGGTACGATAAAGCGAGGGATGTCGCCCGCTCCGATCTCCTTCAGAACGCCATCAACGATCCGGATCTGCTCCGCGTAGAGCGAGCTAGTCATGTCCACGATATGAAGCAACAGGTCGGCCTGCGTCACTTCCTCGAGGGTGCTCTTGAATGCTTCCACTAGGGAGTGGGGAATCCTGCTGCTGAAGCCCACGGTATCCACCAGCATCACGATCTCGCCGTTGGGTAGCCTGAGCGAGCGGGTGGTGGGGTCGAGGGTGGCGAACAGTTTGTCTTCGACGACGACGCCGGCCCGGGTGAGGGCGTTCATCAAAGTGGACTTCCCCGAGTTCGTGTAACCTACCAGGGCGATGGTCACGTAGGGGACGTCCAGACGTTCCTGGCGCTGCAGGTCCCGGGTGCGTTTCACTTTGACCAGCCGTTTTTTCAAGCTGCGAATGCGCCCGCGAATACGCCTGCGGTCCACCTCGAGTTGAGTCTCGCCGGGGCCCCGGGTCCCGATGCCTCCGCGTAGCCTGGAAAGGTGAGTCCACTGGCGGGTCAAGCGCGGCAGGAGATATTCCAACTGGGCTAGTTCGACTTGGAGCTTGCCTTCATTGCTCCTTGCTCTCTGGGCGAATATGTCCAGGATGAGCTGGCTCCTGTCGATAACCCGGATCTGGAAGGCCGTTTCGAGGTTGCGCTGTTGCGCGGGGCTCAAGTTCCCGTCGAAGATTACCAGGTCGGGGGCATCCGCGCGGACCCTCGCCTGAATCTCCTCGACCTTTCCCCAACCGATGAGGGTGGCCGGGCTGATCTTCTTGGGGTGCTGGACGAATCGCGCCGTTACCTCGGCGCCGGCGCTCTCGGCGAGCTTGTCGAGTTCGTCCAGACTCTCCTCCACGGAAATTTCGGGAGTCAAGGAGGGCAGCGCCACACCGACGAGTATGGCCCGTTCCCGCGCTGCGCGGCGATCCGAGGCGGGTGATTTGCCAGCTTTAGGCACGGGTGGTGATGCGGCTCCCAAAACAACGATTGACGGTCTCCAGGAGTTCCGGAGTGGGGTTGATCTTCAGGTGCTGCGGCAGTTCGATAACCGTTTCATCCCGGTTGGTATTGAGGTGGAGAAAGACCGTGCAACCTCCGCGGGAGCTCCTGAGGATCTCGTGAAGCCGGGTCAACTCCTGGGTGGTCACTTCCGGAGAGCGGAGGTAAAAGTGGAGCTCCTTTGTCTCGACCGCCGGGGGCGGCGCCTTGGGGCGAGTGCCCTTATGGTTTTCACGGGCGCGGGCGACGACTTCTTTGAGGGGCCTTACCTCGTTGGCGATGAGCTGGATCCTCTCTTCCCCGATGTCGAGCCTGCCCTGGATAAAAATCGGATCGTCCTTGACGAGAATATCGGCGGCGCGGCCATACACGTCGGGCCAGGCAATGACCTCGATAAAGCCCGTTTTGTCCTCCAAATTGAAGCTCGCGTAGCGGTCCCCCTTTTTCGTATTCCTGAGCTTGAGGGCGGTCACCACCCCCGCCACTTTGACTTCACCGGTGCCGGGGCTCTCGCGCAGCGCCGCCACGGTCCCCGAGGTCAGTCCGTTGACGGCCCGCTCGTATTTGTCCAGCGGGTGCCCGGTAACGTAAAAGCCGATGGCTTCTTTCTCGAAGGCCAGAACCTGATTGGCCGACCACTCCTCCACCGCAGGATAGTGTTCATGGCCGGTTTCGGATTCGTCCGGCCCTTGGTTCAGATTTGCAAAAATGTCGATCTGGTTGCTCTCCTGGTCCTTTTGGCGGGACTGTCCCGCGCGGATGGCTTCGTCGAGGGCGGCCATTTGCCGGCTCCGGGAAATCCCCGTGGAGTCGAAGGCCCCGCACTTGATGAGGCTCTCAATGACCCTGCGGTTAACCGCTCTCAGGTCGACCCTCCGGCAGAAGGCGAAAATGGACTTGAAGGGACCGTCCTTCTCGCGGCTTTCCAGGATGGCCTCCACGGCCTTCTCCCCGACGTTTTTCACCCCCGACAGACCGAAGCGAACCTGGCCCTCGGCCACCGTGAAACGTGCCCGGCTCTCGTTGACATCGGGGGGGAGGACCTTGATGCCCTGGCCCCGGCATTCGGCCAGGTTCTTGATGACCTTGTCCGTGTCCCCCATCTCCGAGGTCATGAGCGTGGCCATGAACTCCACCGGGTAGTGGGCTTTCAAATAGGCCGTCTGGTAGGAAATCAGGGCGTAGGCGGCGGAGTGCGACTTGTTGAAGCCGTAGCGGGCAAAGGTCTCCATCTGGTCGAAGATGTCGGCGGCGATCTTCTCGGAGACGCGGTTCTTTTTTGTCCCCTCCATGAACCGTTCCCTCTGGGCGGCCATCTCCTCGGGATTTTTCTTGGACATGGCGATGCGGAGCATGTCGGCCTCGCCCATGGTGTACCCGGCAAGACTTCGGCCGATCTGCATAACCTGTTCCTGGTAGATGATAACCCCGTGGGTGTCCCTCAGAATCGGCTCCAGCGCGGGGTGCGGGTGATGGATTTGCTCCCTTCCATGTTTGCGCTTGATATACTCTTCGGCCATGCCGCTGTCCAGGGGCCCCGGGCGATACAGGGCCAGAATGGCGATCAGGTCCTCAAAGCAGCTGGGGCGGATCTTAACCGTCATTTCCCGGATCCCGGTGCTTTCAAGCTGGAAGATCCCGGTGGTGTTTCCGGTGCCGATGAGCTTGTAGGTTTTCTTGTCGGTGAGCGGGATCTGGGTCGGGTCGATATCCACGCCCCGGGTTTCGCGGATGAGCCGCAGGCAGTCATGGATGAGGGTCAGGGTCTTCAGGCCCAGGAAGTCGAACTTGATGAGGCCGATCTTTCCCACGCTGTCCATGTCGAACTGGGTGACAATGCCTCCCTCCTTGTCCAGGGACAGGGGGAGGTAGTTGAGCAGCGGAAGATTGGAGATGACGACACCGGCGGCGTGGGTGGAGGAGTGGCGGGTGAGCCCCTCGAGGCACCGGGCATGGTCCAGGAGGGTTTTGACCCGCGGGTCCGATTTCATCAGGTTCTGCAGCCTCGGCTCCATCTTGATGGCGTCTTCCAAGGGGTAGTCGAATCCCTGTTTGGGGGCCGGTACGAGCTTCGCAATGCCATCGGTTTCGGCAAAGGAAAATCCCAGCGCCCGCCCCACGTCTTTGATGGCGGCTTTGGCTTTCAGGGTCCCGAAGGTCGCGATCTGGGCTACTTTATCGGCGCCGTACTTGTCCTTGACGTATTGGATCACCTGGTCCCTGCCGCGAATGCAGAAATCAACGTCGATATCGGGCATGGACCGGCGCTGCGGGTTGAGAAAGCGCTCGAAAAGAAGACCGTGGGGGATGGGATCGAGGTCGGTGATCTTGAGGGCATAGGCCACGAGGCTTCCCGCGGCGGAGCCCCGGCCGGGACCCACGGGGATGCCGTGGTCCTTGGCGTAGTTGATGAAGTCGGCCACGATGAGGAAGTAGCCCGAATACTGCATTTGCTTGATGACGGCGAGTTCGTGGCCCAGCTGTCTTTCGTAGACCTGGCGGCGTTCGTCGTCCAAGTCCGGGACGTGCTCCAGCCTCCTAGTGAGTCCCTCCCGCGCCAGTTCCTCCAGATAGTCGTCCAGTCCCTTTCCCTCGGGCGGCTCGAAGTGCGGGAAGTGGTAGTGCCCGAGCTCCAGCTCCAGGTTGCAGCGCTGGGCGATCTCCATGCTTCGCTCCACGGCCTCCGGGCAGTAGCTCATGCCCGCCTTCATCTCCTCCGCGGACTTGATGAAGAGCTCGTCCGTGGACATTTTCATGCGGTTCTCGTCCTGGACCATTCGTCCGGTCTGGATGCACAGGAGGACATCGTGGGCGCTGGCGTGGCTCCGTTCCACGTAGTGGCAATCATTGGTGGCCACCACGGGCAGGGAGAGGTCCTTGCCGATGTCGACGATCATGCGGTTGACCTCTTCCTGGATGGGAATCTTGTTGTCCTGAATCTCGAGATAGAAGCGGTCCTTGAAAATTCTGGCGTAGTTCTCGGCGGCGGCCTTGGCCTTGTCGATCTGGCCGGCGCTCAGGGAGGAGGCCACCTCGCCCCGCAGGCACGAGCTCAAGGCGATCAGGCCCTCGTTGCATTCCTCCAGAAGGTCTTTGTCCACCCGCGGTTTGTAATAGAAGCCTTCGGTAAAGCCCATTGTGACCAGCCGGCAGAGATTGCGGTACCCGTCCCGGTTCATGGCGAGGATCACCAGGTGGTGGTTGTATTCCCGGTTCCCCTTGTCCATTTGTTTGCGTTCGAAGCGAGTGGTTGGCGCCACGTAAATCTCGCAGCCGATGATGGGCTTGATGCCGTGTCGAAGCGCGTGGGTATAGAACTCCACGGCGCCGAACATGTTGCCGTGGTCGGTCATGGCCAGGGCGGGCTGCTTGAGCTCCCTGACCCGTTCGAGAAGCGGGTCAATCTTATTGGCACCGTCTAGAAGGCTGTATTGGGTGTGGCAGTGGAGGTGGACGAAATTGGAATGCTCCATGGGTCTTTTTTTCCGCGAATTACCGTAACACAAAAAAAACAGCGGTACAATTTTTTATCGGACGACGGGCCAGAACCGGATACCTGCGCCTATTCCCATTCGATGGTGGCTGGGGGTTTGGAGGAAATGTCGTAAACCACCCGCCCCGCGCCGCGCACCTCGTTGATAATACGGTTGGAGATGCGGCCCAGGAGGTCGGCGGGCAGGGGTACCCATTGGGCGGTCATCCCATCCTGGCTCTCCACCACCCTGAGCGCGATGAGATACTCGTAGCTCCGTTCGTCTCCCATGACGCCCACGGTGCGGTTGGGGACCAGGACGGCAAAGGACTGCCATACCCGGTCGTAATAGCTGGCGGCTTTCATCTCGTGGGCCACGATGGCGTCGGCCTCCCGCAGGATGCGAAGCCTGGGTTCCGTGACGTCGCCCAGGATGCGAACGGCCAGGCCGGGTCCCGGAAAGGGCTGGCGGATAATCAAGTCCATGGGTAAATCGAGCTCCTGGCCCAACCGCCGCACCTCGTCTTTGAAAAGCTCGCGCAACGGCTCGACGATCTGGAAACGCATCTCGGTCGGCAGGCCGCCCACGTTGTGGTGGCTCTTGATGGTTGCCGAGGGGCCGATGGCGGAGACTGACTCGATGACGTCGGGATAGAGGGTGCCCTGGACGAGAAAGGGGTAGTCTCCGAGCTTTTGGGCCTCTTCCTCAAAGACCTCGATGAAGAGGTGGCCGATGCGGCGCCGTTTTTCCTCCGGGTCGAGCACTCCCTTCAACCCCTCCAGGAAGCGTACGCTGGCGTCGACGTAGTGAAACCCCCGGCCGAAGCGCTTTCCGAGCTCGCACACGTCTTCGGCCTCACCCGCACGGAGGAGGCCGTTGTTCACGAAGATGCACAGGAGCCGGTCCCCCACGGCGCGGTGGACCAGCGTAGCCGCAACGGAAGAGTCCACGCCCCCGCTCAGGGCGCAAAGCACCCGGCTGTCTCCCACCCGGTTCCGGATGGACTGGACGGAGGTCTCGATAAAGTGCGGCATGGTCCAGGTGGGCTCGCACTTGCAGATGCGGAACAGGAAGTTGTCGAGGATCTCCTTCCCCTTGGACGTGTGGGTCACCTCGGGGTGAAACTGGACGCCGAACAGGCGCCTTCCCGGGTCCACAAAGGCGGCGATGGGAGAGTTGGAGCTATGGGCCAGAGTTAACCAGCCCTCGGGTACGGCGGTCATCTGGTCGCCGTGGCTCATCCACACAGGCGTCGGCTCGAGGGGAGTGAAACCATGGAAAAGGTCCCTGGGGTCGTCGATGATCAGGTCCGCGGGGCCGTATTCGCGCTGCCGGGCCTCGGCCACGGCGCCGCCCCCCGCGCGATTGATAATTCCCATGCCGTAACAAATGCCCAGAAACGGTACGGGAGTCTCGAAAAGCTCTTCCCTTACCTGAGGGGCGCTCTCCCGATAGACGCTGGCGGGGCCGCCGGACAGGACGATCCCCTCGGGATTTAAGTCTCTGATCGTTTCCAGGGAAACGTTGAACGGGTGAATCTCGCAGTAAACGTTGGACTCGCGGATGCGGCGCGCGATGAGCCTAGTGTACTGGGATCCGAAGTCAAGAATGAGAATCATTCGGCCCTGTAGTTAGGTGCCTCTTTAGTGATGAAGACGTCGTGGACGTGGCCTTCCCGCAGTCCGGCCGCTGTGATCTGGATGAAACGGGCCTTGGTTCTGAGCTCCTGGATGGTGCGGCAGCCGAGGTATCCCATGCCCGATCGTAACCCGCCCACGAGCTGGTGGATATTGAAGCCCAGGGAACCCCGGTAGGGGATCTGGCCTTCGATGCCTTCGGGGACGAGCTTCGCGCTCTCCTCAACGTCCGCCTGGCCATAACGGTCCTTGCTGCCGTCCTTCATGGCCGCCACGGACCCCATGCCGCGGTATACTTTATAGGTTCTGCCCTGGTACAGGATGGTCTCCCCGGGGCTTTCCTCCGTCCCGGCGAACAGGCCTCCGATCATGACCGAATGGGCGCCCGCCGCCAACGCCTTGGTAATGTCCCCCGAGAATTTGATGCCCCCGTCGGAGATGACCGGGATGTTGCGCCGCTCGGCCGCCTTGGCGCAGTTGGCGATGGCCGTGAGCTGGGGCACCCCGATGCCGGAGATCACCCGCGTGGTGCAGATGGAGCCCGGGCCCACGCCGACTTTGACGCTGGTGGCCCCGGCGTCGATGATGGCCAGGGCGCCCTCCTCGGTGGCGACGTTGCCCGCGGCGATGTCCAGCTCAGGGTAGTGACGCCGAATGCGTTCGACCACGTCCAGGACGTTCCTGGAGTGGCCATGGGCGGAATCCACGGCGATCATGTCCACGCCGGCCCTGACCAGGGCGTCCACTCGCGCCTCGCAGTCGGGCCCAACGCCCACCGCTGCCCCGACGCGCAAACGCCCGCGCTCGTCCTTGCAGGCGAAGGGATACTGGGTTTTTTTCTCGATGTCCTTGACCGTGATGAGCCCCTTCAAGCGGAATTCCCCGTCTACGACCAGGAGCTTTTCGATGCGATGGCGGTGGAGGATCTCTTTGGCCTCCTCGAAGTCCACGCCGGGCTGGGCGGTGACCAGGTTCTCCTTGGTCATGACGTCGCCTACGGACCGGTCCAGGCGCTTCTCGAAGCGTAGATCCCGGTTGGTGATGATGCCCACAAGCCGCTCCCCCTGGGTGACGGGGAGCCCGGAGATGCCGAACTTGCGCATGATCTCGCGGGCCTCGGCGATCTTCTGGTGGGGCGCCACCGTGATGGGCTCGGAGATCATGCCGCTCTCGTATTTTTTTACCTTCTCGACCTCGTCGGCCTGGGCGGCCAGCGTCATGTTGCGGTGGATGAATCCCATGCCGCCCTCCTGGGCCATGGCAATGGCTGTTCTGGCTTCCGTCACGGTGTCCATGGCGGCGCTGAGCAGGGGGACGTTCAATTTTATGCGTTCGGTAAGGATGGTGGAAACGTCGGTGTCCCGCGGGACAATGGACGATTCGGCGGGGACAAGCAAAACGTCGTCAAAGGTCAGGCCCACGGGGAGCATTTCCTGATTTAACATACTTCAACTCCGCTGCTGGGAATAAAAAAACCCAGACCTAAGCCTGGGTTTTATTCTTCGACTGGGAATTCCGGACGTCCATGTTTTTTCTTACCAGGATTTGCTCTCCTTGGCAAGGTCGGCGCCCCGGGACCGGAAAGAGGAGGGAGCCGCGAAGGCCTTCCACAGCGGCCGTTTTTTCAGTATGATCCTGGGCAGTGCTCGGCCGTGCAGGGCAGCCGGTTTTTTTTTCCATCATGCGGGCTGCCCCCAAGACCGGACCGGGACCGCCTCGTCATGGAAGAGACCGCTTCCGCTATGCTGGCGAAGGTTCAAAGCGCCTCCCTCTACGGCATCGACGCCCTCAGGGTCGAGGTGGAGGTGGATATCGCCTCGGGTCTACCCCAACTGGCCACGGTGGGCCTTGCTGAAGGCGCGGTCCGGGAAAGCAAAGACCGCATCCGCGCCGCCTTGAAAAACTGCGGCTATTCCTTCCCCTCGAAGAAGATCACCATCAACCTGGCGCCGGCGGACGTGAAGAAAGAAGGGTCCGGCTACGACCTGCCCATGGCCGTAGGGATCCTGGCCGCCGAAGGCCTGGTGCCGAAAGAGCGGCTCCGGGAATACTTCATGGTGGGGGAACTGTCGCTGGACGGCGAGATCAAGCCCGTGCGGGGCGCCCTGTCCGTGGCCGTGGCCGCCCGGGAAGAAGGCTTGAAGGGTCTGATCCTACCTGCCGCCAATGCCCTGGAGGCCGCCGTGGTGGGCGAGATTGAGGTGCTGGGGGCGCGAAACCTGCCCGAGGTCGTGGAGTTCCTGAACGGCGAGGCTTCCCTTGAGGCCACCCGGGTGGACCTGGACGAGCTGTTCCGCAGGCATTCCGTCTACGAGGCCGACTTCAGCGAGGTCCGGGGACAGCAGCACGTCAAGCGCGCCCTGGAGGTGGCCGCCGCGGGGGGCCACAATGTGCTGCTTATCGGACCGCCGGGTTCGGGCAAGACCATGCTGGCCAGGAGGCTTCCCACGGTGCTGGCCGACATGTCGCTTTCCGAGGCACTGGAAACGACCAAAATTCACAGCGTCATGGGGCTCCTCGACGGAAGACCCCTGCTGGCCACCCGACCCTTCCGCGCCCCGCATCACACCATCTCCGACGCCGGCCTGGTGGGCGGCGGCACCGTGCCCAGACCGGGCGAGGCCTCCCTCGCCCACAACGGCGTCCTTTTCCTCGACGAGTTGCCCGAATTCAGACGCAACGTTCTCGAAGTCATGCGGCAGCCCCTGGAGGACGGGAGCATCACCGTGTCGCGCGCCGTGGGCTCGATGAACTACCCCGCAGGTTTCATGCTCGTGGCGGCCATGAACCCTTGCCCCTGCGGCTTTTTCACCGACCCGCAAAAGGAGTGCACCTGCACGCCGCGCCAGATCCAACGCTACCGCTCGAAGATCTCGGGACCGCTGCTCGACCGCATCGACATCCAGGTGGAGGTGCCCGCCGTGCAGTACCAGGAACTCGCATCCCGCGACCCCGGCGAGAGCTCCTGCGTCATTCGCGAGAGGGTCAACGCGGCACGGCGCAGGCAAACAGAGCGCTTCAAGAGGGGAAAGATTCACGCCAACGCGCAGATGGGCGCCCGGGAGATCAAGCGCTATTGCGAGGTGAGCGGGGAAGGGGAGAAGCTCCTGGAGCTCGCCATCACGAAATTTGGCCTGAGCGCCCGCGCTTACAACCGCATCCTGAAAGTCAGCCGCACCATCGCCGACCTGGAAGGGACCGAGGCCATCCAGGCGGGCCACATCTCCGAGGCCATCCAGTACAGGAGCCTCGACAGGAAGACGTTCTAGCCGATTGTTTGAGGAAAGAAGTCCTTACGGCTTCCAGGATAGCTCGCGCAAAGACGCCTGCCCCGTGGAGTACGCGTTGTGACCGAGATCGCTAAGCATGGCCGCGGCGATTACTCCACAGGGCAAGGACGCCAAGTCCGGGGAAATAAGAATCTATCTCTCGCCGAGCCCGCGCATCTCGTCGCGATCGACAAGACTGTGAATGAGAGAGATGTAGAGATTAGATTCGGACGACGGTGTAAGGGACGAAAGTTTTCGGAATCGTTTTCACTGTGCTCAATCGAGTCATGGCGGTCAAGAAGCTCACGAAGTTATCGACGTTGACTTCTCTCTCGAGTCTGAGGCGGGAAGCCATCCGGAGTTGTCGAAATTCTTCCCGGACGGTGGCGGATTGCGAAAGGGACCTCAACTCCTGTTTTTCATCCTCGCTAAGCATGCTCAAATCGCCTTCTCAATCGCCTGGCTTCGTCCACTAGCTCAAAAAGCTCGTAGAATTCCTCAATCCGTTGCCAATCCAGGCGCCGGCCGTAAACTGCCATGACTCTCTCAATGTCGGCCATCTCCTGGGGCCTGCGATCAGGATCGTTCACCATGGCCTGCACCTTCAAGCCAATGACATCCTCCGGATTGACGACCCGGACGTCTTGGGCGCCGCCAAATATTGGATAGCCCTTTGCCCGAGAAAGCATCCCGAGCGCCGCTTTTCTGAACGCGTGCACGATATCGACTGATCCCCACTGGTCCTCGGCATGGCGGTATTGGGAGACGTTTTCCGTCCGCACATAGCGCTGGTAACCGAGGGCCGCCAAAACCGAGTGCAGCTTGTCCAGATCCTCCCGCTGCACGAGAAAATCCAAATCCATAGTCGCCCTGGGTATCCCCAGAACCCCCAAGGCAAAGCCGCCAATGGCGGCATAGCGAATCTTTTGGTCGTCGAAATCCGCCAGGAGCGTCTTCAAAACGCGCTCGAAGTCCACTCGCCGATATTAGACGCTCCCGCACGAACTCGCAAACGCACATCCAGCAGCGCCTGCTTGATGACGAGCCGATCAGGCTCGTCGTTATGTTGATTCCAATTGAATGATGATCTCAACCGCCCTGAAGTTCCGGGTAACCTCTGTTTGCAGCAGACCCGGTCCATCCTTTTCTTTCCAGGACGATTTGATAGGGTGTTAGAGCATTTAGCAATCTGCGAATAACCAAATGGTCTGGAACGTACGGCGTATTATAATCGGCCTCGCGGCAGGCTTAGCGGCCGGCGCCGCGCTGGCGGTCACTTTGAGTAACGGCATCCTGGGAGTCGTCCTGGGCGCGCTGGTTGGGATCGGGCATGTGCTCGCCTTTCCTCCAACACGGGGCGCCTACGCCGACAGCGCCATGACGGCGGCCGCCTTCGGCGTTCCGCTGTGGGGCCTGCTGAGCGTCATCGTTTTTCCGCTGCTATCCGGCCAGCAGCCCCAGTGGACGGCGGAAGGCATGCGCGCCCTCTTTCCGGAATTGGTGGGGTGGGTGCTGTACGGAGCGGCTCTTGGTTTGATATCCCAGGCGTTGAGCGATCTCGCCCTCTGGCGTTTGGGCCCGGAGCCTGCGCCGCCGGAACCCCCTGAGGTAAAAAAGACTAAAATCCTAATCCTGGGAGGCGGCTTTGCCGGTATGACCACAGCCCTCAGCCTGGAGCGCTTGTTTGGCGCCGATCGCTCCGTAGCCTTCACGCTGATCAGCGACACCAACGCGCTGCTCTTTACGCCGATGCTGGCGGAGGTGGCGGGAAGCAGTCTTGAGCCCACCCATATCAGCAGTCCGCTGCGCACCAGCCTGCACAGGACACAGGTCGTGCGTGGCCGCGTCACACAGATCGATTGTGAAAGGAAACGAGTCGTCCTCGACGTCGATAGACCCGCGCCCGGGAGCGGAGAGCCGTCGCCGTCGAGCCGGGAATTATCCTACGATCATCTGGTGCTGGCCCTCGGGGCGGTCTCCAACTATATGGGGATGCAAGGGGTTCAAAACGTGGCGTTCGATTTTAAAACCCTGCTGGATGCCATGCGCATCCGCAATCACGTCATCGACAAGTTTGAACTGGCCGATCAAGAAACGGATCCGGGCAAACGCAAAGAGATTTTGACATTTGTTGTGGCCGGCGGCGGCTTTGCGGGTGTGGAGTTGGCGGGGGCGCTGAATGACTTTGCCCGGGGAATCTTAGCCGACTATCCCAATCTGCGCGCCGAAAATCTGGAAATCATTCTCGTCCACTCCCGGAAACGCATCCTGCCCGAGTTGAGCGAGTCGCTCGCCGTGTATGCGCTCGAGCGTATGGCTGCAAGGGGCGTTACCTTCAAGCTCAATGCCCGTCTGGCCGATGCCCGGCCCGGAGTCGTCGTCTTGAAGCCGGAGGAGGAGATCCGTGCCCAAACCCTGGTTTGGACGGCTGGCAATACTCCTAATCCGCTGGTCGCGGCCCTGCCCGTCGAGCACGACAGGCGTGGCGCGGTGGTGGTGGACAGCACCCTGGCCGTACCGGGAGATCTGGGTTTGTGGGCGGTGGGCGATTGCGCTGTGGTGACTGACGCCAAGAACGGGAAGCCCTGCCCGCCGACGGCACAATACGCGCTTCGTGAAGCCGGCACGTTGGCCTATAACATCCATGCCAGTCTTAAAGGAAGACCCTTGAAGCCCTTTTCCTTCGATTCTCTCGGGGGATTATGCGTCGTCGGCCATCACACAGCCTGCGCCGAGCTCACAGTTCCCCTGGCGAGACACCGTGCGGTTCGTTTTTCCGGCCTCCTCGCCTGGCTGATGTGGCGCGGCATCTATCTGTCCAAACTGCCTGGCCGGGAGCGCAAGGTGCGAGTTCTCGTGGATTGGATCATCGAACTCTTTTTCCCGCGCGATATCGTGCAAACCATCGACATTAGAATACCCGACCGCCATGGACACACCAATCCTTAGGTATTCACCCCAGGGCGGCGAGGGAGGCTTCGCGGGCTCGCTTCTGATCGCCTGTATCGTTTCCGGGGGCGTCGGTATGTTGGGTGGGGCCGCACGGTCGGTGCTAGTGCCCGGCTCCGGCACAACGGGAGTGGTCCTTGGCGGATTGTATGGACTGTTCTTCGGACTGCTCTGCCGGCGGCGGGTGAATGGCCCGGGGGCGGGCCTGATCTGGGGTCTCGGCTATTCGTTTCTGTTGTGGGTGGCCATCCCGGCGGGACTTTTGCCGGTGGCAATGGAAGGCATGCCCACCATGGGAATGCTCGACGCGGCACGTGCAAACTTTCCCGAATTGGTTGCCTACGTGCTGTGTTTCGGACTGCCTCTTGGATTGGTTTCAGGAATTTTCGGCAGTCTCCAGCCGCGCCCCGACGAGGTTCCATTTAGTTTTGCGCGGGCGGTGGTGGTGGGCGGGTTGGCAGGCATTCTCGGCGGATGGGCCTTCGGCAAATGGATGGCAAAGGTCGACTTTTTTCCGCTTATCGCCGGCCTGGTCAATTCCGACTCCGCCATGGTCGGCGTCACGTTGCATTTTGTTTTCGCGGTGATCATCGGGTCGAGCTTCGGCGTGCTGTTCCAGCGCGACGTGCGCGGTTACGGGTCCAACCTCGGCTGGGGGCTGGCCTACGGGCTGCTGTGGTGGTTCCTGGGACCGCTCACCATCCTGCCGCTGTGGCAGGGCAATGCGCTGGACTGGTCCTTCGTTCGCGGCGGTGCCCTGTTCGGGTCCCTTATCGGTCACGTGATCTACGGCCTGATCGTCGGGTTGGTGTACGCCGCCGTCGATCGCCTTTGGGTCGGCTTTTTCACGGAATCCGATCCCATCAACCGCGAGCCCGAGGGGCCGGGTTCCCGTGTCCTCTATTCCCTCCAGTGGGGCGCCATGGCGAGCCTCGCAGGCGGGTTGCTATTCACCCTGGTCATGGTCGCAACGGGGGTCCTGCCAAGCGTAGCGAGCCTGGTGGGCGGCGCTTCGCCTGTTTTGGGTTTTATTGTTCACATGGGCATCAGCGCCCTCGTGGGAATGAGTTACGGGCTGCTGTTCCAGCACGAGGCGCCCGACTTCGGGTCCGGCGTCGCCTGGGGACTTCTCTACGGATTGATCTGGTGGTTCGTCGGTCCCCTGACTCTGATGCCCATCGTGCTGGGCGGTTCGATTACATGGACCGTCACCGCCGCCGGCGCCCTGTTGCCGTCCCTCATCGGGCACTTAATTTACGGCGCCGCCACGGCCTTTGTCTTCCAGGTACTGGAGCGCCGCCATACCGAGTGGCTGCTGCTGGATCCCAGACTTGCCGTCCGGGAAGAGCGCCGCCGCCGAAAAGTGGGCACTCCCGCCCCTGCCCTTTGGCTGTTTGCCCTGGGGCTGGGAGTCCTGCTACCGATTCTCCTGGCCGTTAGCGGCCCAACGGGCTATTCAACAGGCGGGTACTGATATTAGAGTTATCGTGTCTTCCAGCCTAAGCCAAGGGTCCCATGGCCGAAGCCGCCTGCCGGTCCCAACGCCGCTCCAGCTGCGAAAAGTAATCCCAGGCCCGACGGGCCAGATACGACAAGTCCATTTCTGCCCTGAACGCGTGGCATTCCTCTTCGGTGACAGAAACGATCTCACCGAGGGCCGCCGCTTGGGTTGCCTTGCGCGCGTCGTCTTCGAGGACCAGGGAGGCATAGAGCATTTCCTCTATGTCTCCTCCGATAACCGCGATGCCATGGGCGCGGAGTAAGACCGCCCGCTTGTTTTCCATGAGCCGCACGAGACGCTGCCCGCGGTCCGGTGTCGTGATGAGCTGGGCCTCGGGATAAACGGGCAAGCCCCCCGAGAACGGGGCCGCCTGGAGCGTGACTGGATGAAATTCGTGCCGGGCGATGGCAAAGAGCGTCGAATAAGGCGCATGGAGATGTGCCACCGCTAGAGCGTCGCCTCTCGCGGCATGCAGGGAGGTATGGATGGGCCATTCAACGGGAACAGGGCCGGTGCCATCCAGCAAATTGCCGTCCGGGTCGATGACTGCCAGGTCGCCCGCCTGCATGTTCGCCTTATCCCCACCGCCCCCGGGGGAGATTAAAATCCGTCGGCTTTCGGGTTGGTAAACACTTACGTGACCAAACAGACCGAGCAGTCCCTGCATGGCGAGGATGCGTGTGCAAGTAGCAAGCCGATCTCGAAGAATACTTTCATCTGACATGGCGTGTCATCCCCCTTGCCTCACTTCTTTGGGCTGCCGAGAGCCAGTTTCAACTTTTCACCCTTAGCATTGCCGTTTGGCAAAGACCACCGCAGGTGTCCAAAACGGCATGTCCGAAAATGGGAATTATCATTTTACGAGAAAGATCAATGCCCTGGGTTGTTTTCGCTGACGGTTTGACACCGTCCTTCTCTCTCGGTTATATTCGCCGCCACTGAAGGCAAGGATGCTTCGACAGCACATTGCTTCCAGTCCCCGGCGCTTAGAAATGTGGCAACATAAATCACTGCGGCAAATACCGGACACAAGCGGTGTGACCGTATCCGATTGCCGAGAGGGATAACCATGATTATTGACCTGGACTCTCATTTGCGGGAAGGCTACGTTTTGGATGAGGTCTACAAACTCAATGGACCGTATGCCAAGTTTTCGCCGGTGAAAGCGGATCCCAGTAAACATCACCAGGGTCGCTTCATTCATTGCTTGGAGCCCGACGACCCGAGAGCTCTCGCGAGTTTCGAGCACGCCTACATGTACGATTCAAAGTACAACGGAGAGACGGCGGCCCGGCAGGTCGGCGGTTATGATCTTGAGCGACGTCTTGAGGACGTCAAAAAAGAAGGTCTCCACCGGCAGGTCATTTTCCCTACGCGTATCAGCATCCCGACCCAGAACACGGGAGGACTGGGCGTGGCCCTTTGCCGGGCGTACAACGACTGGGTGAGCAGGCTGGTCAAGGGGCACGAGGACTTTTTCATGCCGGTGGCCATGGCCCCGGCAGGCTGTCCGGACGCCATGGCGGGCGAGGTGCGCCGCTGCGCCGAACAACTGGGCATGAAAGCGGCCCATCTGGTTCCCTACTGTGGGCCCCGTAACCTCGACGACCCGGTTTTTTATCCGTACTTTGAGACCGTCCAAGAGCTTAACCTCCCTTTGTTCTGCCATCCCAATACCATCGGGGTTCTAACGGACCGGTTTGATAATTTCTTCAAGATGCACGTGCTCGGCCGGCCGATGAACTGCACGCCGGCTTTAATTGCTTTGGTCCTCGGAGGGGTCTTTGAAAGGTTCCCCCGGCTCAAGGTTGTGTTCTTTGAATGCAGTGCCGAATGGATCCTCTACTGGATGCACCGTATGGACGATGATTATGAATGGGCGAAGGACTTCGCGTCGCAGACGGGTGCGGACCGGATCAGCATGCCGCCCTCGGAGTATGTTAAGAGGAACTGTTACGTGACCTGCGAAGCGGATGAGCGGACGCTTCGAACGGCCATAGAAGAGATTGGAGCGGACCATATCTGCATGGCCACGGACTATCCACACTTCGATTCACGTTATCCGCACACGGTTTCGGAGATCCGTAAGCGCAACGATATTTCCCAAGAGGAAAAAGACCTGATTCTGGGAGGGAATGCTGCGAGCCTGCTGAATTTATGAGGCGACGGTGCCGGGCGATAAAGAGTTTTATTCTGCGAGAAAGTCAGCAATGTCCATTGTGGAGGGACCCCCGTGAACAAGACAGACGATATCCGCGGGCTTATTTTGCCGATCCCGACTGTTTTTCGAGAGGACGGTCAGGTTGATGAAGCGACCCTGACCGAGCTGGTCGATTTCTACCTGGAAGCAAAGGTTCATGCCATTTTTACCCTGGGTTCTTTTGGCCAGGGGCCTGCCTTGGCGCCGGACGAGCGCAAGCGGGTTGCCGATCTGATTGTGAAGCGGGTGAATCACCGTGTTCCTTGCATCGTCCACGTCGGCACCGTGGACCCCTACACATCCATTGCCCTTGGCCGCCACGCACGGGACATTGGAGCCGACGCCATCGCCCTGGTAGGGCCTTACTACTATAGCGACCGATCTGAATACGAGATCATCGAGCACTTTCGCATGGTGGATCGGGCCATCGATCTGCCAATCCTTGTCTACAATAACCCGCAGTATTCCGGTTATCCAATCCCGCCGGCCATGATGGCCCGGCTCGTGGATGCGGTTCCTAACATCTTTGGTTCCAAGCTGGCTATGGGCTCAGTCGATGAGGCGATGGCCTATCTTCATGCAGTAAAGCAGGAATTCGCCCCCTTTGTCCTCGCCAGCAGTCTGATAACAGGGATGGCCGTGGGTGTGAAGGGAACCATCAGTCCGCCTTTGGCGCCGGCCCCCGAACTCGGCGTCAGGTTGGTGGAGGCGATTGATGAACGGCGCTGGGAGGACGCATTGCATCTGCAAACAAAGGTGAACCAGCTCCACAGCCTGTTTATGAGGCTTTCCCGCTCGTTCGGCAGAACCGTGGCCAAAGAGTCCCTGAACCTGCGGGGCTTTAAGGTTAAAATGTATCCCAGGTGGCCTGCCCGGCCTTTCACCATCGAAGCGCGAGCGGAGCTGGAGAAAGTGCTTCAGAGTGTTCTTGGCGACGGGGAACTGACGCATAAGTCAAAAACAGCCTGACCGAATAGCATGCCTGGAAGAACCGCATCCAAGCAAAATCCCGGCGGTTCTCTCAATGGAAAGGAGAAGTCATCCCGATGGAGCCGATTAAACTGGAATACGGCAGATCAGTGACTGCGGAAAGAGCGAAAGAGGTGGTGGACCGGCTCTACGCGCTCGCAGGGAATCTCTGGGAAGGACAGGTGATGAACGGACGCTTTCAGCGCGAACTTGCGGCCGGCACTCTTCCCATGCCTGCTTTGCGCCTGTTTTGGAAGAATTTCTACGGTTTCGTCATGGAAATGAATAACCTCATTGCATCGACCATGCAGCGTCATCTCCCATTTTTAAAGCTTCACGGCGACCTGATGGCGGCGCTTTGCGACAAGGTGGCCGATGAGCTGATTCATCCCAGACCGCCCGGCCACATTCTGGTGATGGCGGAGCAAGGGAAGAACTTCGGGCTGACGGAAGAAGAAATGCTCCATTGCCAGATGCTTCCGGAATGCCGGGCAATGGTGGAGTGGCGGCGGGGGCTTTTCTATGAGGGAACCATGGCCGAGTGGTACGCCGCCACGGTACTGGAAGAAGTGATCGGGGAATGGTCCGCCGCCATGCGGAAGGTTCTGAGGGAAAAATACTCCCTTCCTGAGACTCAAATAAAGTATTTCAAGGTACACGAGGAAGCAGACCTTCAGCCTCATGACGGGACCATGGCCCACGGCGCGTTCAACCGAATGGTTCTCCAGCGTCTCCTCCAAGAAGGACGCTGTGATCTAAGGCCCGGCTTTACACTGGATTACTGCGTGCGTATCGGGGTGTATTTCCACGCACAGTTCCGGGAAGCCTGTTACCGTCATGCCGGCGACGAGAACGGCTGGTAATCCATCATGGACCTTGAGTCTCTCAATGCCTGGCTGGCGGAGCGGAACCTCCTCGGCTTCTGGAACCTGAACATCCCGACCCACAAAGACCCCGTATCGTCCTTGAAAGCCCACCTCTGGAAGGGGAAGGACCTGCTCCAGGGCCTCGAATATGCGGGGGAGACCATCGGCATGGGCGACAGTGAACGGCGGACGGTGGCGCTGCGTAACCCGGCCCTGAAAGTAGGCACCACCCGCACCATCCAGCTCTCGCTGCAACTCGTGAAACCCGGAGAAATCGCCAAGGCACACCGGCATAACCCCTCGGCTATACGTTTCGTGGTGAAAGCCGCTCCCGGCGCCTACACTGTTGTTGAAGGCGAACGATTCCCCATGGAGGAGGGGGACCTGATTACCACGCCCAACTGGACCTGGCATGATCATTACAACGGCTCGAACGAGCCGGTGATCTGGCTCGATGGTCTCGACGCACACCTGGTAAACTATTTAGAGGTTTGGTCCTTTGAGAGCTTCAATCGTGACCAGCAGCCCCAGGAAAGGCCCGCGAACTATAGCCCAAACAGATATGGATTTGCCCGCCCGTCATGGCTCGGCGAAAGCAATGTTCCTCCGCCTTTTTGTTACAAATGGAGGGATACCTATCCCGGTCTGGAGGCACTGAGGCAGAGCGCAGGGGATCCCTTCGACGGTATCCTTCTGCGGTACACGAATCCGTTGAATCATGGATACACTCTGCCCACCTTCTCCTGTGAAATCCAGCTGCTGAGACCTGAAGAAGAAACCCGGGCTCACCGGCATAATAGCTCAGCGATATATTACGTATTCACCGGGTCTGGCTGTACGGAAGTTGGTAATGAATCCTTTCAATGGGAGCAGGGTGATGTCTTTCTTGTGCCTCCATGGCACTGGCACCGCCACAAAAATCCAAATCGCGAGGACACGATTCTCTTTTCCATGAACGACCGGCCAATGCTTGAAGCCCTCGCTCTCTACCGAGAAGAGGCAAAATAGGAAAGATACTGGGAAGTCGTAGTAAAGAAGGACAGCGGGCCTGGCACCGGCCTCCAGGCCGGTCTTGTCCTTGCCGCTTTTTACTTCGCTATTTCACGAAGGAAACCGGCAATTTCTTGCCGTTTCTGAACCCACTTTTCCTTGTAATTCGCCTGGTAGGTAGAAAGCTTCTCAACTTTGGGAATAAAGCCGGGGTCCAGGTGATCGGACGGAACGTCCAACCGACGGCTCCATAGCGCTGCGGCCTTGCTCCATTGGGTCTGGGGTCCCCTGCTCAAAAGCCAGTTGATATAGACTTTGGCTGCATTGGGATGCGGTGCCCGGTTCACCAGGGAGACGCTGCCCACAGCCGCCGTGAGATAGGTGCCTTCTTTAACGTCGTCTGCTGTCAACTGCGCCAGTGGCAGGCCTTTACTCACAAATTCAGAGAAAATGGGGTTGTTGTGGCCAATGGCGATGAGTTGATCTCCCCGAGCAAGCCATTCGAGCTGCTGCCGATAGTCCCGCACAAGGCGCAGCTCCTGCTCGGCGAAAAGTCTCCGAATGAAATCCTTGCCCAGACCGGGGCTGCCGTACCAGAAGGTAACCGAGGCGAGACCGGATCCCGGTCCGCGGGGATCATGCAGAGAAATTTTTCCACGCCATTTTGGATCTAAAAGATCCGTGTGCGAGCGGATCTCTTGCCCTTTGACAAGCTGCGAGTTGTAGGCGACCGGTGGTTTCAGGTAACCGCCGAACACGAGAACGTGCTTTTCGGCTTCATCGGCAAAGTCAATTTGACTGCCAAACCATTTACTCTTGTCAATCACTTCCGGCAACATGAGAGCCGGGCCAATGGGGTCGAGAACGCCGGGTGGAATAAAGTATTCAATGGGCGTCGTGGTGCCGCCGACAAAGACGTCCCATAGAAACTTTCCAGCTCTCCGTTCTGTTAAAACACGCGGCACAAGACTGCGGCCCCCGCCAATGGTCAGATCCACGGTGATTCCCGGGAACTGCTTCTGGAAGCCTTCGGTGAAAAATCGCCTGAGCTCGCTTCCCGCGCCACCCGAGCTTGCAAGAAAGACCCGCCCTTCCTTTTTTGCCGCCTCGACCGTCCTGTCCCACTCGGCCTGCTCGTCCGAACCGGCGGCCAGGGCGCTCGCTCCGAAAGGTCCATCGACGGCAGGGCTGAAGCGGACGAAACCACCCCACGCGAGCACGATAGAGACGAGAGCCAGGCATGTATTGTGTGTCATCATTCTCATCGTAGTCCTCCTATCGCTGTAAAATCCAACGGGTTCAACGCAGGTTTAGCAGGTGGCCCCACTCGGCGCGCACTTTGTTCTCTATCTCCTCGTTGATCGAGATGACCCGGGCGAACTGCTCGCGACGCTCATAGGGCCTTGTGGCATCGATCAAAAGGCGTGAGGTCCGAGGGGTTCCGCCGCGAGGCACTGCCGGGTCGAGGATCGTACTCGCGCACCGCCTGAGAATCTCGACGTCGTGCTCCGGGTCAATCCTGGTGCACACCGCCCACATCACTTCTTCCAGGTTGGTAATGTCAACGTCGTCGTCGACGACGATGACAATCTTGTTGTGAATGTTCGTGTAGGTGTTGGAGGCGGCGACCAGGGCCTGCTTGGCGTGCCCGGGATAACGCTGCTTTATCGCGACTACGGTTAACATGCGCGCGGCACCTGCTTCGTGGCACCATACCCCCTGGAGGTCCGGCAGCCCCATGCCTTTCAGTTCCTCTTCTACCGAACCGGAGAGCAGGATGGAGTTGACGAAAGTGCCTTCGTTTGGCGGCCGCGTCGGCGGGCCGCCCAAAAAAATTGGTTTGTCTCTAAAGTATGCCGCTTGCACCTCGATGCGCGCCTCTTCGCGTATTCCCGAGGCATAGTATCCGGTGAATTCCCCAAAGGGCCCCTCTGAAAATTTGCTATTGAAATCCCAGTGCCCCTCCAGCACCGCCTCTGCGTCGGCAGGAAAGGGCAACCCCGTCATCTCCCCGGTGATTACGGATATCGGCTCACCCTTGATGCCGCCGGCGTAGTCGTACTCGCTGTGCTGGAGAGGAACCCCCAGGGCGCTCGCGGTCAGAAGCAGGAGCGGGTCCGCACCAAGCACTATGGCCACTGGACAGCGTTTCCCTGCCTGCAAGTACTTCTGGCGTATCATTGAGCCGTGGTGCGTGGAGCCGATGTAGCAGGTGACCTCGTTCTTACTTTGAAGCTGCACTCGATAGGTACCCAGATTAATCCAACCTGTGTCTGGATCCTTTACAATCACGACGCAGCCTGTTCCGAGGTAGCGCCCGCCATCAAGCTCGTGCCAGTGCGGAGCCGGAAAACGATGGAGATCCACGTCTTTTCCGACGCACCGGTTCTTCAGAACCGGCCCGTTGGTTACGGCAAGGGGAGGGATCAGCTTGAGTCCCTTCCACTTGGTTTTCCATTTGTTGACGAGGTCTCGATATCCGGAGATTTCCCCAAGTCGAAGGATCAGCGCCAGGCGCTTGGTTGAACCTAGAGAATTGACCAGGACGGTAAAATCCGGTTGATAATCCGGGATGCCGCTGAAGAGAAGAGCAGGACCTTCGCGTCGTTTCCTGGCGAGCTGGGAAACGACCCCCATCGCCTTGTTCCAATGAACGCCGCTAAGCTCTACAACTTCACCAACCGATTTGAGGTTCTCCACCCACTGTCCCAGGTTGTCGTACTGCATTCTCAAGGAGCCAAACAAGCTTTTGGCGCTTCCCTTTGGTTAAATCCCTCGCAGGTAAGGCTATATACAAACCCTCCTGGAAAGACAAGCGATTGAAAGCGCGGGAATGAGAGTGGGCGCTTACCTTGCGGTAGCGAATTTAAAGCTGGCATTACGAATCAAAATCGGTAAATGTGGGGTACGAGGATGGACAGAAAGGCAACCGCCGGCCCAGTCTTTGCCTACAATGGACGTCATAGAGCTGTCGGAAATCTGGTTGGGGGATCAAAATGGGGCTTCTGGGTAAAGTTGCCCTCATTACCGGCGGCGCAACGCGCATCGGCCGGGCCATTACGCTCGCCCTTGCCCAGGCGGGTTGCCATGTATTTATCCACTACGGCCTTTCAGCCGAACAGGCCAGGCAGACCCAGGCGGATGCAAAGGTCCTGGGCGTTAATGCCAACCTGTTTGCGGCGGATCTGGCGGACGCCGAAGCGGTCCAGGAAATTGTGCCGTCAGCGCGGGAGGCCTTTGGGGGAATCGATATTCTTATAAACAACGCAGGCATCTTTCCCGACGCGGATTCCTTTACGGGCACCGATTATTCGCTTTGGGACAAATTGTTTGCCGTCAACCTTCGCGCCCCTTTTCTCCTGTGCCGCGCATTCGCGGCCCAGGTGCCGAAGGATGGGCAGGGAAAGATCATCAATATCACCGACAGCCGGGTGCGCCGCCCGGCATCAGATCACTTTGTCTATCGTCTCACCAAGGGTTGTTTATGGCAGATGACGGAGATGCTGGCTCTGGAGCTTGCCCCACGAATCGCGGTGAATGCCGTCGCCCTCGGTGCGATCTTGCCTCCCCCGGGCAAGGACAGCGAATATTTGAAAAAAATCGCCCTGGCCCATGTGCCGCTCAAGCGCCACGGCAGCGCTCAGATCGCGGCCGAAGGCGTTCTTCACCTGCTGCAGCAGGACTTCTTAACCGGAGTCATCCTGCCCATCGACGGGGGCGCAACCTTATAACCACTTATAAGTATTCTTGCCTCGGGCAACTTCTACTTTACCAATCGGTCTTCGCGCATCGCAGCGCCACTTTCATCTTAAGGAGGTCCTATGAACGCCTTGGGAAACGCCCTTTTAGGTCTGGTCTTTCTCGCCCTCTCGATTGCCGGCACGTTCCTGATGTTCAAGCTGTGGGGCTATCCCTATGACAAAGAAAAGCTCAAGAGCGAGGCGCCGCACTCCCTGGTATGGCTCCATCGCCTGATCGGGTACGCCTACGGGATCATCTACATAATCTTGATGGCCCAGATGCTCCCGCGCATGTGGAGTTATCAGGTCGAGTTCCCCGCACGGACCGTCGCCCACCTCATGCTTGGCCTGACCATCGGGATCCTTTTGATCACAAAGATTCTCATTGTCCGTTATTTCAAATACCTGGAAGCCAGGATGGTGCCGGGTCTGGGAACGGCGCTGATGGTTTGTACGTTCCTGCTCATAGGACTTTCGGTCCCCTTTGTCTTCCGGGAGATTGCCCTGGGTCGAAACGTCGGCGGGCAGTCGGTATACAGCCCCGGAAATCTCAAACGCGTTGCGACCTTGCTGCCAACGGCCGGCCTACCCGCCGATGCTCCGCTGGATCGGTTGGCCACCGCCGGAAATCTCCAGCGCGGGCGGGACATCCTGCTCAGCCGGTGTGTCCGTTGCCATGACCTTCGCACGGCCCTGCTGCGGCCGCGGACCCCGGAGAACTGGGTCAAGACGGTCGCCCGGATGGCCGAGAGGTCTTTTCTATGGGATCCCATCACCGAAAACGAGCAGTGGGCGGTCTCGGCCTACCTGATCGCCATCACGCCCCATCTCCAGGAATCCATAAAGCAACGGCGACAAGACGAGCGCCGCCAGCAACTATCGATAACGGCTATCAAGGCAACGCCGGCATCTCGACCGGATACAGTGCCGGCTGGCGGCCGGCTGCCCTACGATCGAGCCCGGGCCAAGCGACTCTTCGAATCCGTATGCGCGCAGTGCCATGACACCGGCGAGGTGGATAACGCCCCGCCGGAATCGGCGGCGCAGGCGAAGGAACTCGTGGTCCAAATGGTGGAAAACGGCCTGAGCGAGCCCCAGGAGAACCTTCAACAGATTATCTACTATCTGACTGAGACTTACGGGCGAAGGAGCAGCTGACCTGGAACCCATCCACCCTTGGATAGCCGGCTTTCATGGTCCGGCGCGCCGCCGTATTGTGACGCGGCCGGTGCGGTGCTAAAGGTTTTTTTCGCCGGGTTATCGCTTCTATGAATATCAAATTCGGTCGGCGGGGTCTTTTCTTACTTGCCGTTCTCTTCCTGCTAGGCGGCTGCCTTGAGCTTGAAATCGTCGCTCCGGCGAAGGGGGACGAGTTTGTCCTAGGGGAGCGGATCGAGTTTCTAGCCAGGACGAAAGAAGCCGCCGTGGATGAGGTTCACTGGATCGTGGACGGCGCTCCCATGGGCACCGGGGCATCGTTTACGGCGGCGGACCTCGCAGTGGGGTGGCATGAAGTGGCCGCCCGGTTAAAGCTTGGGGACACGACCGTCTCCGATTCCGTGCGCGTCCAGGTCATCGTCTGGAAGTCCATGCCTGCCCCTCACGGGAAACCGGTGAAGGCCATGGCTCGGGACGGTACCCGACGGGAGACCTGGCTTGCGGTTCCCGGGGAGGGGGTCTATCGAGTCGAAGACCACGGCGCATTCAAGCTTTTCTCGGCCGCCGCGGGCGACCTTCCCTCGGACGATGTGCGCGATGTCGCCCTCTACGGAGGACAAGTGTGGGTCGCCACCGGGGCCGGCGCAGCCCATTATGACGGGTTGGTGTGGAAGGTGGATGGACTTGAGGATGGATTGCCCAGCGAAGACGTCCGCGCGCTGGCGGTGGATGCGGAAGGGTTGCATCTATGGTTGGCGACCCCTGCCGGGATCGCAGCTTACGGGGATTCCTTCTGGCATTTCCATGCCCATCCCTTGGCCGCTACCTCCCTGGCGGCGCGGGAAGGCGCTGTCTGGGCGGGAACCGAAGGGGACGGCATCCTCCGCTTCGACGGGGAGAGCTGGGGGGAGCTGGGGGCCAGTGACCATTCGGAGTCAATCCCAGTTGGGCATCTTCTCCCCGATCCCGTCATGGCGGGCAGGGTTTTGCTTGCAATTGAAACGAAGGGGCTGGCCAGCGTTCACGACGGGGGTTCGGACTACTTATACTTTGACCGTTTTGAACCTCTCCGGGTGCGGGACATGGCCGTGGAAAAGGCCGCCCGCGCTCTTTGGATCGCCGAGTGGGACGGCCTTGGAATTCTTCGGCGCTCCAGCGAGGGGCTCTGGCGGCGCTACGACGCCGGGAAGGCGATGCCCGGGATAGAGGGCGCCTGGCAGGCCATGACGGTGGACGGGGCGACGGGGGACAAGTGGCTCGTGACGCGTTCCCACATCGTCTCATTAGCGGCGAGCGGCCTGTCCCGTGAGGCCGTCGATTTGCCGGACCTTGTTGCCTTCCCGCCCTCGTCGTTTAACCTTAAGGAAGAAACCGAAGGCCTTCAATTGCGCTTTGACGTAACCCTGGCAAACCTGGGAAGCGGCCCCCTGGAGATCGAGGCGCACCCGGACCCCCGGTCGGGCCAGAAGGTGGCCGTTCAGAATCTTTATTCCACGGACACGAGGGTTGGACAAAACCCCGTCGGGGAGTTTTTCTTCCACGGCCACCGCGACCACAACCACTATCACTTTGCGGGCCTGACCCATTACCAGCTCCGGAAAGTACGTGGGGGCGGGGGCGTCGGCTCCATCGTTCGCCAGGCCACCAAGGTCTCCTGGTGCCTGAGCGATGACGACCGATTGATCGCGGAAGCGCCGGGGCAGCGGTATTCCTGCAAAGGAGACCTTCAAGGGATGTCCAGGGGATGGGGCGATACGTATTATGCGAGGTTGTTCGGCCAGTCGGTGTCCATTGAGGGGGTTCCTCCCGGGGAGTACTGGGTTGTCGTGGTGACCAGCGGCGTCTTTGCAGAAAAAGATTATCGGAACAACACGGGCCGGGCGCGCATACGACTTGACAGAGCAGGGGTCGAGGTTCTGGAGAAGCTGGCACCCGAAGGCGTGTCCATGGACGACCTTTTGGAGTCTATGCGGCACGATTCGAACTGAACCCCCCATTGGTGTGGTGCGCAGCGAGCGTGCTCGAAGTGACCTTGCGTCTGCCCCCCCGAAGTGTTGTTCACAGCCCGCACAATTCATTGGCATCTGCTCTCTTGTTTGTTGCAGGGATTATTCACCTCGCTTTTGGTCTTCAAGGTCGAGCGCAGGTGCGTTGCCGTTCTTGATGGTTTGCCTTTTTGCTTTTGGATCGGCGCGATTGAACGCGGATCAGCCCCGGGAACCACTGCGGGTCTAATACCAGGGAGGGGGAAATGTTGCCCAAGAAGTGCCCGCCCTTGGTTGAAAAGCTCGCATGGCTTCTCATTTGAGGCAACATACGACGGAGATGGCTGCTGGCCACTGGCCCATTTGACCCATTTTGAACCGTTACTTACCATAGAATGTCACTCCTGCAGGCTAGGAGATGGCAGAAGGTGGGTGCTTTATGGGTTGGCACGATTTTAGCGTATCAACAGGTAGCTTTCGCAGAATTTATTGTGTGCCAGGTGTGACGAAGGAAAGCTTATAACCAAATGGGCGGCCATTACTTATCATTGTTGAAAGTGTCCGACTCCATAGATTAGAAAGTCAACGTTTAATAGGAGTGTGTCGAAGAAAAATTTTATTTACTTGACTTTGCATCCAAAGGGGGCTTCACTAATGTCTTGAATACAAGAACATCACCGAAAAAAACCGCCCCAAAGGCGAGTAAAGAGGTGAGTTACCCTTCCCTTCGCTTACACGAGCAGCATCACGCCAGCGGGGCTTCTCCCCCGGTTCTAAAACCGTATTCACAAAACAAAATTTAGGCTAGAAGCAGAGCTTCGAAGGAGGCAGAGCTGATGGACGAGCTGAGAGAGTTTGAAAGCCTGATCCAAAGGGACAGGAGTTCTCGAGAAGTCCAGGCTTGGCGAGGGAATTTGTTAGGCTATCTGGAGAAGGTTAAAGAAGATCCCTCCCTCGCAAAGCTAGCCCACGCGCGCATCTTCGACCTCATTCTGAAGGCCGGCGTGCGTAACATCCAGGAGCGCGATGACCCGCGCATCAAGCGGCTTTACAAAGACGAACCTGTCAAGGTCTACGACTTTTTCTCGGACGAGTTCTACGGCATTGAAAAAACCGTGGCCCAGATCGTTCGTTATTTTCACGCGGCGTCCCTCAAAGGGGAAGAAAGCCGCCAGGTGCTTTTCCTCATGGGGCCCGTGGGATCGGGAAAAAGCTCCCTGGTCGAAAAAATCCAGCGGGGCCTGGAGGCAAGCACCCCCGTATTTGCCATCGAGGGGTGTCCCATGTACGAGCAGCCGCTCCATCTCATCCCGCGCCACCTGCGCAAGGAATTCGAAAAGATGCTGGACGCCCACATTGAAGGGGACCTCTGCCCCGTTTGCCGCTTCCGGCTGAAGGAGGAGTACCATGGCCGCTACGAGGAGTTCCCCGTCGGCACGGTGGAATTTTCCAAGCGTGCCAGGGCCGGAATCGGCGTCGTGCCGCCGGTGGACCCCAATAACCAGGATACCTCCGTTCTCATCGGGAGCGAGGATATCTCTAAACTGGACCTGTATTCCGAGGGGGACCCGCGAGTGCTCGAACTCAACGGCGCCATCAATGTGGGCAATCGCGGGATGGTGGAGTTTATCGAGGTTTTCAAGAACGAGATCGAATACCTCCACTGCATGATCACGGCCACCCAGGAGAAGGTCATCCCGGCCCCCGGGCGGCACGGCCTGGTGTACGTGGATACCTGCATTGTCGCCCATTCCAACGAGGCCGAGTGGCAAAAGTTCAAGGCAGACCATACCAACGAGGCGATTCTGGACCGCATCGTCGTGATACGGGTCCCTTACAACCTGCGTCTTTCCGAGGAGGTGAAGATCTACAAGAAGATCATCCGCAACTCGGATTTTCACGCCCACGTCGCCCCTCATACCCTTGAGGTCGCTTCCATGTTCGCCATCCTGTCGCGCCTGGAGCCCACGAACAAGTGCGACCTGATGACGAAACTTAAGCTCTACAACGGAGAAGAGGTGGTGGAAAAAGGCCGGACCAAAAAAATGGACTATCAGGAGCTACGCGAGACCGGCAAGCGGGAAGGCATGACGGGCATCTCGACGCGGTTCATCATGAAGGCATTGGACAACGCCCTGTCGGACAACCTGGCGGGCAACTGCATCAACCCCATCAATGTCCGCGAGGCGCTCATCAATATGGTCAAAGAGGCCGATCTGGCGGATGACTCGCGAAAACAATACCTCGAGTCCTTGCAAGACGCCATCCACAAGGAGTACCTCGATATCCTGGAAAAAGAAATCACCCGGGCCTTCGTCTATTCCTACAAAGAACAGGCGGAGACCCTGTTCCAGAATTATTTGGATCACGCCGAGGCCTACGTCAACAAAGGCAAGGTGAAAGATAGAAACACCAAGGAAGAGCTCCTGCCGGACGAAGGCTTTCTGAAATCCATCGAAGAGCAAATCGCGGTCATCGGCACGGCGGCCGACGGCTTCCGTCAGGAAGTCATCGCATACCTGTGGGCGGCCAACCGCAGGGGCGAAAAGATCGATTATCGAAGCTACGAACCCTTGAAGGAGGCCATCGAGAAGAAACTGATGACCTCGGTGCGGGATCTGAGCCGTATCATTACCAAGGCCCGCACCCGCGACGAAGAGCAATCAGAGAAGTACGACGCCATGGTCAAGACCCTCCTGGAGACCGGCTACTGCGAAAGCTGCGTCGATACCGTCATGAAATACGCCGCCAATCACCTGTGGAAGGATTGACCGAAAAATGGGGATCTGCGAATGGTTGTAGAGCAAGAGATTACATTGCTGGAGCAACCTGACAACGCTTGCTCTATGATGAGCTATTTGCCGTTTGCTGGTGGTTAAATCGATGCAAAGCATCTTTCGCCCCTACCATTCCTCCTCGGCGGAACGAAGCGACCGAAGCGCGGGAGACCGGCTGCGCCATCGCCACAAGGTACGCGAGGCCATACGCGAAAATATTGCGGATATCATTTCCGAAGAGTCCATCATCGGGAAAGACCGCGACCGCATCATCAAGGTGCCCCTGCGCGGTGTTAAAGAGTTCCGGTTCCTGTACGGCGAAAACGTCCCGGGGGTAGGCCAGGGGGGCGAAGGCACCGAACCTGGACAGGTGCTCTCCCAGGAAAAAGACAAGGGTGCAAGTCCCGCCGCCGGGGACCGCCCCGGTGTCGATTACTACGAAACGGATGTGACCCTGGACGAACTCATTGAGATCATGTTCGAAGACTTGGAGTTGCCCGCCTTGGAAAGAAAACGGATGAGAGAAATCGAGGTCGAGCACAACTATCGCCGGATGGGTTACCGCAAAAAAGGCGTTCGCGTCCATTTGGACAGACGACGCACTGTCGTGTCCCGCGTGACCCGTAAGGTCGCCGCCAATAGGGGGCAGCCTCGCGAAGAGGGGTACGGGAGGTTCCCCTTTCACGATGACGATTTGACTTACCACCGCAGGAAGATCGAAACCCGCAGGGAATCCAATGCAGTCGTCTTTTGCATCATGGACACCTCAGGTTCCATGGATACCATGAAGAAGTACCTGGCGCGGAGTTTCTTTTTTCTGCTCTACCAGTTTCTCTGTACCAAGTACCGCAACGTGGAGATCGTCTTTATCGCCCATGACACCGTGGCCCAGGAGGTCTCCGAAGAGGAGTTTTTTCACAAAGGAGAGTCCGGAGGGACGTTCATTTCCTCCGGGTACGGCAAAACCCTGGAGGTTATCGAACAGAGATACCATTCGGCTCTCTGGAACGTGTACGTATTTCACTGCTCCGACGGGGACAACTTCGAATCGGACAAGCCCATGGCCCTTCAAACTGCCGGCCGTATCGCCGATGTCGCCAACCTGTTCGGTTACGGGGAGATCAAACCCCTGGGTTCCGGTTATTACGGGAATAGCATGATACAATTTTTTTCGCAGCTCCAACGGGACAACTTTCAGACGGTGCAAATCCAGCGCAAGGAAGATGTCTGGTCCTCCTTTAAGGCTTTCCTGTCCAAGGACCGGGCCCAGACGGGGGGCGGCTGAGGAGGTTTTCGTGGCCTCTTACGATATCGCCGAGTTGGAATCCTGGAGTGACCGCATCCTGGGTCTCGCCCGTGACTTTGGTCTCGACCTCTATCCCCAGGAATTCGAAATCTGCGATCATGAGCAGATGCTGGGGTACATGGCCTACTCCGGAATGCCCTCCCATTATCCCCACTGGTCCTACGGCAAAGCCTACGAGAAGCTCAAGACCCTCTACGACTACGGTCTTCAGGGGCTTCCCTACGAAATGGTGATCAATTCCAACCCGTCCCTGGCCTATCTCATGCATGACAACTCTCTACTCCTTCAGGTCCTTACCATGGCCCATGTGTGCGGGCATAACGATTTCTTCAAAAACAACTTTACCTTCGGCTGGACGCGGGCCGAGTACACCCTGGAACTCTTCAAAGCCCACGCATCCCGGGTACGGCATTATGTGGAAGATCCCAGTATCGGGCTCGAAAACGTTGAACGGGTCCTCGACGCCGCCCACGCCCTGTCCCTGCAGTGCCGCCGCAACCTGGCCATCAAGAAGCAAAGCCGGCAGGAGAAAGAAGAGCGGCGACTGGCCCAGGCCACGCCGGAAGAGGACCCCTTTCAGGCCATCCACAGCCGTCCCGAATACGTTGCGCCGGACTTGAACCGGGTGCCCCTTTTTCCCGAGGAAGACCTCCTGATTTTTATCAGGGATCATAACCCGTATCTGAGCGACTGGGAAAAAGATCTCCTCACCATTGTGCATGAGGAGGCCCAGTACTTTATCCCTCAGATTGAAACCAAGATCATGAACGAGGGTTGGGCGAGTCTTTGGCACAAGCGCATTATGGAATCCCTGGGACTTCCTCAGAACATGCGGATGGAGTTCATCGTCCGGCACAATCAAGTGCTAAGCCCCGTTCCCGGCGGGATCAATCCCTACCACCTGGGCATGAAGCTGTGGGAAGATATCGAAAGGCGATGGGACCACCCCACGGCGGAGGAAGTAAGGGAGTACGGCCCCAGGAACAAGAGGGGGAGGGAGAAGGTCTTTGAAGTCCGGGAGGTGGAGCGGGACGCCTCCTTTCTCCGCCGTTATCTGACCGAGGACCTGATGCGGGAACTCGGCCTGTTCGAGTATCAGGTCCAAGGCGACAAGAGAGTCGTAAGCCGCATCGCCGATGAGGAAAACTGGCGAGACGTCAAGGAAACCCTGATTCGCAACGTAGGGATGGGAAGCACGCCCGTCATCAAGATTGAAGATGCTGATTACCGCCACAACCGCGAGCTTTTTTTAAAGCACTGCCACGACGGGAGAGACCTCCAGCTGGAATACGCTGAGAAGACCCTCCAGTACGTACACCAACTGTGGCAGCGGGAAGTGGTGCTGGAGACGCTGATCAACGGGAAGCCATCGCTTCTCTGCTTTACCGAGGATCGTCTTGTCATCCGGGGATTGCGCTGACCGGGAGCCGGGATTCTCCGGGCCCTCGCCGCACGGTGGGCGGCGCGAGCCTGGACTTCCCGCCGGGGCGGTCGGACGGGGGGGGTGAAGGATCACATGCCGCGGCGCCGCCACCGTGCCCTTCCAGGCAACGGCCTCTAGTTGCCCAGACCGTTGTACGTCAAGGCGGCCAGGTTTTTGTTCAAAAAGTCAGCGATTTGTTGGGCTTGGGCCTGGGTGGTTTCGGGGTGCATATCAAATCCCAGCATGCCGTGCTTCAGCATTTTAATGTCCGAGGTGACCGGTTCGGCCATGAGCCAGAACTTGTTGCTTTCGGATTCGCAGACCCTGAAACGATACCGCGCACGCTCTGTCATGTTTCGACCCTCCTTTGACCTAACGTAGAGGAGGCACGGCTTGGTTTAACCCTTATCAAGGCAAGGGTCTTTTCCCTGCCCGTCTCCCTTGTACGTTTCGCCGAGGCTAAAATCAATAACCCCCGAATGCTTTTTGACCCCGCCTGACCGCCGGTCTCACGACGTCCCAAGGAACGTCGCAAATGGCTCGAAATTTCAGAATTTCGGTTGGATATGGGCGCCAGGACATCAATTGACATGCCATCGGGGATGTGTTTTATAATGCGCCGGGTCGAGGCTCGTCAATGGGGAATCCCTTACCTGACGGTTTGGAGGAAAGAAAACCAGTCTAGGAGGTTGATGCTATGGGACGATTCATTCTGGCAGGACTTTTGGCGGCTCTGGTGCTGGGAACCTCTCCCTCGAGCATGGCGCAAGACGAGTGGCGCCAGGAGTGGGAAAAGGTCCTGGCGGCTGCCAAGAAAGAGGGCACGGTGGCGGTTTTGGGCCCCAGGCAGGTTCAGGCGCGCGACGTTCTGGTCGGATTCGGAAAAGTTTACGGCATCAAGGTAGAGTATCTCGGGGGGTCCGGCCGGACCATTTCCCCCCGCGTGCTGTCCGAAAGACGGGCCCAGCGTTACGGCTGGGATGTCTATGTGGGGGGTACCACGACGGGTCTAACGGCCCTCGGTCCGGCAGGGGCCCTCGATCCTCTGGCCCCCGCCATGATCCTTCCAACGGTCAAAGACCCCGAATACTGGCGCGACGGGCATCATGAATACGCCGACCGAGCGGGCAAATTGCAGTTGGGGTTCGCCGTCACCCGCAGGAGCACGATCATGATCAACCCCAAGCTGGTGAAGCCCGAGGAGATCCGGTCCCACAGGGACCTGCTGGATCCCAAATGGACGGGGAAGATCGTCATGGACGACCCGCGCAGGTCGGGGCCGGGGCAGGCGACGTTTCTCTTCTTCCTGCTCCACCCGGACCTCGGCGCCGACTTTATCCGCGCCCTAGCGAAGCAGAAAGCGGTCCTTCTGGCGGATTACCAACAAGAGCTGGACGGTCTGGCGCACGGCCGTTACCCGATTCTCCTGGGAAGCTCCGACGCCTCCGCCGAATACAAGATATCCCAGGGGGTCCCCATCCACATCGTGGACCCGCGGCAGCTGAAGGAGGGGACCGACGCGGGCACGAGCAACGGCGCCGTGGGGTTGATGAACCAGGCCCCCCATCCCAACGCCGCCAGGGTGTTCATCAACTGGCTCCTTTCCAAGGAGGCGCAGACCGGTTATTCCAAGAACATGCAGTACGTAAGCCGCAGGTTGGACGTGCCCACGGATCACATGCGGGAGTGGCGCATCCCTCCGCCGGGGACCATCGGCACCTATTCGGAGGACGCATTGGACAAGAAGGATGCCCTCCTCGCGCTGCTCAGGGAAGTGTTCGGCCGCTAGCTTTTTTGCGGAGAGGACTCAGGCTGGGGTTACGAGCCCTTGCGCTTCTTTATCTCTTCAATGAGCTGGGGAACCACCTGAAAGATATCACCGACCACGCCAAGGTCGGCGATCTGAAAGATGGGGGCCTCGGGGTCCTTATTGATGGCAATGATGGATTTGGATTCCTTCATGCCCGCCAGGTGTTGAATCGCGCCGGAAATACCGCAGGCGATATAGACTTCGGGCTTCACCGTTTTTCCCGTCTGTCCCACCTGGGTGGAGTAGGGAACCCAGCCGGCGTCCACCGCAGCCCGGGAGGCTCCGACGGCGCCGCCCACAAGGTCCGCGAGCTGGCGCAGCATCTCGAAATTCTCTGGGCCTTTGAGCCCCCGGCCACCCGAAACAATGAAATTTGCCCCTTCCAGCTGGGGGCCCTCTTGCTTGACCGTTACACGATCCCGCAGGCGGGCCTTTTGGTTGGCCGTATCCGTGGCCGCTTCGACCTCTTCCACAGCGGCGGTCTGGTCGCGGCTTTTAGGCTCGATGGACTTGGGACGCATGAGGAGGATCCTGGTTCCGGCGTTGACCAGGGTCGAGGTGTTTTGATAGCTGCCGCCCAGGGCCGGAATTGTGGCCTCGACGGAGCCGTCCTTGAGAACGAAATTTGAGACATCCGTAATAGCTCCGCAGTCGAGCTTGGCGCTCAACGTACTGGCCACGTCGCGGCCCGCGTAGCTCGAGGCGAAAAGAATCACCGCGGGCTTGTGTTCTTGGATCAACGCGGCGACGGTAGCCACGGCGGGTAGAGTCAGGTAATCCTTATAGACCGGGTCGGAGGACCGAAGGACCTTGCTGGCGCCGTGCCGGGCGAGGGTCTCCACGGCGTCGTCCGGGGCTGGGCCCAGCAGGATGGCCTCCGCCGTCCCTACCTCGGACGCCTTGGTCAGCATCTCCAGCGTCGTGGGCGTAATTTGCCCATCCACCACTTCAGCGTAGACCCAGATCAGATCTGCCATCAAATAACCTTCAACTCGGCGAGGAAGTCGGCGATCTGCCTGCCGCCCTCTCCTTCGTCTGTAAGGACCTTCCCGGCTTTCCGCGTGGGAGGGCGGCCGACCGTCAAGACCTTTTCCCTGGCTGCCGCCGCGCCCACTTGCTCCGCCCCAAGGCCGAGATCGGCGGCGGTATATTGCTTGATCTCTTTTTTCTTGGCCGCCATGATTCCCTTGAGTTGAGGGTACCGGGGCTCGTTGATACCGCTGGTGGTGCTGATCAGGGCCGGCAACTCGGCTTCCACGACGTCGTATCCGGTTTCGCTTTGCCTTTTGACGGTGACGGTTCTCTCCTTAATGCTGATCTCTTTGGCGAAGGTGAGGGGGGTGATGCCGAGAAGGTGCGCCAGTTGCCCGGGGACGATGCCCGAATAGCTGTCGCTGCTTTCCGTGGCGCACAGCACGAGATCGAAGGGTTGCTTTTTCACTGCGGCGGCCAGAACCTTGGCCGTGGCCAGGGTGTCGGAGCCGGCCAGAGCCTCGTCCAGGATATGCACCGCCGAGGTGGCTCCCATGGCCAGCGCCGCGCGGATGCCGATGGTGGCGTCGCTGATTCCCATGGTGACCATGGTGACCGTGCCGCCGTCCTTTTCGGTGAGACGCAGCGCTTCCTCCACTGCGCTGGCGGCGGCGGGGTCGAGTTCATGGGTGACCCCCTTGCGCACCATGCACTTCGTTGCAGGATCGATTTCGACGGTAACGGTGCTGGCCGGTATGACCTTCGCGCAAACGATGACGTTCACTGGTTCGCTCTCTGATGCTGGGTGATTCTCGAACCGGGCTTCTACGCTGTTTAAGCCCGATGAGCGCTCTCTTGGGTATGGGTTGCGGTCGTCTCGAGGCGCGTGAAAGGACCGCGAGCCAAACGGCTCACTTCAGCCATTCGGAGACCTTGCCCTCCATCACGACATCCAGGATCTCCTTGCAGTCGTTGATTGCCTTGTCGACGATCTTCGGGTCCTGGAGATGGGGCATCGCCCAGTTCACCGCAGATTGAATTGCGGTCACGACGTCCTTCAAGTGTTCGTCCAGCGCTTCGGTGTTTGGAGCCTGTGCCATGTCGTCCTTACCCTTAAACGTAGAGCCGGTTCTCGTTGGGGTCCGGGATCTCGAGACCCATTTGCGCAATAAGGGGATTGACCTCGTTGATGTAATCCTCCCTGGCCTGGGCGTTGGAACGGCGCTTCAACCCCCAGTGGCGGTAGCGCTCGGAACGGTAAGACTTGGAGTTCCCGAACATGTCAAGACCCTTCGTGTACCAGAAATTGAGCGCCTTCTGGACCCGGTCCTTGGCCTCTCCCCCCTTGGCCGCGAGCTCGGCGGTCTTGTTCGTTCCGAATTCGATATGGCCCGCTTCTTCTTTGTGCACATCGGGCAAAATTCGCTCCAGCGGAACATAACTGCAATCCTCGAATTCCTCCAATTGATAGCGGCCGACCCGGTCGATCAAGAAACCGAAGACCGCGAAATCCTCCCAGGTCGAAATCTTGCCCCGAAAGCTTTCCACGTACCTTTCTTGATTTGGCCGACTGAGGACATAGGAGACGTCCACGCCGATATCGCCGGCGATGCGGGATATCTTGCGATAGTGATCGATCTCTTCGGCGGCCGTGCGAGCCACGATTAACTGGTCGATCTTGGATGGGGCCTTGGGAAGGATGTCCTCCAGGTAAAGGTGAGGTCCCCCGATCTCGCAATCGGCCTGGATGGCCAAAACCCGTCCCAAAAGATCCCGGTATTCGGCGTCCATCTTCTCGAAATCCTTGAGCCCGACTTTATCCGTAAACATTCTGACCTCCCGTCGACAAACCTATTGGATTATAAAAAAGGGAAGTCCCCGGCAGGGGGACGCTACTTTTTGTGGATAGCAAAAGCGCGCACGGAACGCAAGGTCTCCACTCCTGCGCTTTACATAGCACGGGTCCTCCACTAAACTAACCGGGATTTTAAAGGAGAGGCTGGATCCGGTGCCCCCGTTTAACCATTCTGCTCTGCTAACAGACCTTTACGAGCTGACCATGGCGCAGGGGTATTTCCAATGTAAGAAGCTCGAGCCGGCGACCTTTAGCCTTTTCATTCGCAAATACCCCCCCGAACGCGGCTATTTTGTGGCTGCGGGGTTGGAGGACGTCCTCGATTTTCTCGAGGGGTTTTCCTTCGGGGACCAGGACATAGACTATCTTCGCTCCACCGGGATTTTCGCCGCGGAGTTCTTGGACTTCTTGAGAGGCCTGCGTTTTACAGGGGCGGTCTGGGCCGTTCCTGAAGGCCGGCTTGTTTTCAAGGACGAGCCAATCCTTGAGGTTAGCGCCCCGATCATTGAGGCACAGCTCGTTGAGACTTTCATTATCAATCAGGTCAACCTGCAAACGATGATCGCAACCAAGGCTTCACGCTGCGTCCATGCAGCCCAGGGGCGGGCCGTTATCGACTTCTCGCTCAGGCGGACCCAGGGGATCGATGCCGGGATGAAGGCGGCCCGGGCTAGCTACCTTGCCGGGTGTTCCTCCACGAGCAATGTCCTGGCCGGACACCGCTATGGAATACCAATCGTCGGGACCATGGCTCACTCCTTTATCTCGAGCTTTGAGCGCGAAATCGACGCATTCCGGAGCTTCGCGGCGAGCTTCCCCACCAACTGTATTTTGCTCATCGATACTTACGACACCCTGGCGGGTGCCCGCAAAGCCGTGACGGTGGCCCGGGAGATGGCTCGGCGGGGCCACCACTTGCGCGGCGTGCGCATCGATAGCGGCGATCTGCTTGCTCTGGGCCGTGAAGTGCGCAGTATCCTGGACGAGTCCGGTTTGAAGGACGTCAAAATCGTCGGCAGCGGGGGATTGGACGAATATGATCTGGCCGCACTGGCCGATGGCCAGGCCCCTTATGACTCTTATGGAGTGGGAACGAAAATGGGGGTGTCCGCTGACGCTCCCTGGCTCGATATAGCCTACAAATTGGTTGAGCACGGCGGGCGTTCGGTGATGAAAACCAGCACCGGGAAGGTCTCTCTGCCCGGGGCAAAGCAGATCTTTCGTTATTGCCGGGAGAGTCGCTTACGAAAAGACCTTCTCGGGCTTCGGGGAGAATCATACCCGGGTGCGGAGCCGTTGCTCCAAAAGGCGATGGATCACGGGAAAAGGATCGCTCCATCGCCGTCCCTGGAAGATCTGAAGACTCGCTTTTTGGCGGAATACGAGTCCCTGGACGAAGGCGTCCGATCCATTCGGAGCCCGGAGGAGTATCCGGTTGATCTCAGCCCGGGCCTCAGGGATCTTCTGGAAAAGACTCAAGGACAGGTGTATCAAACGGAGTTGGGCGAGTCCTAGGAGGTGAGGCCGCCTCGGGTGCGTTCCCGCGCGGACCCCGGCGATTTGGGTCGGGGGAAACTTGCAGGTATCGCCCCCCGATGGCAGGAGTTGGGCTGCGACGGCAGGCCCGGAGAAACAATGAAAATGAGTTCTTTGGTCCTTTGGGTAATTTCAGTGGATGGTGAATGCTTCATGGGAAGGCCGATGCCCGCACAGCGGCCGTCCGTCTCAACGGGGCCAATAAACACTGATCCTAAGCACTGAACGAGTCGGGGATGCCATGGACGAACCACAAGCAAAAATTGCCGAATGGCTACTGAAAACGGAATCGGTCCAGGTCTACCGGGAGCGTCCGTTTGTCTTTGTCTCGGGACGGGTTTCCCCCGTCTATATTGATTGCCGCAAATTGCTCTCCTTTCCCGAGGCGAGGGAGGAGATTGTTCAACAGTTGGCCCGGACGGCCAGAGAAGCTATCGGTTTGGACATCCTGGACGTTATTGCGGGAGGCGAGACCGCGGGTATCCCCTACGCGGCCTTTGTCGCCCACGAGCTAAAAAAGCCGATGATTTACGTGAGAAAGGCCCCCAAGGGTTACGGGCAGACGAAACAGATCGAAGGCGTCTTAAAAGCAAACCAAAGGGTTCTCCTCGTCGAGGACCTGATCACGGACGGCAAGAGCAAGCTCCATTTCAATGACGGTATTCGCGCCGCGGGCGCAACCATCACCCATTGCCTCTGCGTCTTCGAGTACGGGCTGCGAAGGCTTGGGCCATCGGAGGGGCGGCGTCTTCTGGCCGAACACGGCATTGAACTCCACAGCCTGGCAACCTGGGATCACGTGCTGAGCACTGGACTGAGCAAGAGCTACTTTGGCGATCAGGCGAGCAAAGAGATTCAGGATTTCCTCGCGGAACCCGATGGATGGGGCCGCAAAATGGGATTCAAATGATCCGAGGGAATTTGGCCTAAAACCGAATAACCACGGCACCCCAGGCGAACCCGGCGCCGAAGGAGTTGAGAAGAACAAGGTCTCCCGGGGAAATGCGTCCCGCCCTCCAGGCCTCGTCCAAGGCCACCGGCACCGAAGCGGCGGAAGTGTTGCCGTACTTGTCGAGATTCACGACTACCTTTTCCATCGGAACCTTCAACCGTTCGGCCAGAGCGGTGATGATTCTCCGGTTGGCCTGATGGGGGATGACCATGGAGACTTCGCCGATATCCACGCCGGCTTCTTCAAGAACCTCCCGGCTGATTTCCTCCATGGCACGCACCGCAATCTTGAACACTTCCTTCCCATTCATGGTAATGGTGTGTTCGTTGGCTTCAATGGTCTTCGCGCTTGCGGGCTTAAGCGATCCACCCGCGGGAACGTAGAGCGTTTTGACGTGCGAGCCGTCCGTGCGAAGCCGCGCACTCAGGATGCCCCGATCCCTATCCTCGGAAGCTCCCACAACGACGGCCCCCGCACCGTCGCCAAACAGCACGCAGGTTGTACGATCCTTCCAGTTCAGCAACCGGCTGAGCACGTCGGAGCCCACCACCAGGGCCTTTTGGATCATTCCTGAGCGAATGAAAGAGTCCGTCACGGTCAGGGCGTTCAAGAACCCGGAACAAGCGGCATTGACGTCGAAAGAGAAGACCTTCTCTGCGCCCAGCATATGCTCGAGCACGCAGGCGGAGCTGGGAAAAGGGTAATCCGGGGTGACCGTCCCGACGATGATGGCGTCCAGTTCCCTGGCCTCCAGACCCGCCGCCTCGAGTGCTCGCACGGAAGCCTGATAGGCCATGTCTGCGTTGCCTTTGCCATCCTCCAGGATACGCCGCTCCTTGATGCCTGTTCGCGTGGTGATCCATTCGTCGCTTGTATCGATGAGTTTTTCCAGGTCCTGGTTGGTCAGTATCTTGGCCGGCAGTTTCGAGCCGCTCCCGAGGAGGACCGACCTGAATGGGGATGATCTCATGCGGCCCTCCTGAAGATCACACAGGCGTTGGTCCCTCCAAAGCCGAAGGAGTTGGACAGGACCACCTGAATTTCGGCTTTACGGGCCTTGTTGGGGACGTAATCCAGATCGCACAAGGGGTCGGCGTTCTCGTAGTTAATGGTGGGAGGTAGGACCCCATGGTGCAGGGCGAGGACGGAATAGACGCCCTCCACGGCTCCGGCAGCTCCCAAGAGATGCCCGGTCATGGATTTTGTCGAGCTTACGGGAATGCTATAGGCCCTTTCGCCAAAGACCTTCTTGATGGCCAGGGTTTCGTTCAGGTCATTGTATTCCGTGGAGGTGCCGTGGGCGTTGATGTAGTCGATGTCATCGGGCCGGATGCCCGCGTCGTCAACGGCCAGGGCCATGCAGCGAGCGGCTCCTTCCCCGTCGGGGGCGGGAGCCGTGATGTGGTAGGCGTCCCCGTTGGCCGCGTATCCGATCACCTCGGCAAGGATGTTGGCGCCTCGCTTGACGGCTCGCTCCCTTTCTTCGAGGATGAGAATTCCCGAACCCTCGGCGATGACGAATCCGTCCCGGGTCTTGTCAAAGGGCCGGCTCGCCTTCTGGGGATCGTCGTTATGAGTTGAAAGCGCCTTCATGGCGTTAAAGCCGCCCACCCCCAGGGGCGTGATAGCGGCCTCAGCGCCACCGGCAATGGCGGCGTCCTGGAGGCCGCTTCGAATCATGCGAAATGCCTCCCCGATGGCATGGCTACCCGAGGCGCACGCCGATGTCGGGGTCCAGTTGACTCCTTTGGCCCCGTAGCGGATGGCAACGTGGCCGGGGGCCAGGTTAGAGATGACTCGGGGAATGAAAAACGGTGAAATCTTGCGCGGCCCACCTTCCAGGTAAGCGCGATGATATTGTTCCAGGGTCTCCAGGCCGCACAGGCCAACGCCGATGATGACCGCCACCCGGTGCGACTCCACAGGATCGATCTTGAAACCGCTCTGAGTGGTGGCCATATCCGCGGCGGCGATGCTGTACTGGATGAAGAGGTCCATCTTCTTTAACTCTTTGGGCTCGATGAAATCCTCCGCCTTGAAGTCCGGCACTTGCCCCGCAATCCGGGAAGCCATAGCCTCCACTTTCGGGAATCGGGTGATGGGACCTATCCCCGAACGGCCCTCCTCAATGGCCTTCCAGTTCTTTTCGACTCCCGTGCCCAAAGGCGTTACGAGCCCGAGCCCCGTGACCACGACTCTTCGGTGATTGCTTTCACTCATATTCCTTGCCCCGCGAAACTGTCAGGATAAGATGATGCATTCCAAGGGTCAATAGGTAGACCTTCTGGAGCGCGAATCCTTCTGACGGTACTCTTCTTGAATCTTAAGAACCTTGCGGATAAGAGCGTCTATCTTTACCCCGCCCGTCTGTACGGGCAATGGGCTCTTCACCTCGCCGGCCATGGTTTGCAGCACGGTAGCGACGGAAGATTTAAGCGCAAGTAAATTATATCCCCCTTCGAGTAAAAATGCGATCCTGCCACCTGAAAATCTTTCCGCGAGTTCCAGCAGAGACGCAGCCATGGCGCCGAAGCCCTGCTCCGTGACCCGCATGCCGGCGAGCGGGTCGTCGCGGTGCGGGTCAAATCCCGCCGACACCAGCACCCACTGGGGCTCGTAGCGGGAAGCTATGGGAATCACAACGCGTTGAAACACTTCGAGATATTCCGCGTCCCCGCAGCCGGAAGGCAGAGGAACATTGACCGTATACCCGGCGCCCTCTGCTTCTCCGGTCTCTTCTATGGATCCCGTGCCGGGATAAAAGGGGAACTGGTGGGTGGAGAGGTAAAGCACCGTCGGATCCGTAAAAAAGGCATCTTGAGTTCCGTTGCCATGGTGCACGTCCCAATCCATGATGAGAATTCGCTCGGCTCCGTAATGGCGCTTGAGATGACGCGCGCCGATGGCGACGGTGTTGAACAGACAAAAGCCCATGGCTCTATTCCTGAGCGCGTGGTGGCCCGGCGGACGTACTAGGGCAAAGCCGTTGCGAAATTCTCCTTGGGCTACGGCATCCAGCAGTCTCAGGTACCCGCCCGCGGCGAGCAACGCCGTTCCAAAGGAGTCCATGCTGGTCACCGTATCCCCGTCCAGAGCGTACCGATTGGCTCGCGAGGTAGATTGGATGAGATCGATATATTGGCCACTGTGGCAGGTCCCGATCTCTTCCCGGGTCGCGCTCCTGGGAGGGAGGATCCGGATGCCTTCGCCTTCCAGATCGCCGGCGAGTTCGAGGAGAACCCTCAATCGCTCGGGGCTCTCCGGGTGAAACGGGCCAGGATCGTGCTTAAGGAATTGCGGATCGATGACCACAGCGGAAGGAGGCATGATGACTGCTCCGTAACATCCCTTATGGCCGAATGCAAAGTGCCGGGTTTTGAAGAGGTTGCGATCCGTCGGGAAATGAATTACTCAAAGGGGTTGGGAGGCTACTCGTGTTTGGCATCGGCATGCCCGAATTGATTCTGATCCTGGCCGTGGCGCTGGTCGTATTGGGACCCAAGAGGCTGCCGGAGATCGCAAGGGCTTTGGGCAAAGGGCTCTCCGAGTTCCGCCGCACCACGGAAGACCTGAAGGAGGAGTTCCATCAAGTGGAAGAAGAACTGGAGGACTCCGCAAGGATCCTCCCCCCTGCCGAAGAGCCAGCCCCGATAGACAAGCCGTTGGCGCCCAATTCCGACGAAACCAGTCCCGCTCCCCCTTCACCGAAGAGTGGAAAACCAACGGGGTAAACCATTCACGGCAGACGCCAGGATGTCCTTTCTGGAACACCTGGACGAATTGCGATCTCGACTGATCAAGTGCTTCATCGCCGTGGTCGTCGCGTTTCTCGCCGCCTACGCTTTTGCGGAACCCATATTTTCTTTTCTCACCGCTCCGCTCTTGCGCCTGAACACGCCAGGGTTGACTCTCATCGGCACCGGCGTGGCCGAGGCCTTTTTTGTCAAGATCAAGGTGACCTTGGTCGCTTCGCTCTTTATCTCCCTGCCGGTTATCCTATGGCAATTGTGGCAGTTTGTAGCCCCGGGCCTCTACGAGTACGAGGTCCGCTATGCCCGGGGATTCGTTGCCTTCGGCACCTTGTTTTTCCTGTTGGGGGCTTGGTTCTGCTACGAAGTCATCTTCGACTTCGGCTTTGCCTTTTTCCTTGATACTTACGCGAGCATGAAAGTTGAGCCGGCCCTTCGCATCGGAGAATATCTCAGCTTCACATCCAAGCTGCTTCTCGCCTTCGGCGTAGTTTTTGAGCTTCCCGTGTTGGCCTTTTTCCTGGCCCGCATCGGAGTTATCGATCATCTGATCCTTCTCCGGCAATTTCGTTATGCCGTTATGGTCATCTTCATCGTGGCCGCTATTCTTACGCCCCCCGACGTAGTCTCCCAGATTCTTTTGGCTCTTCCCTTATTGGCCCTGTACGGCGTGAGTATCTGCGTAGCCTATTTCGCCCGGAGGGACCGGAAACCATAGACGTTGCTAAAAACAGCTCCATTGGGCCCGCGCGCCGTTATTCCACCACCACCAGGGTCTCGCCGGCTTCCACTGCCTGTCCCGGTTTAACCCTAACTTCCTTGACCTCGGCCTGGATGGGAGAACGGACCTCGTTTTCCATCTTCATGGCTTCCACGATGACAAGCCCCTGGCCCTTTTCGATGGAATCCCCTTCGCCCACCAGAACGGCGATGACCTTACCAGCCATGGGAACGGCCACGTTCTGTCTCCCCTGAAGCTGGATCCCCGACTGGGAGCCGCCGAGACGCATGCGGCGCTCGTCAATGAGGTCGATGTGATAACTGCGGCCGTCCACCAGGACGCGGTATTCGGTCTCGGATACGTCCACGTCCACCTCAAAGGAGCGATGGTTAATAATGAGAGAATAGTTGGCGCGTCCCGTCTTTTTGCCGTCCACGAGAAATTCGTTGCCGTCCACGGAGACGCGGTAAAGGGCTTTGCTGACCTCCTCAATCTCGACGGTGTAGTTCTGGTCGCCCAGTTTCGCGATAAAGGCCATGGTTGCTACGATTTTTCCCTTACCACTGTTTTCCCGGGATCCCGGGTGCCGGTGCACGGTTCAAGGCGTCCCGTTTTCCCATCTCCCGCCACTCGGATTTTTCCTGGGCCCTCTGTTGCAGCGTCTGCATGGCCCGTTCCTGTTCGCGGTGCAGCGCCGCAATGGCCGCCGACGCCAGGGCGATATGACGATGTGGATAAAGTTCTTCTTTGCCCACGAAGCGGTGCTCGTCGTCCACAAAGGAGGTGGTGATATCTCCCGCCATGAATCGGGGATGCCGTAAAATGGACTGTTGAAAGGCAATGTTGGTCTTGACCCCTCGTATCTGGTATTCGCGTAGTGCCCGGCGCATCCTGAGGAGGGCCTCGACGCGGTTCTCACCCCACACGATGAGTTTTGCGATCATGGGATCGTAGTAGATGGGGATCTCGGCTCCTTCGTAGACGCCGCAGTCGTTTCTCACGCCCAGCCCTTCGGGGAGCCTGAGGCCCTCGATTCTGCCGGGGCAAGGCATAAAATCCGTTTCCGGGTCCTCAGCGTAGATCCTGCATTCGATGGCATGGCCGGTCATGCGGATATGACGCTGGCGCCACGGCAGGGGGGTTCCCGCCGCCACCTCGATCTGGGCCTTGACGAGGTCGATGCCCACGACCCGCTCCGTGACCGCGTGCTCCACCTGGAGGCGGGTATTCATTTCCAGGAAGTAAAAGTTCCGATCAGAGTCAAGCAGAAACTCGAGGGTGCCAAGTCCCACGTAATGGACGGCCTTGGCTCCCTGTACGGCCACACGTCCGATATTGCGCCGGATCCTTCCGTCCAGGGCCGGCGCCGGGCATTCCTCAATGATCTTTTGATGGCGGCGTTGGATGGAACACTCGCGGTCAAAAAGATGAATGACCCTGCCGTGTTGATCGCCGATGATCTGGACTTCTACGTGATGGCAGCGTTCCAGGTACTTCTCCACGTAAAGCCGCGCGTCGCCAAAGGAGGAAGAAGCCTCGGAGCGTACGGCTCGGTATGCGGAGCGAATCTCCCGAGGGGAGCGAACCAGCCTGAGTCCTTTGCCACCGCCCCCTGCCACCGCTTTGAGCATGAGCGGGTAGCCGATGACCTCGGCGTTCTTCAACACTTCCTCTTCGGATTCCAGGACGCGTCCCGATCCGGGAATCACGGGTACTCCGGCGGCCTTCATGATGGCCCAAGCCTTGATCTTGTCGCCCATCTGCTCGATGACTTCGGCGGTGGGGCCGATGAAAACAATCCCCTCCTCAGCACACCTGCGGGAAAAGGCCGCGTTTTCGGCGAGGAACCCGTAGCCCGGATGGATGGCCTCCGCCCCGCTTTGCTTGGCTACTTCCAGGATGCGTTCCATGGCTAAATAACTCTGCAGGGAGGGGGGTGGACCGATGAGATAGGCGTAGTCGGCGTATTTGACGTGGAGCGCGTCCCGGTCAGCTTCCGAGTATACCGCGACGGTTTCTATGTCGAGCTCTTTGCAGGCCCGAATGATGCGAACCGCAATCTCGCCCCGGTTGGCGATAAGGATGCGTCTAAACATAACTCGTAGGTGACAGAGATAAAGACAGGGACAGAGACACAGAAGAACATGGAACAAACTTTTGGTTGACCTCTCTCACGTTGCCTCTTTGCGGTGTCTCAAATCTCTGTCTCAGCCTATAACGGTATATTTCCATGTTTCTTGGGAGGATTGCTGGCCCGTTTGCGTTTCAGCATCTCCAGCGACCGTATCAAGGTCGGACGGGTGTCTTCCGGGGGTATGACGGCGTCGAGGTATCCCAGCTCGGCGGCCTTGAATGGGTTGGCGAAGGTCTGGCGGTAATTTTCAACCAGCTCCTCGCGAGCCTTCGCCGGATCCTCCGCCTTTTGCAGGGCATCGCGGAAGACGATGTTGATGGCCCCCTCGGGTCCCATGACAGCGATCTCCGCCGTCGGGTACGCAAAGTTCATGTCGCCGCGCAAATGCTTGCTGGACATTACGATATAACCGCCTCCGTAGGCCTTGCGGGTGATCACGGTTAGTTTGGGAACCGTGGCTTCCGCGTAAGCGTACAGGAGCTTGGCACCGTGACGGATAATGCCGCCGTACTCCTGTGCCGTACCGGGAAGAAAGCCGGGGACATCCACAAAAGTAACCACGGGGATGTTGAAACAATCGCAGAAGCGAATAAAGCGAGCAGCCTTGGACGAGGCGTCGATGTCGAGACAGCCGGCGAGACTGGCGGGCTGGTTGGCGACGACGCCCACCGGCCATCCGCCCAGGCGCGCGAAGCCCACGACGATGTTGGAGGCAAAGTCACGCTGCACTTCATAAAAGTAACCTTCGTCCACCACGGCCCCGATGAGTTCCTTCATGTCGTAAGGGCGGTTGGGATTGTCCGGTATGAGGTCTTTGAGTTTCGCCTCCCGTCTCAAAAGGTCGTCATCGGTGGGGTGGAAGGGGGGGTCTTCCAGATTGTTGCTGGGCAAGAAGCCCATGAGCTCCCGCATCATGAGCAGGCAATCCTTTTCGGTTTCCGCCGAAAAATGGGCCACGCCGCTCTTCGTATTATGTGTCTCGGCGCCGCCCAGATCTTCCTTGGTGACTTCCTCATGGGTCACCGTTTTGATGACGTCGGGCCCGGTGATGAACATGTAGCTGCTGGATTTCGTCATGAAGATAAAATCGGTAATGGCAGGGGAGTAGACGGCCCCCCCGGCACAGGGGCCCATGATGGCCGATATCTGGGGCACAACCCCCGACGCCATGACGTTCTTGAGAAAAATGTCCGCGTAACCCGCGAGGCTCACCACGCCTTCCTGGATGCGCGCTCCTCCGGAATCGTTGAGGCCGAAAATGGGGGCCCCGTTGGCCAGGGCCAGGTCCATCACTTTGCAGATCTTTTCCGCCACCACGCCGCTCAGGCTGCCGCCGAGAACGGTGAAATCCTGGGAGTAAACATAAACGGTTCGCCCTTCAATGGTCCCGTACCCGGTGACCACGGCGTCACCGGGGACCTTCTGCGATCCCATGTCAAAATCGTAGCAGTTGTGAGTTCTGAACCGGTCCAACTCCACGAAGCTCCCGTGGTCTAACAGAATATCGATCCTTTCGCGGGCCAGGAGTTTTCCCTGATCCCGTTGGCGGCGGATCTTGTCCTGCCCACCGCCGAGCTCGGACTTTTGGTTAAGTTCCTTCAGTTTTTCTATGTTTTCTTTTAAACCCATCAGCTTATAGCCTCGGCTGGTTTGCTTTGTGATAGGGGGGCAAGGAAAGAAGGCCCGGGATATTGGCAGAGGCTTCTCGATTTATTCGAGCCCGCGCGTACAACGGGACCAATTGCTGACCAATATTATCGAAAGGAGAGCCGGTGTCAACAAAAAAGGGGAAAGTCCAAATTACTTATTCCTTGAGATTTTACTGCTAAATTGGTACCTTAGAGTTGTTTAGTCCCGTCGTGTAAAGGGGCTCGATAATTCCTTGCCACCCCTAAAATTACAGGAATTCTAGAATGGAAACCGTCGTTTCAAGAAAAAAATCATACCGTAATGGAAAAGGTCTCACAAAAACCGAAGCTCGCCTGATTTTTGCCGCAAGCGAAACCGACGCCAACCTTCTCTATGCTACCAGCTTCTTCGCACCAGATCCATTCATTTTTTTTCAACATCGCGGGAAGAAAACCCTGGTCATGAGCGACCTTGAGATCGACCGGGCGAAGAAGCAGGCGAAAGTCCACCGCGTTCTTTCACTTTCCCAATACCAACGGCGCTTTCGGCAACGTGTCAGCGGAAAAATGACCACCGGCGACTTGCTGGGATTCATCCTCAAGGAAAAGGGGATTCGCACTCTAATTGTGCCGGCCAACTTCCCAGTGCAGCTGTCCGACCAATTGCGCACCGCCGGGTTCCGGTTGACCGTAAAGGCGGATCCCTTTTTTAGCGAACGCGAGAAAAAAGTACCCGCGGAGGTCAGAAAAATCAGCGAGTCCCTTCGCGTGGCCGAGGCGGGATTGAATGCCGCCCTCGACGTCCTGAAAAAGACGAGAATCGGAAAAGACCGCTACTTGTACCTGAACGGCCGGAGGCTGACTTCCGAGGAGCTCAAGAAGACCGTCAACACCACCATCATGGCCAGGGGCTGGCTCCCCAGCCACACCATCGTGGCTTCCGGCAACCAGTGCTGTGACCCTCACAACGAAGGCCATGGACCCATCAGGGCCCACACGTCCATTGTTTTCGACATCTTCCCGCGTTCGCAGGAAACTGGATATTTCGGCGATCTTAGCCGGACCGTGGTTCGGGGCAGGGCTTCGGAAAGATTGAAGGGTATTTACGAGTCCGTTTGGCAGGGCCAGGAACTCGCCTTCGGCCTTATACGCGACGGCATCGACGGCTACGAAGTGCACCGTAAAATCATGGAACTGTTCGAAAAACGGGGCTTTCCGACGGGGCGGATAGGCGGCAGAATGCAGGGCTTTTTCCACGGCACGGGGCACGGGCTGGGCCTGGATATTCATGAACCGCCGCGCATTGGGGCGGTTCCATCGACCCTGAGAGCGGGGCATGTCGTAACGGTGGAACCTGGGTTATACTATATGGGTACGGGTGGGGTACGGCTGGAGGACGTCGTGGTGGTGACCCAAAAGGGCAACCGGAACCTGACCCGCGCTCCAAAGTTCCTTGAAATTTAGACCGGCCGGATCGGGTGCCTTGATAGTACGCAATTGCTCCGTACCCAACCTCGATGTACACGGGAGAGGTCGCCGGTCTCCTCCGAGCGGTGCCGGGATTAAACCACCGCTCAGGTCGCGCCGAGCGCAATGGGGGCCTTAAGAAAAGTCGTGAACCATGGTTGTTGAACGGTCCGTTGCCGACAAGCAATACACGGTCATCATCCTGCAATGGATGATTGCCATTGCAACCTCCTTCCTCATCCTCTTCCCAAAGGGAGAGGAGGTTTCCGGGGACCCCTGGGTGCACGGCCTGGTGGTCGTCTTCCTGTTGAGCGTCCTTGTGCTCTACCGTCTGCCCGAGCACGTTTTCTATCACCGCTATTTTGACATCGCGTTGATGCTGTGCGACACCTTTCTCCTCTCTACCGCCATTCACATGAACCAGGACCTTTCCTGGGATCTTTTCTTGATCTATTTCTTCGTCATGTTCCTTGCCGCCATGGGGCAAAGCATGATGCGAATCGTTCTCGGGTCCGTCCTCATCAGCGTCGTTTACGTAATGCTCCTGATCCCGCAAAAAACCGCCTTGGCCAGCCTGGGCAGCGAGGTCTTCGTCCGCATCACGTTCCTGTTCGGTGTCTCCATTCTCTACGGCTATCTCGCAGAAAACGCCAACCGGGAAAGACATCGGGCGGAGGTGGCGGAGGAGCGCGAGCAATTAAAGATGGGGCTGGTCACTGCTCTGGCCCACGACATTAAAAATCCCCTTGGTATTATCATGGGTTATGCAGAGCTCAAGCTGGAGGAGCTGGCGGAGGGTAATCCGGAGCAGGAAGTCTGGCGGCGTATGCGGGATGGCGCTCGCAGGATCGTCAATCTGGTCACGGGGTTTCTCGAGGCGAGCCGGGCCGAGTCCGGCAACATGCAGGTCGAGCATCGGCCCGTGCAGGTGAACCGTCTTCTCAAAGAAGCAGCCCGCGCACAGGAACCCGAAGCCCAAAGAAAAAAGCTCACCATGGAAATAAGGCTGAACGAAGAGGTGCCCGAGGTGCCGGGAGATGAGATCCAATTGGACCGGGTCTTTTGGAACCTGATCGGCAATGCGATCAAGTTCACCCGCAACGGCGGCCAGGTGACAGTGAGCTCATCGGTGCAAGACGGCCAGGTTTGCGTCGCGGTAAAGGATACGGGGATCGGGATATCGGAGGAGGAACTGCCGCTGCTTTTTTCTCAATTCCGACGCTTGAAGGGTTCGGAACGCATTGAAGGCACGGGGCTGGGTCTGTTTATCGTTAAAACCATCGTGGAAGCGCATAAAGGGACCGTGCGTGCGGAGAGCGAAGAAGGACAGGGCTCCACGTTTTTTGTTCACTTGCCCGTGGAGGATTAGGCCGCGCAGGCATGAAACCCGGCAGCGTGCAAATAGCGTCTCTTCTTGAATCCCTGACCCATGAGGATAAAGCGGTGGCCAAGGCCGCCGTCGACGCTCTGGTGCGGATTGGGCCGGATAGCCCGGATGTGCAAAATGCTCTGGAGGCCCTTTTTCACGAACTGGCCTCGGACAAACGCTGGCCTGTGGCCTACGCCCTGGCCCAACTCAATGCCCCCCCTGTTGCCTGTCTGGATATCCTGATTGACGCGCTGGGTGACGGCGACGCCGACATCCGGTGGGCCACCGTCGTGGTGCTCAGCCGCCTGGGAAAAACCGACGACCGGATCTTCCCCAGGCTTGCCGACCTTCTGATTACCGGCGGTTCCGTACAGAAGCGAATGGCCGTCTATTGCCTCCGCTATCTCGGGCTCAAGCGCAAGGTGGTCGTCCAGGCACTGCACCAGACCCTTCAAGATCCCGATCCCATGGTTCGCGTAGCCGTGGTTAACACGCTGGCGGAACATCCCCCGGCCGGCAGAGAAACCATGACTCTATTGCGTTACGTGCTGCTGCAAGATGCCAACGAGAAGGTTCGGCATGCCGCCGAATTTGCCTTGAAGCGCCTCGGGAGGTAATCCCGTGGGCGCGGCGCCGGCTCGCAGGTCTCCCCTGATGTAAAAAAACCCCGGCCGGATAAAAATCCGGCCGGGGCCCGATGCGCTGATTGGAATTACCGGCTCCGTAGCCCCAATCCCAACGAGCAGAAAGGATTGATAGCCAGGAGCCTAAGTCTCAGGCACCTCGCAGTCATAACATTGATCAATCATGTTTGGACCACCTCCTTTCTCTGCTGCCGTCAGTGTACGAAAGGAGTCTCCCCTTGTCAACGTTTTTTCAGACCGTTGAAAAAGGTCCATCAGCCACCAGCCTGCGTTATGCAGGCCTATAAGATAGGCGCGCTCAATCGGCGCGGAAAATATTTCCGCTCTGAGCGGAGTCGCTTCAACGCACTGTCCAGGTACGCCTCCGCTTGTCGATCTCTCGCGCGCCTCGCACCTGGAACCTTCTTGACCGGTCTGAGAACAGGGTCGACGGGTGAGCGAGCGCCAATTGGGAATAGAGTTTGAGGATGGTAGCCCGGCCTCAGGATTTAGAGCCAGCCGATGAAGCTCAGCTGACGGCCGGTCTCGGAATTCCCGTCCTTGTAATCCCGGCGGTAAGAAAAGAAGTCGTCCGCCGCGCAGGCGGTGCAGGGACCCAGGAGGAAGATCCGTTCCGACGACACCCCGGCCTTTTTTAGGAGCAAGGCGATCAGTCCCCGCAAATCCAGGAACCGATGGCCGTCTTTTTGCCGGAGGCTCCCCTCGGCAAGATCTCCCCATTGCGCCAGCAGCGGGGCCGAAACGTCGTCCCGGATTTCGTAGCAGCACGGACCGATGGCAGGGCCCAGGGCAATCTCGACCTCCTCACGATCTACCCGGTATCGGTCCCCAAGATGGTCCACCATCCTGGCCGGCAGCCCGGCTAAAGTCCCGCGCCATCCTGCATGAACGACAGCCGCCAGCCTGCGGCCCGGAATCGAGAAGAGGATCGGAACGCAGTCGGCGGTCAGCACGCCGAGAAAGGTTTCCCTTTCTTCAGTGGCCATGCCGTCGGCTTCCCCGGCGTTTTTTGTGCGCTTATCTCTGACGTCGATGATGCGGTCGCCGTGCCTCTGGGTCATGGTCACGACCCTCAGCTCATGGACGCCGACGGCCTTCTTGACGTCGCAGAGGTTGTCCTTCACGGTCTGGATGTCGTCTCCCACGGTGACGGAAAGATTCAAGCCGGCAAAGCCGCCCCGGCTCCTGCCGCCTTTACGGCCCAGAAAACCGTGAACAAGACCCTCTCTTTTCTCCCATGCGGGAACTTTTAGCCACACGATGTCCATAGTCCCCTGCATTATGCGGCTTTCGATTTCCGGCCGCAATAACCTACAGGCGTGGCCTGATAATTCTTTTCCCATCCCGTCGTTCCAGGCGGCGTCTCGAGGCTTGATAGCTGTTTCGACCCCCATCGAATGCTATGAAGTCCCCGTCTTGATTGCCTCATTGAAGGTGTGTTAAATGGAACGCGTCGGTACGAGGCTGAACTTGGCTCGCGCATCGTAAGGGCTTTTAAATAAGGGGGTTCCATGCCTCGCAACGCTCAGGTCACCCGCCAGTGGTATCTGCTCGTGGAGCTGGGGAACGCCAGGG
>Ga0326597_10000821_pt1 | contig 52805 bp, 45 predicted proteins | sample RVTome_12_FD_203789 | JGI IMG/M metagenome (GOLD analysis project Ga0326597, IMG submission 203789) | Soil microbial communities from uranium-contaminated site in the Upper Colorado River Basin, Wyoming, United States - RVT100D185 | ecosystem: Environmental > Terrestrial > Soil > Contaminated >... | reverse complement strand
GGCCACGGACGTGGAACTGGAGGTGCTGGCGCAGACGTGGTCGGAGCACTGCAAGCACAAGATCTTCAACGCGGCCATCACCTACCGGGACGAGCAGGGCCACACGCAGACCATCCGCTCCCTGTACAAGACCTTCATTCAGGGCGCCACGCGCGCCGTGCGCCAGGCCCTGGGGGATGACGACTGGTGCCTGTCCGTGTTCACGGACAATGCGGGCGTGGTGCGCTTCGACGATGACTGGAGCATCGTCTTCAAGGTGGAGACGCACAATTCCCCCTCGGCGCTGGACCCCTACGGCGGGGCGCTGACGGGCATCGTGGGCGTCAACCGCGATCCCTTCGGCACGGGCCGGGGCGCGGATCTGCTGTTCAACACGGACGTGTTCTGCTTCGCCTCGCCCTTTCATGACAAACCCCTGCCGCCCCGGCTGCTGCATCCCCGGCGCATCTACGAGGGGGTGCGCCTGGGCGTGGAGCACGGGGGCAACAAGAGCGGCGTGCCCACGGTCAACGGCTCGGTGACCTTTCACGAGCGCTTTCTGGGCAAGCCCCTTGTCTTCTGCGGCACGGGCGGGCTGCTGCCGGCCGACATCGCCGGGCGGCCCGGCCACGAGAAATGGGTCAATCCGGGCGACCGTATCGTGATGGTGGGCGGGCGCATCGGCAAGGACGGGATTCACGGGGCCACCTTCTCCTCCCTGGAGCTCAACGAGAATTCGCCGGCCACGGCGGTGCAGATCGGCGATCCGATCGTGCAGAAGAAGATGTTCGACTTCCTGCTGCGCGCCCGCGAGCGCAACCTGTTCAATGCCATCACGGACAACGGCGCCGGCGGCCTGTCCTCTTCCGTGGGGGAGATGGCCACCCTGTGCGGCGGAGCCACGCTGCACCTGGACTGGGCGCCGCTCAAGTATCCGGGCCTGCAACCCTGGGAAATCTTCGTCTCCGAGGCCCAGGAGCGCATGACCCTGGCCGTGCCGCCGGACAAGCTGGACACGCTGCTGGCCCTGGCCTCGGCGCTGGACGTGGAGGCCACGGACCTGGGCGCCTTCAACGACAGCGGCGTGCTGGAGGCGCGCTATGGCAAAGACCTGGTGGCACGGCTGGACATGCACTTCCTGCATGACGGGCTGCCCACCCTGGAGCTGCGGGCCCGCTGGCAGCCGCCGCCCCAGACCGCGGCCTCCCCCCCGGCCCCGGCGCCCCTGGGCGAGCTGTTGCGCGGGGTGCTGGGGCGACTCAACGTGTGCAGCAAGGAGAGCATGGTGCGTCAGTACGACCACGAGGTGCAGGGCGCCTCGGTGCTCAAGCCCCTGGTGGGCGTGCTGGACGACGGGCCGGCCGATGCCGCGGTGCTGCGCCCGGTGCTGGAGAGTCACCAGGGCATCGCCGTGGCCCACGGCATCTGCCCGCGCTACAGCGATCTGGACACCTACGCCATGGCCGCCTGCGCCGTGGACGAGGCGGTGCGCGGCATCGTGGCCGTCGGCGGCGACCCGGCGCGCATCGCGGGGCTGGACAACTTCTGCTGGTGCGACCCGCTGCCCTCGCCCACCAACCCGGATGCGGAATACAAGCTGGCCCAGCTCGTGCGGGCGGCCCAGGCCGTCTACGATCTCTCCGTGGCCTTCGGCGTACCGCTGATCTCGGGCAAGGACAGCATGAAGAACGATTACGTGAGCGGCGGCACGCGCATTTCCATCCCCCCGACCCTGCTCTTCTCGGCCCTGGGCATCGTGCCGGACGTGCGCCGCGCCGTGACCATGGACGCCAAGGCCGCGGGGGACCTCGTGTACCTGCTGGGGGAAACCAGGGACGAGCTGGGCGGCTCCGAATACCACGGCCTGCTGGGCGAAAAGACAGGCTGCGTGCCACAGGTGCGGCCGGACGACGCCAAGGCGCGCTACAGGGCACTCGCCCGGGCCATCAGCGACGGGCTGGTGCGCTCGGCCCATGACTGCGCGGACGGCGGGCTGGCCGTGGCAGTGGCCGAGACGGCCTTTGCCGGCGGGCTGGGCATGGCGCTCGATGTGGCGGCCCTGCCCGAGGCCGCATCCCTGGCCCCGGCGACGCTGCTCTTTGCCGAGACCCCCAGCCGGCTGGTGGTCACCGTGTCGCCCGACCGGCAGCCGGCCTTCGAGCAGGCCCTGGCGGGCACCCGGTGTGTGCTGCTGGGCGAGGTCACGCGGGCGCCACGGCTCGTGCTGGGGCACGGTGACGAGACCTGGCTCGACGAACCCCTGGCGGCCCTCAAGGACGCCTGGCAAGCACCCCTGCGCGACCTGTAGCGCATCACCCTCACCCGCGACCACGTCAGTCCATGAGCACGCTCATTCTCTCCGGCTTCGGCACCAATTGTGAGCGGGAAACCGCCTATGCCTGCCGCCGCTCAGGCGCGGACGGGGTGCGCATCCGCCACATCAACCAGCTCTATGAGACCGGCGCGGAGCAGGTGCGCCTGGACGACCATCGCTTCCTGGTGCTCATCGGGGGCTTTCTGGACGGGGACGACCTGGGCGGGGCGCGGGCCTGCGCCAACCGCTTTCGCTACCGGCACCTGCCGGGCGGCGGCACCGTGCTGGAATCGCTGCAACGCTTCATCGCCGGCGGGGGGCTGGTGCTGGGCATCTGCAACGGCTTCCAGCTCCTGGTGCGGCTGGGGCTGCTGCCGGGGCTGCCGGAGGGGGCCGGGCGGCAACAGGTGACCCTGACCCAGAATGCGCGGGGGCGCTTCGAGGATCGCTGGGTGCGGCTGACCCCGGACGCGGAGAGCCCGTGCATCTTCACCCGCGGCATGGCGCCGGTGGAGTTGCCCATCCGTCACGGCGAAGGGCGCATGGTGGGGGAAACCCCGGATTTCCTGGAATCGATGGCCGCGCGCCATCTGGTGCCGCTGCGCTACGCGGATGCGGCGGGGCAGCCCACGGAGGCCTATCCGGACAACCCCAACGGCTCGCCCCTGGGGGTGGCCTCCCTGTGCAATGCCGGCGGTACCGTGATGGGGCTCATGCCGCACCCGGAGGCGTACAACCATTACACCAACCATCCCCGCTGGACGCGCATGGCCCACGACGGCGAGGACGGCGCCGGGCTCGCGCTGTTCCGCAACGCCTACCGCCATCTGGCCACCGGGCGCTAGATACGATCTCAGCTCTGCGGCACGTCAATTTCGCGCATCAGGCGCGTACGCACGTCATAGACGAATCCGCGCACCGTCACGCCCTCGGGCAGCAGGGGATAGGCCCGCGCCTTCATCACCTGCGCGGCGATGTGGCCGTCCAGATCCTGGAAACTGTTGAGCGAGCCGGGATGCATGGTGCTGTGCATGGCGCCCTGCACCTCGGAGATGAAGGCCGACTCCTCCATGCCGTGCAGGCCGCAGTCCGTGTGACCGACGATCAGGACGTCCCGGGTCTGCATGCGCCAGGTGGAGATGAACAGGGAGCGCATGGTCTCCTCGTTGACGCAGGCGCCGGCGTTGCGGACGATGTGCGCATCGCCGCGCTTGATGCCCAGCATCTCGGTCACCAGGATGCGCGAATCCATGCAGGACACGATGGCCACACCCAGGGCGGGCCGAACGGGCAGGTCGTCCACGCCCAGTTCGTTGGCCATGCGGCGATTGTTTGCCAGGAGTTGATCGATCACGGACATGCAGCGCCTCTCCTCGTTGCAGAACCGGCCCATGCGCGGCGGCCGGTCGTGGGGGATCAATCGGGCAACGGCTCACCCAACAGGGCGCACACCCGGTTCAACGGCTCCCGCAGGGCCGCGTCGTCGGCCGCCCGCAGGGTGACGTGGCCCACCTTGCGTCCGGGCCGCGCCGCCTTTCCATAATTGTGCAGATGCGCGCCACCGATGGCCAGCACCGCATCGGCCGCCGGCATGGCGCCGATGCAGTTGACCATGGCCACCGCACCCAGGGCATCCGTGGCGCCCAGGGGCAGCCCGGCGATGGCGCGCAGATGGTTCTCGAACTGGCTGGTCTGTGCCCCCTCGATGGTCCAATGCCCCGAGTTGTGCACGCGGGGCGCATACTCGTTGGCCAGCAGCCCGTCGCCCTGCTGAAAGAACTCCACCGCCAGCACCCCCACGTAGTCCAGCCGCTCCAGCAGACGCAGCACATGCTCCCGCGCCGTGGCGAACAGGGGCTCGTCGGGCCGGGCAATCGACACACGCAGGATACCCTCGCGGTGGGTGTTCTTCGCCAGGGGATAGCAGACTGTCGCGCCGTCGCGCCCCCGCACGGCGATCAGGGAGAGCTCCCGCGCAAAGGGCACCCACTGCTCGGCGAGCAGGGGCACGCGGCCCAGGGCATCCCAGGCCGTGGCCAGCTGGGCCTGCTCGCGCACCACGCGCTGCCCCTTGCCGTCATAGCCGCTGGTGCGCGTCTTGAGCACCAGGGGCAGCCCCAGGCGCGCCGCCACGGGGGACAGGTCCGCCGGGCCGGCGATGGGGGCAAAGGCGGCGGTGGGAATATCCAGCGCCTCGAACAGGCGCTTCTCCGTCAGTCTGTCCTGGGTGTGGGCCAGGGCCTGGGGCGGCGGATAGACGGGCACACGCTCGGCCAGAAAGGCGGCGCTCGCCGCGCTCACGTTCTCGAACTCGTAGGTCACCACGTCCGAGGCCGCGGCCAGCCGGGCCAGCAGCTCGCGGTCGTCATAGGAGCCCACCAGGGGCTCGCCAAGGGGAAAAGCGCAGGCATCGGGCGCCGGATCGAGCACGGTGAAGCGCAGGCCCAGGGGATACCCCGCCAGGGCCAGCATGCGGGCCAGTTGGCCGCCGCCTAGCACACCCACGCGCACGGGTTATCGCCCCCGCGGATCGGGATGGTCCAGCACGGCCTGGGTGCGCTCGCGGCGATAGGCGGCCAGGGCCTCCCGGTGGGCGGGATGCTTGTTGGCCAGGATCGCCGTGGCCAGCAGGGCGGCATTGATCGCGCCGGAGCGCCCGATGGCCAGGGTGCCCACAGGCACACCCGCGGGCATCTGTACGATGGAGAGCAGGGAGTCCATGCCGTTCAGCGCCTGGGACTGCACGGGCACGCCCAGCACGGGCAGCGCGGTCTTGGCCGCCACCATGCCGGGCAGATGGGCCGCGCCGCCGGCCCCGGCGATGATCACCTCCAGCCCCCGCTCCGCCGCCTGGGAGGCGTAGGCGAACAGCTTGTCGGGGGTGCGGTGGGCCGAGACCACCTCGGTCTCGTGGGGCACACCCAGGTCGGTCAGCGTCTGCACGGCGTACTGCATGGTTTCCCAGTCGGAGCTGGAGCCCATGATGACCCCCACCAGTGGCTGCTTGTCGCTCATCGTTCCTCGCTGCGGCGTCCTGGGGCGCGCCTTGCCCGGCCCCCTGCTGGCAGGCACAAGCATAGCGCAATTCACCCCATCGTGTTACCGCCATGCTGTCGGCGGCGTCGCCCGGGTGGTGACGGCGCCCCGCCCCCAGTCAGGCAAGCGAGAGCGATGCGTCTTTCCATCATCATTCCGGTGCTCGACGAGGCCGACCGGATCGGCGAGACGCTGGCGCGGCTCGCGCAGCTGGCGCCCGCGGTCGAGCGCATCGTGGTGGACGGCGGCTCCACGGACGACACGGCAGCCCGCGCCGCTGTGCTGGCCCGGGTGATCCAGGCGCCCAAGGGCCGGGCGGCACAGCTCAATGCAGGGGCTGCCGCGGCGGCGGGCGACTGGCTGTTATTCCTCCATGCGGATACCATACTGCCGTCGGGCTTTGCCGAAGCGGTGGCGCAAGCCGCCGCGCGCGGGTATCGTGTGGGGGCTTTTCGCCTGCGCATCCGGGGGCGCCATCCCCTGCTGCCCGTCCTGGCCTGGGGGGCGACCTGGCGCACACGCTGCACGGGCATCGCCCTGGGCGATCAGGCACCGTTCATGGCGCGGGCTTTCTTTCGCTTGCGCGGGGGATTTCCGGCCCTGCCGCTGATGGAGGACTATGCCTTTTTCCGGGCCTTGCGCCGGGAACGGGTGCCGGTGTTCCTGGCCCCATCGGCAGTCGAGACCTCCGGGCGGCGCTGGGATCAGGACGGTTTCTGGCGCACCTGGCTCATGATGCGGCGCTTCTATCGGGCCTTCGACCGGGGCCTGGATCCCCGCACCTTTGCTGCAGGCTACAAGGACTTTCGCTGAGTCGTCATGCTGATTCATCATCTGATTGTGTTCTCCCGGGCGCCCGTGCTGGGCGCCACGAAGACCCGGCTGGCGGGTGAGGTGGGCGCCGCGGCCGCGCTGGCCTTTCATGTGGCCTGCCTGCGGGATCTGATCGCCGTCTGCGTGGCGACATTGGAACGGCTGCGCGCCATGGGCCATGGGGCGGAGGGTCACATTTTCCTGACCCCGCCGGGCAGCGAGGCTGCCTTTGCCGCGGCGGGGGTGGCTTGGCCGGGCAGCTGGCACGTCCATCAACAGGAAGGCGAGACGCTGGGGTCGCGTATGGCCCATGCGCTGGAAAAGGTCATCGGCAGCGGGAACCGCGCCGGTCCGCCGGACGGCGTACGGGCCCTGCTCTGCGGCAGTGATGTGCCGCTGGTCACCACGGAGCACCTGTTGCGGGGCTTCTCGGCCCTGGCGGATGCCGATGCGGTCTTCGGGCCCACGCCCGACGGTGGGTACCATCTGGTAGGGCTGACCCAGCCGGCCCCACAACTGTTCGAGCTGGCCGCCTGGGGTCATGGCGGTGTGCTGGCCCAGACCCTGGCGCGGGGCCTTGCCACGGGGCTGCCGGCGCGCCTGTTGGCGCCCCTGCCCGATGTGGATACCCAGGCCGATATTGCCGCCGTGCTGGAGCATCCCCTGGCATCCCAACTTCACGATCGCGAGGCCCTGCGGCTGCTGCGCGACTGGCGCGAGAGCGGCGGGGACGACCCTGCCGGGACCTGACAATCATGCATGACGGAGTGTGACGATGGGACGAGTGATGTTGCTGGCAATCGGGTTGGCCCTGGCCGGCTGTGCAGGGCAGGCTGTCGATCTGACCGATGGGGGTGGCCGGGTACGCGTGATGGAATCACGCATGGATGCGGCGAATTGCGAATTGCTGAAGGAGTTCCGCATGGGGCCGCGGGACATCCGCGGAGACGTCAAGCTGCAACGGCTGACGCTTGCCCGCAATCACGTCGCGGAGATGGGCGGCAATGCCGTGCTGCCGGGCGAAATGTCCACCGAGGCGCTCATGCTGACCCAGCAGCATTTCTCCGCCTATCGCTGCCCGTAGGTGCGGTCGACGCAAATGGCCAAGCGGCGTCCGGCAAGGCGGTGCTGGAACATCATCGCTTGATGGCGGGCGCTGCCGCGTTGGGGGGGCTATTCGCCCTTGAGCCCGTATGGGTTCCGTGGGCCCGCGGCCCTGGGCGGGAGTGTCGGGGGATTCTCCCCTGACGCTGCGTTGCATGGACTTCTTGTCTGCATCTCCCAGCCAGCACACTAGCCCAGGCGCTGCCGGGCCGCGTCGAGCTCCTGCCGTGCCAGGGGGTCCGCCTCCCGCGCGGCTGCCCGCGCCAGGGCTTGCGCGGCGGATCGCTCCCCGGCCTCTCCCAGGGCCCATGCCGCCGCGCCGCGCACCAGGGGCTCCGCATCCGCCAGGGACGCGGTGAGTGCCGCCAGGGCCCGGTCGCGCGCCTTGCCCGACAGTGACGCGCGCCCCGGCACGTGCCCGGCCAGCAGATTGCCCAGGGCCGTGGCCGCATTGCGCAGCAGCCCACGCCGCCGGGGCCGGGCCAGGGCCGTGTGCCGGAACCGCTCGCGAAAGCCCGCCGCATCCAGTTGCAGCAGCGCCACCAGGTCCGGCGCGGCCCGGGCGGGATCACCGCTCAGGTCGGCATCGTTACTCACTGGCGCTTCCCGGTTCCAGGGACAGACCGCCTGGCACACGTCGCAGCCGAAGACCCAGTCGCCCATGCCGCGCCGCCATTGCGGGGGAATGGGCCCCCGCAGCTCGATGGTGAGGTAGGAGATGCAACGGCGCGCATCCACGGTCTTGTCGGCCACGATGGCCCCCGTGGGGCAGGCGTCGATGCAGGCCGTGCAGGAGCCGCAGCTTTCCATCATCGCCAGGGGCGGCTGTCCCGGCGCCCGGGCCAGCTCGGTCACGCTCCAGGCATGGCGGGCCGGGGGGCGCGGGCCATCGGGGTCCAGCGCCAGGTCCACCAGCAATTCGCAGATGAAGAGCCAGGAGCCCTGCTCCCAATCGATCAGATTGGCATGCTTGCCCACCCAGCCCAGCCCGGCGCGGGCCGCATATTCCCGCTCCATCAGCGGGGCGGAATCCACCGCCGGGCGGCTGGCCACGGGTCGCCCGGCGGCATCGTCGATGAAGGCCGCCAGCCGCCGCAGCTTGTCCCGCAGCAGGTCATGGTAGTCACGCCCCAGGGCATAGCGGCTCACCCGCCCCTGCACGCCCTGGGGCGGCGGCAGGTCGGCGGACTGGTAGTTGTGGGTCAGCACGATGATGGAGCGGGCCGGGGGATGCACATGCCGGGGATGCTGCTTGAGCGGCGCATGGCGGTGCAGATAGGCCATCTCTCCGGCATGCCCGGCCGCCAGCCAGTGCCTGTAGAAATCGTGGGTGGCCGCCGGCTCTGCCGGCACGATGCCCGCGGCGGCAAAACCCAGGCGCCGCGCTTCAGCCTTGATGCGCTGGGCCAGGGTCATGGCACCTCGTGGGGTGGGCCGGCGTCAGCCGCTCAGGAAAAGTCCTCGGCCAGCGCCGCGGCGACCGCCGGCGCAATGGCGGCGTCGTGGGTGTAGTGGGGATGGGAGCACGTCAGGCGCAGCGTACCGGCTTTCGCCGCCGCCTGCCAGGCCTGCTTGTCCGCCTCGCCCAGGGGAAAGCGCAGGTACTGCACGGAACTCACCCGGTCCTCGCCGATCTGCCGGCGGTCGAAGTGGGCCGGGATGGGCGCGTTGTCCCCCACCTGCAGGAACAGGTGCTCCTCCACGCCGAGCAGCTTGGGCAGATGCTCGGCGCGCTCCGCCTCCGTCTCGTACTCGATGAGCAGCGTGACGGACAGGCCCCCATCGGAGGGGATCAGCTCGTTGTACGTCTTGATCTCGTGGAGAATGTCCTTCTCGTGCACCATGCGCTCCACGCGGATCATCTCCTGAATCTGGTACAGCGCGGTCAGGTGATTCTCGAAGAGCAGGGTGAAATGGGGGCCCAGCGCCATGCGCCGCAATGCCTTGGCGGCGAGCACCTGCTTGCGAAATTCCGGACGAATCTTCTCGTACTGCGCGATGTCGAGCACTTCGTCCCGTGTGACTTCCTTTTGCATGGTCTCTATCGACGTCATTTCGGTGTTTGACTCCGGTGACGCCGCGGCATGCGCCAAACAGCGATGGCCCGCCGGCGTCTGCCGCGGCTAGGATTCGTCCGCTGCCTGAGGCACCGGATGCGCGAAGCCGTCTGGGCGATAGGCCCGCTCCAGCACCTGCAAGGGGTGCAGGGGGCGCTTGCCCATGGCCTGCTCGAATTGGATCGCGGCCAGGGGACAGTCGGTTGTCATGACCGCGTCGGTATCATCGGTCTTCATGCCGTCGAAGGCCTTCCTGCCGGACTCGAGCGACATGTCGAAGAATTCGGTCTTCATGGCCCACGTGCCGTCATGGCCGCAGCATTCGGTGACCAGGTCCACCTCGGTGTCACCGCCGATGCTGCGCATCATGTCCCGCGAGCGGTAGCCGATGTTCTGGGCCCGCAGGTGGCAGGGCACGTGATACATCACGTGCTTCGGCGTGGAGCGGAAATCCTTGTTCAGCGTGCCGGCCCGCCGCATCTCGTTGAGAAACTCGTTCGGGTCGCGCACGGCCTCGGCCAGCGCCGCGGCATCGTCCCCGCCGACCAGCGCCTTGTATTCCTTGCGCAGCATCATGGAACAGGTGGGGTTGATCGCCAGCACCTTGTAGCCGTCGCGCACGTAGGGCATGAGCTGGGCGATGTTCTCCCGCGCCATGCGCTGGGCCGTGGCCACGTCCCCGCCGTCCAGGGCCGGCATGCCGCAGCACTGCTTGTAGTCGCAGCGCACGGCCACGTTGTTCTTCTCCAGGACGGCGATGGCCGCCTTGCCCACGTCGGGGTTGTTGTAGTTCACGAAGCAGGTCTGGAACAGGAACACCTTGTCCAGATCCCCGGCGGTCTCCCCGGAGGGATAGCGCCTGTTGAACCAGCTCTGGAACGTGGTGCCATGCATCTCCGGCAGAATCTTGTGCCGGTGCACGCCCAGGAACCACTGCATGATCAGGCGCTGGGGGAAAAAGCGGTTCATCAGGTTGGCGATGGTCGCCATGCCGGGCAGCAGCCCGCCCAGCTTGCCCACCAGGTCCGGATTGCCCAGAAAGCGCTCGCGCAGCCCCAGCCCCCTGTCCTTCACGCGCAGGGCCTTGGCCCGTGCCATGAGGCGGGGGAAGTCCAGCTGGAACTCGTGCTGATCATCAGGGGTGTAGGGGCATTTGATGTAGCACACCTTGCACTGGTAGCAGGTGTCGATCACATGGTCGGTCTGTTGCTGCGTCAGCTTGAGCACGTCCCCGTCGTATTGGTCCACCGCATCGAACAGCGCGGGAAAGGACGGGCACAAATTGAAGCAGAGGCGACATCCGTGGCAGATGTCGAACACCCGCTCCAGCTCCATCTGGAGCATGGTCGGGTCGTAGTAGCCGGCATCCAGCGGACTGTAGCTCAGCCCCTCGGTGGGGGTCGCCTTGATCGCCATGGGCTCTTCGTGGGGTTGAGAAAGCGGTAGCGGAAACGGGCAGGGCCGCGGCCGGCCCTGCATCAATCAAACCGCCGGCAATACGCGACCGGCGATGCTCCGCCGGCCCTTGCCGCGGGTCGGCCTACAGACTGTCCAGCGCGTTCTGGAAGCGGCCGGCGTGGGACTTCTCCGCCTTGGCCAGGGTCTCGAACCAGTCGGCGATTTCGCTGAAGCCCTCGTCGCGGGCGGTCTTGGCCATGCCCGGATACATGTCGGTGTACTCGTGGGTCTCACCGGCAACCGCGGCGGCCAGGTTCTTGTCCGTTGGGCCGATGGGCTTGTCCGTGGCCGGATCGCCGACGACCTTCAGGTAATCCAGGTGGCCATGGGCATGGCCCGTTTCCCCTTCGGCCGTGTCGCGGAACAGGCCCGCCACATCGGGATAGCCTTCCACATCCGCCACCTTGGCGAAATACAGATAGCGCCGGTTGGCCTGGGATTCGCCGGCAAAGGCGTCTTTCAGGTTCTGATGGGTCTTGCTGCCTTTCAGGTTTGCCATGGGTCATGCTCCGTAGCTGGGGTTGGATGCGTTCGTGCCGATCTCCTAACGGAGAATAATTATCATTTAGACAGCCGCCAGCGGCGTTGTCAACCCGCCCCGGCGCGGCCCTGCGGGCCCCGGGCTTCGCCATGCGGCAGGGGCATCAGCACGTCCATGGTGACGCGCCACGGTACCGGCGGTGTGACATTCGCCACGCGGCGCAGCGACACGCCACGGCATGCCGCAGCGATCAGGAGGCGCCGCGCTCGGGCTGCTTGCGGGATTCGACCACGCGCTCGGCCTGCAGGTGCAGCAGCATCCCGATGCCGCACAGGCCCGCGATGAGGGAGAACAGGGACTGAAACGAGGTGAACTGGATGTAGTACCCGCCCAGGTAGGGCAGGAAGCCCCAGCCGGCGGAGAACAGACCCTGGTAGAGAATGGTCGCCCGACCGATCTCCGAGGGCCGCTGCATGTCCAGAAAGCGCACGAACAAGGCCGGATAGAGCACCCCATGACCAAAGCCGTAGCAGAGGCCGGCGAAGGCGAGTCCCGGATACTGCTTGGCCACGGCGAGCAGGAGAAAGGTGAAGGCGACGCCCACGAAGCCGACCGGAATCAGGTTGCGCTCCATCAGCAGCCGCGTCATGGGCCGGATCAGGATGCGGCTGGCGATGGCCCCACCCGAGTAGGTGCCGAAGAGCACGCTGGCATAGGTCAGCCCCAGGGACGCGGTGAAGTTCTTGCCGAAGCTGGTGTAGATGCCGAACATCCCCCCGAAGACGAATGTCACGATCATCAGCAATTGCGATTCCGGGCGGCGCAGCAGGGGCATGATGCTCTGCCGCTCCTCCTCGCCGCTGGACGCCGGCTTCACGCTGGGCACGAGGAACAGGGACAGGGCGCTGCCGATCATGATCACCAGGGACGTCCAGAACACCGGCAGGTAGGCATCGGGATGGTTGGGATCGGGCTGGGCATTGAGAATCATCTCCCCGATCAGCGGCCCCAGCGTATTGGCCGTCAGCCCCGCCACGCCGAACAGGGCCACGGCCTCGTGCTTGCGCCCGGGAGGCGTGAGTTCCACGACCCAGGCATACATGATGGGGAAGCCCAGCCCCATGTACACCCCCTGCAGCAGCCGCACGAGGAAGTACCAGTTCAGCGACTGGGTCATGGCCATGATGGCCAGCCCGCTCGCCGCGACCATGGGCAGGCTGTAGATGAAGACCGAGGTACGGCGGCTCCAGCGGTCGGCCGTGTGGCCGAAGGCCATCATCACGATGAAATTGGAGATGCCCATGGAGCCGGCCACGGCCCCGTAGAACCCCTGGGAGGCCCCGCGCAGCTCCAGGTAGTAGGGCAGCAGGTTGAACATGCTCATGGTGAGCATGGACAGGAACGCCGCGACGTTCAGCCGCAGAAAATTGGCGTTGAGCACCCGCTGCGGTGTCGGCACACCAGTGACAGCGGGTTGGGGAGAGGGGGCGTCGGACATAGATCGGCTTGGGGGGTTGCCGCGCGACGGTCACGCGTCGCGAGCCCGTCCGGCGGCTGCCGGGGCGGCTAAGCGACGGTGAAAAGGGAGGCGCTGGTCTTCTTGAGCAGGCGCTCCACGAACGGCTGCCGCAGATTCAGCGGATCCCGCAGGTGGTCCATGAAATGCGAGGCATGCACCCCGAGGGCAATCATGTCCGCGCCTTTCTCGTGGGTGATGGCCTCGATCACGGTCTCTCCGACGGCGGGTACGGGCAGGGGCGTCACGTCGATGCCATGCTCGCGCAGGAATTCCGCCGCCCGCTCGAAGAAGCCGGTCAGGCTGGGATAGCGCTCCACCTCCTCCTGGGAGTACAGCAGGGTCACCTGGGCCAGCGGCATGGGATTGAGCAGGGCATAGGCGTAGATCATGCGGGAGGAAGGCGCCGTGCCGTCCATCACCATCAGTACGCGCTCGATGCTGCTGTAGTTCTGGTCGGCGATCACCACGGGCCGCGAGGCGCTGTGAATGATGTTGCTCAGGGACTCATAGTCCTGATTGATCGGCGGAAAACTGCAGCGCATGCCCATCGCCACCAGGTCGCACACCACGCTGTTGTGGATGATCTTGCGGAAGGGCGGCCCCTGCTCCACGCGCGTCTGCACACGGTCCGCGGGAATGCCCAGGGAATCGACCAGGCTCTTGAAATGGGCGATCCGCTCGTTGATCTGCGCCTCGGCCTCCTGGAGAATCTGCTCCCGCGGCACCAGCTTGGCGAAGCGGCCGGCGGGCAGCTGCTCCGTGTCGATCAGGCCCAGTCCGACCAGGGTCACGACCCCGGATTCGGCCTGACGCTCCTGCCGCGCCATGTCGGCGGCAATACGAATCGCGGAATCGGTGAATTCCGAGGTGTCGACAGGAATGAGTATGCGCTTCAACATGTGGCCGGCTCCCAGGCAGCATGGCTCTCAAGGCGGTGCGCACCGCCAGGGTGCATCATCAGACCATAGAATGGTAGAATTGAAAACCTATCACGTGACGACGGAGCAGCGATGCATTGGAGCAAGCAGGGGTGTACCTGTCCCCATCGCGCAGGCAGTGCGCGGCGCCTGTGCGGCGCGATCGGGCTGATGCTCGTGGCCATGGCAGGCTGTGCCAGCCCCGCCCAGGCCCTGGCCCCGCCCCAGCAGATGGCATTCTACGCCGATCTGCGCGACAAGCCGCTGGGCCAGCGGGTCATGCCGGCGGGGCCGGCGGTGATCGACTGGCAGCATCAGATCAACCTCAAATACGGTCAGGACATCCGCCCCGTGGCCGCGGGGGCGGACCATCCGCTGATTCCCGTGGTGCGCCAGGTCGTGGACGAGCTGCCCCCGCAGATCAAGCGGTTGGCTGAGCGGTATCTGCTGGCCCTGTACCTGATCGAGAAGGATTTCGGCTCCGGCACCACCGAGGCCGTGCGCAGCCCCGACGGCACCTGGCGCCATGCCTACATCGCCCTCAATCTGACCGAACTGGGCCGCACGGCCAATGCGTGGGCGACCTGGAAGGAGCGCTCCACCTTTCGCGACGCCCCGGGCTATGACCTGCGCATGACCATCGAGGATGATGCCCAGGACACGGTGGCCGGCGCGGTGCGCTTCATCCTGCTGCATGAGCTGGGGCATGTGCTGGGTCTCGGGCTCCAGGCCCATGGCTTCTGGGACGCGGAGTCCCTGCCGGACGCCACGCGGGACTCGCCCTACTTGCGCATCAGCTGGGCACCCACCGCGGACGGGCACATGAAGAGCCATTGGCGGCGGGAATTTCCCCTGCTCGACGCGCTGAATTTCTACAGCTTCGGGGAGGCGGAACTGAGCCTGGACAGAGCGCCAAAGGTCTACGAGGCCCTGGCCGGCACCGACTTTCCGTCCCTGTACGGCGCGACCAATGTGTTCGACGACGTGGCGGAGGCTTTCGCGATCTATGTGCACACGCGCATGCTGGGCCGCCTGTACCGCGTGCAGGTGTACGAACATGGCGAGTTGCGCACCGAGTTTCGCTCGTGCATCGAAACGGGTGCCTGCGCGGACAAGATTGCCGCCCTGGAGCGGCTGCTGGACATTTCCAGCGGCGCGCACGGAGACGCTGACGGCACCCGTGCCGTGGCGCGGGCGGGGGGACGCAGATAAATTGCGCCGCGGCGCGCCATGGGGTATCTAGGAAGGTGGCAGGCGGGCGCTCCCCAGTGCCTGCCGCCGCGCGGGCTCGGCCATCGGACATTAGGACCATCGGGCACCAGGATTATCGGACTTTCGGACAATGGGAATTTCCATGACACAGCTTTGGTGGCAGTGGCGACAGGCGGTTACCCCCATGCGACCATGAAGCGCCGGGCCATCGATCCCAGGACTTCCCCAAGGGCCGCATGCGTCGCGCTGCGGCCTTTTTTTGTTGATGGCGCTCAACGGGTTGATCGCCGAGGATTTTTGCAGCCGGTATTTCGCAGTCCGGATTATTGAAGCCATCGAGCGGCCCACCCATCGCCGGCACCGCCCGTGGACGGCACGTGCCCCGTCAGGAGAACCATGCAGACGCCACAAGAATTCATCCGTCACGTCACCCAGGGCAAGGACCTGACGCTGGACCAGGCCGCGGTGGCCATGGAAGGCATCATGACCGGGGAATGGACCCCCGCGCAGATCGGGGCCTACATCACCGCCCTGCACATGAAGGGCGAGGCCAGCGACGAGATCGTGGGCTCAGCCTATGTCATGCGCGCCAAGGCGTTTCACCTGGAAGTGCGCAAACGGCCCCTGATGGACATCGTGGGCTCCGGCGGCGACGGACTGCGCACGATCAACGTCTCCACGCTCTCCGGCCTGGTCTGTGCCGGCGCGGGGGTGCGCATCGCCAAGCACGGCAACCGGGCCATGACCAGCCAGTGCGGCAGCGCCGACATTCTGGAGGGCCTGGGCGTGGAGATTGACATCTCCCCGGCCGATGCCATCCGGGGCGTGGAGGAGAACGGCTTCGCCTTCATGATGGCCCCCCACTTTCACCAGTCCATGAAGCATGCGGTGGGCCCGCGCAAGGAGATCGGCATTCCGACAATCTTCAATCACCTGGGGCCCCTGACCAATCCGGTGGGGCCGGAATTTCACCTGATCGGCGTGAACCATCCCCAGAACACCCAGCGCTTCACGGACGTGCTGGTGGGGCTGAACACACCCCGCTCGATGGTGGTGCACGGCGCGGACGGCATGGACGAGATCACCCTCACCGGCGAAACCCAGGTGGTGGAGCAACGCGAGGGCAAGGTGCAGGCATACACCCTCAAGCCCGAGGAGCTGGGTTTGCAGCGGGTGTCGGTGTCCGACCTGACCGTGCCGGACAAGGAGACGGCCGTGCAGCTGGCCCATGACTTCCTGCGCGGGCAGGCCCCGGCGCCCCACGAGAATCTGGTGCTGCTGAATGCTGCGGCCGCCCTGTACCTGGCCGGCAAGGCGGACACGATCAAGGACGGCCTGGCCGTCGCCCGCGAATCCCTGCACTCCGGCGCCGCGCTGCGCGTGCTGGAGAAGGTGGTGGCCTACACCAATAACCGCCGGCTGGCCTGAGCCGGCACGACCCGCAGCCAATGCCCCCGCGGAGCGCACCATGAGCGACATTCTGCAGGACATCGTCATCCGCAAGCGCACGGATGTGGCCGCCATGCAGGCCGAAACGGGCCTGGCGGCCGTCCGCGAGCAGGCCGCCGCGCGTGGCCCGGTGCTGGCGCTGGCGGCGGCCCTGCGCGGCGCGCGGCCCCGCGGCACGGGCACGGACGTGCGCATCATTGCGGAGATCAAGCGCCGCTCACCCTCCAAGGGCACCTTTCCCTGGCACGGCAATGCGGTGCGGCAGGCCGTGGCCTACCAGAAGGGTGGGGCCCGGGCCATTTCCGTGGTCACGGACGGGCCCTTCTTCGGCGGCTCCAACGACCTGCTGCGGCAGGTACAGGCCCATGCGCGCGTGCCGGTGCTGCAAAAGGAATTCGTCATCGACCCGTACCAGATCTACCTGGCGCGCGCCCTGGGCGCCGATGCGGTACTGCTCATCGCGCGCTGCCTGCCCGGCGGCATGCTGGCCGAGTTCCAGGCCCTGGCCGACGAGGTGGGGCTGGGCACCCTGGTGGAGGTGGTGGACCGGGAGGAATTGCAGCGGGCCGTGGATGCGGGCTCGCAGGTGATCGGCGTGAACAATCGCGATCTGCGCACCTTCACCACGGACTTGCAGCACACCCTCGACCTGCTGCCGGAGATTCCGGAGGACCGTGTGGCCGTCACCGAGAGCGGGATTCACACGCGGGCCGACGTGGAGCGCATGCTCGCCGCCGGTGTGGATGCGTTCCTCATCGGCGAGGCGCTGATGGTGGCGGCGGACCCCACGGCGCACCTGAACATGCTGCGCGGGCAGCCCGTGGCCGCGGAGGCCGTGTCATGACAGCCCCGGCCACCGGACCGCTGGTCAAGGTGTGCGGCATCACGCGCCTGGCGGATGCCCAGGTGGCCCTGGATTGCGGGGCGGCCGCCCTGGGGTTCGTGTTCTATCCGCCCAGCCCGCGCAAGATTTCGCCGGAGGCGGCGGCACAGCTGATCGCCCAGTTGCCGCCCTTCGTGACGACCGTGGGCGTGTTCGTCAACGAGACGGCGGCGGAGATGAACCGCATCGCGCGCCTGTGCCGGCTGGACCGCCTGCAATTGCACGGGGAGGAACCCTACGCCCTGCTGGGCGAGCTGGAGCGGCCGTCCTACCGGGCCTTCCGCCCGCGCAGCGACGCCGAGGCGGCGGCCCTGGAGACCGAGCCCGACGGGACGCTGCTGCTGGATACGTTTCACGAGGGGCTATACGGCGGCACGGGCCGGTCCTTCAACTGGGAATGGGCCGCGCGCATGGCCCGCCGGCGCAGGATCATCCTGGCCGGCGGACTGACCGCGGACAACGTGGGCGCGGCCGTCACGGCGGTGCGTCCCTACGGGCTGGATGTTTCCTCATCCATGGAAGCCGCGCCGGGCATCAAGGACCCGGCCCGCATCACCGCCTTTTTTCAGGCCCTGGCCCAATTGCCGGGGCGCACGTCACCACAAGGAGCCACCCATGCCAGCGCGACCTGAGTCCAAGCCGCCCCGTCCGGGCTACTTCGGACCCTACGGCGGACAGTTTGTCCCGGAGACCCTGATGGGTCCCCTGCGGGAGCTGACCACTGCCTTCGAGCAGACCATCGCCGATGCGGGCTTCTGGCGTGAGATGCGTGGCCTGCTGAAGGACTACGTGGGCCGGCCCACGCCGCTGTATTTTGCCGAGCGGCTTACGGAGAAGCTGGGCGGCGCGCGCATCTATCTCAAGCGCGAGGACCTGAATCACACCGGCTCCCACAAGATCAACAACACCCTGGGACAGGTATTGCTGGCCCGGCGCATGGGCAAGCCCCGCGTGATCGCCGAGACGGGGGCGGGCATGCACGGCGTCGCCACGGCCACCGTGGCCGCGCGCTTCGGCCTGGAGTGCGTGGTCTTCATGGGGGCCAAGGACATCGAGCGGCAGGCCCCCAATGTGGCACGCATGAAGATGATGGGCGCGGAGGTGCGCGGGGTGCATGCCGGCTCGGCCACGCTCAAGGATGCGATGAACGAGGCCCTGCGCGACTGGGTGGCCACCGTGGACAACACCTTCTACGTGATCGGCTCCGTCGCCGGGCCGCACCCCTATCCGACCATGGTGCGGGAGTTTCAGCGGGTGATCGGCGAGGAGACCCACGCGCAGATCATGGAGCACGAGGGCCGGCTGCCCGATCTGCTGATCGCCTGCGTCGGCGGGGGCAGCAACGCCATGGGCCTGTTCGCCGAGTTCCTGCCCCACGAAAGCGTGGCCATGCGCGGGGTGGAGGCGGCCGGCGAGGGCATCGCCACGGGGCACCATGCCGCGACGATCAGCGCCGGACAGATCGGTGTGCTGCACGGCAGCAAGTCCTACCTGTTGCAGAATGAGCACGGGCAGGTGCTGGAGGCCCATTCCATCAGCGCCGGGCTGGACTACCCGGGCGTGGGGCCGGAGCACAGCTATCTCAAGGACACCGGGCGCGTGACATACGTCAGCATCACCGATGACGAGGCTGTGGCCGCCGCCTACGAGCTGTCCCGGCTGGAAGGGATCATCCCCGCCCTGGAAAGCTCCCACGCCATCGCGGACGTGATGCGGGTGGCGCCCACCCTGCCCAAGGAGCAGGTGATCGTGGTGAGCCTGTCCGGGCGGGGCGACAAGGACCTGCAGACGCTGATGGCGCATCTGCCGGAAACGCGGGAGCAGGCCTGATGGCAGCAGCACGAGGCGCCGCGGCGCTCACCGCGACTTTCGACCGCCTGCGCGCCGAACAGCGCAAGGCCCTGGTGATATACGTGATGGCGGGCGACCCCACCCTGGCGTTCACCCGCCGCATTGTGCCCCTGGCGCAGGCGGCCGGGGCGGACATCGTGGAGCTGGGCTATCCCTTCTCCGACCCGGTGGCCGACGGCCCCGTGATCCAGGCCGCGGGCCAGCGCGCCCAGCCCCATCTGTCCGGCGGGCTGCCGGCCTTTCTGGAACTGGTGCGGGGCATCCGGGCGGACTGCGACGTGCCGCTGGTCGCCATGACCTACTACAACCCCATCTTCCGCTACGGCGAGCGCAAGTTCCTGGCCGATGGGCTGGCCGCGGGGCTGGACGGCGTGATCCTGCCGGACATGCCCATTGACGAGGCGGACGAGTGGCAGGCCGTCTGCCATGAGCTCGGCATTGGGGGAACCTTCCTGGAGGCGCCCAACACCCCCGACGAGCAGGCCGGACGCATCGCCCAGGCCGCCACCGGCTTCATCTACCTGGTTTCGCTCAAGGGCGTCACCGGCTCCGACCGGGGCTTCGGCGAGAACCTGCGCGACCGCGTGGCCCGCTTTCGCAAGCTCACACAGACCCCGCTGGTCGTGGGCTTCGGCATCTCCACGCCGCAGCAGGCGCGGGAGATGGCGGACCTGTGCGATGGGGCCGTGATCGGCAGCGGCGTGGTCTCCCGTATCGGCGATGCCCGCAACGAGGCGGCGGCGGAGACGGCGGTGGTGGAGTACGTCCGGGCCCTGCGCGCGGCACTCGACGCCCCCTGATGCCGCCCATGCCGGCGCGGCCGACGCGGTCTCCCGGCACCATGCCCACCTGCCCGGGCTGGACGGCCCCAATCGCCGTGGCTGCCTGGCTCAGGCCTTCCCGCAGACCCAGCACCCGCCATTGCCCGGGCCACGGGCGGCAGCCTCGGCTTGGCAACAGCACCGGCGGACCTTCGAATACGTCACACGCGTTGGACGGCACACGCCTGCGGCGGGCTGCCGTGGGCGCAAGCGGAACGAGCGAAACGGGCAGGCGGGAGCGCGCGCCGCCGCCCCGCGGGCACCCGGGACGCGGCGACGGCGGCAGAGCCCAGCCAGACAAGGCCGGGCCCACGCGCTAGGCGCGCATGATGGGGTGCGCGAAGGTGAACAGTGCCAACAGGGCAATGAACACCGCAAAGGACAGGGCCAGACCACCGATCAACCAGCGGTTGAAGATGGGATGGTCGAACTTGAGGTGCATGTAATACATGGCCACCAGGGAGAACTTGACCGCCGAGAGCACGATCAGCACCGGCACCAGCACCGGCTGCATGGCCTCGATGTAGAACACCCACACCTCGATGGCCGTCACCAGCGTCAGGATCACGGCGATCTTGGCGTAGGTCTTCGGCCCCGGATGGGTATGCTCTGCTGCTGCGTGTTCTGAAGACATATGACTCAGCTCCTACACAAAGACAAACAGGTACACGACGGTGAAGATGATGATCCAGATCACGTCCACGAAGTGCCAGTACAGCGCCATCGTGTCGACCTTGAGCGCGGCATCTTCGGTCAGCCGTCCGCGTACGGAAGCGAAGTAGAGGGACAGCAGCCAGATCACGCCGACGGCCACGTGGGTCCCGTGGGTGCCGGTCAGCATGAAGAAGCTCGTGCCGAACACATTGGTCGACAGGCCCAGGCCCTCATGCACGAAGATGGTGAACTCGTAGGTCTGGAAGCCCAGAAAGATCAGCCCGCCCAGCGCCGTGGCCAGAATCCAGCGCCGGAACGAGGCGATCTTGCCATGCTGGATCGCGTTGAGCGCCAGCACGATGGAGAAGGAGCTCATCAGCAGCACGAAGGTACTGATCGTGGTGACCGGGATATCCAGCACTTCCTGTGGCGTCGGCCCCGAAAGGCCCTTGTTGCGCATGATCATGTAGGTCCCGATGAGGGACCCGAAGAGCAGACATTCCGAGGCGATGAGCAGCCACATGCCCAGCTTCCGGTTGTCCACCCCGAGACTTGTATAGTGGTGACCGTGTGCGTCGCTCAAAACTTCCTCCAAATCACGTGAGGTTAGGAACCGTCAGGGAAGGGCAGCCCTATCCCTCGAATTTAGCAAACGACCACCCGTAGGAGCCGACAAACAGGACGATCACGCCCACCACCGTGAGCAGGGAAACCGGGGAACCCCACAGGGGCAACACCGGGAAGATGAAGCTCAGCGCGAACAATCCGATCCCCACCGCCGTCACGAAGGGCCAGTGGGTGGGATTGGGCAGCATCACATGACCGGCGCCCTGGGGCTGGAAGTTCTTCAGCTCATGCTTGCGGTGCCAGAAATCGTCCCGCGCCACCACCTGCGGCAGCTCGACGAAGTTGTACTCGGGCGGCGGCGAGGAGATGGCCCATTCCAGTGTGCGGGCATCCCACGGATCGTCCCCGGCCACTTCGCCCCGGATGCAACTCGTCACCAGGTTGTAGAGGAACACCACCGCCGCCACGGCCGTGAGATAGGCGCCCATGGTGGACCAGAAGTTCCACGTCTCCAGGCCCAGACCCTCGGCATAGGTGTAAATGCGACGCGGCATGCCGTCCACACCCAGGAAATGCTGGGGGAAGAACGTCAGGTTGAAGCCGAAGAAGAGCAGCCAGAAGTTGAGCTTGCCCAGGCTCTCGCTCATCAGGCGCCCCGTGATCTTGGGGAACCAGTAGTAGATGCCGCCCAGAATGCCGAACACCGAACCACCGATCAGCACGTAATGGAAGTGCGCCACGACGAAGTAGCTGTCCTGATGCTGCGTATCGATCGGCGGGGAAGCATGCATGATGCCGCTCAGCCCGCCGATGGTGAACAGGGCCACGAAGCCCACGGCGAACCACATGGCCGTGGTCATGCGCAACTGGCCGCCCCACATGGTGGAAATCCAGTTGAAGATCTTCACCCCCGTGGGGATGGCGATGAGCATGGTGGCCGCGGAGAAGACCGCATTGGCCACGGGCCCCATGCCCACCGTGAACATGTGGTGCGCCCACACGGAGAAACCCAGGAACGCGATGGCGGCGGAGGCATACACCATGGCCGCATAGCCGAACAGGGGCTTGCGCGAGAAGGTGGGCAGAATCTCCGAGACCATGCCCATGGGGGGCAGGATCAGGATGTACACTTCGGGGTGGCCGAAAATCCAGAACAGGTGTTGCCACAGCAGCACGCTGCCGCCGGAGTTGGGATCGTACAGCCCGGTGCCGAAGAAGCGGCCGAACATCACCTGGGCCAGCGCCACGGTAATCACGGGCAGGGCCAGCAGCAGGAGCACGTTGGTGATCAGCGTGGTCCACGTGAACAGCGGCACCCGCAGCATGGTCATGCCCGGGGCGCGCAGGTTGAGAATGGTCGCGATGAAGTTGATCGAGGCAATCAGCGATGACAGCCCCAGCACCTGCAGGCCGAGCACCCAGAAGTCCGTGCCGAGCCCGGGGGTAAACTGGGAAGAGGTCAGGTTGGCATAGCCGAACCAGCCGACCGCCGGCGTTTGCCCGACCACATAGCCCAGGTGGAACAGGATCCCGCCGAACAGGAACACCCAGTAGCTCAGGGCATTCAGCCGCGGAAAGGCCACGTCGCGGGCACCGATCTGCAACACGGAAATGTAGTTGAAGAAGGCTGCGTTGATGGGCATCACGAACATGAAGATCATCGTGACGCCATGCATGGTGAACATGGAATTGAAGGTGTCCGCCGACAGGAAGTCGTTGTTGGGCACGATCAATTGGGTACGGATGAGCATGGCCTCCGTACCGCCGATGATGGCGAAGATAAGCGCCGTGACCCCATACAGGATCCCGATGCGCTTGTGATCGACGGTGGTGATCCAACTGCCGATACCGCCCTTGTAGACTTCCGACAGGGAACCGGACTGAGCCACTTCCGACATAACCGTTACTCCTCATTCAATCCGTTGTCGCCGACCCGGCCCGAGGCGGGCCGGCGGATGCGGGACTACTGGTTCAGATACGCGGCGAGATCATCGATGTCGCCCTCGAGCTGCGGAAAGGGCGTCATCATCCGGGTATCCCGCTTGGGCTTGTAGCCGGGCGGATAGCTCTGGTCGAATTGTGCGTTCCCGTGCATCACCCGCGCCCGCACCAGGGCCTCGGACGCGTCGTGAATGGCCGGGCCGATGGGGCCGTCCTTGCTCGGGTCCGGCCCATGGCAGGCGAAGCAGACCTGCATGTAGACCGTCTTGCCGCGTTCGGCGGAAGGTGCGCCACCGCTCATGGCCGCGCTGCTGCTCGGTTCGGCCGGCTGGGCCGCGGTCATGGCACCGTCGCCCGCGCCGGGCGGGCTCATCAGATAGGCGGCCAGTTGGCGCGATTCCACCTCGCTCACCGGCAGGGGCAGAATCATCAGCGCGCCGGGCTTGATCTCACGCGGGGCGCGAATCCAGTGGGCCAGATTCTCCGGCGTGTTGTCGATCAGCGCGGAGGCAAGGGTGGTGCGTGCGGGCAGGTTGTTCAGGTTCGGCCCGATCCTGCCCACGGCGCCGGGGACACCATTGATCGTGTGACAGGCCACGCAGCCCTTGGCGGCGAACAGGTTCTGACCGGCCCGGGCATCGTCATTCTCCGGCTGGGGCGGCTGGCTGTTCCTGGCCAGGAAGTCATCCACGGCGGCCTGGTCTTCCACGACGACGCGGAAGCGCATGTTGGCATGGGAAGTGCCGCAGAATTCAGCGCATTGTCCGTAGTAGGTGCCCGTTTCGTCCGCGTTGAACCACAGCACGTTGGACTTGCCGGGCAGGGAGTCGATCTTGCCGGCCAGCCGGGGCACCCAGAAGGAGTGGATCACGTCGGTGGAGTACGTCTCGATGACCACGTCCCTGCCCACAGGCACATGCAGTTCATTGGCCGTGACGGCGCCGGATTCCACATATTCGAATTCCCACCACCATTGCTTGCCGACGGCACGCACCCGAAAGGCATCTTCCTGGGGAATCTTGGCGTCGAAGGTGAAGATGTGGCCCCAGGTGGGCACGGCGATGATGATCAGCAGCACGGCTGGCACCAGCGTCCACACCAGCTCCAGCATGGGATTGCCGTGCACCTGCTTGGGCAGCGGCTCGTCCCCGGCGTGGGCACGGCGAAACCGGATCAACGCGATGAACAGGAGCCCGAACACGATGATGAAGATGCCTACATCAATCCAGGTGACGATCTTGTACACGTTCAGGATCGAGTGTCCCACGCTGGTCGCGGGGTCGATGGTGGACTGCTTGCCCCCCCCCATGAAGGCGCTGCATCCGGTCAACAGCAAACCCAGCATCGGGATGAGAAGAAGCCGGAACCGCCGGCCCAACGCCAATTCGCTCTTAGGTACCGTCATGTTGATCCTATACTGCATGGTTTCCGCTGACCGGGGCCAGTTGGAGTGATACGCGCCGCCGGCCATCTTGCTCGGAAGCGGCGGTTTGTCACCGATGCCGAGCCACGGGTGGTCGATGTTCTGCGCCTGAAGCTCGGGCTGCATCCGACCGCCCAAGCTGCCGTTTCCGAGCAAGATGGCCGGCACAGCCCTTGCGGGGCCGGTGGGCAACCCTCAGCCGACCCGCCGCAAGGCAGGGCGGCTCCCGCTTGAAAAAGCCGCCCATAGGTTGGCAAACCGGCCCGCATAAATCAACGGTAAATTGTGTTACACAGCCGATCTGGCCCCCGGCGGGATGAACTGCAAGCCCCGGATGGCGAAACTGTCGCCGCAGCTTAGCGCACTTTGAAATAGATCACCAAGCCCAATACGAACAGCCAGATCGAGAGCATGTGCAGCCGCCAGATGACGCGGCTGTTCACATCCTCGGCGCGCATGAGCTGGTCCTGCACACCCAGGCGCATCAGCCGCAGGCGGCGCAGCAGCGCCACCCAGGCCGATTCCACCTGCCGCGGCTCCTCCGTATAGGTCCACAGGCTCTGCAGATGATGATGGTAGGGCGCGCGGTAGAAGAAGCGGTAGCGCAGGGCCACCTCGCGACCCTTCAGCGCGGCGACCAGCTTGAAGAAGAGGCGTTGGATCACGGTGGAGACCGTGGTCAGCACGAACACGCCCCCCACGATGGGCAGGAACAGCTCCACCTTGGCGAAGATGAACATGGTGGAGAACGTGCTGCCCAGGGCCAACGCCCCCAGGTCGCCCATGGTGATCATGGCCGGCGGCGCGTTGAAGCGCAGGAAGGCCAGCCCCGCGCTGATCACGGCGGCGGAGAAGATCACGATCTCCTTCATGGTGCCCGGGAGGTGCGGCACTCGCAGGCGCTGGGCCCATTCCGGGTCGCTCCCGGCATAGGCCACCGCCGCGACGAACAGGGTGCAGGTCAGGATGGGCACGGTGGCCAGGGAGTCCATGCCGTCGGTCAGGTTCACCGCGTTGGCACCGGCCACGATGATCAGCACCATGAACGGGATGAACAGCAGCTTGGGCAGGTAGGGGTAGTACCAGTCCAGGGGCACGAAGGGCACGACCAGATGCCCGTCGATCTCCACGAAGCGGTACAGCCCCAGCACCACCACCGCCGCGCAGAGGAATTCCAGCCCCAGCCGCCAGGCCCCGCTCAGCCCGTCGGCCTTGTCCGTATAGGACTTCTGCTCCTCCGCGCCGCGCTGCACCCGGCGGCGGTGGCGCACCTTGAGCACGTCGTCGACGGAGCCGATGGCCCCGAAGGAGAGCATGATGACCAGCAGGGCGATCACGAACTGGTTGAGCTGCACCCACAGCAGCGTGCTCACCAGGATCACCAGAATCAGCACTCCGCCGCCCATGATGGGCTTGCCCCCGGTGTAGGGCTTGGCGTCCGCCGCGGTGGGCAGAAAGTCCGCGGTGATGCCCCGCCGCCGGAAATAGCGGATCACCGGTGGCATGAGCAGCACGATGAGCAGGTAGGTGCTCAGGAACGCCATGCCGCTGCGAAAAAAGACGGACTTGAAGATTTGGTAGGGCCAGACCGCGTAAAACAGATCCGAGAGCATGGCAGGTTTGCGTGGGTCGGTTCTGGCGCCGGATAGGGGGCCACGGCGCCGGTGCGGCGGCGGCAGTCACCGGCTCGCGGGCCGGGACGTGCCTCACACGGTCATCAAATCGGCTTCCTTCTTGTGCACCAGCTCGTCGATGTCCGCCACGTGCCGGTCCGTCTCCTGCTGAATCTTGTCCATGGCCATCTTCTGCTCGTCCTGGGAGATTTCCTTGTCCTTCTCCAGTTTCTTGAGCTGATCGTTGGCCTCGCGGCGCAGATTGCGCAGGGCCACCTTGCCGTCCTCGCCCAACTTCTTCACATGCTTGGCCAGCTCCTTGCGCCGTTGCTCGGTGAGCAGGGGCACGGGCACACGGATCAGACTGCCGTCGGTCTGCGGGTTGAGGCCCAGGTCGGAGGCGGTGATGGCCTTCTCGATGGCCTTCGTGTTGGACGGGTCAAACGGCTGCACGGTGATCAGCTGCGGATCGGGCGTGTTGACCGTGGCCAGTTCCATGAGCGGCATGCGCGTTCCGTAGACCTCCACGGTAATCGGATGCAGCACCTCCGCGGAGGCGCGCCCGGTGCGCACGGCGGCGAGCTCCTTGCGGATCACGTCCACCGAGTGATCCATCTTGCGATGGGTCTCCTTCTGAATCTCTTGCCACATGCTTCCAGCCCTCACTTGGCGCGATGGGTTATGAGGACCGCCCCGGGGGGCGGTCGGACATCATTGGCGCTCACGCATCCGCGGCGCGGCGGCCGGCGCCGGGCCCCACATAGGTGCCCACGGGCTCGCCCTGCACCCCGCGCAGCAGCCCCTGGTCGTCGGACAGGCTTACCACCAGGATCGGAATACTGTTCTCGCGGCAGAAGGCGATGGCCGTGCCGTCCATGACCTGCAGGTTGCGCTGCAACACGTCATTGTAGCTGATGTGCGTGAAGCGCTGGGCATCCGCGTGTGTCTTGGGGTCCTTGTCGTAGATGCCGTCCACCTTGGTGGCCTTGATCAGCACCTGGGCCCCGATCTCCGAGGCCCGCAGGGCCGCGGCGGTATCCGTGGTGAAATAGGGATTCCCCGTCCCCGCGGCAAAGATCACGATGCGCCGCTTTTCCAGGTGCCGCTCGGCGCGGCGCTTGATGTACGGCTCGGTCACCGCCCGCATCTCGATGGCGGAGAGCACGCGCGTTTCCAGCCCCTGGCGCTCCAGGGCGTCCTGGAGGCAGATCGCATTGATCACCGTGCCCAGCATCCCCATGTGGTCCGCGGAGACGCGGTCCATGCCCGGCGGACCCGCCCGGGCCCCGCGGAAGATGTTGCCGCCGCCCACCACCAGCGCCACCGCGGTGCCGAGGGACCAGATGTGCTTGATCTGCTGGGCCAGGTGGTCGATGACCGCGAAATCGAAGCCCGTGCCCTTGTCGCCGCCGAACACTTCGCCGCTGAGCTTGAGCAGAATGCGCTCGTATGGCTGATATTTGGGCTGTTCCACCATTCCCGGGCGCATCCCCCTGACAGCGTTGCGACAGCGCGGCAAGACCCGGAAGGCCGGCTGGCCCCCCGGCGTCGGTCGGCCATCAGAACTGGAACTTGATGAACTGCTCCACCGCCACCGCCGTCCCTTGCGCCTTGCCGGCCTCGGCCAGCACGGCGCTCACGGACTTGTCCGGATCCTTCACGAAGGGCTGATCCAGCAGGGAGATTTCCTTCACGAACTTTTTCAGCCGCCCCTGCACCATCTTCTCCGCGATGTCCGCGGACTTGCCGGATTCCTGGGCCTGGGCGATGAACACCTCGCGCTCCTTTTCGAGCACGGCCGGGTCGATCTGCGCTTCGCTCACGGCGGCCACGTTGGAGGCAGCGATGTGCATGGCCACGTCGCGGCCCAGCTGCTCCAGCGCCGCCAGGTCGCCCGGGGCGCCCTGGGTCTGCAGGGCCACCAGCACGCCGATCTTGCCGTTGGTGTGCACATAGCCGCTGACCATGCCCTGGCCGGTCACGGAGATCCGCGCCGCCTCGACGAGCTGAATGTTCTCGCCGATCACGCCCACGGCGGTGGTGATCAGGTTCTCCACCGTGCCCTCGCCGTTCACCACGGGCTGGCTCAGCACGTCGGCATCGCCGGCGGCCAGCACCTGGCCGGTGATCTGGCCCAGCAGCCCCTGGAACTGCTCGTTGCGGGAGACGAAGTCCGTCTCGCAGGCCAGGCGCACCATGGCGGCCGTGTGCTTGTCGTCGCTCTGGGCGATGGCAATGCCGCCCTCGGTGGTTTCCCGGTCCGAGCGCTTGGCGGCCAGGGCAATGCCCTTCTTGCGCAGATAGTCGCGGGCTTTCTCCATGTCCCCGCCACTTTCTTCCAGGGCCTTCTTGCAGTCCATCATGCCAGCGCCGGTGGCCGATCTCAGTTCCATGACCTGTGAGGCTGAGATGGTCATATGCTCAATCACTCCTCGAGTTCGTTCAGGTTCGGTGTTGTTCGGGTTCAGTGTTGTTCAGGCTAAGTGTCGTTCAGGTTCGGTGTTGTTCGGGTTGGTGGCTGTTCAGGTGCATGGCTGTTCAGGTGCATGGCCGTTCGGGTCTGCCATGGGCGGGCTGCCGGGGGTCTGTTGCCCGGGGCAGCCCACCGCGATGGGTTCCCGCCGGGCTATTCCCCGGCCGGCTTGCTGTCAGGCGCCTCCGCCTCGGGCTCCGCCGGGGGAGCGGCAGGCTCTGCCGCGGGCGCGGGGCTCGGCGGGGTGGCGGCAGCCTCGCTGGTTGCCTCGGCGGCAGGCTCCGCCGGAGCCGGAGCCGCGGCCTCGGTGGGCGGCGGCGCGGCGGCGGCGGCGGCAGCAGCGGCGGCCTTGGCGGCCTCGCGGCTCTTGGCCTGCTTCTGCGCGTGCTCCTGCTCTTCCTGCACAGCCCGCATCTTGGCGTCGTGGATGGCCCGGCCTTCCAGTACGGCGTTGGCGATGACGAAGTTGAACAGGCGAATCGCCCGCACCGCGTCATCGTTGCCCGGGATCACGTAGTCGATCCCTTCCGGATCGCAGTTGGTGTCCACCACTGCCACGATCGGCACACCCAGCTTCTGGGCTTCCTGGAGCGCAATGCGCTCCTTCTTGCAGTCGATCACGAAGATGGCGCCCGGCAGGCGGCGCATTTCCTTGATGCCGCCCAGGCCCTTCTCCAGCTTGATGCGCTGCTTTTCCAGCTGCAGCGCCTCCTTCTTGATCACGGTGGGATAGGCGCCCGTCTCGTCGCGCAATTCCTCCAGGCGCTTGAGCTTGGCGATGGACTGCTTGATCGTGTTGAAGTTGGTCATCAGACCGCCCAGCCAGCGCTCATTGATGTAGAAGCTGTCGCTGCGCTGCGCCTCTTCCATCACGATGTCGCGGGCCTGCAGCTTGGTGCCGACGAACAGCACCGATTCTCCCTTGCTGCTGATATCGCGCACGAATTCGTACGCCTCACGCAGCTTGCGCAGGGTTTTTTGCAGGTCAATGATGTGGATGCCGTTCGCAGCGCCGTAGATGTACGGTTTCATCTTCGGGTGCCACCGACGTGTCTGGTGGCCGAAGTGGGCGCCGGCTTCCAAGAATTGTTTCATCGAAACAACAGCCATTGGAATATGCTCCGGATGTTCAGGCTTAGACGATGCCAGTCACCGGCTGCCGCGATAGGGCGCCGGATCGGATTTTTCCCGCTGGCCGGGGGTGACAGCCATCCGGCAAGGATGGCACGGCGGGGCACAGACTGGCGCGGCCTCCGCGGCCGGGCAGCGGGGTACAGGTGGGGAACAACGCCAGCCGGGCGCCGATTCCACCACGAATCGGGAGAAACTTCCCAATCAGATCAGCATAACTGAATCGGCGGGCGGGGTCACATGAAAAATCGTGCGCCGCTATCGAACAGACCCTAGCCGGCCTGCCGGCCCTGCTGTTGCTCGATGCGCATGTGGCAATTCTTGTATTTCTTGCCGCTGCCGCAGTGGCACATGTCGTTGCGGCCCAGCTTGTTGGCCGCACGGCGCGCCGGCTGGGCCTTGGGGGCCTCCTCGGGCAGCTCGCCGTGGGTGAAGGAGAGATTTTCCGGCTCCCGGCGCGGCTCGGGTTTGGGGGCCGCGGCGCCGAGCTGGGCGCGGAAGAAGGTGCTCACCGCCTCGCGGCTGATGCGGTCCATCAGGTCCGTGAACATGGCGAACCCGGCGCGCTTGTACTCGTCGATGGGCTTCTTCTGCGCATAGCCGACCAGGCCGATGCCCTCGCGCAGGTGATCCATGGAGAGCAGGTGGTCCTTCCACAGGTTGTCGCTGATCCCCAGCAGCACCTGCCGCTGGAAGTCCGCGTACACGTCTTCCACCTCCGCGTCGCTGGGGGCGGCGCCGCGGGTCTCGGCGAGCAGGGCCGCCAACTGGCCGCGCTTCTCCTGATACAGCCGCTCCATCTGGGCCACCAGGCGTTCGTTGAGCAGGTCCCCGGAGATGGCGGGATCCTCGAAGTCCACATCGGGCGCCGCGCCGAAGGTGGCGAAGAACTGGGTCTGCAGGCCGTCCAGGTCCCACTCGTCCACATGGCGGGATTCCGTGTGGGTGTCCACGATCGCCCCCACCACGTCCTCGCCCATGTCCAGCAGGATGTCGGAGACATCGCCGCCCAGAATCTCGCGGCGCCGCCCATAGATGACCTCGCGCTGCTTGTTCATCACGTCGTCGTATTCCAGCACATGCTTGCGCAGCTCGAAGTTGTGGGCTTCCACCTTCTTCTGGGCATTCTCGATGGCCCGGCTGATCAGCACATGGGTGATGGCCTCGTCCTCCTCCACGCGCAGGCGGGTCATCAGTCCCGCGATGCGCTCGCCACCGAAGATGCGCATCAGGTCGTCCTCCAGGGACAGGTAGAAGCGCGATGCCCCCGGGTCGCCCTGGCGGCCGGCGCGGCCGCGGAGCTGATTGTCGATGCGGCGGCTCTCGTGGCGCTCGGTGCCGATGATGAACAGCCCACCCAGCTCCACCACGCCCTGGCCCAGCTTGATGTCCGTCCCGCGGCCGGCCATGTTGGTGGCGATGGTCACGCGCCCCAGCTCGCCGGCCCCGGCGATGATCTCCGCCTCCTGCTCGTGGTACTTGGCGTTGAGCACGGTGTGCGGCACGCGCTCGGCCTTGAGGCGGCGGCTGAATTCCTCGGAGGCCTCGATGGAGATGGTGCCCACCAGCACGGGCTGCCCGGTCTCGTGAATGTCCCGGATGTCCTGCACCACCGCATTGAGCTTGGCGCGATGGGTCTTGTAGATCACGTCCGCCTGATCGTCCCGCACCATGGGCCGGTTGGTGGGAATGACGGCCACGGGCATGTTGTAGATCTTCTTGAACTCCTCCTCTTCCGTCTTGGCCGTCCCGGTCATGCCGGCCAGCTTCTCGTACATGCGGAAGTAGTTCTGGAACGTGATGGAGGCGTACGTCTGGCTCTCCCGCTCGATGGTCACGTTCTCCTTGGCCTCCAGGGCCTGGTGCAGCCCGTCGCTGAAGCGCCGGCCGGGCATGAGGCGGCCGGTGAACTCGTCCACGATGACCACCTTGCCCTCGGCCACGACGTAGTCCACGTCGCGCTTGAAGAGGTAGTTGGCCTTGAGCGCCTGGTTCACATGGTGCAGCACCTCGATGTGCTCGAAGTCGAACAGGTTGCCCTCGTCCATCATGCCGACGCCGCGCAGGCGCTGCTCCATCACCTGGGAGCCGTGGTCGGTGAGGGTGATGGCGCGGGACTTCTCGTCCATGGCGTAGTCGCCCTCGCGCACCACGGCATGGTTGTCCAGCTCCGCCCAGTTCTCCTGGATGTCGTGCAGCTCGTGGGACTCCAGCTTGGGCACTTCCTCCTTGCGGATTTCCCGGTGCAGGCCATGGATCAGCTTCTGGATCTGGTAGTACTTGTCCGTGGACTCCTCGGTGGGCCCGCTGATGATGAGCGGGGTGCGGGCCTCGTCGATCAGGATGCTGTCCACCTCGTCCACCACGGCGAAATAGTAGGGCCGCTGCACGTAGTCGCCCAGGCGGAACTTCATGTTGTCCCGCAGGTAGTCGAAGCCGAACTCGTTGTTGGTGCCGTAGGTGATGTCCGCCGCGTAGGCCTCCCGGCGCGGCTCGTCGGTCATGCCGTGCTGGATCAGGCCCACCTTGAGCCCCAGGAAATGGTAGATGGCGCCCATCCACTCGCTGTCGCGGCGGGCCAGGTAGTCGTTGGGCGTGACCACGTGCACGCCGCGCCCGGTGAGGGCGTTCAGGTACACCGGCGCCGTGGAGGAGAGGGTCTTGCCCTCGCCGGTCTTCATCTCGGCGATGCGCCCCTCGTGCATGGCCATGCCGCCCATCAGCTGCACGTCGAAATGCCGCTCGTTGTTCACGCGCCGGCTGGCCTCGCGCACCAGGGCGAAGGCCTCGGGCAACAATTCGTCCAGGTCTTCTCCAGCCTCCAGGCGCTCGCGGAACGCCGCGGTGTGCTGGGGGAACGCCTCGTCCGGCAGCGCCTGCATCTGCGGCTCCAACCCGTTGATCTGCGTCACCAGCACGCCGTAGCGCTTGAGCAGACGGTCATTTTCCGAGGGCACAAACCAGCGGAGGATCGTGGAGAACATGGCGTTGGCCTGAAGGGTTCTATGCCTGAAGCGGTCTATGCCTGAAGGGATAACCGTCGGTGGATGCACCCGGTACCGGTCAGGGCGGCCCGGGGGCCGGCTGGCAGGGCACACGCGGACACCGCCATGAGCGGGCGACCCCCGGGGCCGGCGCGGGGGGCGCTGATGGCTCCGTTTATTTCGCCTGAATTTCCGCGGCAGGTCAAGAATCATGCCGTTTTGCGCAGCGCCGCGGCCCGTGTTGCGCTGCACGGTTCTGTTTGCCTGCCCCCCCAGAATCCGGTATGGAAAAACGGTAGCAGCGGCGGACTCTGCGCCATTTGCGACGTGTGCAGGCGCAAACGCCACTGTCCGTCGTCCCGGCAACCGCCGGTGACGCGGGGCGTGGCACCAGCGGCGTCATCAGGTCCGATCCGCCGGCGGCGCCGGGGGTTCATCGCCTCTACCTGGCGGGACCCGCCACGGGGCGGCACATGGCGATGCCGCCGGGAGGCTCCGCCGCGCGCAGCATCACTGGCCAAAGGGCCGGCCCATGCATCGACTTTCGACCAACATCGTTTCCACCAACATCGTATTTACAAACATCGACCAGGGAATCCAGAGCGCCCCATGAACCAGAAACGCCTGCGTTTATGCCTGTCGGCATGCGGATTGACACTTGGCTTGATCTTGATTTCGGCGGCAGACGCATGGGCTTCCGCGGGGGCGGCCTCGGGCGGATTCATCCCGCCGGTGTGGACCATCATCCCCTTCGTGGGCATCCTGCTGTCGATCGCGTTGTTTCCCTTGTTCGCGCCCCATTTCTGGGAGCACAACTTCGGCAAGATCAGCGCCGTGTGGCTCGTGCTGGGCTTCATCGCCATGTACGTGTCCACCCTGGGCCACATGGGCTTCATCGATGCCTATGGCCCGCGCATCTTCGCCGCCTACGAGGAATACATCGCGTTCATCATCCTGCTGGGCTCGCTGTTCATCATCTCCGGCGGCATCTACATTTCGGGCGACCTGCGCTGCACGCCGACAATCAACACCGTGATCATCCTCATCGGCACCCTGCTCGCGAGCATCATCGGCACCACCGGCGCGGCCATGCTGCTGATCCGGCCGTTGCTCAATGCCAACAAGGAGCGGCGCTATCAGGTGCACACGGTGCTGTTCTTCATCTTCCTGGTGTGCAACATCGGCGGCTCCCTGACGCCCATCGGCGACCCGCCCCTGTTCCTGGGCTTCCTGCAGGGGATTCCGTTCCAGTGGACCTTCGCCCTGACGCCCCTGTGGGCCTTCTCCGTGGTGCTGATCCTGGGCGGCTATTTCATCCTGGATACGGTGCTGGCCCGGCGGGAGGACCAGGCGGTGTATGCCGTCCCGGAAAACCCGCAGCCCCTGCGTGTGCAGGGCGTGTTCAACTTCGTGCTGCTGCTGGGAGTGGTGGGCTCGGTGATCATGAGCGGTGTGCTCCACTTCGAGTCCTACATCCACGTGGGCGAGCTGGGCGAACTGCATTTCCAGAACCTGCTGCGCGACGGGATCATGATCGTGCTGGCGCTGCTCTCCCTGCGTTTCACCGCCACGGCGGCCCGCGAGGGCAACAACTTCAACTACCATCCGATCCTGGAGGTGGCCTACCTCTTCATCGGCATCTTCACCACCATGATTCCCGCGCTGATGCTGCTCAACGCGCGGGGGGGCGAGCTGGGCCTGGACACTCCGGCCAAGTACTTCTGGCTGACGGGCATCCTGTCCTCGTTCCTGGACAATGCGCCCACCTACCTGACGTTCCTGGCCACGGCCATGGGTTCCCTGGGGCTGGATCATGCCATCCAGATGATCCAGACGCCGGAATCGGAGCATATCCTGCTGGGCATCTCGGCGGGGGCCGTGTTCATGGGGGCCAATACGTATATCGGCAACGGCCCGAACTTCATGGTCAAGGCCATCGCGGAAGGCGCGGGGATTCGCATGCCCAGCTTCTTCGGCTACCTCGCCTACTCGGTGGTCGTGCTGTTCCCGGTGTTCATCCTGGTGACGTTCATCTTCTTCTAGCCGCCCACCGCGCGCCGCTCACGCGGCCGCGGCCCGGGCTTTCGGAAAGGGGTGACCATGCGCGCCATGCGTAGCCCGGGCCGCGCCTGGGCCTGCGGTATTGTGTGTTTCGTGCTGTTGCTCGCCGGCAGCGCCGCCGCGCAATCGAGCAAGCAGGACGGCGCTGCCGACCGCCGGGGCGAACCGGCCTCGACCATGGAAGCCTTGCGCTCGCGCGCCGAGAGCGGCGACGTGACGGCCCGGTTCCGCATGGGGTTGGTGTATGACCTGGGCGTGGACGTGCCCGAGGACAATGCCCAGGCCATCCGCTGGTACACCCAGGCCGCCGAGGCGGGCCACGCGGACGCCGCCTTCAATCTGGCACTCATGTACGACCTGGGCGAAGCCGGTGTGCCCGAGGACAATCCCCTGGCCGCGCGCTGGTACCGCCGCGCCGCGGAGGGGAACCATGTGGACGCGGCCTTCAACCTGGCGCTCATGCATGACAAGGGAGAGGCCGGCATCCCGGAGGACAATGTGCAGGCCGTGCGCTGGTACGAGCGCGCCGCCCGCGCGGGAAAGGTTGACGCCGCCTTCAACCTGGCCCTCATGTATGACCTGGGCGAAGCGGGCATCCCCGAGGACAATGCCCAGGCCATCTACTGGTATCAGCTCGCCGCCGAGGACGGCCACGCCGACGCCGCCTTCAACCTGGCGCTGATCCATGACCAGGGCGAGGCCGGTGTGCCCGAGGACAATGTGCAGGCCGTGCGCTGGTATCGGTTGGCCGCCGAGGCGGGCCACGTGGAGGCCCAGTACAATCTGGGCGTGACCTACGACAACGGGGAAGCCGGCGTGCCCGAGGACGACAAGGAGGCCATGCACTGGTACGAGCTGGCCGCCGCGCAGGGCCACATGGACGCCAAGATCAACCTGCGCGTGCTCCAGCAGCAATAGCGCTCGACCCGGCCCCCGGCAGATTCTGCTTGCCCGGCCGAGTCACGCGGGAACCGCGGCAGCCGCCTGCGCCGGCCCGTCAACACATCGCCCGGTACGCCCCGCGGCGGTGCCGCGCCGCCTTTCGCGGGGAGCCCGCATGCTTCCCCGCCGATCGGCCCCCCACGGCCTGTTATTTGCTTTTCCCTTTGACAGAACGACTTCGACCCTTGCGGTCTCCGTACTGGCAAAGGATATGCACATGACGGCACCACATTCCCGGCTGCTCCTCTCCGCGCTCGTGCTGGGCATCGCGCTGAGCGGATGCTCATTGCTGAGCAAACCCCTGTCCATCAACCGCGACAAGGAAAAGGCCCAGGCCGCGGCAGCCGCCCCCGCCGCGGAGGAGCTCACGGCCCTGCGTGCCGAGAATGCGCAATTGCGCCAGGAGCAGGCGGACCTGCGCGCGTCGCTGACCCAGATGGAGCAGCGCCTCAACGATCGCATGGCCGAGCAACGGCGATTTCAGGACATGATGGCGACCAACTTCGACATGCTCGAGCAGTCCATCGCCATGTCCCTGAAGCGCGAACGGGCACCTGCCGCCCAGCCGGCCGCGCCGCCCGCCCGTGCCACGGCCGACACGCCTCAGCCGCAGACGGCCCCACGCTCCGTGGCCCCGCCGGCCCCCATGCCGTCCGCAGCGCCGGCCCCGGCACCCGTGCACACCGGCGCCGCGCCGCGGCAGGATGCGCCGCCCGCGCGTGACATGGCCCAGGCCGCCCCCGTGGCTGCCGCGGTGACTGCCGCCGGGGAGGACGACCTGCCCACGCCGGAGAACATCGGCGACCGGGATCTGCGCCCGCCGGCCAATCCGCGCCTGCTCACCCCGCACCGGGAGGCCAAGCCGCTCTATGACAAGGGTTTTGCCGCCTTTGCCGGCCAGGATTACGGCACGGCGATTCAGCACTTCCAGGATTTCCTGGCGCGCTTTCCCGACGACATCTACAGCGACAATGCCCAGTTCTGGATCGCGGAATCCCATTTCCGCCAGGGGCAATGGGACGAAGCCGAGGAAGGGTACCGGCGCGTGCTGCGCAACTACGAGCACCGCAGCACCCTGGAGGGCTACAAGACGCCGGACGCGATCTACCGCATCGGCCAGACCCATCTGAAGCGGAACAACCCGCGTCAGGCCGCCTACTACTTCGCCAACGTGGCGGAGCGCTGGTCCGGCTCCTCCGCCGGCCGCAAGGCCCAGCAGGAGATGTCCGCCATCGTGGCCAACACGGCCCAGGCCGGCAATTGATAGATGTGACGTCCCGCCAACGGCATCAGCAAAGCCCATGGGGGAATGCGTCCCATACGCGCTCCCCCCACGTGGGACGGCGTAAGCGCGTATCCCCGCCCAAGCCCCAATCGATGGGGGTGTGTCAGCCCCTGCCGGAGCCCCTGTGCAATGCCCCCTGGACGCATGGCTGATCTCGGCCGGGCGGCACACCAGAACCGGTCTGCAAAGCGCTGCCGCGAGAGGCATTGCGGCGAGAGGCTCTGCCGTGAGAGGCTCTGCCGTGAGAGGCTCTGCCCCGAGAGGCTCTGCCGCGAGAGGCACTGCCGTGAGAGGCTCTGCGGCGAGAGGCTCTGCCGCTCGACCCCCCTGCACCCGCGTTGCATGCAGCCCCGCCACGCCGAAGGATGCGCCTACAGCGCATCCCGGTTGATGGCCTGGCGCAGCCGCCGGGCCAGATCGACCATGACGGGCATGTTGGGATTGACGGCGAGGGCCCGCTCCACGAAGAACAGCGCTTCCGGATAGCGCTCCAGCGCCACCAGGCACAGGGCCGCCCCGCTCAATGCCCCGAAATGGATGGGATTGTGGTGCAAGGTCGTGCGGATATCGTCCAGGGAACTCTCGTACTCGCCCAGGTAGTACCAGGCCGTGGCGCGCTTGTTGTAGCCCTCGGCGAAGGTCGGCTCCAGCAGCACCACCTGATCGAACAGCTCGATGGACTTGGCGAATTCCCCCCGGGAGAGCAGCTCGCTGCCGGTCTTGAGCAGGGCATCGGCCTGCGCGTTGCCTGAGCGGCTCCAGATGGCCCACAGTGCCCGCTCGGCCGGGGCGCGGGATTGGGTGTCACTGGTTTGCAGCACCGTGACCAGCGCGTCGATGGCCGAGGCATCGCCCGCTTCCGCCAGCCACTGCAGCGCCTCGTGCCGCTCGCGCTGGTTGCCCTCGCGCAGGCGCTGCAACTGCGCGGCCACGTCCGTGCCGGCGGCCACGCCCCAGGGCACCAGGCCCAGCAGGCAGACCCACAGCAGGATCAACAGCGCTCCGGCCCTGACGGGGGCGTGCATGGCGCGCCTTTCACGGTGGACAGGTTGGCGGTGAGGGCGGCGAGTGTCGCGATCATGACAGGCCGATCCGGGTGGCTGCTGGCGACGCCAATTTACCATGATTTTCAGCGAGATGAACGGTCGGCGCGCGCCGCCGCAAGCCGCGGGGGGGGCCTGCGATGGTTTAGCCTATTGTTTCTCTTGGGAATTTTCGGATAAAATATGGCACACTGCGGGAGCATGCACGGGCCTTCAACAGCAAACGGCGGCGCCTGATGGAATTTGAACGAGCAATCAACGAGGCCTCGACGCTGTTGCTGTTCGACCGGCGGTCGCAGCAGCAATTGCAGGAGATGGCCGATGCGGCCCACGCCAATTCCCGCGACTGGTACCTGATCCGGCTGACCCAGGCGGCATTCGCCTACTACAACGCCGTGGATGCCCAGATGGCCAACATCCGCAGCGCCATCAACCAGTCCATGCGCATTCTGCGCGACGTCAAGCGCTTTCGCGAGGACCGGGTGTTCTACACCATGGCCCTGCGGCTGGAGGTGGACCTGCTGCTCCATCTCTCCGTGCTGCACTACCAGGAAGACGGCAAGAAGGGTGACGCGGCCAAGCTCTACAACGACGAGGACGACCGCGCCTGGACCATCTGCGACAACCTGCTCAAGGCCCTGCCGACCCAGATGGATCCGCTGCCCAATGCCTGGTACAGCTCGCTGATTCCCCTGTTCCCGCCCTTTCGCGACCAGGTGCTGAACTTTTACCGGGACCGGGTGAAGGACAACCGCATCGAGGTGCTCTCGTCCATCCTCAAGCAGATGCGGCAGGAGCTGATGGTCTCCTCCGGGATGATTCAGGCCAAGCGCTATCTGGCCCACTACCCCAGCCGCATCAGCGCCCCGGACAAGGTGCGCACGCTGCTGCTGACCCATGCGCGGGAGGTGGGGCCGCGGCTGGACAACGCCATGCCGGCGCAACTTACCATCGCCACGGATGTCAGCCTGCCCAAGGGCATCACCCAGCCCATGGTGGAAACCGCCCTGGCGGAGATGGCCAAGCAGATCGAGGCGGCCCGGCAGGCCAAGGACATGCGCAACTACACGGCGTCCCTGCTCCAGGAAGGCATCCTGAACTTCCTCAGCAACCGCAACGCGGATGGGGTCAAGTCCCTGGTACATGCCCTGCGGGCCAGCGCGCGCATCGAGCCGTCCCAGAAGAAGCACCGCCAGTACCGGCACGAGGAATTCCCGGACATTCCCTTCATGATCGGCACCTGCCTGCTGCGCATGGCGCGGGAGGCCAAGCGGCACACCGACGAGGAGCGCGCGCTGATCGACAAGGCCATCACCGCCCTGCTGCGCGCCGTGCAGCTGCAACCCACGTTTCACCAGGCCTATACCAACCTGATTCTGTGCCTGGACCTGCTGGACAGCGACGGGCGGCGGGACATCGAGCGCGACTATCTGGCCAGCTTCGGCGGCGACCTGGGCAAGGTCACGGGCACCGTCTACCGCAACAAGGCCTATTACGCCCATGAAGAGCACGGGCTGGTGGCCATGCCGGCCGTCTACAAATGGCTCATCGTCTCCCGCTTCTGCCTGGGCGGGGAGCAGAGCCACGCCAAGAAGATGCTGCAGGAACTGAAGACCCTGTACATCCTGAACGCCCACGACTTCTCGGCCACCTACCTCAATGCGTACCGCTCCGCCCTGCGCTCCAAGAACCAGGAGTTCATCGCCGAGCTGGAGAACGAGGAGCTGCATTCGGCGATCCTGTTCTACATCGCCCATGCCTATGCCTCCCTGGCGCTGCAGCCCGGGGCGACCGACGACGACCTGAACCTGAATTACGAGAACCTGGACCGGGCCATCGAGCTGAATGCCGACGCGCTGTACTTCAACAGCAAGAACACCAGCGCCGTGCGGCTGGTGAGCACCATCGTGGAAATTCTCGATTACGCGCTGGGCAAGTCGGAAAAGCGCTGGGAGAACATCAACAACACCATCGGCCAGCGCTTCCAGTACTACGAGGACTATCTGCGGCAGATGAAGACCTACCAGCTGCTCAAGGAACGCCTGGAAACCCTGGGGTTGAGCAACCTGGTGCCGCAGCTATCCGTCTCCGATACCGCACGGGTCAAGATGGACGGCACCATCACGGCGGATCAGCGCGAACGGCTCAAGCAGCGCGTGGAGATGACCTGAGCGTACCGGCGCTCAGTTGAACGAGGACTCCGGGGCGAGGGGCGGCGCCGCCTCGGCCGGTGTGCGGAAGGCCTGCCGCAGGCGCTCGGTGAACGGCTTGCCCGGCTCGTCGGGCAGCGGGCTCACCGGCTTGAGGGCCACGGCCCGGGGATCGTGCAGCTCGCATGGTTCGCCGGGCTGCTCATTTTCGTGGAAGGCGATGCGGCGCGTCACCGGGCACCAGGGCGTGGCCAGCTTGCCGGTCACCGAGCAGATTTCGGCCTCGGTGTATGCCTCGTCGGGCTCGGGAAAGGGCGGCTCGGTAGGGGGCAGGGTCTCCTCCATGTAGCGCTTCCACACCTGGGCGGGCGTACGGCCCCCCTGCTCATTGGGCATGACGGTATTGTCGTCGTTGCCCAGCCACACCCCAGCCACCACCGTCGGCGTGAAGCCGACGAACCATGCATCACGGGGCCCGTCATTCGTGCCGGTCTTGCCACCGGCAGCGCGGTCCAGCCGGGCGCGCACCCCCGTGCCGTAGCGCATCACGCGCCCCAGGGCCCGCTGCATCTGAAAGGCGGTCCATTCCGAGATCACCGGCTCCGGCAGGGACGGCCGGTGGTCGTAGAGCACATCGCCGGAACTGTTGGTGATGCGGCGGATGGCCGCCGGCGCCATGCGCTTGCCTCCGTTGGCAAAGACCGCATAGGCCGAGGTCAGCTCAGCCAGGGTCACCTCCGAGCAGCCCAGGGCCACGCACAACCCGTTCTCCGTGCGCAGCGTGATGCCCAGCCGACGCGTGAGCCGGGAGAGGGGCGCCGTGCCCATTTCATCCAACAGCTGCACGGCAATCACATTGCTGGAGCGCTCCAGCGCCCGGCCCAGGGTCATCCGGCGGTCGCCTTCGTAGAGGGGATTTTCCGTGGAGGCGGGCTCGCCGTAGACATCGCCGAAGTTGGCCGGCGCGTAGACCTGTGTCTCGTCCTCCGGCGCCAGCTCCCCCTCGAAGCCCACGGTGTCCAGGGAGAAGCCCGCGGAGAGGTCCCGCCGCACGGGCACGCCATTGCGCCAGGCATATTCCACCGGCTCGTCCAGGAAGATCGAGGCCGGCGTGTAACCATTCTCGAAGGCCGCCGCATAGAGCAGCGGCTTGAACGCCGAGCCGGGCTGGCGCCGGGCCTGGGTGGCCCGGTTGAACTGGGATACGGCATAGTCGCGTCCCCCGACCATGGCCCGCACGAAGCCGGAGTCCACGTCCATGGCCAGCAGCGCCGCCTGGGAGGCCGCGGGATGTTCCTGCAAGGCCGCCGCGATCAGGCGCTCCGCCACCCGCTGCTCATCCGTATCCAGGCTGGTGTACACGCGGAAGCCGCGGCCGGAGACCTGATCCACCCCCAACCGGTCGCGCATCTCCTTGAGCACATGCTGCACGAAGTAGGGCGCGCTGGTGTTCTGGGGTTGGGGCCGGAACACCTGCAACGGGCTGTTCATGGCATCGCGGTATTCGCGGGCGGTGACCCAGCCCAGCTCGTACAGGGTGTTCAGCACGGTCTGGGTGCGTGCCATCAGGTCGTCGAGCTGCTCCACCGGGAGGTAGATGCCCCCGGGGTCCTCCATGCCGTCGGGAAGCTGCAGGTAGCCCTCCGGTTTCTTGATCAGGGCCGCCAGCCACGCCGCCTCATGCAGGTCCAGTTCCTTGGCCGATTTGCCGAAATAGACGCGCGCCGCCTTTTCCACCCCGTAGACGCCATAGCCCAGGTAGACCCGGTTCAGGTAGAACTCCAGTACCTTGAGCTTGGGATACTTCTGTTCCAGGGCCAGCGCCATGAACACCTCCCGCGCCTTGCGCGAGAGCGTGCGCTCCGAGGACAGCAGGGTCAGCTTGACCAGCTGCTGCGTGATCGTGCTGGCGCCCTGCTTGAAGGCCATGGCCCGCAAATCTGCCCACACGGCCCCCACCAGGCGCACCGGATCCATGCCCCGATGGAAGAAGAAGCGGCGATCCTCGATGGCCACCACGGCCTTTTGCAGATAGGGGCTGATGGCGGCGATGGGAATCGTGTGCCGGTCTTCCAGGCCCTCCACCGTGGCCAGGGGGCGGTCGTTGCGGTCGTAGATGATCGTGTTTTCCGACGAATTGGCCTGCACGTACTCGAAGCGCTGGACGAGCTGGGGCGCCCAGAACTGAAAGCCCAGCACCAGCCCCAGCAGCAGGGACAGCAGCCCCGCGCCGCCCCACAGGCTGACCACCCACAGGCGTTCGGAGAAGGGCTTGGAGGAAAAGGGTGCCGCGCGTCGCCGGGCCATACGGAGTCGCATTGTGTCGGGCTGCGTTACACAGCAGGGTTCATCTGATGCCGGCGCGCCGTGGCGCATGCCGAATTCCTCTTTTCACGATGCAACATTCAGACCGGGTGCGCCACTGCCTGACGGACGGTCAGACCCCGGGCGCAAACGGATGCATGCCCGCCCCCAGTCTGGTAGTCTGACACGCAGGAAAGGGCATGGCCGGCAGGGTGCGGCGAGGGGCCGCACCCCACATCAAGCGCTGTCCGGATGGCGGGCCCTGGGCGGCCCACACCGCCGGTTCAGCCGTCACCGGCAAGCCGTCCGCGGCGTTGTGGCGGACGACACCACCCTTCAGGAACGACACCGCCCTTCAGGAAATGGCGTCATGGCCAATCTCCGCAAATATACGCGCGTCCCGTTCCTGATGGACGGCGTCCTGCGCATGGGCGAGCAGCGCATTCCCATGCAGGTGGTGGACATTTCCCTCAACGGTGCCCTCGTGCAACCGGCGGACGAAGCGGCGGCCGGCACGGGCAGCGACGGTGTGCTGGAACTGCCCCTGGCCGGCACGGACGTGATGATCCGTATGGGCGTGTCCGTGGCCCATTCCCGGGGCGCGGCCATCGGCCTGCGCTGCACCAGCATCGACCTGGAGAGCATGACGCACCTGCGCCGGTTGATGGAGCTGAATCTGGGGGACCCCCATCTGGTCGAGCGGGAGCTGGTCGCGCTGGGACGACCCTGAGACTGCCCCGTGGGCCGGGCCGCCGCCACGGCCCGGCGCTGGGCCTGCCCGGCCGATGGGGCTGTATGGCGCACGGCTCTAGGGCTTGCCCGGTGGCGCAAATTGACATCGCGCGGGCTGTTGGATAGCGTGCAAGGGGGGTATGCGCCGGGCTGACGGCGACACCCGCGGCGCACCGCGGGCCCCATCCACCCGGGGGCCAGACTCGCAAATCCGGTCGGCCGGTGCCACGGTCGCCACGCCACGGAGCGGCATGAGAACCAAGTTCATCTTCATCACCGGCGGCGTCGTCTCCGGGCTGGGCAAGGGCATCGCCACCGCGTCCATCGGCGCCCTGCTGGAAAGCCGGGGCATGCGCATCAGCATCACCAAGCTCGATCCCTACATCAATGTCGACCCCGGCACGATGAGCCCGTTTCAGCATGGGGAGGTATTCGTCACCGACGACGGGGCGGAAACCGACCTGGACCTGGGCCACTATGAGCGCTTCACCCATGCCGCCCTCAGCCGCCGCAACAACTTCACCACCGGGCAGATCTATTACAACATCATCCAGAAGGAGCGCCGCGGCGACTTCCTGGGCGCCACGGTGCAGGTGATTCCCCACATCACCGACGAGATCAAGACCAAGGTGCTGCAGGCCGCCGAGGACGTGGACGTGGCGCTGGTGGAGATCGGCGGCACGGTGGGCGACATCGAGTCCCTGCCCTTCCTGGAGGCGATTCGCCAGTTCCGCTACGACTTCTCCCGGCGCGACATCCTGTACGTACACCTGGTGCTGATCCCCTACATCGAGCATGCCGGCGAGCTGAAGACCAAGCCCACTCAGCACAGCGTGAACAAGCTGCGCGAGATCGGTATTCAACCGGACATCCTGATCTGCCGCACGGCCAAGCCGCTCTCCGCCGACCTGAAGCGCAAGCTGGCCCTGTTCACCAACGTGGACGAGGACTGCGTGATTCCCGGCGAGGACGTGCCCAGCGTGTATGCCGTGCCCCTGCGCTACCATGACGAGGGCCTGGACGAGCGCGTGGTGGAGCGGCTGGACATGTGGACGCGCAAGCCCAACCTGCAAGGCTGGGCGGACATCATCGACCGGGTGGAGAACACCGAGGGCGAGGTGCGCATCGCCATCGTGGGCAAGTACGTCAACCTGCGCGAATCCTACGAGAGCCTCAACGAGGCCCTGCACCATGGCGCCCTGGCCAACCGGCTCAAGCTGGAGCTGGTCTATGTCAACTCCGAGGAGCTGGAGCAGAACGACTGGGAGACCCGGCTGGACGGTGTCCACGGCATCCTCGTGCCGGGGGGCTTTGGCGAGCGGGGCATCGAGGGCAAGGTGCGCGCGATTCAGTATGCCCGCGAGCGCAAGGTGCCCTTCTTCGGCATCTGCCTGGGCTTGCAGGCCGCGGTGATCGAATTCGCGCGCAACGTGGCGGGCATGGCCGACGCCAACTCGGCGGAATTCGCGCCCAACAACCCGACCAACGTGATCTCCCTCATGCCGGAGCAGTTCGCCGTGCTGCTCAAGGGCGGCACCATGCGCCTGGGGGCATACCCCGCCGAACTGGTGGACGGCACCAAGGTGCAGCGCGCCTATGGCGAAACCAGCATCAGCGAGCGGCACCGCCACCGCTTCGAGGTCAACAATATATTCCTGCCGCCGCTGGAAAAGGCAGGGCTGATCGTCTCGGGCCGCAGCCAGACCGGACAGCTGGTGGAGACCATCGAGCTGCCCGGCCATCCCTGGTTCGTCGCCTGTCAGTTTCACCCGGAGTTCAAGTCCAAGCCTTTCGCCCCCCACCCCCTGTTCACGGCTTTCGTGAAGGCCGCCTACGAGCAGGCCCAACGCCATGACCAACCGTCAGCCATCGAGCAGGCCCTGGAAACCGCCTAGCCGGTTGTCCCGCTCGCCCTGGCACTGGGTGCTCGGGGTCTTCCTGCTCTGGAGCGTCCCCGGGCTGCCGGCGGCGCAGCCCACCGCCTTGCCCTGTCCGCCGGAGCAGGCCTTGTGCCTGCAGGCCGACGATGTGGGGGGCATCGACCTGGCCGCGGGACAGGCCTTTCTGCAGGGGAACGTTTCCGGCGTACTCAATGCCCAGCAGCTCGTCTTCACCAGCGACACCCTGCGCGCCTATCAGGGAGAAGGCGGCACCTGGGAGCGGCTGGAGCTGGACCGCGACGTGACCCTGAGCCAGCCCACGCGCCAGGCCCGCGCGGACCATGCCGTGCTGGAGGGCAAGGAGCTGCGCCTGTTCGGCCATGTGCAGCTGACCGAGCAGTCCCTGGAGATCGAGGCCGATACGGTGCGCCTGCATCAGGCCACCGAGGAGGCGGACATCGCCGGCAATGCAGAAAATCCGGTGCAGATCCGCTTTCAGGTGGGCGAGACGCTGGACGACCAGGTGATCGCCCAGGCTGAGCGCGCGCTGGTTCGCGGGCAGACCCGCACCGTGGTGCTGGAGGGCAATGCGCGCATCGACCGCCCCGCCCGCGCCTGGCTGCTGGAGGCCCAGCGCATCACCGTGGACCTGGACGAGTCGCGGGAGGTGCAGCAGTTCCGCGCCGAAGGGGCCGTGCGGCTCAACCAGCCGGGGCGCCGGGCCACGGCGGACCGGGCCGTCACCCGCAACAACAACCAGACCATCCTGTTGCTGGGCAATGCCCATGTGGTGCAGGAGGGCCGGCTGGACCTGACCTCCGAACGCATCGAAATCTACACCAATGCCGAGCGGGGCGTCGTGCGCTCCGACCCGGGAGACCGTACATTGAACCTGTCCCTCAACCTGGACAAGGACGACCCGGTCACCTTCACCCCGGAGACCCTCGCCACGCTCAGCCGCCAGGGGCTGCCGCTCCCCGTGCTGGACAAGCTGCGCAGTCTGAGCGGGCGCCGGTTCGGCTCCAGCGAGACGTTGCGGCGGGAAATCCGCGGGCGCCTCACCGCCCGCGAGGCCGAGCAATTCCTCACCACGATCATGAAGGCGGTGCCATGAGCGACATCACGGACACCGGCATGGCCTCCGCCGCGACGCCCGCCCTGGAGATCAACCAGCACGCCATGACCGCGCGCCACCTGGCCAAGACCTTCAAGGGCCGCCGTGTGGTCAACGGGGTGTCGGTGCAGGTGGAACGGGGCGAGATCGTGGGGCTGCTGGGGCCCAACGGGGCCGGCAAGACCACCACGTTCTACATGATTGCCGGGCTGATCCGGCCCGACCGCGGGGAGGTGTACCTGGGCCTGGAGAACGTGACGCGCTATCCCATCCACCGCCGGGCGCGCATGGGGCTGGGCTATCTGCCCCAGGAACGCTCCGTGTTCCGCCGCCTCACGGTGGAGCAGAACCTGATGGCCGTGCTGCAGCTCACCCGGCTGCCGCCCGAGGAGCAGCGGCGCCGCACGGAGCAGGGACTGGAGGACCTGGGCCTGACCCAGATTCGCACCTCCCTGGGCTACCAGCTCTCCGGCGGGGAAAGCCGCCGCGTGGAGATCGCCCGCGCGCTGGTGCTGGAGCCGACCTTCATTCTGCTGGACGAGCCCTTCGCGGGGGTGGACCCCATCGCCGTGCTGGACATTCAGGAGATCATCAGCCTGATCCGGGCCAAGGGCATCGGCATCCTGATCACCGACCACAACGTGCGGGAAACCCTGGGCATCACGACCCGGGCCTACATCATCAACGAGGGGGAACTGCTGGTGCAGGGCACACCGGCGGAACTGGTCAACAACGAGATCGCGCGCCGCATCTACCTGGGCGAACAGTTCACCCTGTAGGGCGGCACCCCCAAGCACAGTGGCGGAATCCGGCCTTCACATTCGCCGCCGGCTGCGGTATTCCCTATATAGGCAAAAACGGTGCCACGGCATGATGCCAGCGGCTACCGGGCAGCAACCCTGCATGGACCCACACCTAGTGCCTCGCCTATGTCGTTGAATCTGAAGCTGCAAATGCGGCTGAGTCAGCAGCTCATCATGACGCCGCAGCTCCAGCAGGCGATCAAGCTGCTGCAGCTCTCGCGCAATGAGCTGGAGGACCTGATTCAGCAGGCCCTGATCGAAAATCCCGTCCTGGACGAAACCACCGAGGACGATGAGGGCGGCCCCGCGCCCGTGGAAACGACGACCGAACCCACCGTGGATCTGCAGGCCGAGGGCGGCGACATGATCGCCTCCGATGTCCACGCGGAGAACGACCAGGAGTGGCAGGAATACATCCAGAGCGGCAGCGGCATCATCCCCGAGCGCAACGTGGGACCGGACGGCGACGACATGGGCTTCGAGTCCACCCTGGCCAGCGACCAGACGCTCCAGGAATACGTGCGCTGGCAGCTGGAGATGTCGCCCCTCGGTCCGCTGGAAATGGAGATCGGCGAATACATCATCGGCAACCTGGACGATGACGGCTACCTGAGCATCACCATCCGCGAGCTGCTGGAGGGCAACCCGGATCTGCACAAGCGCATCGCCAAGGCCCTGCGCAAGGGCGGGCTGACCCTGGCGCCCCTGCCCGGGCTGGCGCCGGACCGCCTGGAGACCCGCCACATCGCCGGCCAGCCCGTGGAGCCCAAGAGCAAGAAGAAGGCCCCCCCGGTCTTCGAGGAGGATCAGGCCGCCGAGGCAGCGCCCGCCCGCCCCGCCGTGCAGATGGATCCCGCCGTGGGCGCCCAGGTCGATGCGGTGCTGCGCATGATCCAGACCTTTGACCCTATCGCGGTGGGCTCGCGGGACCTGCAGGAGTGCCTGGAAATCCAGCTCATCGCCATGGGGCTGGAAGACGCGCTGCCCTACCGCATCGTGCACAACGACCTGAAGCTGCTGGAAAAGAAGGACCTGCGCCGCATCGCGCGCCGGCAGAAGTCGGAGTTGGAGGACGTGATCGCGGCCTACAAGCTGATCATGTCCCTGGAGCCCAAGCCCGGCCGCCCCTATAACCGGGAGCGACCCCAGCACATCATCCCCGACGTCTACATCTACAAGTCCCCCTCGGACAGCAGGGAGGGCGAGGACCGCGTGGGCCAGTACCGCGTGGCGCTGAACAACGGCGGCATTCCGCGGCTCAAGATCAACGACTACTATCGCCAGCTCGGCGAGAACGGTACGCCCGGCTCCGCGCTGACCCAGGAATACATCCAGGAGAAGATCAAGGCCGGCAACTGGCTCATGAAGAGCATCGAGCAGCGGCAGAAGACGATCTTCCGCGTGACCAAGAGCATCCTCAAGCACCAGTACGAATTCTTCGACAACGGCATCAACGACCTGCGGCCCCTGGTGCTCAAGGACGTGGCCGAGGACATCGACGTGCATGAGTCCACGGTGAGCCGCATCACCACCAACAAGTACGTGCACACGCCCCAGGGCATCTTCGAGCTGAAGTACTTCTTTACCAGCGGGATCGACCAGGGCTCCGGAGAGGTCATTTCCTCAAAAAAAATCAAGGACATGATCCAGAAGATCATCACAGCGGAGGACCCGCGCGAGCCCTTGACGGACATTCAAATTGCCGAAATACTTTCCAAGGAAAGCAAGATCAAGGTGGCCCGGCGCACCGTGGCCAAGTATCGGGAAGCCCTGAACCTGTTGCCGTCCAACAAGCGCAAGCAACTGTTTTGAGCGCCGGCTCCCGTCACGCCCAGCTGGATTGACGCCTTACCGCTTCCGCGCCACCGGAGCGCCCCACACCTACCGCCGATGCCCAAGAAGCTTACCGACTATCTGAATCAGCAGGCCATTGAACTGGACGTGGATGCCAGCTCGAAAGAGGAGGTGCTGGCGCGGCTGGTCGACATTCTCGTCCGCAACGGTGTGCTGCCGCCCCAGAACACATTGCTCGACTCCCTGGTGGAACGGGAGGGGCTGGGCTCCACGGGCGTGGGCCATGGGGTGGCCATTCCCCATGCGCGCTCCAAGGAGATTCAGGGCTTTGCCATCGCCCTGGGCCGCACGCGGGAGGCCGTGGACTTCGACGCGGTCGACGGGCAGCCCACGCGGATCTTCTTCCTGCTGGTGGGCCCGGAAAAGGACGGCAACGAGCACCTGGTGCTGCTGGCCAAGATCGCACGCATCATGAAGGATGCCCGCACCCGGGAACAACTGCTCACTGTCGGCAGCGCCGACGAGGCCATGGCGCTTTTCGCCCAACGGGATGCCCAATAGGCCCGGCACACCGCCCGACACCGCCACGCAGGGACGACATGAGCAGCCGCCGCATCGGATTCATCGTCGCCTCCCACGGTGACCTGGCCGCCACCCTGGTGCAGACCACCGGGCTCATCGTGGGCCACGACACGCCGTTCGCCCCCTTCGCCTTCCTGGATGGTGAGGCCCCCAAGACCAGCAGCGCGCGGCTGGGCAAGCTGATCCGCAAGTGCGACGCGGGTGCCGGTGTGATCATCCTGGCCGACCTGTTCGGCGGCACCCCCGGTTCCCTCGCGCTCTCGCACCTGGCCCTGGAATCGGTGGAAGTGATCACGGGGGTGAACCTGTCCATGATGGTCACCGCCGCCACCCTGCCGCCCCAACTGTCCTTGCGCGAAGCCGGCGCGCGGATCGCCGAGGCGGGCCAGCGCTCCATTCAGCGCGGCAGCGCCATGCTGCAATCCTAGGCCGTCGCCACGCCGCACACCGCCCGTGCCACCACCGCGGAGAATTCCATGGGAATGCTCACCCGCCTGATCAACGTGATCCGCTCCAACCTGAACGCTCTGCTCAACCGGGCGGAGGATCCGGCCAAGCTGCTGGAGCAGACCCTGGTGGACATGGAGACCGCCTACCGCAAGGCCAAGGACCAGGTGGCCCGCGCCATCGCCGATCAGAAGCGCATGGAAAAGGCCGCCGCCGAGCAGACCGGCGCGATTGGGACGTGGGAGCAGCGCGCCATCACCGCCGTGCAGCAGGGGGATGACGCCCTGGCGCGGGAGGCGCTCCAGCGCAAGCAGGAGCACCAGCGCATGCAGCAGCAGTACGAGCAGGAGCTGGTGGCCCATGGCGAGAATGTGGCGCTGCTCAAGACCGGCCTGCACGAGCTGGGCGAGAAGATCGAGGAAATCCGCCGCAAGAAGCAGCTGCTCATCTCCCGCCAGCGCCGCACCGAGGCCCAGGACGCCATTCACCAGACCCTGGAAGGCGTGCGCAGCGCCGGGGCGCTGGAGACCATCGAACGCATGGAGCACAAGATCGACGAAATGGCGGCCCTCTCCGCGGCCCGCCGCGAGCTGAGCGCGGAGTTTCAGGGCGACGCCCTGGAACGCAGGTTCCAGGAACTCGGTCCCTCCGAGGAGGTGGAGGCGGAACTGCTGGAACTCAAGGCCCGCGCCCAGCTCGAGGACAAGTCCGGCACCTGACGCCGCGCGCTGCGTGGCAAGGGCGGCTGTCTCCGGCGCAGCCAGCGGCGCGCGCCACGGCCGCTCCCGCACCCAGGGGTCACACCGTACCCGGGGAATGCGAGAGGGCGCGCTCCCTTGCCGCTGTTGTTCTTCCCAGCCGTGCTACAGCAGCAGGATGCGGATGTCGTACAGGGCATGGGCATACGCCACGACGGCGAAGCCCCGCGAATAGTACAGCACGGTGAACAGCAGCCCCGCGATCCAGCGGTACAGGAAAATGGGCACGGTGAGCGGGTCGCCCAGCGGCCCCACATGATGGGCCAGGGCGAAGAGGAATGCGGCGCCGAAGATGGATACCGTCGCGGCCAGCCACCCGGCGAAGATGGCCCGCGCCACGGACAGCAGCAGCGAGAGCAGCACCACGCGGAAAAAGAACTCCTCGAACAGCCCTGCCCCCAGGGACATGGCCAGCCGCTGGCTCACACCTCCGCCCTCCCAACTCGCGGATTGCAGCGGCAGGGCTGTCTGCAGCGGCAGGGCTGTCTGGAACGGCAGGCCGGCCACGGAAGGCAGCGCCCCCAGCACCCCCAGCATGGGTGCCAGCAGCAGGCGCAGGATCACCTGGATCACCAGCCCCAGCACCAGGCTGTAGACTGCCGCCTCGATCACGACGAGGGCCAGATAGCCGGCGCGCAGGGGCACCTCGCGGCGGTACACCACGGGGATGGCGAGCAGGAGCAGGAAGATCATGGCCAGGGTGGCCTGGTGCGGCTGCACCCCCAGGGAGGCCAGCAGCAGGCGCAGCCACACGTCCGCCGCATTGCGAATCTGCACGACGCCCGCCGTGCGGTCCGCCAGCAGCAGCAGTTCGTATGCCACCAGCAACGGCAGCGCCGCCACAATGCCGTAGAATGCGGTATGCGTGTGGCGCAGGTAGCGGTTCATGGAGCCGGCGGTGAATGGTGAGCGGGGTGGCCCGTTGTAGCATCGCCATCCCGCCGTCGTCGAGCGCGCGGCGCCGTGCCGTGCGGTCCGCCAGCAGCAGTAGTTCATGCGCCACCAGCAACGGCAGCGCCGGCGCAAGGGCGGCACACGGGCGGGAATGCATGCCCTGCTGCCCGCCGGTGGGCTGTCCGCTGACGATGGGACTGCCCCCGGGGGCCATGCAGCTTTAGCGGCCATGTCCGCTCGCGACACGGAAAGGGACAACAGCCCATGCTACGCATCGTCGGCGGCACCTGGGGCGGACGCCGCATTCAGACCCCGCCGGGACGCCACACGCGGCCCACGCCTGAGCGGGTGCGCGAGGCCCTGTTCAGCCGCTTGGCGCATCTGGATGCCGTGGCCGGGGCCCACGTGCTGGACCTGTACGCGGGCAGCGGCGCGCTGGGCATCGAGGCGCTGAGCCGCGGCGCGGCGCACGTGACCTTCGTGGAATCCCACGGCCGCACGGCGGGGCTGGTGCGCCGCAACCTGTCCGGGCTGGACGCGCCCGCGGCGCAGTGGGCGGTGACCGTGGCCAAGGCCGAGCCCTTTCTGCGCACGGCGCGGCCCGCCGTGCCGTGGTCCCTGGTGTTGATGGACCCGCCGTACGCGGGGGAGGAATACGCCCGTGTGCTGCCCCTGCTGGCCACCCTGCCGGTCGTGGCCACGGGCGCCCTGATCGCCGTGGAAGCGGCGGCCGGCGCGGCATTGCCGCTGCCCGCCGGGCTTGAGCAAAGCCGGGTGGACCGATATGGTGACACGCAGGTGATCCTGCTGAGCAAGCAGGCCTTGTCCGCCCCCGCACCCGGAGCAGAACAGCCATGATCGAGCGCAGATCGAGCCGCGGGGCATGGGCACGGGCACTGCTGCTGGGGATGTTGACGCTGGGCGGGCTCCTGCTGGGCGCGCCACCGGCCCAGGCCCGGCAAAGCCTGGGCGCCTTCTTTACCCAGGTCAACACGTACGTCTACGCGGACGCGCCCAACCAGGGCACACGGGTGCTGCTGCGGCCGCGGCTGGCCTACGAGGTGATCGACCTGACCACCGATGAAGAGGGGCTGATCTGGTACAAGATCATCTACCCCCAGCGAACGCGCAAGGTCACCGGCACCGGCTGGATCGCCGCCTCGCCCCATGAGTTGCTGGCCAATCCGGGGGAGAACCGGCGTGTGCTGGCCGAGGTGCCCGAGCGGCCCGATGCGCCCGTGGAAGCGGTAGCCGTGCCCGGCAGGGACATCAAGGTGCTGGGCATCACCAAGCCCAGCGAGCTTTTTCCGCAGATCGTGTGGCAGAAGGTGCAGTA
>Ga0326597_10000820_pt1 | contig 52805 bp, 59 predicted proteins | sample RVTome_12_FD_203789 | JGI IMG/M metagenome (GOLD analysis project Ga0326597, IMG submission 203789) | Soil microbial communities from uranium-contaminated site in the Upper Colorado River Basin, Wyoming, United States - RVT100D185 | ecosystem: Environmental > Terrestrial > Soil > Contaminated >... | reverse complement strand
ATGGTCTCAAGAGAACCTTGCCGAGCGAGCCGGCTTGGACACGACCTACATCAGCGGAATCGAGCGAGGACAGAGAAATCCGGGGCTGAACAGCCTCAATCGCCTTGCCCGAGCGTTGGGCGTGACGCTGCCGGTTCTTGTTTCAGACCTGCGCCAACCGCGTCAAAGGCAAGTTCGTCGCGGTCGGCCCCGAAAGCGGGATTCAGCGCGCAGCTAAATGGAGAGCCGGGCGCGCTGAGCCCAGGGGACGGCAGCGTGCGTAGGCAAGGCATGCCTCGATGCCCGCTTCCGGTGTATCGCGGCTATGCCGTCGGATCAGCTCCTGGCGGGTGCTGTAACGAGACAACGAAGTGACTCCGCCCTTGGAACCTCCGTCCCGTAATCGGCGTTCTCGAACTCACCCCCCCCGAGCGTCAGCGCTCCGCAAGGTCTTCCGCGATGCGTTCAGGACAGCCGGTTTGCCGTACTTCAAGGGACATATACGCTCGGCTTCAACGCGATCATGAACTGGAACGATCTCGACGCCGGACGATAACGGTTCTGACGTACGTAGTGTCCGCCTTTAGGCGGACCTTTGTTTCAGAAACTCCACGCAAAGCTGACGATCGGGAACGCGAATGTGTCTTCGACCAATGGAACGACCAGGGAAACATCGGCAGACAAACGCTCGCCGAGGAATCGCACGCCGCCGCTGATGAATCCGTGTCCGCTGCCCGGCCAGAACCAGTTCTCGGTAATCCATTTGATCCGCCGGCTTTGCCGGCGCTCACCGCCGATCATGAAGATCGCGGTGCGGTCATCGCCGCTGTACGCGTAGCCGACGCCGATCGTGGCCGACTTGTGCTCCGGACCGAGCGTCGTGACGCCGTAGGCGATCCCGGCATTGAGATCGTCGACACCGGTGATGTGAATCACCCCGGCGGCCACCTGGGCGTTTTCGCGCGCCACCAGCTGCAGCTTCGGCGTGAACCAGACGGGCCGCTCGCCGGTCCCGAAGAACAGTGGTGTGCCGCCGCCGACGGAGAGACGGTCCGTGACGCCGACCTGAACGAACGGGAGGATGTAATAGAAGCCGACATATCCCTCGCCCTGGCGCAGGCTGCGGGCGGTTGGCGCGAACATCAACCGGGTGTTGTGTGAATCCTGCGGCAGAAATTCGCCGTCGACCATCCGGCCGCTCGCGATGCGGAGGTCGACGATGTTGCCGCGGGGCACGGTCATGACGACGCCCGCGACGCTTCTGAATACGATCGACTCCGCTTCGATCGATTCGACTTGTCCGTAGACCTGCGATCCATCGCTCAGTGTCAGGCGTTGGATCTCGTTAGCGGCGGGGACCGCCACGTCGATCACTCGCCTGGCTTGCACCGCGGCGCTGGCCGGTTCGGCAAAACTGGTTTGCGCATGGGCGTGCACAATCCAGAGCACTGAGAAAAGTACGAACGTCGTCCGTAGCTGTTGCACGACACTACCCGACATTTCCGATTTGGCCGCCGCAGACCAGCAGCATCCTACAACAGTAAGACGCCATTGGGGGTATCCATTTAACCGGACCGGTTGAGCGCCGCAGTTCTCCAGGGGCGATTCGCTGGAGGGCGTTCCAGGCTCGGCGGGTGCCCGCGCACCTGTGGTGGCGTGGGTCGCACGGCCCGGGGCCGCCTGGCGGCGATGAGGTCCTGGTAGCGTACTGGGCCATGGGCGACGGCGAGTTCGAGCACGCGGTAGAAGACCATGCCGCGGCTGCGGGAGCGCCGGCGGTTGAAGCGGAACACGAACTCATTCAGGTAGCTGGCCAGGTGCGCCGGCTCCACCGAGCCCTGGTGGGTGCCCAACAGCCAGCGTTTGGCCAGCGAGACCACCCGATGCACCGCTGGCAGGAGCGCGCCGGGGTCCTCGCCGCAGGCTCGGGCCGCCCGCTGGCTACGTCGGTCATGGACATAGCCGAGCTTCTCGAGCCCGCCGTAGCCCGCCCAGCCGTCGGTGATCACCGTCGCGCGCGGCTCAACGTGATCGGTCACGAAGGGGTGCAACGAGGCGGCCGACGCATCGGCCAGCGGCAGCATCCGGCACCGGCCGATACCGTTCGGCGCCTGGACCTCCACGGCGACGCCGGTCAGCACCTTCTTGCCCCGGGCTCGCCCGCCGGCCAGTCCCGGCTCCTCACCGCCGATGTAGGTCTCATCCACCTCCACCACCCCGGCCAGCCGGTCCCGGCCCGGGCGCACCAGCACCGACCGCAGCCGATGCAGCATCGCCCATGCCGTCTGGTAGGAGCCAATCTCCAGCGTCCGCTGCAGGCTCAGCGCCGAGACCCCCTCTTTGCTGGCCGCGAACAGCCAGCAGGCGGTGAACCAGACCGTCAGCGGCGTGCGGGTTCGGTCAAAGATGGTGCCCGCAGTCACCGACGTTCGGCCGCCGCACCCGGAGCACCTGTCGCGTCCATCGCCCAGCCGCCAGCCCCTGTCGCGGCCGCAATCCGCGCAGACGAAGCCAGCGGGCCACCGCAGCCACTCCAGGTAGTCCAAGCAGTCCGCATCGGTGCGGAACCAGGCCTGGAACTCGCCCACGGACCTCGGATAGTGCGTGCCAGCATGCGGGCGATCCACCGCCCCAGCTTATATCGGTCCGGTTAAATGGATACCCCCAAAGCGCAGTTTCCATACCGGTGAAGTGGTCGCGTTCCGGCGTGAGGTGGTCGCCCGCGCTCGCAGGGTGGCGGCGACGGGCGATAGGTCCCAGGCCGCTCGCGATCGCGTGAAAGTCAACGCGGCGGCCACCTCCGCGGACGGCCAGTCCTGGCCGGGCGCGCCATGACAGGCACCGACGGTGCCGCGGCGTTGTCGTTCCGGGCTGGCGACCGTGACCGGAGCCGCCACGCTACGAGTGCGGACGAGCCTCTATGCCGTTGCGAAAATCGCTATAGCCCGGCCGACCGAGGCTTTGCCAGACCTGGTGGCGGAAGGTAGACTGCAATCATGAGCGAGCGGGAGTTCGAGGGCGAGAAGATCGAGGAGGTTGAGTCGGTCGAGAAACATGAACGGGTCAGCCATGAACTTCAGGCGTAATCCGGCGGCCGACGAATAGCTTCGGGCGCCACGAGTGACGAGAACGGACGCTATGTTTGGAAAATCACGGAAGATCCCATCGGAGGCCAACGCGCTGCCGGATCGTGAAGTCCGCATGCCGGTGTCTCCTCATCACTTCGTCAACGGGCATCCAATGGACCCTCCCTTTCCTGATGGACTGGAGCAGGCGATGTTTGGTCTCGGCTGCTTCTGGGGTGCCGAGCGAAAGTTCTGGGAACTGCTCGGGGTGTACACAAGTGCCGTGGGGTATGCCGCCGGTCATACGGCCAATCCCAGCTACCGTGAGGTCTGCAGCGGGATGACCGGACACGCTGAAGTGGTGCGGGTCGTCTACGACCCTACCGTCATCGCCTACGAGGATCTGTTGCGCGTCTTCTGGGAGAGCCACGATCCGACCCAGGGAATGCGCCAGGGGAACGACATCGGCACGCAGTACCGGTCGGGCATCTATTACTACTCGGATGCCCAACGCGTCGCCGCCGAGGCCTCGCGAGATGTATATCAGCGAGAGCTCTCAGACGCTGGACAGGGCCTCATTACGACCGAGATCCGTGAGGCGCCCGAGTTCTACTACGCTGAGGACTACCATCAACAGTACCTCGCGAAGAACCCCGGTGGGTACTGCGGCTTGGGAGGGACGGGAGTCGGCTGCTCCGTCGGCGCTGCTACTTCGCGTAAATGACGAAGAACTTGTTGTCGAAGAGGCCGTCTACCTCCTCGACGAGTTTCATCCCGGCCTGCGCCATGAGTGCCGTGACCTGACTCCGTGAGAGTTGCATCTGTTCGTCGTCGCGGTGACCACCCATACCCGGAATGTAGTCGATGATCACGACGCGTCCGGTCGGCTTGAGATATCCGGCGAGATTCTTGAGATAGAGCTCTCGATTCTCGATGTGATGGAGGACGTCATGGATGAGGGCCAGGTCGACGTCGCCACCGAGCAGCGGGTCGTCGTACTCCCCGTAGACCGTGACGACGTTGGTTACGCCCCCCTCGGTCGCGGTCTCAGCGATGTGCTCGAGAAGCTTTTCGTCGACCTCGACCGCCAGAGCCGTTCCACCGGGTCGCACCGCACGGGCCAGAGGCAGCGTGAACGCTCCGGCGCCGGCGCCGATGTCGGCAACGATCTGCCCTGGCGTCAGCTTGAGCGCATCGACCACCTCCGCGATCTTCAGACCCTGCAGACGGTCCGCTGAATCCAGCGTCTTGATCCATTCTTCGGCGCTTCGGCCGCCGAGTTGGGCGTGGGCGAGACCCGGCGCAAGGGCGCCAACGGCTGCGATGACGGCGACGCGGGCAAATAGGCGACAAGTCTTGGTCATGGTTCAGTGTTACTCATGAGGAGACGGTCGTGAAGCCGACGTCTCGGATTCTAAACGTACCGATCCGGAACGACAACCTGAAACTCGGTTCACGCGTGGTCCACTACGGAAGCTCGCTGTAGATTGCGTGGATGTTGCCGAGAAGTCGGGCTTCCTGGGGTGCGTCGAATTCCGCAGGCGGGGTCCACATCTTGGCCGCTTCTTCGACGCTTCTGCCGGCCTGCTTCGCCTGTCGCATCGCATTCAGGAAGTCACGGTTGAACTCCGCCCATCGACTCAAGTCTTCGAAATTCATGACGGCGCTGTGCCCCGTGATAATCACGTCGGCGCTCTTGCTTAGTGCGGTGTGTGCCTTCGTTAGGGTGTCCGGGAGCTCAACGCCGCTACCTCCATTGCTGGCGTCGACAAACGGTATCCGATTGTTCCAAGCAAAGATGTCGCCGGCGTGTACGACACGGACCGCGGGAAACAGGACCCACGCGTCGCCGTTCGTATGACCTCGGCCGAAGTAGTGGAGGTCAATCTGATCGGCTCCACTTTTAAGCGTCATGCGGTCGGCGAACGTCCGGTTGGGAAGGCCACGCCCGTCGTTCTGCTCGAAGATGGTCGGCCCAGGGTTCGCCGCCGGCGCGGAGCCAGTTACGGCTACGGTGGACGTCGTGACCCACCAGAACACGGCAGCCAACATGAAGAATATGGCTTCGGGCCGCTCGTCTCATGGTATGCCTCCTGCGAAGAACACACGTTGAATGAACCAGAATGAGCCAGCTGCGATCACCACGACTGAACCGGCCAACGCGAGCCGCCGCCCCGCCGCCTCGCTGCGCGCCCGTACGAGGGCGAGTAGCGAGGCGACCGCGACGACCACGGCGAGCTGACCGACCTCGACGCCGAGGTTGAACGAGAACAGTGACCAGCCGAGCGCGCGGCTTGGCAGGTCCATCTCGCGCAGCACGGTCGCAAAGCCAAATCCGTGTATGAAGCCAAACGCAAAGGCAATCCAGCCTCGCATATCACGCCCCCCTCGCACCATGAGGTTGTCAGCACCCACATACACGATACTGAGGGCGATCGCAGGCTCGATGATCCTGCCCGGTGGCGTCACAAATCCGAGCGCGGCGATCGAGAGCGTCACACTGTGGGCGAGCGTGAACGCCGAAACGATCAGTGCGAGGTGCCTCATCGAGCCACCGAGCAGAAGTAATCCGACCAAAAAAAGCAAGTGATCCGGCCCGATCAGGATGTGGTGAATTCCTGCAGGCAGAAATTTCCGAACGACCGCGACGGCGCCTTGTCGCGTGCCCATGAAGTACTCGAACTCAGACCGCGACTCGCCCAGGATCGCCTGTGACGCAAGCTCGCCTGTATCGTAGAAATTGACAAAGGTCTGATGCTCTGGATCGTACGGGAACAGGTGCGCGCTCACAGTCACAGAACCCAACGAAGCGCCGCTTTCGTAGCGTGTTTGTAGGCGAACCGACTGCCGATCGTGGAGTGGCTCTGGCAGAGACCACTCGCCGGCCGAGAGTGGACGTCCATCGCCGAGGATCGTCAAGCGCTCGCCGAGCAGGGTGCCGATCCGGTTACCCTCTGCCTGCAGTATCGCTGAATCCAGTAGTCGCCCGGGGGACTCGACTCCCAGCCCGAGGTCGTGCGACAGGTCGTACGCGTGGGCGACCACGGAGACATCCACGCCTGTCGAGTCGATTCGTAGATCGAGATAGCTGAAGGGCACGGGGTGCGCTTCCGCGGCTCCCGAAACGGCGACGGCAGCGACCACGGCCAGTACCAATCGAACCATGCTGTTGAAGGCGTCATACTATCGTACCGAGCCGTGACCGGAAGGCTTGCCCGTCTGTTGTCTTGGATTGCCCGCTATGCCCACTGAGATTCGAATCGACAGCTCGCGCGACCCACGGGTAGAAGCGTATCGTGACCTGCGGGATCGCCACTTGATTGCCCGGCGGGGACTGTTCGTCGCAGAGGGGCGCTTGATCGTCCAGCGCGTCATCGAGAGCGGCCAATTCGTCGTGCGGTCGTTGCTGTTGGGCGATGCCTCGCGGCGCGCGCTGGATCCCGCACTTGCCATTCTCCCGGCGCGGGTACCTGTCTACGTCTGTGCCGTTGAGCACCTGGCAGATCTCACCGGTTTCAACCTCCATCGCGGGTGCCTCGCCCTCGTGGATCGACCGCCTGTACGGACCGTTGGCGACGTGGTACGGGATGCCAAGACGGTCATCGTGCTGGACTCGATCTCGAACGCCGACAACGTGGGCGGCGTCTTTCGCAGCGCAGCCGCCTTTGGCGTCGGCGCCATTCTCTTGAGTCCAGGCAGCTGTGATCCCTTGTACAGAAAGGCTATCCGGACCTCAATGGGAGCGGCGCTGATGGTGCCTTTCTCTAGGGTCGAACCGTGGCCCGCTGGCCTGCTCTATCTGCGGCAGCGAGGGTTCTCTCTTGTCGCGCTGACCTTGCGCGATGCCTCGGTGTCCCTCAACGCATATGTCGCCGGCGACTGCCCCGAACGGATCGCGTTCCTCATCGGAGCAGAGGGCTCCGGTCTCGGTGCCGAGGTCGAGGCGCTCGCGGACAGCCACGTTCGTATTCCCATTCGTCGGCAGGTAGACTCGCTCAATGTGTCGGTCGCCGCCGGTATCGCACTGTGGAGCCTGCTGGGATTGACGCCCGACAGCGAACGCTGAAGAATAGTCGACGGTAACTGTGGCGGTCATCCCGGTCGAGTACGCGTCCCATCGCAAGATCCGCGAGCGAAACAAGCTTTACTATCGCTTCAATCACTGGCCGATCTGGATCTTCGTCTTCTTCATCGCACCGGGTCCCTTGACCTTCGATCTCTTCGAGCGAGGCTTTGACGGGAGGATGCTGAGCTGGCTGCTCGTGGTGCTGATCGGCACGGGGATCGCGGGCATTCGCGGCTGTCTGCCGGGCGTCGAACCCCAGCCCTATATCATTCGTTTCACCGAAGATCGTCCGAATCCCCTCTACCGCCGCGTGTGCTACACGTTCGCCTGGAGTGAGGTGATCACATTCGCCGTCCTGAATATTTCCGGCTTGGTCGGGGCCATCGTATCCGGCGAGTGGCATCTGAGACAGCTTTACGACGTTGCGTATTTCCCCCTCGCCGGGACGGTGTGGGTTCTTGGCGCCCTCGGCCGGTTGCCTCGGGTGAAGCCTTCAACGAAGGAAGAAGGACACGAGCGGCGCTACTTCTACGGTTCGGTGTGGGCGGTTTGTTTCGCCCAGCCCACCTTGTGGCTCCTCTGGAAGGTCCTGCCGCAGACGCGTGTTTTCGACGCCCTGAAACTCGTGGCGTTTCTTTCGATCTTGGCGTTTGTGGGTAACTTGGCCAGGCTCGGCCGGCTCCCACGCACCCGGCCCATCGTACCCGGAGAACTGGCCGTGTCCGACTAGCGGGAATGCCAGATGAAACCGCGTGAAGGCTGGCATGGTTGGGACGGTTACGCCCCGTTCTACGACTGGGAGAACGCGCGCACGCTCGGACGCAGCGATGTTCCTTTCTGGACTCGAGTCGCCTCGGGCGTGTCAGGCGCCCTTCTCGAGTTGGGGTGCGGCACAGGGCGAGTCTCGGTGCCGCTGGCCCGCGCGGGTAATCGCGTCGTTGGTATCGATCGTTCCGCGCCAATGCTCTCCCGTGCGGTCAAGCGGGCGCGGGTGCTCGCGGCAGGTCGCCATCCCGCCCGCGGCGCACTGTCGTTCGTGCGCGGCGACATCAGGGAGCTGCCGTTTCCGGATCGCGCGTTCGGGATGGTGGTGGCTCCCTACGGCATTCTCCAGTCGCTGCTTCGCGACCGCGACCTTGCTGCGACGCTTCGGTCGGCCGCCCGCGTTCTGGAGCCTGGAGGGGTCTTCGGTATCGACCTGGTGCCAGACGTTCCCAGTTGGCGGGAGTACCGAAACCGAATCCAAATGCGGGGAGGTGCGCCCGGCGGAGCACATCTAACACTGATTGAGTCCGTTCGACAGGATCGCCGACGTCGTCTCACGATCTTCGAACAGTGCTACGTCGAGCGCCGCGGCCGCAAGAAGACGGAGCACCGGTTCGATCTGACGTTTCGCACGTTGCCGGTCAAGAGCATGGTCAGGAGGCTCGAGCGCGCCGGGTTCGAGATAGAGGCCATACTTGGAGATTACCGTGGTGGCCCGTGGGACGAGCGCGCTGACACCTGGGTCATCATCGCGAGGGCGATCGAGCGAGCCCCCTGAGGGTGTTGGGTCGGAAGCCCTGTGGTAAGATTTCCCCTCTAACCTCTTTTATTTCATGGAGTTTTGACCTATGTCTGGCCATTCCAAGTGGTCCTCCATCAAACACAAGAAGGGCGCAGCCGACGCCCGGCGAGGGAAGATCTTCTCGAGGGTCATCAAAGAGCTGACCGTGGCCGCCCGAGCCGGCGGCGGCGACCCCGACAGCAACCCGCGCTTGCGAACGGTCGTGGCGGAAGCCAAGGCCCACAACATGCCCGCGGACAACATCAAGCGGGCGATCCGTCGAGGGACCGGAGAAGAGCCCGGGGTCATGTACGAAGAGGCTCAGTACGAGGCGTACGGACCAGGCGGCGCAGCCGTCATCATGGACGTGCTCACGGACAATAAGAACCGTACCGTCGGCGAGTTGCGGCACCTGCTGACGAAACACGGTGGCAATCTGGCTGAAACAAACGCCGTCGCCTGGATGTTTACCAAGTGTGGCCAGATCATCATTGCGAAGGAAAAGGTCGAAGAAGAAGCGCTGATGGCCGCAGCCGTCGACGCTGGGGGCGACGACCTCCGTGACGAGGCCGACCATTGGGAAGTGATCTCCACGCCCGAGGTGTTCGCGCAGGTGCTTGAAGCCGTGAAGCAGCTCGGTGTGGAACCGGATAGTGCAGAGATCTTCATGATGCCCCAGACCTACTTGAAACTTGAAGGCAAGCAGGCTCAGCAGATGCTGAAGCTCATGGAGGCACTCGACGAGCACGACGATATCCGCCAGGTGTGGTCGAATTTCGAGATCGAAGAGAAGGAGATCGAGGCCTCTATCGCGTGAGGATTTTCGGTATTGACCCCGGCTCGGAGCGCACCGGCTACGGCTGCGTCGAAATCGATGGATCGCGCCATCGTCTCGTCAACTGCGGCGCGATTTCTACGGTCGCGATTGCCGATTTTCCGGACAAACTCCTGACGATTCACAGTCGGCTGACCGCGCTGCTCCTGGAATGTCGGCCCGACTACGTGGCCATTGAGAGTCTCTTCCATTCGGTCAACGTTCGCAGCGCGTTGAAGCTTGGGCACGCGCGCGGGGTGGCCATGCTCGCGGCTGTCGAAGCCTGCGTGCCGATCGTCGAGTACACACCCGCGGAGGTCAAGCGCGCCGTCGTCGGGTATGGCCGGGCGGAGAAGCGGCAGATTCAGCACATGGTGAAGCTCATCCTCGGGCTTCTCGAGATGCCGTCCCCGCATGATGCAGCGGACGCCCTTGCGGTGGCCATCTGTCATGCTCATTCGACGAGCCCGGCCGATGCTCAAGCCGCTGCGATTGTCGGTTCGCGGGCCAAGGCGGCGACGAACTGGCGAGCCTATCGTCCGGTACGCTCGTGATCGCACATCTCCGCGGCCGACTCCTTGAGAAGCAGGCCCATCGCATAGTCATCGACACTGGGGGAGTGGGCTACGACGTATTCGTCCCTTTGTCCACATTTTACGGACTCGGTGAGTGCGGGAGCGACATCGCACTGCGCATCCATACGCTCGTACGCGAGGACGCGCTGGCGCTGTACGGCTTCGGAACACGCCTCGAACAGGATCTGTTCGAACGATTGATTGGCGTCAGCGGTATTGGCCCAAAGGTGGCCCTTGCCGTTCTCTCCGGCCTCGAGCCCTCGGAGTTGATTCTGGCGATCGAGCAGGGCGACGTTGCGCGCCTGACGACAATTCCAGGCGTTGGCAAGAGAACGTCCGAACGGATTGTTGTGGAGCTCAAGGGGCGATTACCGGCGGTGCGGGAGCTGGCGGCGGCTGGGCCGGCGAATCAGGCGGCTCCTCGTCTGCGCGATGACCTACTCTCGGCGTTGATCAACCTGGGGTATCATCGGCCTCTCGCTGAAAAAGCTGTCGAATTCGCCTTGAAGAACGTGTCGGATGGAGATTTCGAACGGACGCTGAAGCAAGCCCTGAGGGAATTGGCCCGGTGATGGCGGTTGTGCGTGGCCCAAACGGGTCCGCAGTGTCGACCTGATTACCCGCGAAGAATGGACGATCGACTGGTCACGGCTGTACGTGTGGACGATGACTCGCAGTACGAAGCGGGACTTCGCCCGCGAACCCTCGACGACTACATTGGCCAGGACCGCGTTCGGGAGAACTTGCAGGTCTCGATTGCGGCCGCGAGCCAGCGTTGCGAGGCGCTGGATCACGTGCTTCTCTATGGGCCTCCTGGACTTGGCAAGACGACGCTCGCATACGTCATCGGGCACGAACTTGGGGCCGCGGTTCGGGCGACCTCGGGGCCGGTGCTGGAGAAGCCAGGCGATCTTGTCGCCATCCTGACCAATCTCGCCGACCGCGAGGTTCTGTTCATCGACGAGATTCACCGGATGTCCCCCGCGATCGAGGAGGTCCTCTACCCAGCACTCGAGGATTACGAGGTTGACATCCTCATCGGCCAGGGGCCTAGCGCTCGGTCTGTCAAGGTACCACTCCAGAAGTTCACCCTCATCGGCGCCACGACTCGAGCGGGTTTGCTTACCGCTCCGCTCCGCTCGCGGTTTGGCATCGTGCATCGCCTGGACTACTACGCGGACTCCGATCTCGATGAGATTGTTCGACGGTCGGCTCGCATCCTTGGAACACCAATCGATGAAGATGCCGCGACTGAGCTATCGCGGCGGGCACGCGGAACTCCGCGTATCGTGAATCGGCTCCTTCGGAGAGTCCGCGACTACGCGCAGGTTCGGGCTGACGGCCACATCACCGCGGAGGTGGCCGCCGCGGCGCTTCAGATGCTCGAGGTCGACGAGTTCGGGTTCGACGAGCTCGACCGCAAGTTGCTACGCACAATTATCGACAAGTTCGGAGGCGGCCCCGTCGGCCTGAATAGCATTGCGGCGGCCATCAGTGAAGAGAAAGACGCGATCGAAGATATCTACGAGCCATTCTTGATCCAGATAGGGTTTCTGGATCGCACGCCGCGCGGTCGAGTGGCGACGCCTCGCGCGTACGGCTACTTTGGGTTGACGGCACCCGGAAGGGATTCGCGATTGTGGTGAACGCTCAGGGTAAGACCCGGTGTGGGGGACGACCGGTGACGGTCCGGTCGCTCGCGACGTACGTGCCTCCGCGGGTGTTGACGAACGCCGACTTGGAGAAGATGGTCGATACGACCGACGAGTGGATATTCCAGCGGACGGGTATTCGAGAACGCCATATCGTTGACCCCGGCGTGGCAACGTCGGATCTGGCCACGGAGGCCTCTCGTCTTGCGATTGAGCGGGCGGGGCTAGCGCCTGACGACATCGGCGTGATTGTTGTCGGGACCGTGACGCCCGACATGATGTTTCCGAGCACCGCGTGTCTTCTGCAACACAAGCTCGGGGCGCATCATGCCTGGGGCTTCGACCTCAGTGCCGCGTGCTCGGCGTTTACCTATGCCTTGACGACGGCCAGCCAGTTCGTGGCGACCGGCGCCCACGAACACGCGCTGGTTGTCGGTGCGGACGTCATGTCGAGCATCCTCGATTATCAGGACCGGTCGACGTGCGTACTGTTCGGTGATGGTGCCGGCGCTGTAGTCGTGTCGGCAGCTCAAAAAGGGGAAGGCGCCATTCTGGACTTTGAACATGAAGTCGACGGCAGCGGTGGTCCAGCCCTGCGAATGCCGGCCGGCGGTAGCCTTCGGCCAACCTCGCTCGAGACGGTCAAACAACGGGAGCACTGCGTCAAGCAGGATGGGCAGGTCGTATTCAGGTTCGCCGTGCGCAAAACCGAGGAGATCTCCCGGAGAATCCTCGCGCGCAACAGCCTGACGCCGTCCGATCTCGATTTGTTCGTCTCGCACCAGGCGAACCGGCGCATCATTCAGGCCGCCGGCGAAAGGCTGGAGCTCGATCCCGATAAAGTTGTCATAAACATCGACCGCTTCGGCAATACCACGGCCGCGACGATCCCCCTTGCCTTGAACGACGCCGTTTCATCGGGCCGCCTCAAGAAAGACAGCCTGGTATTGCTGGCGTCCGTCGGGGCGGGGTTCACGGTCGGCTCTGTCCTTGTGAGGTGGGGGTTCTAGGCCAGCGGTCGTCGACCATCCCGCAAGCTTCGCCTCTCAAGAACGATTCTGGGATCAGCTGCGCGTCCCCCTGCCCTCGACCTCATCTTTACAGAAATTCTCGTGGGTGCAGGGTTCGGCGCCGCATGGCGATCGTACCGTGGTGTTCGATTGCCGCACGCGGTGTTCCAAGATGGCGCATTGGCCCCGAACTTCCCAAAACCCTATATGCGCTTGTCTTTGCTGGAGATAGGGCCCTCCCCGCGTTCCAGAAGAGCACACGCTACCCTCCTGGCTCGATCGGGCCGTCGAACTGGTGACTACGTAACTCCCTCTTCATGAACAGCTTGCCTGGTTTCACCTAGGCAGACGTTCCTTGGCTGGTTGTTTGCCCTTTGATCAGCCATGAGTTCTCTTCCATACCGCCATGCCTTTCTGGCCCTGAGTGTCCTCCTCGTCGCGCCAGCTGATGCCGCGCGCGCTCAGGATGTCGGTCCAGCTGCCATTTCAAAAATTGACCGGGGCCTCCGCCAGTCACTACACGCCGGTGGCATGAGGCGCGTCATCGTCTCCGTCAAGCCAGGGTACCGAGAGGAGATTCGTCGCGCGCTACGTGAGCATGGCGACACCATCGCGTTCGAATCGGCTCTCGTTGAGGCTCTGGCAGCGGAAGTCCATTCGGAGGACATCTTAGAACTCGCGGAGCATCCGATGGTCGAAGCGGTCTCGGCGGACGCAGCAGTGTACGCCGGTGGGTTTCGCCCGGGTGACGCCAAAGTCGCTGTGAGCACATTGCGAGCGACCTTGGGCCTGGCGGATCCGGTCGGAACCGCTCCAACTGGGCGCGGGGTTGGTGTTGCGATCATCGATTCCGGCATCGCGCCGGTTGCCGACCTTGAGGGTCACATCTCGGCGTTCTTTGAGGTGACGCCCGGAGGCGTTGTCGTCGCGACGCATCCGAAGGATCCGTTCGGGCACGGAACCCACATTGCCGGTCTCATCGGGGGGAGTGGACAGTCGGCGAACGGGATTGCTCGAGGAGTCGCTCCGGACGTCCACCTCGTCGGCGTCAAGGTGCTCGACCGGAGCGGCGCGGGAACGACGAGCGACGTCATTCGGGCGATCGAATTCCTCGTCGAGCACAAGGACGAGCTCGACGTCCAGGTCGTCAATCTGTCTCTCGGTCACCCAGTCCTTGCCCCTGCCGCACGCGACCCCCTCGTGCGAGCGGTCGAGCATGCGACCCAGGCGGGGCTGATCGTGGTTGCATCAGCCGGCAACGCCGGCTTCAATGTCGAGGCCGAGGCCAGCGGATACGCAGGCGTCACCTCGCCCGGCAACGCGCCGTCCGTCATTACCGTCGGTGCAGCCGTCACTCACAACACGATCACGCGGAGCGACGATGTCGTTGCCTCGTTCAGCTCGCGAGGACCGACGTGGTTCGACGCCGGTGCGAAGCCAGATATTGTCGCACCAGGCCACCAGCTGACCTCCAGCGCTCACGTATCCTCCGCTCTCTTCGCCGCTCTCGGTGAAGGGCGGGGCCAGCCTGGAGGCGATGCCCTGCTTCAGCTGAGTGGAACGAGCATGGCTGCCGGCGTGACCAGCGGCGTCGTGGCACTCCTACTCGAGACCCATGCGGCGTCGGGTTCTGGTGGCACCCTGTCAGCAAATACCGTCAAGGCAATCCTCCAGTTCACCGCCATTCCCGTCGGAGAAGCGGATTGGCTGACGCAGGGAGCCGGCCAGCTCAACGCAGACGGAAGCATCAGGCTGGCACAAGCGATCGACCCGGCGGCCCCCGTTTCGACATGGTGGCTGCGGGCGGATGTTGGAGCCGAGACCAGCTCGATCGGCGGGGTGGATTACGGCTGGTCTACCAACGTGATTTGGGGAGACGATGTGTTCAACGGCGACACCGTCTACTACAACCTGGTCCAGTGGGCCGACAGCGTCATCTGGGGGAGTCAAGCCGACGACAACATCATCTGGGGAACGCTAGCCGATGACAACATCATCTGGGGCACCGCACAGACGTGGGGATCGAATCTCTCGGACGGGAGCCGGGTCCTGGGTTTGAAGTTCGATGACAACATCATCTGGGGGACGCGAGCTGATGACAACATTATTTGGGGAACACTAACCGACGGCAACATCATCTGGGGAACAGCGCTCGACGACAACATCATTTGGGGCACACTCGTTGATGATGACCACTTCGTTTGGGGAGCAACCCGAATCGACGACATCGTTCTTGGTACCGTTGTCGACGACAATATCATTTGGGGCACGGCGCTCGACGACAACATCATCTGGGGCACGGCGCTCGACGATAACATCATCTGGGGCACGGCGCTCGACGACAACATCATTTGGGGCACGGCGCTCGACGACAACATCATTTGGGGCACGGCCCTCGACGACAACATCATTTGGGGGACCGTGTTGCCAGTGGGGGAGGTCTTCTGAATGCAGAAGACTCCAACTTCTTCGTGCCCGCGGCGATCGACCCCACCCTCGACCGGCCGCGGACAATGCAGGGATTGGCGTCACGCCTTGCCAACGCTGCGCGGTTCTTCGTTCATTCTCCGAGAAGTTGAGCGCGGAGACGCCCAAGCGTTGCTCGCTGCCATCTCGAACGAAGAAGTCGCGCGCTTCATTCCGCCGCCGCCCCCGACTGCCCCTCGGTTTAGGAGCTTCATCGTCAACGCGATATCGCAGCGGAAAGAGGGTCACTCTGTCTGTTTGGCCGTCCTCCCCAGCGCGTCGAGTCGCGCTATCGGCCTCTTTCACATACGCGCCTTGGACCCGATGTTCAACGATGCCGAATGGGGGTTTGCCTTCGCAGCCGAGTACTGGGGCACGCAGGTGTTTACGGAGGCGGCTCGTCTGGTCATCGAGTTTTCGGTTTCCACACTCGGCGTCCATCGGCTCGAGGCGAGGGTGGCCGTACGTAATGGTCGGGGGAACGGCGCGCTGCGAAAGCTTGGCGCGGTTCAGGAAGGTCTCCTGCGGCGCTCGTTTCTCAGAGGCGGCGAATACCTGGACCAAGTCTTGTGGACGATTTTCGCCGAGGACTGGGATCCTGGCCGGATCCTGGCGAACCCACGGGCACACTGACGTCTCCGGTAAGATGGGTCGCGGATGCGCGTCCGTGACTTCGATTTCGCACTACCGCCACAACTGATCGCTCAAGACCCGTTGCCATCTCGAAGCGACGCACATCTTCTGCGCATGGATCGACGTACCGGCTCGCTCACTCATGCAGTGGTCCGGGACCTTCCGGCGCAGCTCACCGCTGGCGATCTGCTCGTCGTGAATGACACGCAGGTGTTCCCCGCGCGTCTCATCGGCCGTCGTGTTCAGGGTGGGGGCGCGGTCGAGTGTCTGTTGGTTGCCCGTCTGACGCCTGAGGACAATGCGGCAGGGCCGACGAATGGACAGTGTTGGGAGGCGCTGGTGCGTCCAGGGAACAAGCTCAAGACGGGTGCTCGGCTGGTCTTCGACGGCCAGACTTCGCTGGAAGGTGAGATGCTTGTTGATCGGCCCAGCGGGCGGCGCGTCGTTCGGCTGACCACGTCTGACGGGTCTTCCTTGGACGCAGCGGTCGACCGGATCGGGCATGTACCGCTGCCTCCTTACATCAGGCGAAGCGATAGCCGTTCAGACCGTGAACGGTATCAGACGGTGTTCGCCGCGCGGCGTGGGTCGATCGCGGCTCCGACCGCCGGGTTGCACTTCGACGAACCACTCCTGGCGGCGTTCACTGCTCGAGGTATCGAAGTTGTTCGCGTGACATTACACGTCGGCTACGGTACGTTCCAGCCCGTTCGCGTCGACCGCGTCGAAGATCACCGTCTCGATCCCGAACGATACGAGGTCGAGGCCTCTTCAGCGGCTGCGATCAACCGCGCGCTCGATGACGGCCGTCGCGTGATCGCGGTCGGCACGACGACGACACGGACACTGGAAGCGGTGGCGCGCGATCATGGAGGTCGCGTGTCCGCTGGAGTGGGAGAGACGGATCTGTTCATCTATCCAGGGTTTCGGTTTCGGGTGGTGCAGGGGCTTGTGACCAATTTCCATCTGCCTGGCTCGTCGTTGTTGATGCTCGTGGCGGCATTTGCCGGTTCCGACGCAGTGATGCGGGCCTACCGCGTGGCTGTCGCCGCTCGGTACCGCTTCTATAGCTACGGGGACGCGATGCTTGTGTTGTGAACGGTGGCCTCACGACATGTTCCCTCTGGAGTCCTGTGGACAAGAAACCAGTTGGTAGATTCACAGACTCTGGCGTAGTGTCGTACGTGTTCTTTGCTCCCGGTGATGACGATGGCCTATTCATACGAAGAGTTCGACCTCTCAGGTATACGGACGTATCCGCTTGCCGATCGTCCGAGCAAGGCAAGAGCATCCGACTTTGGTCGGGCCTGCGTGTCAGGCACCAGTATCGGCGGTTTCATCGACTCGCTGCCCAACGTTCTCGCGGCAGCTGATTTTCGAGCCGTGGTTCACGCTGTCGTCGCTGCCAAGCGAACCGGAGGAGGCGTGCTCTGGGGTCTCGGCGCGCACGTCATTAAGACGGGTCTTGCGCCCGTTCTGATCGATCTCATGGAGCGGGGATTCGTTTCAGCCATTGCAACAAACGGCGCCACCGTCATCCACGACTTCGAGGTGGCGCTCTCCGGAGCGACCTCCGAGAACGTCGACGAAGCGCTGGGGCCGGGCACGTTTGGAATGGCGGAAGAAACCGGTCTGCTCTTGAACGAAGCGATCCGAAGCGGCGCGGCCTCCGGTCTCGGTCTAGGACAGGCGGTGTGCAGAGTGCTCCAGGAGCGGCAGCCCCCGCATGCGCACGTGAGCGTTCTTTCCGCTGCGGCGCGCCTGGGAATTCCCATCACGGTCCACGTTGCGATTGGAACTGACATCACACACATGCACCCCGCGGCGTGTGGGAAGGCGATTGGCGAAAGCAGCCTTCGTGACTTTCGCTATTTCGTGTCCAACGTGAGTCGGCTCGAGCGGGGCGTCTACCTTAACTGCGGGTCAGCCGTCGTGCTTCCTGAAGTTTTCTTGAAAGCCATCGCCCTGTCACGCAATCGGGGCGTGGCGTTTGAGGGACTGACGACGGTCAACCTCGATTTCGTCCGTCTGTACCGGCCTCAGACGAACGTGGTTTCGCGCCCGACGGCCGGTACGGGACGTGGGTATTCACTGGTCGGACACCATGAAATCATGATTCCGCTGCTCGCCGCGGCAGTGGTCGAGGCCGATGCTCTCGTTGGTGACTAGACGCGCTGGGCTCGAGAGCGTCGAGGGCAGGTGCCGCAGGTCTTGCGAGCGACCGTGTTAATGTTAAGGATTTGTAGACGGCCGGAGTAGCTCAGATGGTGAGAGCACGCGTCTCATAAGCGCGGGGTCGGCGGTTCAAGTCCGCCCTCCGGCACCAACATTTGGCGGGCTGGTCGGGAAGAGCCTGCACTGGTTCTGCCCGACCGCCAGGCGCGTATGGATCTCCTCGATCTGGTCCGTCGCACGATCCGACAGTACGAGCTAGCCGATTCTGCCACCCGCGTCGTCGCCGCGCTGTCGGGTGGATCGGATTCGGTCGCGCTTGTCCATGTCCTTCAGGCTCTCCATGAGTCCGGCGATCTCGCGTTCGTCGGCGTCTGCCATTTCAATCACAAGCTACGTCCAGCATCGGGCGACCACGAAAGCTTCTGTCGAAGATTGGCTCAGACGCTTGACCGACCGGTCGTGGTTGATGATGAAGACGTGGCTGACCGGGCCAGGCGCGAACGGCGATCCATCGAGGCCACGGCCCGCACGGCCCGTCACGACTTCTTTGAGCGGGCGCGCATCCATTTCTCAGCCGACGTCGTCGCACTCGGGCATACCCGCGATGACCAGGCCGAAACATTCTTGCTGCGTCTGATTCGCGGCGCTGGCGCGCGGGGGCTGGCCGCCATGCATCCGATGCGCGGCGCGATCGTCCGACCGCTCATTGCGTGTCGACGAGCACAGCTCCGCTCATATCTGGCGGAGCGGGGTGTGCCGTACGTTCACGACGAATCGAACGACGACACAAGCATTCCGCGTAATCGAGTCAGACTCGAGTTGATGCCGCTGCTTGAGCGCCGGTTCAACCCCTCGGTGACCGAAGCTCTCGCCGATGCCGCCGAACTGGCTCGAGCCGAATGGGACTGGATGGAGCGCGAAGCGGACCGGCTGACGGGGGCGATTGGCCGCCAGGGCCAGCCGGCCACCAGAATCGACGCCGCCACGCTCTCTGCCATGCCGCCCGCGATCGCGAGATTGACCGTGCTTCGAGCGCTCACCTCGGCAGCCTCGGGACGGCCAGTGGCCTTCCGCCATGTCGAAGAAGTCCTCCGGTTGGCGCGGTTTGAGGGTGGTGGGGCGGGCGACCGGGGACCGGCAGTAGATTTACCGGGCCAGCGCGTGGAACGCTTGGGCCCAGACGTCGTCTTAACAAGTAGAGCGCTTCAGAGCACGCGCGGTGAGCCGCCGTCTGAAACGTCTGTAAACTTATTCTCTTTCTCGCTGTCTATTCCAGGGGAGGTTGCCCCACCCGAAGCTGGGTGGGTCCTGACAGCTGAGGTCGCGGAGGCGGCGCATTTGGTGGCAGCAGTCGATCGAGGTGCAACTTTGGGCAGTCGCACCAGCACAGCGGTGTTTCAGCTCGGTTGCTTCGTGGGGCCGCTCACCGTCAGAAATCGCCGACCGGGTGACCGGTTTCGCCCGATTGGACTAGGCGGAAGCAAGAAGTTGCAGGATTTCTTCGTGGATCGCAAGGTTCCGCGGGAGCGGCGTGACTCGGTGCCACTCGTGGTGGACGGGCAAGGACGAATATTGTGGGTAGTCGGACATGCGACAGCTGACGAGTTTCGAGTGACGGACCCTGCGCAAGCCGTGCTAATCTTGAAACTTAAGCTTTTGGGAGGCTCTGTTTGAATTCGACGTTGAAGAGTCTGATGTTCTGGATGGTGCTGGTCGTCGTTGCTTTGCTGATCTGGAACGTTTCGACCAGATTCCAGCAGAACGAGCGGCAGGTCAGCTTTAGCGACTTCATGACGCAGGTCGAGGCCGGCAGCGTGGCTCGAGTGGTCATTGCCGGTCAAGAAGTCACCGGTGTGGGTTCGAATAACGAGACCTTCCGCACGTACGTGCCTGCGCAGTACGAAGGCCTTGCCAATCAGCTTGTCGAGCGCAATATCGTCGTCGACGCCAAGCCCGAAGCGGTGAGCCCCTGGGCCTCACTGCTCTACTCCTGGGCGCCGGTGCTGTTGATGCTGGGATTCTGGATCTTCTTCATGCGCCAGATGCAGAGTGGTGGCAACAAGGCGCTGTCCTTCGGAAAAAGCAAGGCGAAACTCTCCTCCAGTTCCCAAAAAAAGGTGACGTTCAAGGACGTCGCGGGCGTTGACGAAGCCAAGGAAGAACTGCAGGAAATCATCGAGTTCCTGAAAGAGCCGCAGAAGTTTCAAAAGCTGGGTGGCCGCATTCCCACGGGGGTGCTGTTGATGGGACCGCCCGGCACCGGGAAGACTTTGCTAGCGCGCGCCGTCGCCGGAGAGGCCAACGTTCCGTTCTTCTCGATTAGTGGTTCGGACTTCGTCGAGATGTTTGTCGGTGTTGGCGCGTCGCGCGTGCGAGATCTATTCGAGCAGGGCAAGAAGAACGCGCCGTGCATCGTCTTCATCGATGAAATCGATGCCGTGGGCCGCCATCGCGGAGCCGGTCTGGGCGGCGGTCACGATGAACGCGAACAGACGCTCAATCAGTTACTGGTCGAGATGGATGGCTTCGAGTCCAACGAAGGCGTCATTCTGGTAGCAGCGACCAATCGCCCCGACGTGCTCGATCCAGCGCTGCTGAGGCCTGGACGATTCGACCGTCGAATCGTCGTGAACCGGCCCGACGTGAAGGGTCGCGAGGGAATCCTCGGCGTTCACACGCGAAAGATTCCGATGTCAGACGACGTCGAAGTGTCGACGCTGGCGCGCGGCACTGCGGGTTTTTCTGGCGCCGACTTGGCGAATCTGGTAAACGAAGCGGCGCTGAACGCCGCGCGTTACAACCAGAAAGTCGTCCGAATGTACGACTTCGAGTTTGCCAAGGACAAGGTACTCATGGGCGCAGAGCGCCGGTCCATGATCATCAGCGACGACGAGAAGCGCGTGACGGCGATCCACGAAGCCGGCCACGCCCTCCTGGCTGTGCTCTTGCCTCACGCCGACCCTATTCACAAAGTCACCATCATCCCGCGAGGTATGGCCCTGGGGCTGACTCAGCAGTTGCCCACCGATGAAAAGCACAACTACTCACGGGACCACCTCCACGACCAGATCGCGATCCTCCTTGGTGGACGAATTGCTGAAGAGATCACGATGGACACCCTCACAACGGGGGCCGGAAACGACTTGGAACGGGCAACCGATCTGGCACGCCGGATGGTCTGCGAGTGGGGGATGAGCGACGCAATGGGGCCGCTGACCTTTGGAAAGAAGGAAGAGCAAATCTTCATCGGGCGAGAGATCGCGCAGCATCAAGACTACAGCGAAGATACCGCGCTCAAGATCGATCGCGAGGTCAAGAAGTTCGTCACGGACAACTACCATCGCGCTCATGGGCTCCTAACCGAGAGCAAAGAGAGCGTGATGCAGATCGCCGAGGCGCTTCTGACACGCGAGGTCCTGGATGGCGACCAGGTCAGGCGTTTGGCGGCTGGTCTGCCTCTCGATGCCCCGGTAACCGTGACGGCGCCATCGTCCCCCTCGACGGTCGATGAGGAGGCCAGTCGGGTTCGCCAAGAGGAGCGAACGCCCATCGTGCCGGCGCTCGGTAAGCCGATCCCTCAGGAGTAACGCACAGCCACTTACAATCGGGAATCCTGGTCGACACGATGAGTCGTGGTTCCCAATTGTAGATGTCCTCCACACTGCCCTCCCGTCGTCTCTATACGGTCCCGCTCGCGCATGGTCACGTTCTGCACCTTGGCCCGCGCCCGCTGGTGATGGGAATCCTCAACGTCACCCCTGACTCGTTTGCCGAGCGGACGCCCCGGCTCGACCCGGGTGCGGCCGCTGAATGGGCTCTCAGGCTGGTGGCCGAGGGAGCCGATATCGTGGATATCGGCGGTGAATCGACCAGACCTGGCGCGACGCCGGTGCCGGCTGATGAGGAAGCCGCGCGGGTCATACCGGTTATCAAGGCGCTGGCTGGTCAGTTGCGGGCGCCGATTTCAATTGATACGTACAAGAGTTCGGTCGCCAGACTGGCGCTCGACGCCGGCGCCTCTCTGGTCAACGACGTCAGCGGTCTCCGGTACGATCCCGCGCTGGCCGCCGTCGTGGCTGAGCATGGGGCGGCGCTGATCGTGATGCACATGCGCGGGCGATCGCGGGAGATGTACGTAGACGCCGAGTATGGGGACATGGTCACCGAAGTGACGGCTGAACTCCGGGACAGTATGAGCGTGGCAACTGGCGCGGGCGTGAGTCAGGACCGGATCATCGTTGATCCAGGGATTGGGTTTGCCAAACGGACAGCCGACAGCTATCGTGTGCTGGCACGCCTCCCCAACTTCGCTGCATCGCTTGATCGGCCGTTACTGGCGGGCCCCTCACGAAAGTCCTTCATGAGCGGCGCGCTCGGTCACCGCCCACCGCACGAGCGCGACTGGGGTACAGCCGCAGCCGTGACAGCCGCGGTGCTTGGTGGCGCTCATATCGTGCGCGTGCACGATGTCGGGGCGATGGCCCAGGTTGTTCGGGTTGCTGAGGAGATCCGTCACGCATGGATTGGCTGAATACTCTCTTCAGGCGTCCTCCGATGGTCTGGCGAGACGTCGTCGACATCCTCGTGGTGTCGGTTCTCGTCTACGAGGTTCTAAAGCTGATGCGGGGGACCCGTGCCGTCCAGATGGCGCTCGGGGGAGCGGTGTTCGTGGGGCTGTTCTACGGATCGCAGTGGGCGGATCTCGAAACGGTCAATTGGGTCGTTCGCAATCTGGCCGGCTACGTGGCGTTTGCCTTCATCGTCCTGTTTCAGTCTGACATTCGACGGGCGCTCGCGCATCTCGGTCGAGCGCCATTCTTCAGATATTTCGCAAAGGACGAAGGCGTCGAGGAGTCGATCGAGGAGATCGTGGTTGCTGCCACTATGCTGGCAAGCCAGCGGATTGGCGCGATCATCGTGGTGGAGTGTCAGATTGGACTACGCAATTACATCGAGGGCGGAATCCCGCTCGATGCCATGATGACGTACGATCTACTTGTGAGCGTGTTCCAACCCTCGTCGCCACTCCACGATGGAGCGGTGATTGTTCAGCAGGACCGCATAGCGGCCGCGGCTTGCTTTCTGCCGCTGACTGTCAACCCACGCCTGGCGAAGGAGTTGGGTTCCCGCCACCGGGCGGCTATCGGCATGACGGAAGAAAATGATTCGGTAGCGGTCGTGGTGTCAGAGGAAACCGGCAGCATCTCCCTCGTATTCGAGGGGCAGATCGAGCGCGGTTTGACGGGCGACTCACTGCGTGCCGGCCTCCGGTCACTGGTTCTGCAAAGAGCGAGTGCCAACCAGCGCGTCCCGTCTCGAGTTCAGTACACGTGATGGAAGCTATGTGGCCGTTCAGGAATCTCGGGCTCAAGTTGCTGTCGGTCGGTCTCGCGGTGCTGTTGTGGCTGGTGATTGCAGGAGAGGAGACGGTTGAGCGTGGCCTCCGGGTGCCGCTCGAATTGCTGCAGTTCCCCCAGTCGCTTGAGCTGGTTGGCGACGCACCGACGCAGGTCGACGTACGACTTCGCGGCGCTCCGAGGAGGCTCGGCAGCATATCCGCGAGTGACGTCGTTGCGGCACTCGACCTTCGCGGAGCCGTCCCTGGACGGAGACTGTATCAGCTTACTCCGGAACAGGTACGGGTTCCATTCGGGGTCGAGGTGACACAAGTCACACCGGCCACAATTGCCATCGTGTTTGAGCGTTCGGTCGCCCGGACCGTCTCCGTCTCGCCCACGGTCGAGGGCACACCTGCTCAGGGGTACTACATAGGTTCAATCGTGAGCGATCCTCCGCGCGTCGAGATTGTTGGTCCGGAAAGCTCTGTCCGATACATCGATGAAGCCGTCACCGAGACGATCTCTGTCGAGAGTGCGGATGAGCCGATCACGCGGACGGTCGCGCTGGGACTGCTCGATCCCGCCATACGTCTCAAGGCTTCACAGCGTGCGGTGGTTAGCGTCGAGATCTTGCCGGTTCGACGCACACGACGCCTGAGTAATCAGGCCGTCGAGCTTCGAGGATTGTCGGACGGACTGAAAGCGCTGGCGGTACCATCAACAGTCGAAGTTGAGTTACAGGAAAGCGACGACGGTGCGGACGCACGTGGCCTGGATACAGTCACACTGTTTGTCGATTTGACGGGCTTGGGCGCTGGTGAATATACGATGAACATCGAGACCGACTCCCCTCCGGAATCTGGCAGTGCTCAGATCGACCCACCCGCCCTCGTGGTTCACGTGAGCCGCGTAGATGACTGAGAGAACAGGTACCATCAGCAGTCCGCCGCCACGCTTGTTCGGAACCGACGGGATCCGAGGTGTCGCGGGACAGTATCCGCTGGATCGGCCCACTGTGCGGCGCCTCGGTGCCGCCCTTGTTCGGGCACTCTCAAAGAGCCCGGCACTTCGCCTGCTCGTTGGCCGGGATACACGAGAATCAGGTCAGTGGATAGAAGCCGAGCTGGCGCTCGGTGCCGCGGGTGAGGGAGCGCAGGTCTCGAGCATCGGCGTTGCGCCGACACCGGCCGTTGCATACTTGACGCGTGCCCGTGGGTACGACGCTGGCGTCGTGATCTCCGCTTCGCACAACCCGTTCGAGGACAACGGCATCAAGGTGTTCTCTGGGCGAGGTGAGAAGTTCTCGGAAGAGGTCGAGCGCCAGGTGGAGGCCATCGTGTCGGATGCGTCGTGGCGTGCGCCTGAAGGCGAGGCCGGCCCAGTGGACCGAGTCGATTTGATCGATCACTATCTCGATCACCTGCGGCCGCTGCTGTCGCAAAGAACCATGCCGGCAGATTTCAAACTGGCGGTTGACTGCGGGAACGGGGCGACGACGGCCGCCGCAGCCAAGCTGTTCACGACCCTCGGACTCAGGACGGTCTTCATCGGTAACGCTCCCGACGGGCGGAACATCAATCTGAATTGCGGGTCGACACGGCCGGAGCTGCTGGGTCATACCGTTGTCCAGGGTGGCTGTGACATGGGTGTGGCGTTCGATGGCGACGGAGACCGTGCCATTTTCGTCGACGAGTACGGAACGGTCGTGAACGGCGATGCGGTGCTGTTGATGTGCAGCCGTCAGATGCAGCGCGAGGGGAGTCTTCGCGGCAGCGCCGTCGTTGCGACGGTGATGAGTAATATCGGTCTCGAGTTGGCGCTGCGCGAGCTTGGGATCACGTTGATCAGGTGTGCGGTCGGCGACAAATACGTGATGGAGGAAATGCTGGCGCGCGGCCTGTCACTTGGTGGCGAACAGTCTGGCCACATTATTTTCTCGGATTACTTGTTTACCGGAGATGGCCTGTGCACCGCTCTCAACGTTCTTCGCACGGTAACGGCGACCGGATGTACGCTGGGCCAGCTGGCGGCCGAGCTCGTCACGTATCCGCAGGTCTTGCTCAACGTGCGAGTCCGCGAGAAAGTTGATCTGGACACTCTTCCTGCCGTTGCACGAGTGGCGAAGAGCGTCGAGTCTCGACTTGCCGGGCAAGGCCGGCTCCTGGTCCGCTACTCGGGCACCGAGCCACTACTCCGGGTCATGATCGAAGGAAGAAACCAGGATGAGATTCAGGCCTGGGCGGAGGAGATCGTCGAGGTTGTCCGCGAGCAACTTGGATGACTCGACTCTCTGTCAACGTCAACAAGATAGCGACGCTCCGCAATTCCAGGGGCGGGCATGTACCCCGCGTCCTCGATGCTGTAAGCGCTTGTATCGAGGCAGGAGCTCATGGGATCACCGTACACCCGCGCGCAGACTGTCGTCACATTACACACGGTGATGTTCGCGACATCAGCGCGGCCTTGGCTGGGTGTCGCGACCGAGTCGAGTACAACATTGAAGGCGACCCGCGTCCTGACTGGCTCGCGATCGTTCAGGAAGTCTGCCCCGACCAGTGCACGCTTGTACCGGTTGTCCCAGGCGAGATCACCAGTCAAGTGGGCTGGACTCCTGGACCTGTGGCGAACAACCTGCCTTCGGTTGTTCGTGATCTGAAGGCGCTGGGCATTCGGGTGAGTTTGTTCGTTGACCCCCTTGAGGCTTCCATCGAGCTCGCGGCTCAGGTTGGTGCCGATCGCGTAGAGCTGTACACGGAGCCGTTCGCCCGCGCATTCGCACAGAGCGCGACGAGGTGCACGAGTGAGTTTGAGACCTACGTCAAGGCGTCCCGATTCGCCCATTCGTTAGGACTCGGTGTGAACGCCGGACACGACTTGGATTTGGAGAATCTTTCGCTGTTCAAGACGCTTCCACACTTAGCCGAAGTGTCCATCGGCCACGCGCTGGTGTCGCGCGCCGTGTTCAAGGGGCTCGAAACCGTCGTTCGTGAGTATCTCGAGGTACTCTCTTGAGAGGTTCCTGTTTGTCAGGAACGTTCGCGGCGATCGTATTGCTGACTGTTCCGGCGGCACTGCACGCGGCTCCTTCGCGCACGGTCAGCTTTCGTGCTGACGACGGCATCGCGGTGGCGGCGACGTGGTACGAGGCGACCCGGCGCCCGGCACCGGCCGTTATTCTGCTTCACATGCTCTCGCGATCGCGTGACGACTGGCGCGCGGTGGCCGACCGCCTGTCGGACGCTGGCCTGCATGCGCTGGCAATCGACTTTCGCGGCCACGGCGACTCGGGCTCGAGCCAGCTGACCGACGCGGGACAGTTATCCCGTTTCGTTCTTGACGTTCGAGCGGCGCGCGCCTTCCTCCTGTCGCTCGAGGGGCTGGTTGACACCTCCGCGATAGGGGTGGCCGGAGCGTCCGTTGGCGCCAATGTCGGTCTTCTTGAGGCAGCCGACGATGGGACGGTGAGGAGCCTGGTATTGTTGTCTCCGAGTTTGGATTACCAATCCCTTCGATCGGAGGCGGCCATGCGCCAGTATGCGGGGCGTCCGGCGCTGCTCGTCGCGGGCGCCGACGACCCGTACGCGCTGCGGTCGATGAAGGCCCTGGCCGCAGTCGGCGACGGGATCCGCGAGATGCTGACCGTTGAGGAAGGCGGGCACGGAACGATCATGCTGGTTCGCCAGCCCGACCTGGCCCGCGCTGTTGTGGACTGGTTTCTTCGCACCTTGCTATGATCGACGTCTGTTCATGAAGTCAGAATCCATTGCGTTTGCGATCGCCGGCGTCGCATTCGGTTTCCTGGCCGGGTGGATCGTTGGCGACCGCTATGCGACCCTGAATCAGCCGCCCCAGGTGGCCGCCAGCGCACCGGCACAGGCTCCCGCGGCTGCTCCGCCAGCCGTCGATCTGGAGCGCATAGAGGCCCTCGAGGCTCTGGCGACCGACGAGCCGACGAGTGCCGGGCCGCGAATCGAGCTCGGGAATCTGTATTTTGACGCGGAGCGCTATGCTGATGCTATCAAGTGGTACACGGCGGCACTCGAGCTGTCGCCAGACGACGTGAACGTTCGGACGGATCTGGGTGTTGCGTACTACTACACAAACCAGCCAGACAGGGCTCTTTCGCAATTCGAACAGTCTTTGCAGGTTGATCCGACACACACGAAGACGATTCTGAACGTCGGAATCGTCAAGGCCTTCGGCCAGCAGGATCTCGCGGGGGCGGAGGAGGCCTGGGAGAAGGTTATCGCTTTGGACCCCGACAGCCCTGAGGGCGGGGCCGCGCGTCGGGCGCTCGACAGCCTGCGCTCTGCCCATCCGAGGCCGAGCGACGTGAAACCAGGTGCCTGATGCTGCGGTTCGCTCTCCTCTTCCTGCTCTTGACCCTACTCGTTCGAGCCGGCTGGAGGCTGCTGGCCGGGGTTGTTGACGGCATTGCTGGCCAGTATCGTCGAGGCGAGTCGAGACCAACCTCGGTCCCGATGGTGCGCGATCCCGTATGTGGCACGTTTGTCGTACCAGACCGCGCATTCACTCTGGCCGAGCGAGGACACGCGGTCCATTTCTGCTCAACGGCCTGTCGAGACAAATACCGCACCAGAACGGCATGACCCCTGAGTCTTCCCTCCGCGCTGAGATCGTTGAAGTCGGCCGCCGGATGTACGCGCGCGGCTACACGGCGTCGAATGACGGCAACATTAGTGCTCGCCTGGGAAACGATCGTCTGCTCATGACCCCTAAGAGCGTCTGCAAGGGCTTCATGTCAACCGACATGATGTGCGTGACCGATTTGGAGGGGCGTAAACTCCAGGGGGACCGCGATCCGTCGAGCGAGATGCTCATGCATCTCGAGGTGTACCGCCAGCGGCCGGATGTCAATGCGGTTGTTCACGCTCACCCGCCGATTGCGACTGGCTTCGCCGTGGCCGGTATTCCTCTCAACCGGGCGGTTCTTGCCGAAGTCCTGACTACGCTCGGGAGCATACCAATCGCGAATTACGCGACGCCATCCACACGGGAGCTGCCGGAGGCTGTTCGTGGCTACATAAAGGCCCACGATGGCATGTTGCTGGCCAATCACGGGGCACTCACCGTTGGTGCCGACTTGTATTCCGCCTACTTCAAGATGGAGACAATTGAGCATTTTGCTCACATTAGCCTCGTGGCTCGACTACTCGGGGGTGAGAACTTGCTCGCAAGAGAGGAAGTGACTCGGCTTCAGGGATTGCGTGGCTCCTATGGGATACAGGCGCCCGCGCCGATCTGTCCCGATCCAGAGCAATCATCTGGAGCGGAGCCGAGGCAGGACGATGTCACACCCTGTCAGGTCGTGGAGTCCCCCTTGGGTCTGGGCCGGCGCCTTGTGTCCGAGGCAGCGGCGGTTCGGGGCGCCAAACCTCGTACCGGCGATGACGACGAAATTCGGTTAACATACCGCGAACTCTCGGCCCTCATCGAGGATGCCGTGCGGAGTTTGAAGTAGACCGCACCTGAAGAACATCACGGACTGAAGGGTGCGGAGCGCGGTCCATAGACTCGCGAGTGAAGGAGATCGGAATGGGTGAGGCGCTTGGGATGGTCGAAACGAAGGGGCTTGTCGCGATGATCGAGGCTGCGGATGCGATGGTCAAGGCGGCGAAGGTCTCACTCGTCGGCTGGGAGAAGATTGGTGCCGGCTACGTCACTGCGTTCGTTCGTGGCGACGTCGCCGCCGTGAAGGCCGCAACGGACGCCGGGGCGGCTGCCGCCAGACGCGTCGGAGAGCTTGTGTCGGTCCACGTCATTCCCAGGCCGCACGCGAATCTGGAGGACGTACTACCGATCGGGAAGGCCCCTACCGGCAAGGCCTAGCGGATGCTCCTGGCGAAGATCGTGGGCACCGTCGTCGCGACCCGCAAGGACCCGCGACTGGTCAGCAGTAAGCTGCTCGTCGCACGGCCCATGGATCCCAAGGGCAAAGTCGATGGCGGTTATCTGGTTGCTGTCGACACCGTTGATGCCGGCGTCGGAGAAACCGTCCTTATCGTGAGCGGTAGTTCTGCCCGCATGGCATCGGGCATGAAGGATTGCCCGGTCGATGCCGTGGTCGTCGGTATTATCGACGCGGTTGAATTGGCAGAGTAGTCTGAGGATCACGGTGCAGCTCGCCCGAGTCATCGGTAACGTTGTTGTCACGCAAAAAGACCGGTCGCTTGTCGGTCTGAAACTCCTGGTCGTGCAACCGCTCACGACCGACCGTCGACCCCAGGGGCGCGCCTTGGTCGCGGTCGATGCCGTTGGCGCGGGGGTCGGCGAGGAAGTATTTTTCGTGCGCGGGAAGGAAGCCAGCCTTCCGTTCTATCCCGCCGAGGTTGCCGCTGACGCCGGCGTGGTTGGGATCGTCGACCACTGGAACGTCGAGTCCTGATGCAGATCGGGTGCGTGGTTGGCAACGTCGTTTCCACTCAAAAGCACCGGAAGTTCACGGGCGCAAAACTCCTGCTGGTGCAACCGACGAATCCCGATGGCACGCCTCTCGGAGCAACGTTACTTGCGGTTGATGGGGTGGGGGCGGGTGTTGGCGAGCGTGTCCTCGTCGTGCTCGAGGGCCGCGCCGCTGGGGACGCGATAGGACGAAGAGGAGCTCCGGTCGACGCAGCCATTGTGGGGATCATCGATCATCTAGACGTCCATGCAGATACCTGACGACGAGCTGCGCGCGCTTGTTCGCAGCGTCATCGCAAAACGCACAGGCCGTGATCGGTCGCTCCAACCGATTCAAGACTCCGTGTGGAACGCGCATCCGAGTCATCGCTTGATGCAGGTTGCCCGAGGCGCTAAGGGCGATGGCCAGTGTCTGATCGAGCCAGCCGTTCTCTGCAGTCACTGCGGATACTGCATGTCGCTCGGTCATTAAGCCAACTGAAAACGGCTCGCTCGGTTTACAGTCCGCCATGTCGACCATCCTCGTGACACGTCGATTGCCATCAGCAGTCATCGCCACACTCGAAGCTGCGGGCTCCGTCCAGGTGTACGCGGGGGACGGCGCGATGCCCCGCCAAGAACTGCTGGATCGTCTTTCCAAAGCCGACGGCCTCGTCTGCATGTTAACCGATCGGATCGATCGTGAAGTGATCGACGCGGCGCCGCGCCTCAAGGTGGTGGCGAACGTTGCCGTTGGCTACAACAATATCGATGTCGCCTATGCCGCTTCGCGCGGAGTCGTCGTGACCAATACTCCCGATGTGCTGACGGCGTCGGTAGCCGATCTTACCTGGGCAATGATCCTGGCGGTGACGCGTCGCCTGGCCGAAGGAGACCGATTGATTCGGCGATCCGAATGGAAAGGCTGGGCATTTGACTTCATGCTTGGCAGCGAACTGAGAGGAAAACAGCTGGGGCTGGTCGGTATGGGGCGGATCGCGCGCGCGGTGGCGGCGAGAGCGTCCCCTTTCGGGATCCTGGTGGCGTACGCCTCGCGCCGTCCGCAGAAGGTGACCAATGCCAAGGAGATGTCCTTCGACCAGTTGCTCAACACATCGGACGTTGTCTCCCTCCATGTGCCGCTGACCGACCACACGACCCACTTGATTGACAGGCGGGCACTGACGCGGATGAAACGGTCAGCCTATCTTGTGAATACGTCCCGAGGGCCGGTCGTTGACGAGGGCGACCTCGCGTGGGCGCTACAACAACGCCTGATTGCTGGGGCGGCACTCGACGTGTACGAGAAAGAGCCGCAGGTTCATTCTGGCCTGCTGGCGCTGGACAACGTCCTTCTCGTTCCACACCTTGGAAGCGCCACCAGTGAGACCAGAACGGCGATGGCCGCCTTGGCTGCCGAGAACGTGGCGGCCGTCTTCTCCGGCCGACCGGCCCTCACCCCGGTGACGGCTTGAAGTCGCGCTTTCCCGCGAAAGGCGCGTCCCGGCGAGCCACGGGCACCGTGGAGCCCGTGATGCGGACCCTCGCGAAGGCCATTGATGGTCTTGAATTGCCAGCCGTTGAAAAGATCTCGGAGAGCCAGCAGGAGGATCCATTTCACGTGCTAATTGCCACACTCCTGTCGGCCCGAACCCAGGATTCCACGACGCTGGCGGCTTCTACCAGGTTGTTCGAGGTTGCCAGGACGCCGAGGGCCATGAGCCTCTTGACGGTGAAGCGTATAGAGCGCCTGATCTACCCGGTGAGTTTCTATCGTCATAAGGCTCGCCATGTGAAGGCGACCTGTCGCATCCTGGTGGACCGATTCGGCGGGGATGTCCCGTCGAGCATGGACGAGCTCTTGGTCCTTCCGGGTGTCGGCCGCAAGACAGCGAATCTCGTGCTGATCCTGGCATTTGCCAGCAAGAGCAATATTTGTGTGGATACACACGTCCACCGTATCTCGAACCGACTTGGTTGGGTACGAACAAAGACGCCAGACGAAACAGAGCGCGCCCTTTACGCCGCGACCCCGAAGCGGTGGTGGCCGCTGGTCAACCTCTATCTCGTCATCTGGGGACAGAACGTCTGTCGTCCCATGTACCCCAGATGCGCGGACTGCGTCCTTCTTCCATTCTGTCCCCGGCTCGGGGTTGTTCCATCGACACGGACATGACCACGAGCAGCTGCGCCTTCCTGATCGCCTCGTTCTTGACCCTGTCGTGTTTGCCCGTTGCGGTGCGGGCGCAGCGGTTGGTAGATGACCCGTCCCTGATAGTCGTGGAGACATCGAAGGGGAGTTTCCTCATCGAGACGTTTCCCGACGAAGCGCCTGTCAGCGTTGCGCATTTCACCGACCTGGTGAGAAGTGGGTTTTATGACGGGCAGCGCATCCACAGAGCGGAGCCCAGCTTCGTCGTGCAGTTCGGTGATCCTCGGTCTCGCGATTTGGACCTTCGGGAGGTCTGGGGGCGTGGCGCCGACGCCGGGAGCGGACGAATCGTTGGTACCGCTGAGCTAGGAGGCCGGCTGTCTCACACCATGGGTACCGTGGGCCTGGCGCACATGGGGTTACCTGCCCGGGCCGACAGCCAGATCTACATCACACTGGCGAACCGGCCCGAGCTCGACGAGCGCTACGCGATCGTCGGGCGTTTGGTCGCAGGCCATGACGTCTTGTCGACGCTCCGTGTCGGCGATGTGGTCCGGCGGATGTACGTCAAGGACTAGGACCTACCGAGAAACCGCGAACGGGGCGCCGCACCGGCCTTTGTGATGCCAGAGCGCAAATCCGGATACCGAACGAGGAGCTCGGCTGGATAGTCTTCGGATTCTGGAATGCCAAGCTGTCGCTTGATCGTCACCGCGTTGGCCACTGATTTGGCCGCGAAATGATTGTTCGTGTAGAGGTACAGTTTCTTGACGATCTGGCGGGCTGCCGCCGCGGTGTCAGAGAACTCTCTCAATTCGTTTGAAGAGTACATGTAGTCGTATCGATCCTCCGCCGCACCGCGTCTCCACCAGTTTGCCGCGTTCCTCCCGTGCAGGCGCATGTAGTAGAAACTGCGGATGTTGGGCAGATAGTTCTGCCTGATTGAAAAACGGAACTTCGGCTCGTCGATCTGGACCCAGGCGGCCTGGAATTCGTTCAACAGCTCAAGAGTAGACTCAATGCGGTCGCTCCAGCTTTGATGTCTGAGCTCGACGGCCACGGGATATGCTGCGAACGTCCTGAGCAGTGTCAGCAGGTAGTCGTTCTCGTCCGGACCACTCTTGAAGCTGGGAGGGAACTGCGCCAGGATGACTCCCAGTTTGCCTCGCTCGGCAAGGGGATCGATCCCGCGGCGGAAGGCATCGATGTCGGCGGGGATCGGACGGGCCAGTTCAGCGACCAGCGATTCTGGCGGATCGGTAGTCCCGGCCATGTGCCGCACGCGTTCCCGAAACAGGCGGGGATGAGTGAACTTCTGATACAGCTTTACTGAGAATTCGAATCCCGGTGGCGTGCGTTCACACCATGAGCGTGAGACGTCGCGTCGGGGTTGACCGTAAAAGGTCGAATTGACTTCGACGGTGTCGAAGTATCGAGCATAGAATTCGAGCTCATCGAATCCTTTGGGACGTTCCCGTGAGGCCGGATAGAAGACGCCGTTCCATGTTCCTTTTCCCGTCGGGTAGTTCCAGCCAGATGTTCCAACGCGTACGTGTGGCATGCCGGTAGGATAATAGGCACAGTGTCATGCTGACGGTCAACGAGATCTTCTACTCCGTGCAGGGAGAATCGACCCGAGCCGGGCAACCATGCGTCTTCGTGAGGCTGACGGCGTGCGATCTGCGTTGCTCCTGGTGTGATACGGCTTATGCGTTTCATGAGGGCGCGAGCCGAACCGTCGAAGAAGTCGTCGCGCAGGTCCGCGAATACGACTGCGCCCTCGTCGAGATAACTGGCGGCGAGCCATTGCTCCAGGACGACGTGTACCCGCTCATGGATCGGTTGCTGGCCCTCGGCTGCACCGTGCTGCTCGAGACCGGTGGTCACAAGCCGACCGACCTCGTTCCCATTGAAGTCGTGAAGATCCTTGACATCAAGTGTCCGGCAAGCGGGGAGTCAACGAAGAATCACTGGCAGAATCTCGACGTGCTGAATGCGCACGACGAGGTCAAGTTCGTAATAAAGGATCGGCACGATTACGAGTTCGCCGTCGAAGTGGTCCAGCGACTCGGGCTGGCCGGGCGCTGCGCCTCGATTCTGTTTTCTCCGGTACATGGCGTGCTCGGGCCGAAAGCGCTGTCTGAATGGATGTTGGCCGACCATGTGCCGGCACGGCTCCAGCTTCAGCTGCATAAGTACATTTGGACTCCCCTGACCCGAGGCGTCTGATGCGCGCCGTTGTGCTGCTGAGTGGTGGACTGGATTCGTACACGGCCGCCGCGATGGCAAGCCTTGACGGGTTCACGCTGTATGCCCTGACCATTCGTTACGGTCAACGACACGTCGTTGAGCTAGCGGCGGCTCGGCGTGTCGCCAGAGCGCTCGACGTGGTGCAGCACATCGAGCTGGACCTGGACCTGAGAAGCATCGGTGGGTCGGCGCTGACCTCGCACGAGCCCGTCCCGCATGGTCGAGACCTCTCACTCCGAGAGATACCAGTCACGTACGTGCCTGCGCGAAACACTATCTTTCTGTCCCTCGCGCTCGGTTGGGCCGAGGTTCTCGATGCTCGCGACATCGTGATTGGAGTGAACGCGCTCGACTACTCTGGCTACCCCGATTGCAGACCTGGATTCATCAAGGCATTCGAGGATCTAGCCGCCGTCGCTACTCGGGCAGGCGTGGAAGGCGCACGCGTCCGAGTTCACACGCCCGTCATCGAGATGACCAAGGCTGACATCATTCGAAGGGGGCTCGACCTTGGGCTCGACTACGGCCTCACACACAGCTGTTACGACCCGAGGCAGGGCGGTGCGCCCTGTCAGGCGTGTGACAGCTGTGTGATCAGAGCGCGGGCATTCGCTGAGGTCGGCGTGCCAGACCCCATTGTCCTCAGTGCGTCATGATGGCCGTCCGGATGTTATCGGATCCGGGAGACGATCAGTACCGAGAGAATTCGGCAAGTCGGCCGATGATGGCGTCGGCTGTGTGTTCGATCGTTAACGCGGACGTGCCGAAGTTGTTCGACAGAAGACAAAACGCGAGCGGTTCCCCATCTGCTGTCGTGACGTAGCCGGCAATCGACCGCACATTCGAGAACGAGCCAGTCTTCGCTCGCACGCGTCCTTCGGCCCTCGTCCCTTTCATCCGTCCTTCGAGTGTCCCGTCGACGCCGGCTGTTGACAGCGCAGCCATGAACGGCCCGCGTAGGGTCGGGTCGTCGTAGACCCTGTCGAGAACCCGAACGATAGCGCCAGCCGTTGCCAGGTTGTAGCGGGAGAGTCCTGATCCGTCGACGATGAACAGAGCCGTCGCTTCGATCGCCCACAGCGCGAGAGTGTCATTGACGGCGACGCGGCCGGCCTCTGGCGTCCGTTCCGGGGCCCCGAGAACACGGAAAAGACTTTCCGCGTATGTGTTCTGGCTGTTCCGCATCAGGGTCGTCGCCAGCGTCGCCAGCGGTGGGGACCGGTGAGAGATCAGCGGCACGGCCTCTTCACGATTCAGGGGTTCGAGCAGGTCGTCTGCGTCGAGTGCCTCCCCTCGCACCTCGATACCGTTCCGAACTAACGCACGCTTTAGTTGGTCCACGAAATATTGTGTTGGATTGTCGACAGAGACATTCAGGAAGACCGCCGGACCGTCGGCAGGTACCGAGCCTCTGATGTCAAGCGCCACGCTACCAGGGGTCCGCCGTGTGGTAACCGAGGGAGCGCTGCCGGGTTCACCCGTCGTGACGAACCGCTGAAGCGTGACAGTCGCGGATGACGGAATGGCGGATATCTCAGCCGACTGGCCGACAGTCGTACCTGGAACGACCTCGAGCCGTACTGCATTCTGGTTGAACTGAAGCGCGCCCACTCCTGTCGCGTAGCCAGTACCAAGGTCGTCCCACGCCCAACCCGCGCCCCAGCGCTCGTCGTTGAATGCGCTGTCGTCGCCGACGACCCGTCCGCCGACGATCCGCACCCCCTGCGCTTTCAGCTGTTCGGCCCACTCCTGAAAGACGCGTGTGGCCTGTCCGTCCCAGTCGTCGAGCGACGGATCGCCGGAGCCAACGACCAGGAGATCGCCGTCGAGAAAGCCGAGGTTGATCGCGCCGACGCCCATCACTTGTGTTTCGAAGGAATAGTCCCAGCCGAGCCGGGTCGCGGCCGTGGCCAGCGTGACGATCTTCATGACCGACGCCGGCATCAGGAGCCGTCGTTCTCCGCGCGCGTAGAGCGTATCGTTGCTCGAGAGCGACTGAACGGAGACTCCCCACGTGCTGCGGTCGAGGATGGGCGAGGAGAGCAGCGAGTCGAGGTCCTGCTGCAGGCGACCGGTTGCGTCTTCGAGGGAAGGCCGCTCAGGAGCGACCGTGGGCCGCGGCTTGCCACACCCGTACAGGAGAAGCGTGCAAGAAACCAGGGCCAGCCAATCTCGGCCCCAGCAACGCGTCATTTGATGAGTTCTTCGAGGCGTTTAATGACCTCGTCGACCTTTTCGCTGTCGACCAGGGCCGCGCCGGCGTCATCAGGGCGTGAAGCGTAGACCTCGTCCCCCTGTCTTCCGAACACCACCCGCTCTTCCTTCTGGCCGTCCTCGAACGCCACGAACACTGAGAGGATCGGGAGCCCTAGTCCGGTATTCTCGGTCGAATTCACGAATTCGACAGCGCGGATGTCCACAAGCCCGACGAGCAGCGTGTCAATCGCGCTCCTTTCCACGTCGGCAGGGGCCGGGCTCACTCTACGCCACGTGTCCTGGGCATCATCACCATCAGCCGGGACTTGTTCGAAGACGACCGTCTGGCCATCTCGTGTGAACTCGGCCCGAGTGGCATTGTAAGCGCGGAAGTCGAACATGTCTCGGCGGCGGTACTCATTTGCCCCGCGCCGCAGGTCGTCAGCCAATGATGTTTCGACTGTGAAGATGACCGAGCCTGCCGCGTCCTTCGCGTAGACTTCCTCATCGCTGGCGTCGTTGCCGACCAACAAGGATGCGTCGGTTCCATCGAGCGTAATGGATATCACCGGCGAGTCCAGGCCGTACTCTTGGAGGTCGTCTGGAGTCGCCTCGTCGGCGACCACCGACTTCATCTGCGTCGTTTCCAGGCGACCGACGAGTCCCTCGATCGTTCCGTTGTCCGCGCGTGCGCCGACCGGCTGCGTCAGTGTCCAGGCTCCGTCACGCTTGTCCAGCTGAAAACGGCTATCGGCCTGTTCTACTGTCACGCCAGTGACTCGATCGCGGGCGAACTTGACCACAGACTTATCGCGGAGATCGAACGTGGACCGTTCGAAGGAGGATTTCTGGAACGACGGGATCAGGAAGATCTGGGACTCACCCTCGCGCATGGCGTACAGGTTGTCGCCTGTCGGGGTCTGGTCACCGATGATCAGTTTTCCCGACCGTCCTTCCTGTGTCGATCTGAACTCGATCGTGATCTGTGGCGAGTCGAGGCCGTACTGATCAAGGCCGGTCGGATCTTCCTCGACGACTCTCACCAACTCGAGCGATTCGAGCGTTCTGGTGAGCGACGACGCTTCTGACGACGATGCAGGAGCCGTCACAGGCGCCGCGATTCGCCAATCCTCGCCATCCTTCTCGAGATTAGTGACATCGCCCGCGCTGGTGGTCAACGTCAGCTCAACGACGCTGTTTGGCTCGAGGGCCTCGAAGACGTGGTCGACATCCGGGGCTGAGTCGCTTTCGGGTACGGCCCAGTAGATGTACGCGCCCAAGCCTACGAGGACCAGCAGCAAGAAAATGGTCGACCTGAGGCCTCGCATTTATCGTCTCCGCCACCAGGTATAGACTCCAGTCCCAAACACCGCACCTGGAATGAGGAGCAAGGAAAGCCAAATCACGTTGCTCTGCTGTGAGGCGGTAATCGTGATGCGACGATCATCGGCCTGGCGCGGCCGGATGGAGATGAGATTCTCTTGCTGCACGAGCCACCCGATGACATTCATGAACATGTCTCGGTTACCCTGGATCCCGAGTACCCCGTTTGTGGCGAAATCAGAATCTCCGACAACGGCGAGTCGAGTCTCCGGCGTCGGGGCGTCATCCTCCGCCGAAGCGTCTTCAGCCTCGGTTTCGGTCCCGGTGTCGGTCGGCTTCTCCTCATCAGCGCGCGGCACGGCTACCGACGCGGCCATCGACACCGGACCAGGGACGTCACCCTGCTCGACCTGAAGCTCCGGGGATTCGTCTCCCTGAAAGAGCGCCCCGATGTTGGACTCCGCCCAACTCCGTGGACTTGAGTCGATAAAGGTCTGAGCAAGCCGCCCATCCACCCCGCCCTCGATAGGAACGACGGCCCGTGCCAGGGGATAGGCCGTCAAGATACTGAACCGCTCCGTGATGGGGTGCGAAGGATAGCTGGCCGCGACAGGGACGGAGGCGTCTGTGCCGATGAGACGGCCGACTCCGCTCGCGTCCAGTACGATGTTGTCTTGAACGTCGATACCCCACTCTCGCGCCAGGGCCACGAGGTTGGGTGTCTGATTCGCATCGGCTGAAGCCGGAGGATCGAGAAGGAGCAGCAGCTTGCCGGTAGACGCGAGATAGGTGGTCAACGCGTCGATCTCGCCGGGCAAGAAGTCGGTCTGCGGACCAGCCGCGACCACTGATGAGGCGTCGTCCGGGACCGAGCCCGTCTGGGCGATGACGAGCGGTTCGACGCCGTAGTTCTCTCGCTGCAGAGCTTCGCTGATGGCGTTGTAACCATCGCGCTCGCCGGAAGTGAGGTCTTTCTCACCGTGACCTTGTGTGAAGTAGAGCTTCTTCTCTTCTCCGGTGACGACTTTGATGATGGTGTTCGTGATGTCTTGTTCGGTATTTTCCGTCGTCCGCTCCGATCGACCCTTGTAGCTGACGATCACCGTCCCGTATTGCTCCACGTTGTTCTGTTGAGCCACCGTGGGCGCACGGTCTGGATCGATGTACTCAGTCTCGATTTGGCTGGAACCGTACTCGTACTCTGCCAAACGATCGCGGTACGTATCGAAGCTGGTCTGTTGTGCAAAGACCATGATCTGCATCGGCGAGTCGAGCTGAGCGAGAACGTTTCGAGTTTGGTCAGACAGGCTGTACTGTCCTGCCGCGGTCAGGTCCCAGCGACGATTCTGGCGCTGGCCGATGTAGTTGACGGCAACCAGGATGCCGAGCGCAATCAGCACGCTCGACGTGGCCAGTGCGCCGTATTTCGCTTGTCGTCGTGAGAATACGTGGACGATCTCCCGCCATTGGCCGAGCGTGTAGAGCAGAACGCACACGAGACCGGCTACCGCTAGGGGTACGACGTATTGATCTTGCGCGGGGAACCCGAAGCGGATGACGAGCGCCACGCCGACGAGGGCCATCCCAATCCAGCTGACAACCGATAGAATTCGACCCGCCATTAGCCGCGCCACCGTTCAGAATCGACCGACTTCATCGTGAGAAATAAGCCGAACGAGATAAAGCTCAGGTAGTAGACAACGTGTGTTGTGTCGATCACACCCTTAAGGAAGTCGTCGAGGTGATCGATGATCGACAGGTAGCTTGCAATCTGACCCAGCATCGAGCTCGAAAAACTACTGAGCCAGCTGATGATCCAGAGGAAGAGAAATACGGCAAACGTGGCGACGCCCGCGACGATCTGATTACGGGTCAAGCTCGAGATGAAAAGACCCAGAGAGATGAAGCTGGCTCCCAAGAGCAGCAGGCCGAGGTAGGAGGTCGCAACAGGTGCCCACTCAGGGTTTCCGTAAAGGAAGAGAAGACCCATGTGGACGACTGTGATGGCCAGCATGACCACGTAGAGACCAAGGGCGCCCAAGAACTTACCCAGGATGATCTGGAAATCGGTCACCGGCGATGTCAGCAGGAGCTCAATAGTGCCTGAGCGTTTTTCTTCCGCATAGGTGCGCATGGTCACCATTGGCATGACGAACAGCAAGATAACCGTGACGTTTTGCATGAGCGGTCGTAGCATCATCTCGTTGACGTTCACCGACTGCGGCCCGAATTGCGTCATCTGCAGGCTTGTCTGCACGAAGTACTGAAGCATGACGGCGTAGAAGTAGCCAAAGAGCAGGAGGAAAAAACCGATCAAGATGTATCCAGTCGGGGACGCAAAAAAGGATCGGAGCTCCTTTTGTGCGATGGCGATAACGTTGGTCATTGCATGATCTCCGACGTCCCACCGGTCTCAGTTGCCAGTGCGTCAGTGCTGTCTTCGGTTGTGAGCGACAGGAAGATTTCCTCGAGGCTCATGCGCATCGGGCGCAGCTCCAGCAAGCCCCAGCCGTTCGACACGACCGTTCGGGCGAGGTCGCGTCTGATGTCGTGGTCGCGCTCGCTCTCGACCTCGTAGCCGACGACAAAATCGCGACGATCGGTGGCTTTTACCTGCCGCACCCCAGGCACCTTTCCGATCGTCTCCGTGGCGTCGGCCGTTCCGGCGTCGACCTGGACGTACAAGGTCTCAGAGCCCGTGAGCCGAGCAGTGAGATTGTCCGGTGTGTCGACCGCGACGACCCGGCCTTTGTTGATGATGACCACGCGCTGGCAGGTCTGTGACACCTCGGGCAGGATATGCGTACTGAGGATGATCGTGTGGTCGCCGGCCAGTTCCTTGATCAGTTCGCGCGTTTCGATGATTTGCTTCGGATCGAGACCCGCGGTAGGCTCGTCGAGGATCAAGACGTCAGGGTTGTGAATCAACGCCTGCGCAAGGCCCACACGCTGACGATAACCCTTCGACAGCTTCCCGCAGGCGCGCTCCGCCATATCGGCGATTCGAGTTCGCTCCATCACGCTCCGGATCCGCTGTTTCCGCTCCGCTGACGGGACCCCTTTGACCTTCGACACGAATGTCAGGTATTCGGCTACCCCCATGTCCAGGTAGAGTGGAGGGGTCTCCGGGAGATACCCTGTCCGGCGTTTGGCTTCGATCGGCTGATCGAAAACATCAAAACCTGCTACCTTGGCTTTGCCGTCAGTGGCTGGCATGAAGCCGGTCAGGATGCGCATGGTCGTGGTCTTCCCGGCGCCGTTCGGCCCCAGAAAACCCAGGATTTCTCCTCGCTCGACGCTGAAGCTGACGTCTTCAACCGCCGTGACCCGACCGTACCGTTTCGTGAGGTGCTGGACCTCGATCACAAAGAACTCCTGCTCAGGCGGGCCAAGACGCCCACCCTGTTTGGATTACCGTTGCGAGAGCGCCAAGAAGGAACCGATCAAAAATGCTAACCGAATCGCGGAAAAATGTGTAGACCTCACTCCCGCCAAGAAATGGAGAACTCATGTCTGTTGACGTAGGTGCCAAGGCTCCGGATTTCACCCTGCCCAACCAAGACCGGGAGCCAGTCGCCCTGAGTAGTTTTCGGGGACACCCGGTCGTCCTCGCGTTCTTTCCGGCCGCCTTCAGTTCAGTATGCGCCAAAGAGCTTTGCACGTTCCGCGATGGCTTGTCGAACCTGGACAAGTCAGCGGCCCAGGTCGTTGGGGTCAGCGTTGACACGTTTTTCTCACTGAAGGCGTTTCAAGAGCACGAAAAGCTCGCGTTCCCCCTGCTGAGCGATTTCAACAAAGAGGTGATCCGAGCGTACGGGGTCGTGAACCCCGACATGATCGGTTTGCGGGACATCGCCAAGCGAGCCGTCTTTGTGATTGATGCCGGCGGCATCGTCGTCTACCGCGAGGTGCTCGACGATGCCCGGGACGAGCCCGACTACGCCAAGGTATTTTCAGCAGTAAATACATGTAAATAGGCTGTTTACAAGGAATAACTGGAGAACCATTCGAAAACCGTCAGCAGTCGATCCGGTGCGAGAACCCAAGGTACTTGTATACTTGAACTATGAATAGTTGTTCATATGTTCAGGAATTCAGGCGATGATAGGTCCGCTATCGGCTACCGCGCTTGCTCCCGACGCGTGCGAAGTGTTCCACATCGATCCGGCGAAGGTCTCCAGGCTTAGGGCCACGCTGCTGGATGCGACAGCGGTCGCGGCGCTTGCAGAGACGTTTCGCGTGCTCGGGGACAACACGCGTGTTCGAATTCTCGACGCCCTGTCCCGGGCAGAGTTGTGTGTGTGCGACATCGCACGGCTTCTCGGCCTGACCGAATCGGCTGTGTCTCACCAACTGCGTTTGTTGAGGGGAATGCGACTCGTCCGTCCGCGGCGTTCTGGCCGGATGGTATTCTACGCGCTTGATGATCAGCACATCGTGGGGTTGTTCGAACAAGGGCTAGAGCACGTCCAGGAGAGCGGACGTACTGCTCGCATGAGCCCCGAGCAGATGCCTCGGGGCGTCCGTGATCAAGCCGCGACGGATGGCGACGGCCGCTGATCATGCCTGCCTGCACGACTTGTGAGCTGCACGCCGAGTCAACCTTCAGAGTCGAAGGTATGGACTGTGGCGATGAGGTCGCGCTGATCGAGCGGCGTTTCAAGAACCTACCCGGTCTCGAGGACTTCTCGGCAGACCTCTTGGGGCAGCGGCTGCACGTCAAGTACGACGCCGCCAAGGTATCCGCGTCACACATCGCGGCGGCGGTTGCCGATGCGGGGATGCGGGCGTCACTCGAACACGAGGAGCCGTCGCCATCGGGGTCAATCCGCTTCCGCACGCGGCAGGTCCTGCTGGCGGCGTCAGGTGTTTCCCTCGCGGCCGGCTTGCTCGTGCAGATGAGGGGCGCCCCCTCTGGCCTATCCATCGCGCTCTTCGTACTGTCAATCGCCGCAAGCGTTCCGCTGAATATCAGGCGGACGATTCACGCCCTTCGGCTCCGGTCACTCGACATCAACGTGCTGATGTCGATTGCGGTCATCGGAGCCATTGCCCTTGGCGAATGGTCGGAGGCCGCGGCCGTGGTGTTTCTCTTTGCGGTCGCCCAAGCCCTGGAGAGTCGCACGCTCGAACGAGCACGGTCAGCCGTTCGCGAACTGATGGAGCTGACCCCAGCCGAGGCCCTCATGCGCGATGGAGCCGACGAGATCAGAGTCGCGGCCGACGCCGTTCCGCTCGGCGCGTTGATTGTGATCAAGCCGAACGAGCGCATTCCACTGGACGGAGAGATCGTTTCAGGGACCAGCGCGATCAACCAGGCACCGGTGACGGGCGAATCGGTTCCCGTCGATCGAGGCCCTGGAGACGAGGTCTTCGCTGGAACGATCAATGGGCACGGGGCTCTCGAGGTGCGAGTCATCAAGCATCGAAGGGACACGACGCTTGCCCGTATCATTCACCTCGTCGAACGAGCTCAGGCACAGCGCGCTCCGGCGCAAACCTTCGTCGAGCGTTTTGCTCGCGTCTATACCCCCACCGTTATCGCACTGGCTGTGCTTCTGGCTTTTGCGCCGCCGCTTCTCCTCGGCGCGGCCTGGGAGACCTGGATCTACCGCGCGCTCGTCTTGCTTGTTGTCTCCTGTCCTTGCGCCCTGGTGATCTCGACACCCGTGTCGATTGCCGCCGCTCTCGCGGGTGCGGCTCGTCACGGTGTGCTCGTCAAAGGGGGTGTTCACCTCGAGCGTGCCGCACGAATCCGATGCGTTGCCTTTGACAAGACGGGAACGCTGACGTACGGTCAACCCGAGGTTGTCGAGGTCATCAGTCTGGGGGATTGTCCAGTCGATGAACTGGTGACGCTCGCAGCATCGATCGAACAGCGCTCGGAGCACCCGATCGCCCGAGCGATCGGGAGGTACGCCGCCACGCGCGCGCCTATCGTCGCGGCGCGCGATGTCGCCTCAATCGGTGGTCGAGGGGTCGCGGGACTCGTCGGCGAGTCCCGCGTGCTCCTCGGGAACCAACGACTGTTCGATGAGCAGCATCTGAGTACGCCCGCGTGCCTCCCGCATTTGAAGCGCCTTTCTGCGAAAGGCCTTACGGCCGTGTTTGTCGCTGTCGACGGTCGGACGGTGGGTGTCATCGCCGTAGCCGATCGTCCTCGCAAGGGTGCGAGCCAAGCTATTACGCGCCTCCGCCAGCAGGGCATCGCGTCCGTGGCCATGCTGACCGGCGACAGCGCGGCGACGGCGCGAGCGATTGCAGCGGAGCTCGGAGTGGACGACGTGAGCGCGGAGATGATGCCTCAGGACAAGGTCGATGCGGTCTCCGAGCTTCGTCGTCGCCATGGGCCGGTAGCGATGGTCGGAGACGGTGTGAACGACGCGCCGGCGCTTGCCTCCGCCGACGTCGGCATCGCGATGGGTGCCGCCGGGAGCGACGCGACCCTCGAGACCGCCGATATCGCGCTGATGGCAGATGACCTCGAGAAGGTGCCCTATGCCTTACGGCTGAGCCAATCCACCGTGAGAAATATCAAGACCAACCTGGCGATCTCACTTGTCATGAAGGCCGGATTCGTTGTCGCAGCCGCGGCGGGCGTTGCAACGCTCTGGATCGCCATCGTGGCCGATACCGGCGCGTCGGTCGTTGTCATCGCGAACGCGCTCCGTCTGCTACGCGCCGATTGAAGTGTCGAATGTGGTCATCGTCGCGCTGAGACACGACGCCTCGGTCTTTGCTCTGGCTGAATCAGATGGGCGCAGAGAGCCCGACCTTGGCCACACGTAGGCCGTCCACAGCGACGACCCGCATCTTGCGGCCCTCGAGCTCGATTTCGTCCCCAACCCTGGCTCGTCGTCCGATTCGGCCGAGCACGTAGCCCCCAACGGTCGTATAGGTGTCTTCGTCGATACGCAAGGCGAATCGCTCATTGACGTCTGACACGAGGGTGAGTCCGTCGATGTCAGCGGAGCCATCCGCCCGGAGGTCGATCCGGCCGCGTCCACTGCCGAGCGCTTGGCCGAGGTCACCGACGATGCGCTCCATAAGCGACTCGAATGTGACCAAACCGGCTGTTCCCCCGTACTCGTCAAACACGATTGCCTCGCGGACACCTCGTCGCCGAATGGCGTTGAGCAACTCGCCCGCTCCGAGCGTCTCCGGAACGGTCAGCGTTTCGCGAGCCAGAGCACCTGGGTTGATCGTGACCCCTTCGGTCATCGCCTTGAGGACGTCGGTGGCGTGCAGCATTCCGATCACATCGTCGGAGTCGTGTCGGTACACGGGAAGCCGCGGGTGACCTCCGGTGACAATCTGACGTATCACCACGTCGCTCGGTGCATCCGCCGCCACCGCGACAAGCTCCGTCCGCGGCACCATGACATGGCCGGCTGTCAGGTCGGCAAACTCGAAGACACGGTGGAGCATCAGTTCCTCGTCCTCTTCCAGCACGCCAGCCTCATGGCTGGCCCTCACCAGCATCTTCAGCTCTTCTTCCGAGTGGACCATGGCGTGTCCGCCTCGGCTGTGGAGCCCGAGGAGCGCGACCACTGCACGCCCGGCACCATTGAGCAGCCGGATAAACGGCCAGAAGACCTTCATGAACAGCTCGGTCGGTCTGACGACCCAGAGGGCGGTTACCTCCGCCCGTTCGAGGGCGATGGTCTTGGGAGCCAACTCGCCGAGGACGATGTGAAGGGCCGTGATGACGGCAAATGCGATGGCCACGGCGAGGCTGTGCGCCGTTGCCGCCGCGATTGGCGCCGGAAGCGAGGAGAGCGATGGCTCCACGAGTGACGCCAACGCCGGTTCACCAATCCAGCCGAGCCCGATACTGGCCATGGTGATGCCCAGTTGCGTGGCGGCGATGTACGCGTCCGGATCGGACACGGCCCGCCGCACGGCGTCCGCACCCCAGTGCCCCTCGGTGACCAGTTGATCGACTCGTGTTCTACGGACGCTTACGATCGCGAACTCCGCTGCGACAAAGAATCCGTTGAGGAACACGAGCGCGAGCACGCCAATCAGGCGCCACGCGATGCCCGCAAGCGCATATTCCATCCGTCACCCCTGTCATCACTGTGCCAGCGCGCCGGCCGGCGGAACTGGTTGAATCCGCGACCAGACCTTGATCGACCTGCCGGGAACAGATTACCCAAGATACTCGGATTCAGGCTCTTCGATTTGAGAAGAAGTGTGCATCGACGAATTCGTCGATCGCTGTCTGGCCGTCCGGCGTGACCCCCGAGAACTGTATGCCCATTCCCACTCGTACGTCGCTCCACGCGACGCGGCCGTCAGCGTCGACATCGCGTTTGCTGCCGGGCATTCTGAACCGAAGCCGCACCTTCGCTGAGGCTTCGAGAGGACTCGTGGTGCGGATGACCACACCGCCGTGGCTGAGGTTCAGCGTCAGTGCCGCAGCGATTGTGCTCCCGAATCGGTACTGGATAGGAACCGCGAGCAGTACGCGCGGGCTGCCTCGCCGGTTGAAGCTCTCCGGGAATAGATGAGGAGCTAGAGACGGCAAGATGTGCTGGACCGCACTGTACTCGTTCACGTACCCGGACACACCCAGCTTCGCGAGTTCTCGCACCTCGTGCGCGCTCGCGATGGTGCCACTGAAGACCAGGATGGAAATCCGGCCATTGTCTCGTGTCCTGATCGACCGCACGAGATCGACGCCGTCGGCCTTCGGCAGGCGAAGGTCGAGCATCACCAGGTCGAGCCGAGCGCCATCGGTGCGCACGCACGCAAGCAGATCGGCAGCGCTCTCCGCGACCAAGGCTCGGTGCCCCGCCTGCTCCAGTGCTGCACGAAACCGCTCGCGAACGAAGGCGGTGTCATCCGCGACAAGGACGGTCTTGGTGCGGATTGAAGTCGCTGCCATCGTGGACTCTATCGGAACACACTACACGACCCCGTGGATTCGTTGCACTTTCGAGAATCTTGTCGATATAATCGAGGGCTTATCTCGACTGCGCCGATCGGACATGTGATCTGGCACATCAGCGAAACATGCCGAACCAAGTGCTGGCGCTCACCTAACTGTCGCTGACCGAAGCTGAGGATGCGTATGGCCACCTGCCCTGAATGCGATGCCGAGATCGAGATCGACGAGTTCGATGTCGACAAGGGCGATCAGTTGAGCTGTCCGGACTGCGGATCAAACCTGGAAGTGACCAGTCTATCTCCGTTGGAGATCGAACTCGCGGAAGAGCTCGAGGACGATGACGGCGAAGAAGAGTCAGAAGAAGAAGAAGAAGAAGAAGAAGAGATCGACGAGGAAGAAGAGGACGAAGACGGATGAACGCGAAGGAACGGGCGCTGCGGGAGACTCTGTCCTCGCTTCGAGCTGTGGTGGTCGCCTACAGTGGAGGGGTCGACAGCGCATACCTCGCCTGGGTGGCCCACATGACTCTCGGCGAGAAATCGTGGGCTGTCACCGCCGACAGCCCCAGTTATCCCGATCACCATCGGCGGCTCGCTATTCAGATCGCCGGCCAGTGCGGCTTCCAGCACGACTTCGTTCGGACGTCGGAGATCGACAACCCGGCGTACCGGTCGAACCCCACCAATCGTTGCTACTACTGCAAACACGAGTTGTACACGCGTCTGATACAGATCGCCAGCGACCGTGACGCCATTGTCATCGACGGGAACAATGCAGACGACCGAGGCGACTACCGGCCAGGCCGGCAGGCGGCAATAGAGTTCGGTGTCCGCAGCCCTCTGGATGAGGTCGAACTCACCAAGGCAGAAGTTCGGCGTTTGTCGCGACAGGCCGGCCTGCCCACTTGGGACGAACCAGCGTCGGCGTGTCTCTCGTCCCGTATCCCGTACCACTCAGAGGTGACGCCGGAGAAGCTGCGTATGGTCGAGCGCGCGGAGCAGGCACTCCGCAGCCTCGGTTTCCGCGTGTGCCGCGTGAGGCATTACGACGATCGCGCCCGCGTCGAATTTGGACAAGACGAGCTTTACCGGGCGTTCGAGACCGCGATGGGTGATTCGATTGTTCGCGAGCTCACGGCGGTCGGCTTTACTGGGGTCACAGTGGATCCCCGGGGCTATCGCACCGGTAGCCTGAACGAGGGGATCGTCTTACATCCGGCATAGGGGCTCGTTCGTGGAGGAGAACCCTGCCGCGGTTGCCCCACCAAGGTAGGGGCGACTCGTCCTGTGGCCGAGCTAACCGCCAGATAGGTGAAGTCAGGACACGCCCCCCTGCCCGCAGTCGTCGGGCAATCCCAGACTGGCGCTACCGCTACACCACAGTCCAGCAGGGTTGCGTCCGATAAGACTAATGTTACCGGCTCGGTGAGCGGCAAGCTGAAGCGGCGAAAGCCCCGGAACCAAGGCCGTGCCTTCGGCCGCGTCAGTGGCGAGGGTGACACGGGGCAGTTGCTCAGCACTTCACAGTCTTGCCGCTTTAATGAGACCGATGAAGCGCCCCGGGGGGTAAAGCGATTGACACCGCAGATACCAAATCTGTAAGCTGCGTTGTCAACTCACGAGTGCAGCGCGTTTTTTCAGGAGTGTGCCGATGACCCGCGTACGTGACTATTGTTCGGTGCTTGCTCTGATGTTGGTGCTGGCCATTGCTTTTGGTGGCTGTCGCGGTGAGGTTCCTGTTGAGACGACCCCGCCGCCACCGCCTCCGGCAGCACCACCACCACCACCACCTCCTCCGCCGCCACCGCCGCCGCCACCCGCGCCTGCACCAGCTCCGCTGAGTGAGGACGAGCTGTTCGCGAGGAAGACCCTGGATCAGCTCAACGCGGAACGACCCCTGGCTGACGTGTTCTTCGACTACGACGAATCGGAGATCCGCCCCGATGCGCGCGGACCGCTGCAAGCGAACGCTGAATGGCTGCGACGTTGGACGAGCACTCGGATCATCGTCGAGGGCCACGCTGACTCGCGGGGCAGCTCGGAGTACAATCTCGCACTTGGATCGCGCCGCGCCGCGGCTGTCCAGGACTACCTGGTCACCCTTGGGGTGCCCGCCGATCGGGTCACGGTGATAACCAAGGGTAAGGAAGAGCCTTTCTGTACGGAAGAAAACGAAGCGTGCTGGCAGCAAAATAGAAGGGGCCACTTCCTCGTCACGGCGAAGTAGCGTCGCGCCGGCATCGGTGCTCGTTGAGTTAGCGTGAGTGTAGGGCCGAGCGAAAGCGCTCGGGCCCTACGCGTTCCTGACCCTGGGAGGGCGACCGCTGAGGATCATGACCAGCTCGCCCTCTGTGATTCGATACTTGGCCGCTTTCCGCCCGTCGACCTCAAGCACCGGAATCTCCAGTCCGTAGCGGGCCTCGAGTTCGGCATCCGTCGTGATATCAACTTCTTCGACAACCACGCCCATCGCTGTCGCCACGCGAATCGCCACCGTCTTCATGTCATCGCAGAGGTGACAGTTCGGCCGAGAGTAGATGGTTATTCGCGCGCGTGTGCCGTGGTCGTGGCGTGCGAGCGGAGACTTCGTGCCGGTCATCGGGGCATCCCCGATCGGCAGGACGCCACGATGTTCTCCGCCGCCACGCGTGGGTCGGGCGCAGACAGGATCGGCCTCCCGACGACAAGATAGCTCGCACCCGCGGCGAGTGCCTCTGGAGCACTCATTGTGCGACTTTGGTCGCCTTTGGCGTCGTTCGCCTCCCGAATCCCCGGCGTCACGATGAGGAATGACTGTCCGCATTCGCGCTGGATCAGCGGGATTTCTCTGGGCGAAGCGACGACGCCGTCTAGTCCTGCAGACTGCGCGAGACCGGCCAACCTCGCCACCTGGTCTTCAATTGAGCCGGCTACTCCGACCTCGGTCAGCGCCTGGGTATTCAAGCTCGTTAGTACCGTGATGCCGATGACGACCGGCGCTGGGCGGCCCAGTCTGGCTGCTTCGTCGTCCGCGGCTGTGCGCGCGGCCCTCATCATCGCCGCGCCTCCACACGTATGAACATCCACCATCCAGGCGCCGTGTCGGGTCGCCGCGGTAACCGCGCCTGCGACCGTGTTGGGGATATCGTGAAACTTGAGATCGAGGAACACGCGTTCGCCGTTCGACACGAGCGTGTCGACAACTGAAGGGCCGTGGCTCGAGAAGAGTCTGCTGCCGACTTTGAAGCCCCCAGCCAGACCCCGAAGACGACGCGTGAGGTCGACGGCCTCGGCTAGTGTGTCGACGTCGAGCGCGACTAGGAGCTGGTCCATTCTTGATCCTTGGTATCGGTGTCAACAGTCCCAACCAAGTCGCGAACACGCTCGATCCGATGGCGCTCCAGGTAGCTCTTCAGCCCTGACAGGAGCTTCGGCCATATGAGGGGATCGACGAAATTCGCTGTGCCAATCTGGACGGCTGTTGCTCCTGCGATGATGAACTCGATCGCGTCTCGGGCGTTGGCGATCCCGCCCATACCGACGATGGGAATCTCAACGGCTTGTCGGCACTCGTACACCATCCGCACGGCGATAGGTCGTATCGCCGGACCGCTCAGACCTCCGACGACGTTCGAAACTGCGGGTCGACGGGTCTCGACGTCGATGACCATGGCGAGGAACGTATTGACCAATGAAACCGCGTCAGCGCCGGCTTCTGCTGCGGCTTTCGCGAACGCGGCCACGTCGGTGACGTTCGGCGTGAGTTTGGGAATGATCGGCAAGTCAGTGACTTTTCTGACCGCGCTGACGACATCGAACGTGCCGACGAGACTGCAGCCGAACTGAATCCCACCCTCCTTGATATTGGGGCATGAAATGTTCAGCTCGATTGCGGCTACGCCTTCGGCGTCGGCGAGTATCCGCGCCACCTCGGCGTACTCGTCGATTGTGGTTCCGCAGACATTGCCGATGACGGTCGCTCGGCGTGCGCGCAGTTCTGGGAGATGTTCAGTCACGAAGCGTCTTGCCCCGATGCCCTGAAGTCCGATGGCGTTCAACATGCCGGCCGGGGTTTCGACGATACGGGGGGGCGGGTGTCCTTCCCGCTCCGACAAGAACAATCCCTTGACTGCAACGGCGCCAAGCGTCGACAGATCGACGAGGTCCGCGTACTCGACGCCGTAGCCAAAGCACCCGCTTGCCGCGATAAGCGGATTCTTCAAGCAAAGAGAACCGATCGTGACCGCCAGGTCCATGGTGTCGAGGCTCACTCCCACAAGATCTGATCGGCTGAGAACACCGGCCCGTTGATGCATGATCGAACGTTGCGGTAGCCGACCTGTTCATTTCGCACGGGGATCACACAGCTGTAGCAGCCTCCGAGCCCGCAACCCATGATGCGTTCAACCGACACCTGGCACGGTTGGTCGTACCGTATCGCGGTGGCGGCGGTGGCCGCCAGCATGCCTTCTGGACCGCACGCGTACACCATCACCGGAGCGCCTTCGGTCCGCTCGGCCAGTTGCCGCCCCAGCGGAGCGATGATCCGGCCGCTCTCGCCGAGACTGCCGTCCTCGGTCGTCAATACGAGGTCGACGCCGAGCTGGCGAAACCAATCAAGGTAAAAAAGCTCCACGCCGCGGCGGGCCCCATAAAAGAGCGTGCAGGCGACAGCGCGAGCCCGGAGAGCCTCACTCAAGGACACGAATGGTGCCAGTCCAACGCCGCCAGCCACCATCCAGGCTTCGTGTGGAGGCTCGACAAGTGCGAAAGGTCGGCCGAGCGGGCCCAGGCAAGCGATGCGATCGCCCGCCCGTGCGTGAAACAGCTGAGTGGTCGTGATCCCGATGCGCTTGTTCAGAAGAGAAAGGGCGGTCGCTACACCCGTGGAGTCGCGGAGAACCTCGAAGACGGAGAAAGGACGGCGTAAGAGCGGGTCGTGTCCGGAGCCTGCCTTGACCATCACGAATTGTCCAGGCTCAGCCACTGAAGCAACCTCAGGGGCCGCCAGAACCAGGACGTTGTAGTCTTCCGAGAGCGGAGTGTTGGTCACCACTTCCGCCACGACGTCGACGGGCATCGCGGCAGTATACTGCACGGCCTTTTCGGCATTCGAGGGGGACATGGCGACAGCAGTGGACTATACTGTTGCCGTCTTGCCGTCTTTAACGCGCTCCGGTGAGAGCGCAAAGAGGTGCTCATGGCTTCCCCTCCGGTTGTCGCCCGTCGGCACGTTCCTCCCCGCTTAGCTACTCTGGTTGAGATCCCGCCATGGCGCTCGTAATGGACGCCGAACGGATGAGGCGCTCGTTGGCGCGGATTGCGCACGAGATCGTCGAGCGCAGCCGAGGGACGGAGGAGCTCGCCCTTGTCGGCATCCGCACGCGGGGGGTGCCGATCGCTCGTCGATTGGCACAGCTCGTGAAAGACATCACCCAGCACGAGGTGCCTACCGGAACGCTCGATATCACGCTGTACCGCGACGACCTGATGAAACATGCGGTGGGCTCCCAGCCCGTCGTGCGCAGCACCGAAATCGGGTTCTCGATCGACGACAAACGTATCCTGCTGGTCGACGACGTCCTGTACACAGGCCGGACCGTCCGCGCGGCACTCGATGCGTTGATCGAATTCGGTCGCCCGCGCGCCATTCAGCTTGCGGTTCTCGTAGACCGGGGCCATCGAGAGCTGCCAATCAAGGCCGACTACGTCGGCAAGAACCTGCCGACCTCGCCTTCCCAGAGCGTCTTTGTGCGGCTGGCTGAAATCGACGGCCGCGACGAGGTCGAGGTCGAAGGATGAAGAGAGATCTTCTCAGCATCTCTGATCTGTCGACGGACGAGATCTACGAGATTCTCGACACCGCTCAGGCGATGCGCGAGATTGGCGAGCGACCCATCAAAAAGGTCCCGACCCTACGCGGCAAGACTGTTGTCAACCTCTTTTATGAACCAAGCACGCGCACCCGTACGTCCTTCGAGATCGCCGAGAAGCGTCTCAGTGCGGACGCGCTGAACATCAACGTTGCCGTGTCGAGCGCCCTGAAGGGGGAAACCCTCGTCGATACCGCCATGAACATCGAGGCGATGTCGCCGGATGCGATCGTCGTCAGACATCCATCCTCTGGCGCCTGCCATCTTCTGTCTCGGATCTGCCGGTCGCGTATTATCAACGCCGGCGACGGCATGCACGAGCACCCCACGCAAGCCCTGCTGGACGCGTTCACAATCCGCCAGCACAAAGGCCGACTGGAAGGGCTCAAGGTGGCGATCGTTGGCGACCTACTGCATA
>Ga0326597_10000819_pt1 | contig 52813 bp, 53 predicted proteins | sample RVTome_12_FD_203789 | JGI IMG/M metagenome (GOLD analysis project Ga0326597, IMG submission 203789) | Soil microbial communities from uranium-contaminated site in the Upper Colorado River Basin, Wyoming, United States - RVT100D185 | ecosystem: Environmental > Terrestrial > Soil > Contaminated >... | reverse complement strand
TGCGTGCGGATCGCGGCCGGCTCTTCATACGGGCGATTCGCAGACATCGGTCCCTCCAGGTTGAGTGGTCAGCAGCCCCAGCCTGGATCAAAGACCGGCCGCCATCCACATCCCCATGGAATCTTCGCGCCGCTTCGCGGCGCTCGCAATGACGGCGTCGTAGCCGATCTTGCCGGCGCCGCCGCGCTTGCCGTAACGTGGCGCGGCTCTGCGGCACTCAGGGGAGAGCGGAAAAGTGGCGACGAACGGCTACCGGCGCATCACCGTCGAGCCGAGCTCGGGCGCGCTCGGCGCCGAGATCGGCGGCATCGACATCGCCGCCGGCTGGGACGCCGAGACGATCGCCGAGATCCGCCGGGCGCTCTTGGAAAATCTTGTCATCTTCTTCCGCGACCAGAAGCTCGACCCGCCGACCCACAAGGCCTTCAGCCGCGAGTTCGGCGAGCTCTTCGTGCACCCCAACTACGCCTTCGGCGCCAACGACCCGGAGATGGTCTACCTGTTGCGCAAGCCGGGCGACCAGGGGGTCGCCGGCGAGACCTGGCACGCCGACACGACGATGATGGCGGAGCCGCCGATGGGCGCCATCCTGCACGGCCTGGAGGTGCCGCCCTGGGGCGCGGATACGCTGTTCGCCAACCAGTACCTGGCCTACGAGATGCTCTCGCCCGGCATGCGCAGTCTGCTGGCCGGGCTGAAGGCGGTGCACAACGACACCCGCGTCGCCGGGCCGAATTCGGACGTCAACAAGCGCCGCTCCTCCAAGGTCCGCGACGATGCCGATTGGCGCCCGACCGAGAGCACCCATCCCGTGGTGCGCACCCACCCGGAGACCGGGCGCAAGTGCCTGTTCGTCAACGCCGTCTACGTGCACCGCTTCGCCGGCATGACGGTGGCCGAGAGCCAGCCGCTCCTGGACTTCCTCTACGCCCACGCGAGCCAGCCGGAGTTCACCTGCCGCTTCCGCTGGAATCCCGGCGCCATCGCCTTCTGGGACAACCGCTGCGTCCAGCACCTGGCGGTGCACGACAACCACGTGCACACGCGCCACATGCAGCGCACCCAGCTCAAGGGCGGCCCGGTGACCTGACTTTCGACGCCGGCCTACTCCGCGGCGTCGGCGGTCGGCAGGCGGTAGTTTGCGAACTGCTCGCGCAGGGCCACCTTCTGGATCTTGCCGGTGGCGGTGTGCGGGATCTCGTCGACGAAGACGACGTCGTCGGGCAGCCACCACTTGGCGATCTTGCCGGCCATGAATTGCAGGAGCTCGTCCTTCGTCACCTCGTGGCCGGGCGCGCGGACGATCACCAGGAGCGGCCGCTCGTCCCACTTCGGATGGGCGACGCCGATCACCGCCGCCTCGGCGACGCCGGCATGGCCGACCGCCAGGTTCTCCAGCTCGATCGAGCTGATCCACTCGCCGCCGGACTTGATGACGTCCTTGGAGCGGTCGGTGATGTGCATGAAGCCGTGCTCGTCCAGCGTGGCGACGTCGCCGGTGTCGAACCAGCCGTCCTCGTCGAGGATCGGGCCGCCCTCGCCCTTGTAGTAGCTCGACGCGATCCAGGGGCCGCGCACCATCAGGTGGCCGAAGGCCTTGCCGTCGCGCGGCAATTCGTTGCCATCGTCATCGACGATCCGCATCTCGACGCCGAAGACGCCGCGGCCCTGCTTCACCTTGTAGTCGAGCTGCCGCTCGTAGGGCAGCTGGCGGATCGCCGGGGTCATGTGCCCGGTGGTGCCGAGCGGGCTCATCTCGGTCATGCCCCAGGCGTGGATCACGGTGACGTCGTACTCGGTCTCGAAGGCCTCGATCATCGAGCGCGGGGCGGCCGAGCCGCCGATGACGTTGCGCTGGAAATGCGGCAGCTGCTTCTTGTACTGGCGCAGGTACTGCAGCAGCGCCAGCCAGACCGTCGGCACGCCGGCCGAGACCGTCACCCGCTCCTCGTCCAGCAGCTGATAGACGCTCTCGCCGTCGAGCTTGGCGCCCGGCAGCACCAGCTTGGCGCCCGACATCGGCGCCGCGTAGGTGATGCCCCAGGAGTTGGCGTGGAACATCGGCACCACCGGCATCACCACATCGTCGGCGCACAGGCCCAGGACGTCGTGCATGCAGGCGGCGTAGCTGTGCAGAAGCGTCGAGCGGTGGGCGTAGAGCACGCCCTTCGGATGGCCCGTGGTGCCGGAGGTGTAGCAGAGCGAGGAGGCCGTCATCTCGTCGAAGCTGGGCCAGGCGTAGTCGTCGCTCTCGGAGGCCAGCAACTCCTCGTAACAGAGCGCGTTCGGCAGCGAGGTCTCGGGCATGTGGGCCCGGTCGGTCATCACCACGTAGGCCTCGACCGAGACGAGCCCCGGGGCCAGCTTCTCCAACAGCGGCACGAAGCTGAGGTCGGTGAAGATCAGCTTGTCCTCGGCGTGGTTGGCGATGTAGGCGATCTGCTCGGCGAACAGGCGCGGATTGATGGTGTGCAGCACCCCGCCCATGCCGGAGACGGCGTAGTAGAGCTCGAAATGGCGATAGCCGTTCCAGGCCAAGGTGCCGACGCGGTCTCCGAGCTTGACGCCCTGCCGCTCCAGCGCCTGGGCCAGGCGCTTGGCCCGCGCCCGCGCCTCGGCATAGGTGTAGCGGTGGATCGGTCCCTCGACCGTGCGGCTGACGATCTCGACGGCGCCGTGGTAGTCGGCGGCGTAGTCGATCAGCGACGAGATCAACAGCGGCCGGTCCTGTATCAATCCGCGCATCGTCTGCTTCCTTCCGCGCGTCGCGTCCGACCGGCTCCTAGCATCGACCCTTGCCGCTCGGCAAGTCGCGGCCGCGTCCCCCGCCGCCGGCTACACCTGTGCCGGCCACCGGTCTCAGCCCTCGCTGAAGCGGCGCAGCAGAGCCGCGCGTTTCTTGATCTGGGCTTCGATGGCGCCGACCAGCTCCTCGGTGGTGAAGGGCTTGGTGATGTAGTCGTCGGCGCCGTTTTCCATGGCCTGGCGGATCGAGGCGCGCTCGGTGGCGGCGCTGACGAAGATGATCGGTATGGTCTCCGTATCCAGGTGCTGGCGCAGCATGTCCAGAGCCTCGAAGCCGTCGCCGTCCGACATCATCACGTCGCAGAGGATGATGTCGGGGTGGAAGTTGTGGGCGATGCTGACGCCGGCGAGGCCGTTCTGCGCGCCGCGCGTCTCATAGCCTTCGTAGGCGAGGATGCGCACCATGCGCTCGCGGATCGGCGCCTCGTCCTCGATCACCAGCACCCGCTTCGGTCTCTGCTCGCTCAACTCGCCGGTCTCCCTGCCTCAGGCGGCGAGCGGCAGGCGCACCAGGATCTCGGTGCCCTTGCCCTCCTCGCTGTCCAGCTGCAGCGTGCCGCCGTGCCGCTCGACGGACTGCTTGGTGATGGTCAGGCCGAGACCGGTACCGGAAACGGCGCCGACATTGGTGGCCCGGTTGAAGGGCGCGAAAACGGTGTCGCGCTGGTCGGCAGGGATGCCGATGCCGTGATCGGTGACGCGGATGTCGACGCGCTCGCCGTTGACCTTGAGATCGACTTCGATCGGCGTGCCCTCGGGCGAGAACTTAATGGCGTTGGCGAGAATGTTGGTCAGGATCGGGCGCAGCAGGGTCGGGTCGAGTGAGACCTGATGCGTGGCCGGATCGGCGGCCAGCTTAAGCTCGTGCCGGCGGCCGTGCGCGCGATCGAGTTCGGCCCAGATCTCGGTGGTCATCGCCTGCAGGTCCATGGGTTGCCGATGCAGCTTGAACTCCTCGCCCTCGGTGCGGCCGATCGCCAGCACGTCGTCGACGAGCGTGGTCATGACTCTGATCTCGTGCTGGATCGCCCGCAACTCGTTCTCGCGCTCTTCCGGGCTGAGCTGTTGGTAATAGCGGGCCAGCAGGTCGGTGGCGGCGCGGATGGTCGTCAGCGGCGTGCGAATCTCATGGCTGACCATGTTGACGAAACGCGCCTTCATCTGCCGGAGATCGCGCTCGCGGTCGAGGGTCTGCTCCAGCCGGACCCGCTGCAGGCGGGCCCGTTCCACCCGGCGCACGAAAAGGCCGGCCAGCAACAGCATCGAGGCGAAGGCGCTGGCCACGGCCGGCCAGACCTGCTCCAGCAGCACGGTCCCCGGCGCCGAGATCTTCAGGACCAGCCAGCCCAGGGGTTCGCCGCCCGGGTCGCGCAGCTGGATTGCCGGATCGCCATTCCTCGCGCCCTCGCCTGAGATTTCGACCGCACTCATGAAGTAGACCGATTCCAGGAGGTCGAGATACTTCTGGTCGAGGGGCGTGGTCAGCACCAGCACCGCCCGTTCGTAGGGCGAGGTCCGGGAGCTCAGGTTGAGCGGCGGTACCGCGGCGGCGGCGGCGACGTTGACGGTGCCGTTCAGCAGCAGCAGGCCGTCGACGCTGGTCGGAACGCGGACCGGCGTCGTCCGCGCCTGCTCGAGCAGTTGCCCGAGGCCAGAGGGGATGACTTCGAAGACATCGACGTGGGTGATTTCGCGCCCCAGGTGCCCGAACATCGTGCGGCCCCGCGCGTCGATGATCCAGCTGCTGGAAGTGCCGAAGATTTGGTCGAGCTGATCGCCGATGTGCCGCTCGGCCCATTCCGGGTCGAGGCTGCCTTCGGCATAGGTGCGCACTGAATCCGACTGCGCCGCGTCCCGCGCCACCTTGGCCAGGTCGCGTCGGGCCTGCAGCAGCAGCGATTCGGCGACCTGCTGGGCCGAGGCCTTGGCGCTGCGGTCGAGGCTGCGGGCCGCGACGAAGGTCAGCACCGCCATCATCACGGTACTGACCATCAGCAACAGCACCACCGGGACGCTCAGATTGGGTCCCGCCGCGGCCGGTTGCCGCCATGACACCGATACGTCTTTCACCGCCAGCTCAGATCCCAGATGCCGAAACGACGCGGCGCCATCATATCGCAATTCGCGGCCCGTTTGGGCGGCGATCGCGGAAGGCCGCCGCGGCCCGGCCACCTTTGACAGCAGCCGGACGATGGCGTTCTTATAGGCGAAACGGCAACTTCGAACATCTGGAGCGCAACGATGGCCGACCTCGGCAATTCACCCAGCAGCCGGGACATCGCGAGCGTGCTGCACCCCTACACCAATCTCGTCGCCCACGGAAAGAGCGGCCCGCATCTGGTGCAGCGCGGCAAGGGCATCTTCATCTATGACGACAACGGCAAGGAGTATATCGAAGGCCTGGCCGGACTGTGGTGCACGTCGTTCGGCTTCGGTGAGGACGAGCTGGTCAAGGCCGCGACCGAGCAGCTGAAGCGGCTGCCCTACTATCACCTGTTCGCCGGCAAGGGCTCGAACCCTTCGATCGACCTGGCCGAAAAGCTGTTGCAGATCGCGCCGGCGAACTTCTCCAAGGTGTTCTTCGCCAATTCCGGCTCCGAGGCGAACGACACCATGATCAAGCTGGTCTGGTACTACAACAACGCCATCGGCCGGCCAGCGAAGAAGAAGATCATCTCGCGGCTCAAGGGCTATCACGGCGTCACCGTGGCCGCCGCCAGCCTGACCGGCCTGCCCTATGCCCACAACGCCTTCGATTTGCCGATCGAGCGCATCCGCCACACCGTCTGCCCGAGCTTCTATCACGGCGCCAAGCAGGGCGAGAGCGAGGCCGAGTTCGCCGACCGCATGGCCGACGAACTGGAAGCCCTGATCCTGGGCGAGGGGCCGGAAACCGTCGCCGCCTTCATCGCCGAGCCGATCATGGGCGCGGGCGGGGTAATTCTGCCGCCCGAGGGCTACTTTCCCAAGGTTCAGGCCGTCCTGCAGCGTTACGATGTGCTGATGGTCGCCGACGAGGTGATCTGCGGCTTCGGCCGCACCGGCAACATGTGGGGCTCGGAGACCTACGAGATTCAGCCCGACATATTGACCTGCGCCAAGGCGCTTTCGTCGGCCTACCTGCCGATTTCGGCGGTGCTGATCAACGAGCCGATGTTCCAGGCCATCCGCAAGCAGAGCGACGAGCTTGGCGTCTTCGGCCACGGCTTCACCTATACCGGCCATCCGGTCTGTGCCGCGGTTGCCTACCGGACGCTGCAGCTGATGGAGGAACGCCAAATCCTGGCGCACGTGCGGCGGGTCAGCCCACGCTTCCAGGCCCGCCTCCACGGCTTCGCCGAACATCCGTTGGTCGGGCAGAGCCGCGGCATCGCCTTGATCGGCGGCATCGAGTTGGCGGCCGACAAGGCAAAGCGCCAGCCCTATGATCCGGCGCTGAAGATGGGCGCCAAGCTGGCCGCGCTGGCGCAAGCAGAGGGCCTGATCATCCGCGCGCTGCCTGGCGACGTGCTCGCCTTCTGCCCGCCGCTGATCATCGCCGAGGATCAGATCGACGAGATGTTCGACCGCTTCGCCCGTGCCCTCGACAAGTTCGCCGCCGAGCATTCGAAGCAGGCCGCTGAGTAGCGGCGCGGCGATCCGCTCAGACGTGCTGGCCGCCGTTGATGTGCAGTTCGGCGCCGTTCATGTAGCTCGCCTGTTCGGAGCAGAGGAAATAGATCACCTTGGCCACTTCCTCGGGCGTGCCGAGACGGTGCATGGGGATCGTCGGCGCCAGTTTCTGCTCGGTGTCCGGCGACAGGATATCTGTCTTGATCTCGCCGGGGGCGATGGCGTTGACGCGGATGCCGTGCGGCCCGAAATCGGCCGCCATCTCGCGCGTCAGACCGGCCAGCGCCGCCTTCGAGGTGGCGTAGGCGGTGCCGGCGAAGGGATGCACGCGGCTGCCGACGATCGAGGTGACGTTGACGATCGAGCCGTGGCCGCGCTTCAGCTCCTCGATCAGGCCGCGGGCCAGCATGATCGGGGCGAACAGGTTGACCTGGAAGACCTGTTGCCAGGTCGCCAGGTCGGTATCCAGGCTGCTCAGGCGGCCGTTCGGGCCCTTGGGCGAGATTCCGGCGTTGTTGACCAACGCCTGCAGGCTGCCATTGGTGAGACGGCCGCGGATCGCCTCGATGCCCTCGGCGGTGGCCACCGGGTCGGCAAGGTCGATGACCACGTGGTCCTCGGGTCCGGCCTCCCAGGGGCAGTCTTCGGGAAAGGCGTGGCGTGAACAGGTGATGACGCGCCAACCGGCGCTGGCGAAGCGCTTTACCGTGGCATGGCCGATGCCGCGGCTGGCGCCGGTCAAAACCAGGGTTCTGCGCTCGCTCTCGTGAGTAGGCATGCCAAGATACTTAGAACCAATTCGCCGGCGGCGCCAGAAGGCGCCTTCAATGGGCCATCAGCACCGGGACCTCGAGATTGGCCAGGATGTCGCGGGTGACACCGCCCAGGATGGTCTCGCGCAGGCGGCTGTGGCTGTAGGCGCCGAGCACCAGAAGGTCGGCGTCCTGCCGGTCGACCTCGCCCAGCAGCGCCTCGGCGATTGCCGGGCCGCCGGCCGATAACCGCTTCACTTCTGCGGCGTATCCGTGCGCCGCGAGATAGGTGACCGCGTCTTCCGGCGATGGCGCCGGAGGCCCGGATTCGCCGACCGTGACGATGCTGATCCGTGCCTTGGTTTCGATCAGCTCCGCCGCCGCGCTCAGCGCGCGCGCCGCTTCGATGCTGCCGTTCCAGGCCACGACGGCCCGCGTGGCGAAGCGTTCCGGTGCCCGGGCCGGCGCGATCAGCACCGGGCGGCCGGTCTCCAGCAATGCCGCGCCGAGAAGCGGCGTCAGCGCCGGATCGTCGCTGCGCGGGTGGGGGACGACGACCAGGTCGTGTACGCGGCCTAACCTGGCGGTCAGGTTCTCTTCCGTGCCGGCGGCGGCGAGATAACGGACCGCGAAGCCGGACCCGGTGAAGGTTTCAACCGGCCGCGCCCCGTGCGCGGCGCAGACCGCCTCGACGGCGCCGCGCGTCTGCTCGGCGCGCCGGGCGGCGTCCTCTTCCATGGCGGCGATCAGCCGGTCGGCGACGCCGGCGGCGGTGACATCGGCGAGCAGCGGCAGCCTGGCGCCCAGATCAGGGCTCGGAAACATCACCGAAAGTCGCGCCTCGAGCCTTTGCGCCAGCGTCAAGGCCAACACCAGGCCGGAGCCGACCGCCTCGGCGTCGGCGATCGGGATCAGAACCGACTTGATGCTCATGCCTGATGCTCCTGTCTTGGGCGCCGCATGCTCGGGCCGCATGCAGGGCGCGGCCTTGATCCAGCTCAACCCGCCGGCGGCTCGACCGCCGAGGCCGATAAATGCCCAAGCGCCGCCGTCGGCACCGCGCACGGTTTTCGGAATTTTTCGCTGCATTGGTCGATCAACAGCCTTGCCGCGCGGTAGATGCCCAAGATCGACCGCTCAACAACCTCGTCTCATGAGATAGCAAAAAACGGGAAGCCAAAGACGCCGCGCACTTGTAGTTCAGTCAGGAGACCACGGGGAAAGCCGATGCCGAGCCGTATTGCCAGCAAGACATATGGGACCGTCAGCGCCGACAGGCAAAAGGAAATGAGCGGCCTGGAATTTGTCCAAGGGCTGGTCGATGGGACGCTGCCGCTCAATACGATAGCCCAGACCCTGGGCTATGACGTGACCGAGGCGGCGAGCGGGCGCGTCGTCGTCGCCGCGGAACCGACCAGCGCTCACCTCAATCCAGCTGGCACCGTGCATGGTGGTCTCGCGGCCACGCTGCTCGACAGCTGCATGGGACTCGCCATCCACTCGACTCTAGAGAAGGGCCTCGGCCAGACAACTCTCGAGTTCAAGATTTCACTCGTGCGGCCCATTACGCCGGATACCGGCCCGATCAAGGCAGAAGGCGTCGTGATGAGCCGGGGCCGCCGGGTTGGCACCGCCGAAGGACGGCTCACAGACGGCGAGGGACGCATGCTCGCCCATGGCACGACCACGTGCCTGATTTTTCAGCGCTGATGGTGTTCCCGCGCATACGGTACTGCCGGCGAGCCGCCAACCGTGGTGTGACAAGCGCTCAACGCGTCCGACCGAGAGGCGACTTGGACCGCTACGGGTCTTGGCAATGTGACACCCCGAAGGCCTGACGGCGAAGCAGGGTTCCGTTCTTCCAGTTCCACCACGTGCCACTCCGTTTGAGAGCATGCAGTATCCAACAACTTCCGAATACATACGTGGCGCACTCTACGGCCTCGCCGCCGTATGCATCTGGGCCAGTTTCATCGTCGTCTCCCGCCTCGGGGTTCGAACGAGCCTCACGCCATGGGATATTGCGGCAATCCGGTTCGGGGTGGCGGGCCCGCTCCTATTACCCTATCTCATAAGCAAGGGTCTCGCGCTCGAACGCCTCGGCTGGATCGGATTGGCGGCCATTGTGGTCGGCTGCGGAGCGCCTATGGTTCTGCTGGCGAATGCCGGCCTGCTGTTCGCTCCCGCCGCCCATGGTGGCGCCCTGTTTCCCGGCGTGATGCCGCTGATGGTCGCGATCCTAGCCGCGGTGATCTTGAAAGAGGCGTTTACCGCTCGGAAGTGGATCGGCTTCGTTCTGATTGTACTGGGCGCCGTTGGCATCGTCTGGGGCACGGGCGGCACCATCGGCACCTCGCAGAACGTTGGCCACGCGCTCTTTCTCGCCACCGGATTGGCCTGGGCCTGCTATACCGTGGCCCTGCGGCGCGCGCGGCTCGGCGGCCTGCATGCCGCCGCCATTGCGGCCGTCGGCTCGTTGGTGCTCTATCTGCCGGCCTACGCGTACATTGCTGGAACCAGCATCTTCAAGGCGCCACCGTCCGACATCGCGCTTCAGGCGACCGTGCAGGGACTCCTGACGGCAATCGTCGCGCTGCTGCTCTACGGGCGCATGGTCGGCATTCTCGGTGCTTCGAGCGCCGCGGCATTCGTCGCCTTGACACCGGCCATGACCGCCCTCATGGCGATTCCGATCCTCGACGAGTGGCCTTCGGCCGTCGACTGGATCGCCATCGCGCTGATCTCGATCGGTGTGTACGTCGTCAGCGGCGGTCCGCTGCCAGCACAGCGCGCTTGAACGCGAGGGTTGTTCAGTCGGTGTCGTGCTCGACCGCCGAGGCCGATAAATGCCCAAGCGCCGCCGTCAGCACCGCGCCGGCTCCGTGCTCGGCATCCAGGCGCTGCCAGTTGCCGGCCGTGCGGCCGCGCCGGCGCTGCTCGTGCATCACCGCCGCCGTGGCGTCGGAGGCATCGCTGGTGCGCGCGTCGATGCGGCGCGCCATGACCTCGGGCCCGGCGTCCAGCCAGAAGCCGTGGAAGGCAACGCCGGCACGGCGCGCCAGCGCCGCGAGCTGCCGGCGCGCGGTCGCGCGGTCGTGCACGGCGTCGGCGACGGCGGTGTACCCGGCCGCCAGGACCTCGGCCGCGACGCGGCGCATCTCGGCATAGACGCGTCGGCTCACCGAAGGCGCATAGGCCGTTTCCCCCAGCGGCGATTCGGGCGCGACCCCCATCAGGTGCTTGCGGATCTCGTCGCTGCGGGCGACCACGGCGCCGGGCGGCGGCGGCAAGGCGGGCGCCAGCCCGCGCGCCAGGGTCGACTTGCCCGAGCCCGAGTAGCCACCGACGGCGATCAGCCGCGGGGTAGCCGGGCGCAGGAATTCATGCGCCAGCGCGAGATAGGCGCGGGCTTCGTCCCTGAGTAGCGCCGCCGCGCCCGCCTCCTCCGCGCCTTGCGCGGTGGTCGCCGAAACGTGCGCGCGAATGGCGGCGCGCAGCGACAGGAACAGCGGCATCAGCGCCAGGCCGGCGTAGTCGCCGCTCAACAGCAGGTAGCGGTTCAACACCGCGTTGGCGAAGGCCGTCAGGCCGCGGTGCCAGAGATCCATCAGCAGGAAGGCGAGATCGTAAATGACGTCCGTGCGGGCGAGACGGTCGTCGAACTCGATGGCGTCGAACAGCACCGGCCGCTCGCCGTCGAGAAAGATGTTTCGCAGGTGCAGATCGCCATGGCAGTGGCGCACGCGGCCGTCGGCCATTCTGGCTGCGATCAAGCTTGCTTGCGTCTCAAGTCGCTGCTCGCTCAGCTGTCGCAATTCGGCCACCGCTTCGGCCTCGAAGACATTGTCGGCGAAGCGGCGCAGCATGTCGTCGTTGACTTCGATCAGGCGTCGATATTCGGCCGCATCGGCGCCCTCGGCGACCGGCTCGGCTTGTTCGTGGAAACGGACGATGGTCGCGGCCAGGCTGAGCGCGAGTTCGGCCCCAAGCTCGCCCCGCTGGGCCAGCCGGTCGAGCAGCCGGGACTGGTCGAAGCGGCGCATCATCACGACCCAGTCGATGGCCGTACCCTGGCCGCCCAGCGCCAGCGAGCCGTCCGCTTCGCGGGTGATCGCGACCACGCCGAGATAGATGTCAGGCGCGGTGCGCCGATTCAGCCGGATCTCCGCCCGGCAGGCCGCCTCGCGCTGCGCCAGTGTGTAGAAGTCCAGAAACGGCAGCCTGACCGCTCGCTTCAACTTGTAGGCCCGGTCGCCGGCCAGCACGACGATGGCGATGTGGGTCTCGACGTGCTCGACCCCGCCCGGCCCGAGGCCATGAGTCTTCGGGTCGAGCAGGAAGTCGACCACCGGGCGCTGCGCGCTCTCACCCACCTCAGCGCCGGAAGCTCGGCCGCTCTTCCTCGACGCCGTAGGGGTCCTGGTGGATGATCACCTCGGCTTCGGTGAAGACGGCGCGAATCATGGCCTCGACTTCGTCGGAAATCTCGTGCGCCTCGATCAACGACATGTCCGGATCGAGTTCGAGATGCAGCTGGATGAAGGTATTGATGCCGGAGGAGCGGGTACGCAGGTCGTGCAGCGACAGCACCTTGGGATGGGCGCCGGCGATCTCGCGGATCTGTCGGCGCACCTCGTCCGGCAGCTCGCGGTCCATGAGATGGTCCCTGGCCTCGCGGAAGATGCTCCAGGCGCCATAGACCAGGTAGGCGCCGACCGCCAAACCGAACAGGGGATCGGCGAGAGGCATGCCGTACTGGCTGCTCAGCACCAGGGCGGCGATGACCGCCAGGTTCATCAGCAGATCGCCGCGATAGTGCAGCGAATCGCCGCGGATCGCGACCGAGCCGGTGCGCCGGATCACGTAGCGCTGAAACAGCACGAGCAACAGCGTCAATACGATCGAAACGGCGATGACCACGATGCCGATTTCGCCGGCCTCGATGACGTGCGGGCGGCGCAGCCGGCCAATGGTCTCGAGGAACAGGAAGGCGGCCGAGCCGGCGACGAAGGCCGCCTGCGCCAGTCCCGCCAACGCCTCGGCCTTGCCATGGCCGAAGCGGTGCTCGCGGTCGGCCGGGGTCAGCGCGTGCCGGACGGCGAACATGTTGACCAGCGAGGCCCCGGCATCGAGGGCCGAATCGATGAGCGAGCCGAGGACGGCGACGGAATCGGTCAGGAACCAGGCGCCGAGCTTGGCCACGATCAAGACCAGCGCCACGGCGACCGAGGCATAGGTGGCGAGGCGCATCAGCCGGCCGGCGTCCTCGGATGCCTGGGTGATTCCGGCCTGCGCCAGGTATGAATCCCCGGTTCGCGTCACCAGTCGCTCGAGCGGGCCTGCTCCTCCTGCGTGATGATCAAGGATTGAGCCAACAACGTCGCCAGTGCTCGGCCTGGCGGTCATAACGCAGCCGGTAGTGTAGCCGAGACGGTTGCGACAGCCAGAACTCAATCCGTGCCGCCGAGATGCGGTAGCCGGACCAGAACGGCGGCCGCGGCACTGCGACACCGTCGAAGCGCGCTTCGGTCTCGGCGACGGCACGCTCCAGCTCGGTGCGGGATTCCAAGAGGCGCGACTGTGCCGACGCCCAGGCGCTGACCTGGCTGCCGCGCGGCCGGGTGGCGAAGTAGGCGTCCGCCTCCGCCGCCTCGACGAGCGCCGTCGGCCCTTCGATCCGCACCTGGCGCTCTAGACTGCGCCAGTAAAAACAGGCCGCGGCCCGCGCATTGGTCCGCAATTCCTCGCCCTTCTGGCTTTCCAGATTGGTGTAGAAAACGAAGCCGCCGGCGTCGTCGACGCCCTTGAGCAGCACGGTCCGGATCGAGGGCACACCGCCAGCGCCGACCGTGGCCACCGCCATGGCGTTGGCGTTGATCGGCTCCGCGCTCTCAGCGGCCGTCAGCCACTCGCGGAACAGGGCAACGGGGTCGTCATATTCCGGGATCGTCATTTCGGCTTCCTCGCTCGCGGGAAACGGCGCTCGAACGCTCGGGCGTTTCGCACGGGTCCGCGGACAAAATAGGCGGCGGTCCAGGCTTTTCCAAATCCTCTCTCGGCGTTCGCGACGAAATGCCACGGCGATCCGGTGTCCACGATCAGAAAATCGCCTATATTTATGGCAACGGCACGCCAGGGCATGGACCCCCGGCAAAGCCGCAGTTCCGATGACCTAGGGGGTTTCCTGATGTTACTCAAGAAGCTCGCCATAGTGGCGACGACATTACTCCTTCTGACCGGCTGCCAGGATGCAGGAACCAAACAGACGTTCGGCACCATAATCGGCGCGGGCACGGGCGCGCTGGTGGGCTCGCAGATCGGCTCGGGCCGCGGCCAGCTCGCCGCCGTCGCCGTTGGCACGCTGGCGGGGGCGCTGATCGGCAGCGAGATCGGCAAGTCGCTCGACCGTGCCGACCGTGCGGCCATGCAGGGGACGACGCAGCGGGCGCTGGAGGCGACGCCTTCGGGCCATGTCAGCGAGTGGCGCAACCCGGACAGCGGTAACTACGGCACGGTCATGCCCGAGCCGGCCTACCGTGCGCCGGACGGCCAGTACTGCCGCGAGTACCAGCAGACGGTGACCGTCGATGGCAAGACCGAGCGCGCTTACGGCACCGCCTGTCGACAGCCGGACGGGTCGTGGAAGATCGTCAACAGTTGAGGCGGTTTCCGGCGACGCGGTCGCTGAAAGGCTTGCTTTTCTCCGCGTTGCTGCTTCTCGCGCCCGGCTTGGCGCCGCCGGCAGCGGCCGATTTCGCGGCTGGCGTAGCCGCCTATGATCGTGGCGAGTATGCGGCCGCCTACCAGGCCTGGCTGCCGCTGGCGCAGGGCGGAGATCCGGCGGCGCAGCGCAATGTCGGCCATCTGCATCGCTTTGGTCTTGGGGTGGCGCAAGACTTCGAACGCGCCACCTACTGGTATCGCGAGGCGGCAGAAGCCGGTCTCGCGGCGGCGCAGGCCAACCTCGCCGTCATGTACCTGCGGGGCCAGGGTCTGGCCGCCGACCCCGAGCGCGCGGCCTACTGGTTCCGTTTGGCCGCGGTTCAGGGTCATGCCGTGGCGCAATACAATCTTGGCCTCCTGCACCTGACCGGCGACGGCGTGGCGCGAAGCGAGGCCCGCGCCATGGCCTGGTTCCACCTTGCGGCCAAGGCCGGGCATCAGCAGGCGTTGGAGGCGCTGTCGAAGCTGGTGCTCGACTCGGCCACCCTGGTGGGGCCGTCAACGCCGCCGGGATGGAAGCCGCCCGAAGCCGCGCCGACGCCCGAGAAGCCGGCGGACGAGAGCGCCACGATCACGCCAGCGCCGGGTAAGGCCGCCCGTGTCCCTACCGCCGGCGCCGACGATGTACCCTCGATCGACCTGATCGGCGCGATCGCCAGGCTGTTCTCGTCGCGCGATGATGGCGACGCGCCCGCGACGACGGTCGAGACGTCAAGCGCGAACGCGCCGCAGGACGTGGTGCGCGACCCGGTCGAATTCGCCGGCGTCGGCCCAGGGCAACCGGTACCCAAAGGCTATCTGCACAAGCCAGACGACCAGCGGCGACTGTCGGATGCCGTGGTCGCCTTTCACGCCGGCGACTTCGAAGTCGCGCGCGCCCGACTGCTGCCACTGGCGCGGGCGGGAATGGCCGAGGCGCAGTACTGGCTTGGCCTGCTGCATGGCCGGCCGGAATTCGAAGCCGGCGACCGGGCGGAAGCCTTCGTCTGGCTGACGCTGGCGGCTGATCGCGGCCATCCCGAGGCGGGCCGGGCGCGGGCCGGGCTGATGGAGCGGATGACGTCGGACGAGCGGGTGCGCAGCCATACCTTGCTGCAGACCCGACGGGGCGAGTCCTGAGCCCGCCGAAGGGCTTTAACTTTACCGCCGCAAGTATCACATTAGAGGCGCCGAGACGGCGGAATTGCGATGATTCGGCGGCTTTTGAGTAGCGAGAGACATCGAGATGCGCGACCCCTATGAAGTCCTGGGCGTCTCGCGGAGCGCCAGCGATCGCGAGATCAAGCAGGCTTATCGCCGGCTGGCCAAGGAGCTGCATCCCGACGCCAAGCCGGGCGATAGCGCCGTCGCCGAGCGCTTCAAGGAAGTTTCGGCGGCCTACAAGCTGCTGAGCAACGAGGAGACGCGCGCCAAATACGACCGCGGTGAGATCGGCGCCGACGGCCAGCCGCGCCAGCAGTTCCGCTACGAGTACGCCGGCGGGCCCGCCGGCGGCAAGGGTTCCTCCGGCTTCCGCTTCGACTTCGGCGGCGGTGGCGGTAGCTCGGACGACCTCTTCGCCGATTTCGCCGACCTCTTCGGCGGCGGCCGCGGTCCGCGCCGCGCCAGGTCGGCCAGGGGCGAGGATCATAGCTATCGCATCAATGTGTCGTTTCTCGACGCCGCCAGGGGCACCACGCGACGGGTCACACTGCCAGGCGGCAGGACGCTCGACGTCCGCATTCCCCCGGGCATCGAGAGCGGCCGCACGATCCGCCTGCGCGGCCAAGGCGGTGGCGGCCATGACGGCGGTCCCGCCGGCGACGCCCTGATCGAGGTTCAGGTCGAGCCGCACCCGCACTTCACCCGCAGCGGCCTGGATATCCATCTCGACTTGCCGATCAGCCTCGGCGAGGCGGTTCTCGGCGCCAGGATCGCGGTGCCGACAATCGACGGGCCGGTGCAGGTAAAGGTGCCCAAGAACGCCAACCCCGGCCGCAAGCTGCGCCTGAAGAACCGCGGCATCGAGGGCGACACCGGCCGCGGCGACCAGTACGTGACGCTGCAGGTCGTGCTGCCCGAGCCGGCCGACCCGCAGCTGGCCGAGCTGGTCGAGCGATGGGGCCGCGACTACGGCGGCGAGGCCCGGCGCAAAGCCGGCCTGTCCTGAGCGTTGCGACCATCGGCTGACGCGCACGCGTGGAGCGCCTATCATCGGCCATCCGCACGACAGGGGCCGGAATGATAGCTAAGACGACCGCCGTGCGCCAGCCGCGCCGAAGGCTCAGCTTGCTCGGTTGCCTATGGGCGGCGGTCGGACGTTTCATCGCCGACGGCGGCCTGGTCATGTCGGGCCATTTGGCCTTCATCGTCGTGATGTCGCTGTTCCCGTTTCTGATCTTCCTGACCGCGCTGGCGGGCTTTTTCGGGCAGACCACGCTCGGCACCTACTTCGTCGCCTTCATCTTCGAGCAGATGCCGGAGGCGGTCTCCGAGGTGCTTTCGGTGCCGCTTTTGGAGGTCCTGCAAGAGACTCGCGGTGGCCTGATGACCATCGGCATCCTGCTCGCCGTCTGGACCGCGTCCTCCGGCCTCGAAGCGGCCCGCATCGCTCTCAACCGGGCCTACCTCTCGGAACGCCGCCGGCCGCTCTGGCGCAGCCGCGGCGAGAGCATCCTGCTGGTGCTGGCAGTCTCGGTCTGCATCCTCATCGCCATGCTGGCCCTGATTCTGGGGCCGGTGCTCTGGGCCGAGCTGCAGGACCGCGTGGGGCTGCCCGACCAGCTCAGGGTCAGCTGGGTGGCGGTGCGTTACGGCGCCGGGGCCGTGCTGCTGTTCCTCGCTGTCGCCGCCATGTACTTCCTGTTGCCGGCGGCCAAGCTGAAGCTGCGCTGGGTGCTGCCGGGGACGCTTCTGGTCGTCGTGCTGTGGCTGGCGACGGCCACCGCCTTCTCCGTCTACGTCAGCTATTTCGGCGGCTACACCGTAACTTACGGCAGCCTTGCCGGGATCATCCTGACCTTGGTGTTCTTTTACGTCCTGGCGGCGATCTTCATTTTCGGAGCCGAGTTCAACAGCGCCCTGGCCCGCGCCGAGGGCGGCCTGCCGCCGCCGCGACGGCGCAAGGAGGACCGCCAGAGGCCGCGCGCCGGCGGTCGCGCAAATTGACCCGCTACGGCTTTCGTGTAGGATGCCCAAGCCATTGATCGTCAAGCTTTAGCGGGGACCGGAATGAGCGACGCGGCAGGCATCCTTGCCGGCAAGCGGGGCCTGATCATGGGCGTTGCCAACGATCGCTCCATCGCCTGGGGCGTGGCCAAGGCCTGTGCCGAAGAGGGCGCGGAGCTCGCCTTCACCTATCAGGGCGAGGCCTTCGAGAAGCGCGTCAAGCCGCTGGCCGCGAGCCTGGGCTCGGATCTCGTCATCGATTGTGACGTCACCGACGATGCCGGCATGGAGGCCGTCTTCGCCGCGCTGGGCGAGCGCTGGGGCCGCCTCGACTTTCTGGTCCACGCCATCGCCTATTCCGACCGCGAGCAGCTGAAGGGCCGCTACGTCGAGACCACGGCCGAAAACTTCGCCCGCTCGCTCGATATCTCGTGCTATTCGTTCACCGCGCTGTGCCGGCGGGCCGAGCCGCTGATGAGCGCCGGCGGCAGCGCCCTGACGCTGACCTACTACGGCGCCGAGAAGGTGGTGCCGCACTACAACGTCATGGGCGTCGCCAAGGCGGCGCTGGAGGCCAGCGTGCGTTATCTGGCGGCCGACCTGGGGGCCAACGGCATCCGCGTCAACGCCATCTCGGCGGGGCCGATCCGCACCTTGGCGGCCTCCGGCATCGGCGACTTCCGCTATATCCTGAAGTGGAACGAGTACAACTCGCCACTCCGGCGGAACATCACCACGGACGAGGTCGGCAACGCCGCGCTCTATCTGCTGTCCGACCTTTCGACCGGGACCACGGGGGTCGTCCACCACGTCGACTGCGGCTACAACGTCGTCGGCATGAAGGCGGAAGACGCGCCGGACATCGCCACGGTCTGAGCCGGGGGCGAAGCATCGGGCGCCGGGGCGAGCCCGGCGGAAGGCCATGTCGCATAATACATTCGGCCATCTGTTCCGGGTCACCACCTGGGGTGAAAGCCACGGGCCGGCGATCGGCTGCATCGTCGATGGCACGCCGCCGCGCCTGCCGCTCGCCGAGGCCGAAATCCAGCACTGGCTCGACCGCCGCCGTCCCGGCGGCTCGCGCTTCGTGACCCAGCGCCGCGAGCCGGACGCGGTCAGGATCCTCTCCGGCGTCTTCGAGGGCCTGACCACCGGCACGCCGATCAGCCTGATGATCGAGAACGTCGACGCCCGCTCCAAGGACTATTCCGAGAACCGCGACAAGTACCGCCCCGGCCATGCCGATTTCACTTACGAGGCCAAGTACGGCATTCGCGACTACCGGGGCGGCGGCCGCGCCTCGGCGCGCGAGACCGCGAGCCGGGTCGCCGCCGGCGCCGTCGCCCGCAAGGTGCTGGGCGAGGACGTGCGCATCCGCGGCGCCCTGGTGCAGATCGGCAAGCGGTCGATCCGCCGCGACAACTGGAGCTGGGAGTCGGTCGAGCAGAACCCCTTCTGGTGCCCGGACCCGGAGGCGGCACTGGCCTGGGAGGAGGACCTGGACGAAGTGCGCAAGCGCGGCTCTTCGCTTGGCGCCGTGATCGAGGTGCACGCTTCGGGCGTGCCGGCGGGCCTGGGGGCGCCGGTCTACGGCAAGCTCGACGCCGAGCTGGCGGCGGCGCTGATGGGCATCAACGCCGTCAAGGGGGTCGAGATCGGCGCCGGCTTCGCCGCCGCCGCCTTGAGCGGCGAGGAGAACGCCGACGAGATCCGCGCCGGCGAGGGCGGCCCCCAGTTCCTCTCCAACAACGCCGGCGGCATCCTCGGCGGCATCTCCACCGGTCAGGACATCGTCGCCCGCTTCGCCGTCAAGCCGACCTCGTCGATCCTGACGCCGCGGCGCACCATCGACCGCGACGGCAACGAGGCCGAGATCGCCACCAAGGGCCGGCACGATCCGTGCGTCGGCATCCGCGCCGTGCCGGTCGGCGAGGCCATGATGGCCTGCGTCCTGGCCGACCAGCTATTGCGCCACCGGGCCCAGATCAGCGCTTGACGCCGCCGATCCTGCAGTCGCCGTGGGTGTAGGTCTGGCGGACCGTGCACATGAGCGACAGGTCGATGACGACGCTGCCCTTGCAGGCCTTGAGCGCGACCCAGGCGGAGTAGCCGATCACCCGCTTGGCTTCGCCGCCGCTGCGATTCGCCACCACGGCGATATCACGAATGTCGTCCGGGCCGACGCCGATCTCCTTGAGCTTGTCGTCGACGACCGTACGGCAGATGTAGCTGTCGTGCGTCGAGGCGGCAGCGCCGAGCGGCGCCCAAAGCAAGGATCCGACCAGCGCCGATATCGCCGCCGCCGCGGCCCGGCGACGCCTTAAGCCTCTTACTGCGCATTGCCTCAGCATTCGGTCCTCCGCCAGCTGCCGTGCGGCCCGCCAAGGCCATGCTAGCCGAGCTCCCCGTTCACCCACGATCACATCCAGGCGACGGCGGCGCACGGTTTCGCGCTCATCATTCGGTCTACTTGTTGAGCTTTTCGGCGGCGTCTTCCACCTTGTCGCCGGCCTGATCGACCGCCTCGTCGACCCTTTCGCCGAGGCGCTCGGCCGGGCCTTCCTCTTCGCAGCCCGACAGCGCGGGCGCGAGCAGCAGCGCGCCCGTAATCATGATCACGGCGAGCTTCATCCTCGAGTGCAACATCTCGAACCTCCGGTTCTGGCATGGGGCGGATCGGGCGGGTCGTCGGTATTAGCTGACGCTTGATCAACGTGCCCGGCCGGCCGGGGTTCCCGGCCCTGACTTCAGAGCACCGACGCCAGGCCCTTGGCCAGCAGGCTGAGCGCCGCCAGCAGCAGCAGCACCTGCAGGGCGAGATAGAAGCGGGCGGGCGAGGTGCGGCGGAAGGCCCGGCTGCCGGCGACGGTGCCGAGAAAGACCGCCGGCACCATCAGCGCCGCCTCGACGAGGCAGCGCGGCTCGACGAAGCCGGTAAAGGCGATGCCGGCGACGCGCAGGAAGATGAAGAGCCCGGAGATGGCGATGTTGGTGGCCCTGAGCGCCTCGGCCGAGGCGCAGACCAGCTTGAAATAGACGACCAGGAAATAGACCGTGCCGCCGCCGCTGATGGTGCCGGCGGTGGCCCCGGTCAGGGCCAGGCCGCTCGCCACCCAAGCTGAGCGCAGCGGCAGCACGCCGGCGATCAGCTCGATCAGCCGCAGCCGGTCGAGCAGCAGGATGAAGACGACCAGGGCTGCCATCACCAGGATCAGCCAGTCCGCCTCGAGCCCGGCGAAGACCCAGGTGCCGATGGCGATGCCGAGGAGCAGTCCCGGCGTCACCGTGCGCACGACGTGCCAGTCGGCGTTGGTCAGCCCCTGCGGCAGGAGATGGACTTGCGCCACCGTCGCCGTCAACATGACCAGGACGATGGCGTGGTGCGGCGACAACAGCCAGGCGGTCAGCAGCACGATCGGCACGTTGGAGCCGAAGCCGAAGGCGCCGCGGATGAAGAAGCCGATGAAGTTGGCCCCGGCCACCGCCGCGGCCACCCACAGCGGCAGCCCGGCGAAGGGCACGAGCCCGGGCGGCAGGAGATCGGCGAACATCGCCGGGAGGGTCGGTCGCCGGGCTATTCCGCGGCGGCGTCCAGGCCCTCGCCCCGGCGCTGGGCCAGCGCCTCGGCGACGACGCAGAGGATCTCGAACATCATGGTGGCGCCGACCAGGGCGGTGTTGCCGGTCGGATCGAACGGCGGGGCGACCTCGACGACATCGCCGCCGATCACATCGAGGCCCCTGAGGCCGCGGATCATCATCTGCGCTTCCAGGGTCGAGAAGCCGCCGACCTCGGGCGTGCCGGTGCCGGGCGCGTAGACCGGGTCCAGGCCGTCGACGTCGAAGGAGATGTAGGTCGGGCCGTCGCCGCAGACCCGCCGCGCTTCCGCGATCACGCCTTTGACGCCGATTTCGTAGAGCTCCTCCATGTAGACGACGCGCATCCCGGAATCGTGGCTGAACTTCCAGACATCGAGGTCGTTCAAAGGCCCGCGGATGCCGATCTGGATGGTCCGCTTGGGGTCGAGCAGACCTTCCTCGACGGCGCGGCGGAACGGCGCGCCGTGGTGGAACTTGGAGCCGAGGTAGTCGTCGCCGGTATCGCAATGGGCGTCGAAGTGGACCATGCCGACGGGACGGTCCCGGGCGATGCCGCGGAAGATCGGCAGGGTCACCGAATGATCACCGCCGGCCGAGACCGGGACGATGCCGGCGGCATGCACCTCGCGGTAGAAGTCGGCGATCTCCTCCAGGCTCTTCTCCAGGTGGAAGGGGCTGCGCACCCAGGCGTCGCCCAGGTCGGCGACGCGGGCGAGCTTGTAAGGGGCGATTCCGGTCGCCTGGTGCATGGTCCGCATCAGGCTCGACTGGTTGCGAATCTCGCGCGGGCCGTGGCGGGCGCCGGTGCGATTAGTCACCCCGCCGTCAAAGGGGATGCCGATCAGGCCGACGTCGACATCGGCGAAGTCCTCGCGGTAGGGCGCGCGCATGAAGGTCGGCAGCCCGGTGTAGCGCGGCCGCTGCATCGGGTCGGCGAATTCCGGATAGTCGCTCATCTCGTGGCTCCTGCTGGCGCCGCCTATTTTATCGGATCGTCGAGGAAATGGCGCCCCTCGCGGTCCTCGATCTCGACCACCCAGAGGTCCGGGTCGAACTTCAGCTGGCGCTCGATATAGGCATCCGCATCCCGCTCGCTGACCGGTTCGGCCCCGGTGGCGCGCAACCAGACGCGGCCGCCCTCGGGGTCCGGCGCCGGCTGCAGCACGGTGCAGCCGCCGCTCAGGTCGTTCAGCTTTAACAGCACCGTGCCGGCCATGTCGTCGCCCCGGCGCACCACGACGGCGATCACGTCCTTGGTCCAGCAGCGTCGGATATGCGCCTTGACCCAGAACTCCGCCTTCAGCCGCGGCGTCATCTACGGGCCGGCATCCGCGCCAGCTCGGGGTGGCGAAAGCAGGTCACCAGATGGTCGTTGACCATGCCGACGGCCTGCATCACGGCATAGACAATGGTCGGGCCGCAGAAGCGGAAGCCGCGTTGCTTCAAGGCTTGAGAGAGCGCGCGGCTCTCCTCGCTCTCGGCCGGGATCTGCGCATCGCCGCGCCTGCGATTGACCTTCGGGCGACCGTCGACGAAGCCCCACATGAAGTCGGCGAACGAGCCGTCGCGCTCCATGATCTCGAGCCAGGCCCGGGCATTGCCCACGGTGGCCTCGATCTTCTGACGGTTGCGGACGATGCCGCTGTCGGCCATCAGCGCCTGGCATTTGGCGGCGTCGTAGCGGGCGATGGTTTCGGGCACGAAGCCGTCGAAGGCGCGGCGGAAGTTGTCGCGCTTGCGCAGGATGGTGATCCAGGAGAGGCCGGCTTGGAAGCCGTCCAGCACCAATTTTTCGAACAGGGCCCGGTCGTCCCACTCCGGCACGCCCCACTCCTCGTCGTGATAGGCGACGTAAAGCGGATCCTCGCCGCACCACGGACAGCGCCCGGCCGGCTCGCTCACGTCGCCGCTCCGGCCTTGGCCCACGGCGGCGGCACCGGATGGATACGGGCCTCGCCGGCGGTCAGCGGCTCGCCGGATGCCTCGGCGCGCTCCAGGGCCTCGAGGCGCAGCATGGCAACGGCGATGCCGTCGGCGCCGGAGCGGATCACGCCGGCTTCCCTGTCGCCAAGCAGGATCGGGGTGTCCGGCGCCGGCAGCGGCCCCTCGACATCGACCCGCATCAGCCGCTTCTTGACCAGGCCGCGGTAGCGGGTCCGCGCCGTCACCTCCTGGCCGACGAAGCAGCCCTTGTGGAAATCGACGCCGTTCAGCTCCTCGAAGTTGGCCTCCAGCGGCACCGTGCGCTCGACTTCGAGGTCGCGGCTGCCGTCGGGCAGGCCGAGGGCCAGGCGCCAGCGGTCATAATCTTCCGTTTCAGCCTCGGTGAAACCCGCCGCCGCCAGCGCTGATGCGGCCGCTTCCAACGGGGCGGCGATGCGCACACCGGCCGCGGCCAGCCGCGGATCGACGAAGGCGATACCGCCGGCGAAGCCTCGCGCGGCGCCAGGCCGTGCCGGCAGCTCGAGGCCTTGCGCCGCCGCTTCGCCGAAGGCGGCCAGGACGGCGTGGCTTTCCAGCGCCGCGATCTCGACCTTGGCCCTGAGCCGGTACACGCTCAGGCGCTTGATCAGCTCCGCCGCGCGCGCCGCCTCGCACTCCAGCAGCAGGTCCTGGCCGTCGCCCAAGACGAAGAAATCGAACAGGTACTTGCCCTGCGGCGTCAGCAATGCGGCATAGACGGCGGTCTCGGCCCCGACTCGGTCGATGTCGTTGGTGACCAGGTTCTGCAGGAACGGGCGCGCCTCGGCGCCGGCGAGCCGGAGCACTGCGCGTCCGTTCAACCTGGCATACCGCCGCTCGCCCATCGCCGCCTCGCCGCCAACCGGAATGGCTGGCCTATCACCTAGGCCACCCCGCCAAGCTTGGCAAGACGGGTGGCGCCGCCTATAAGGCGAGCGCAAACGCGGGCCGGCGCATGAAGATCCTCTTCATCACCTCTACGCGGATCGGCGACGCGGTGCTGTCGAGCGGTCTTCTCGGGCATCTGATCGAGCGCTACCCCGAGGCGCGGCTGAGCGTCGTCTGCGGCCCGCTGCCGGCCCCGCTGTTCGCTGCCATGCCAAATCTGGAGCGCCTGATCGTGCTGGAGAAGCGGCGCTTCGATGCCCATTGGCTGGCACTCTGGGCCGCCACCGTCGGCACCTTCTGGGACCTTGTCGTCGACCTCCGGAACTCGCTGGTCGGCCGCGCCGTGCCGGCACGACGGCGCCGGCTTTTCAAACCCGCGCGCGAGTCCGCACATCGGGTCGTGCAGCTGGCCCGGCTTTTTGCTCTCGAGCCGCCGCCGGCGCCGCGGCTCTGGCTCGGCGACGGCGCCCGCCAGCGCGCGGCGGCACTGGTGCCGCCGGCCGAGCCGGTGCTGGCCCTGGGGCCGACCGCGAACTCGCGGCGCAAGGAATGGCCGGCGGAGCGCTTCGCCGAGCTGGCGCGGCGGCTCACGGCGGCGGGCGGCCCCCTGCCGGGCGCGCGCGTAGCCGTCTTCGGTGCTGCCGGCGAACGCCCGGGTGCGGTACCGCTCATCGAGGCGCTCGACGATACGCCACTGATCGACCTGGTCGGCGCTCTCGACCTGCCAACCGCGGCAGCCTGCTTGGAACGGGCGAGCCTCTATGTCGGCAACGACTCCGGGCTGATGCACATGGCCGCGGCGGCCGGGATACCGACCCTGGGACTGTTCGGACCGACGCGCGAGGACCTTTATGCCCCCTGGGGCGCGCATGCGGCCTGGGTGCGGACCGAGCGGTCCTACGAGGAGCTGACCGCCGATCCCGGGTTTGCCGGCGGACGCGGCGTCAGCTGGATGCAGAGCCTTGATGTCGACCGGGTCGAGGCGGCGGCCCGCGATGTGCTAATGAAAGCCTCCATGAGGCCGGCGCGCGAAATCTGCAAATGACCACAGCACTTCCCCGCGAAGCGCCGATGCCGCGGCTCGGACCGACGCGCTGGGACGAGCTCAGGCTGCGGCTGCACAGCCTTAACCGCGGCTGGTTCAACCTTTCGATGCTGCGCCGCCGGCACTACGACGGCGCGGTCTGCAGCATGAAGAATACCGGGACCCACTGGGTCAAGTACATGCTGGGCCTGCTGCTGGCGGAGCTCTACCAGCTGCCGCCACCCGAACACCTGGGCTCGAAGGAGATCATCGGCCATCCCAAGCAGCCGCCGCTGTACCGGCAGATCCCGCAGATCGTCAGCAGCCATTCGGCCGCCCATCACCTGCTGCACTATCCGGTGGTGACCAGGCTCTGCCACTTTCCGCGCTACGTCGTCGTCGTCCGCGACATCCGCGAGATTCTCGTCTCCTATTACGAGAAGTGGCATGGCGCCGGCGAAGCCAGCTTTTCGGACTATCTGCGCGGGCGCGCGTCGACCCGCCGTTTCTCGGGCGATCTCTGGGAATTCATCCGCTACCTGAATTCGTGGGCGCCGATCGTCGCCGCCCAGCCCGAACTTGCCACCGTGCTGCGCTACGAGGACCTGAAGGCCGACCCGCCCGCCGAGCTCATGCGCATCGCCACGCATCTCGGCATCCAGGGCGTCAGCGCCGAACTGGCGCGGCGCGTGGTCGCCCAGGCCAGCAAAGAGCAGATGGCCAAGCGCCTGGACCCGGACGAGGACCGCTTCGAGCGGGTCATCAACTTCGGCGAACGGCGCGCCGTCGACTGGTTCGCCGAGGCCGACCGGCGCTATTTCACCGCCGCGCTCGAACGCACCCTGCAGTGCGACTACGGCTATGACTTCGCTGACTGGGCTTGAGGCGCCGGGAGCGCCGGGCGGCGGCGAGCGGATCCTGGTCATCAAGCACGGTGCGCTCGGCGATCTGGTGCTGTCGCTGGGAGCGTTCGCCGCCATCCGGACCCATCACCGCGGGGCCAAGATCGCGCTGCTGACCGCGCCGGCCTTCCTCGACTTCATGGCTCCGTCCGGTTATTTCGACGTCGTCTGGGCCGATTCCCGCGCTGGCCTCAGCGACTGGCGCGCCCACTTGAGACTGAGGCGGCGCTTCGCCGCGGCCGGCTTCGCCCGTGTCTACGACCTGCAGGCCTCGGGCCGCACGGCCTTGTACTTCCGCTTCCTGTTTCCGCGCCCGCGGCCCGAATGGTCGGGCGTCGCCAACGGCTGCTCGCATCCGGACCGGAACCCCGAACGCCAGCAGCTGCACAGCATCGAGCGCCAGCAGGCACAGCTGGCGCAGGCGGGGATCGGGTCCGTGCCGGCGCCCTCGCTCGACTGGGTGCAAGTGGACGTCGGCGCCTTCGGCCTGCCCAGGGATTACGCCCTGCTGGTTCCCGGCGGCGCCGCGCACCGGCCGGAGAAGCGCTGGCCGGTCGAGCGTTACGCGGCGCTCGGCCGGGCGCTGGCCGCGCACGGCCTGACGCCGGTGGTGGTCGGCGGCGCGGGCGAAGCCGAACTCGGCGCGGCGGTGACCGCAGCCGTGCCCGGGACGCGCGATCTGACCGGCAGGACCGGGTTGGCCGAATTGACGGTGATCGCCCGCGGCGCCCGCCTTGCCGTCGGCAACGATACCGGGCCGATGCACCTGGCGGCGGTTGCCGGCGCGCCATCGGTGGTCCTGTTCGGACCGGCGTCCGACCCGGCCCGGGCCGCGCCGCGCGGGCCGGCGGTGACAGTCTTGCGCAGGGCGCCGCTGGCGGCGCTGGGCTGTGCCGAGGTCCTGCGCGCGGCCAAACTCGAACCGGCGAAGGCTTAGCTGGATATGCGTCTGATCCAGGCCATGGCTGGTGGCGCCCAAGGCGGCGCCGAGGCCTTCTTCGACCGGCTGCTGCCGGCGCTGGCCCGGGCCGGGCTGGAGCAGCGGGCCCTGGTCAGGCCGGCGGCGGGGCGCCTTGAGCACCTGGCCGAAGCCGGGATCGACGCCGTCCCGCTGCGCTTCGGCGGACCGCTCGATCTCGCCAGCCGCTGGCGCTTTGCCCGTGAAGTCCGACGCTACCGGCCCGAGGTCGTGCTGACCTGGATGCGCCGGGCCAGCCAAGCGTGCCCCAAAGGGCCGTTCGTCCACGCGGCCCGCCTCGGCGGCTACTACAAGCTCGCGTCGTTCCGTCGCTGCGATCACCTGATCGCCAATACCCTCGACCTCTGCGACTACATCAGGCGGAACGGCTGGCCGTCCGAGCGTGTGCACTACCTGCCCAACTTCGTTTCCGAGCGGCGGGCGGCGGCGGTCCCGCGCAGCCAATACGACACGCCGGACGACGTGCCGCTGCTGCTGGCCCTGGGCCGCTATCATCGCGTCAAGGCCTTCGACGTGCTGCTGCAGGCGCTGGCGGAAGCGCCCGGCGTCCATTTGTGGCTGGTCGGCGCCGGCCAGGAGCGGCCGCGGCTTGAGAAGTTGTGCGACGAACTGGGCCTGGCCGCGCGCGCGCGATTGATCGGCTGGCAGCCGGACCCTGCTCCCTATTACGCCGCTGCCGACGTCGTCGTCTGTCCCTCTCGGCATGAAACACTCGGCAACGTGGTGATCGAGGCCTGGGCGCAGTCGCGCCCCGTGGTCGCGGCCGCGTCGGCGGGGCCGGCGGCGCTGCTCGATGAGGGTCGGAACGGCCTGCTGGTGCCGGTCGACGACGCCGGCGCCCTGGCCGGCGCGATCCGCCGCCTCGTCAGCGCGCCGGCGCTGGCGCAGGAGCTGGCCCAGGCCGGGCACGCCGACTATCTGCGGGACTTCACCGAAACGGCGGTCGTCGCCCGCTATCTCGAGTTTTTCCAGGCGATCATTCGGCGCTGAGCGCTTCCCCTAGCCGGGGCCGGGCAGGCGACCTATCCTCGGCTTCCCATTCCGCAATCGCTCCGGCCGCCGCAGAGGGAGAGACGCGAGATGACGACCTTCGTTCTGGTGCACGGCGCCTGGCACGGCGGCTGGTGCTGGCGGCGCGTCGCCGAGGTCCTGCAGCGCGCCGGGCACCGGGTGTTCACGCCGACCCTGACCGGGCTCGGCGAACGCTCGCATCTGCTCAGGCCGGGGATCGACCTCGACCTGCACATCCTGGACATCGTCAACGTACTGAAATGGGAAGGGCTGCGGGAGGTCGTGCTGTGCGGCCACAGTTACGGCGGCATGGTGGTCACCGGCGTTGCCGACGCGGTGGCGGAGCGGCTTGCCGCGCTGGTCTATCTCGACGCCTTCGTGCCGCGCGACGGCGAGGCGGTCGTCGAACTGCTGCTGGCGGAACGGCGGTCCGGGCTGGAGCAGGATCGGCGGCGGCACGGCGACGGCTGGCGGCTGACGCCGGTCCCGGCGGCGGCGTTCGGGGTCACCGACCCGGCCGACCAGGCTTGGGTCGACGGCGCCTGCACAGCGCAGCCCTGGGCCACCTTGACGCAACCGATCCGCCTCGGCGGCGCCCATGAAAAGGTGCGTCGGCGGAGCTACATCCTCGCCGGCGCCTACACGCCCAGCGCCTTCGAGCCCTACGGGGCGATGGCACGCGACAGTGCCGATTGGCACTTCCATTCGCTGCCGACCGGCCACGACGCCATGATGACGATGCCGGCGGAGGTGGCCAAGTTGCTGGAGGAGGCGGCGATATGAGCACCTATGACTTGGTGATCCGCGGCGCCACGCTGGTCAACCACGACGGCATCGGCATCGCCGACGTCGCCGCCCGGGAGGGGCGGACGGCGGTAATCGGCAGCATCGCCCCGGGAGCCGGCGGGATCGAAATCGACGGCACCGGCCTGCACCTGCTGCCGGGCGTGATCGATACCCAGGTGCACTTCCGCGAGCCCGGCATGGAGCACAAGGAGGACCTGGAATCAGGCAGCCGGGCGGCGGTGATGGGTGGGGTCACTGCGGTCTTCGAGATGCCGAACACGCGGCCGAACACGGCGACGGCCGAGGCGATCGCCGACAAGCTGGCCCGCGCCCGCGGCCGGATGTGGTGTGACCATGCGTTCTACGTCGGGGCCACGGCCGAGAACGCCGACGCGCTGGGAGAGCTCGAGCGCCTGCCAGGCACCGTGGGCGTCAAGATCTTCATGGGCGCCTCGACCGGCGATCTGCTGGTCGACGACGATGCGACGCTGGCTCGGGTGCTGCGCGCGATCCGCCGGCGCTGCGCCGTCCATGCGGAGGACGAACCGCGCCTTAGGGAACGCCGCCACATCGCCGAGGCCGCCGACCGGCCGCATGCACATCCCGATTGGCGCGATGCCATATCGGCGCTGACCGCGACCAAGCGCCTGATCAAACTGGCGCGCGAGCTTGGCCGGCGCGTGCACGTGCTGCACATCACCACCGCCGCTGAGATCGAGTTCCTGGGACAGAACCGCGACGTCGCCACGGTTGAGGTGACGCCGCAGCATCTAAGCCTGGCGGCGCCCGAATGCTACGACGAGCTGGGCACACTGGCGCAGATGAACCCGCCGATCCGCGGCGCCGACGAGCAAGCCGGGCTCTGGCGCGGCATCGCCCACGGCATCGTCGACGTGATCGGCTCGGACCACGCGCCGCACACGGCCGAGGAAAAGGCCCAGACCTACCCGGCCAGCCCCTCGGGCATGCCCGGGGTGCAGACGCTGCTGCCGCTGCTGCTCGATCATGCGCAGGCCGGCCGCCTGAGCTTGCCGCGGCTGGTCGATCTGACCAGCGCCGGTGCCCAGCGCATCTTCGGCATCGCCGGCAAGGGGCGGCTCGCCGTCGGTTACGACGCCGACTACACCCTGGTCGATCTGGCGGCCGAGCGGCGCATCGAGGAAGGGTGGCTGGCCTCGAAGTGCGGCTGGTCGCCCTTCCTGGGGCGGACCGTCAAGGGCTGGCCGGTGATGACAGTGATCCGGGGCCGCCCGGTCATGCGCGACGATGAACTGCAGGGCTCCGCCGCTGGTCAGCCGGTCCGCTTCTGGGAGACCTTGGCGCCGGGCTGACGGCCGCGCGCCTTACTTCTTGGGTTTGTTCAGCGCCAGGGCCGCCGGCAGCTCACGCCACTTGCGCCCTTCGATCAGGGTGCAGGTCAGGCCCTCGGGCTCGGTAATCAACAGCGACCAGGTGCGGCCGTCGTCGGAGCTCAGGACTTCGACCAGGGCGCCCTGGTTGGTGACGCCTTGAGCGATCAACTGCTCGCCGTGTTGTTTACGTAGTTCACCGACTAGCCACTCGCGAACGACGCAACCGCCTTCGGCCGAGCCCGGCAGGGCGAACAGGCCGAGAAGGATGGCGAGAAGCGTCAACCGCACCGCGAGGCTTTCTCCCGACTACAACTTACGAATCACTATGCTTGCCAATATGCCGAATTTCCATGCGGTTGGCCAGAAATATTGGCTCTCGAAGTAAAATTCACGTTTCCTAAAGTAATGGTTCAGTATTTGATCCCGGCGGCGCCGTAGCCGCCGTCGACATTGAGGATGTGGCCGTTGATGTAGGCGGCGGCATCCGAGGCCAGGAACAGCGCCGCCGCCGCCATCTCGTCGACTTCGCCGTAGCGGCCCAGCGGGATCGCCTCGCGGTAGGCGCGGCGCGTCTCTTCGGTGTGGTTGCGGGCGACCAGCGGCGTCTCCACCGGGCCCGGCGCGATGGCGTTGGCGGTGATGCCGAGCGATCCCAGCTCCAGCGCCATCTGCCGGGTCAGCTGGATCACCCCGCCCTTCGAGGCGCCGTAGGCGGTGCGGCCCCAGCCGGCGCGCTGGCCGGAGATCGAGGCGATATTGACGATGCGGCCGTGGCCGGCCTCGACCATCCGCCGCGCCGCCGCCTGGGCGGTCAGGAAGGTGCCGGTCAGGTTAACGCGTAGCACCCGCTCGAAGTCGTCCGCCGTGGTCTCCAGGAAGCTTTTGCGGACACTGATGCCGGCGCTGTTGACGATGGCGTCCAACCGACCGAAGCCGGCGACGCATTCCGCGACCAGCCGCTCCGCCTCCGCGGCCCGCGTCACGTCGGCGGCAATGGCGAGCGCCCGGCCGCCGGCGGCCTCAATCTGAATCGCCGTCTCGGTGGCGTTGGCGCCGTCGAGGTCGGCCACGGTGACTGCGGCGCCCTCGGCGGCGAAGGCGGCGGCGATGCCGCGGCCGATGCCGCTGCCCGCGCCGGTGACGATGACGGCTTTGTCCTGGAAACGCATCCCTTACTTCCCCTCGGTGGTTGCGGCTATGATTGAGACCAGCTTATAGATCCGGTCGGCCCGCCGATCGAGCGAGAAGGAGGATGCCCGCATGACCGCCTGCATGGTCGGCTGGAGCCACAGCCGCTTCGGCAAGCTGGAAGACAGGGATTTGGAAAGCCTGGTCGTCGAGGTGGCGACCGAGGCGCTGAAAGACGCCGGCCTGGGGCCCGAGGACGTCGACGAGATCTTCCTTGGCACCTTCAACGGCGGCATGGACCCGCAGGACTTCGCCGCCTCCCTGGTGCTGCAGGCGGACGAGCGGCTGCGCTTCACCCCGGCAACCCGGGTCGAGAACGCCTGCGCCACCGGCTCGGCGGCCATTTTCGAGGGCCTGAACGCGATCGCCGCTAGGCGCGCCCGCGTCGTGCTCGCGGTCGGCGTCGAGAAGATGACGGCCCTGTCCTCGGCCGCGGTCGGCGAGGTCCTGATCAAGTGCTCCTACGTCAAGGAGGAGAACCGGCCGGGCATGTCTTTCCCCGGCCTCTTCGGCCTGATCACCGAGCTCTACTTTCAGCGCTACGGCGACCAGAGCGACGCGCTGGCCCGGATCGCGGCCAAGAACCACAGGAACGGCTCGGTCAATCCCTATGCGCACATGCAGAAGGACCTGGGCTACGAGTTCTGCCGCCAGGAATCCGAGAAGAACCCCTTCGTCGCCGGGCCGCTGAAGCGCACCGACTGCTCGATGATCTCGGACGGCGCCGCCGCCGTGGTCCTGACCGACGTGGCCACGGCGCTCGGCAGGCCGAAGGCGGTGGCCTTCCGCGGCAGCGCGCACGTCAACGACCTCCTGCCGATGTCGAAGCGCGACATCATCGCCTTCGAGGGCCCGGAGCGGGCCTGGAAGAAGGCCCTGGCCGAGGCCCGTCTCGGCCTTGAGGACCTGAACTTCGTCGAGACCCACGACTGCTTCACCTCGGCCGAGCTGATCGAGTACGAGGCCATGGGCCTGACCGAGAGGGGCCAGGGCGCCCGCGCGATCCTCGAGGGCTGGACCGAGAAGGACGGCCGGCTGCCGGTCAACCCCTCGGGCGGCCTCAAGGCCAAGGGTCATCCGATCGGCGCCACCGGCGTCTCCATGCACGTGATGGCGGCGATGCAGCTGAGCGGCGAGGCCGGGGCCATGCAGCTCGCCGGCGCCAAAACCGGCGGCGTCTTCAACATGGGCGGGGCGGCGGTCGCCAACTACGTCAGCATCCTCGAACGCCTGCGATAGGGGCGGCCCGTGAGTGAACGCTACAATGCGCTCTGGGCGAGCGAGGCCGACGGCAAGACCCGGGTCGCCCTGACCGAGCTGGGCGAGGCCGAGCTGCCCGCGGGCGAGGTCTCCGTCCGCGTCGCCTACTCGACCGTCAACTACAAGGACGGCCTCGCCGTCCAGGGCAACAAGAACCGGATCATGCGCAAGCTGCCGATGGCGCCGGGCATCGATTACGCCGGCACCGTCGAGGCTTCGGATTCGCCTCAGTTCCGGCCGGGCGACGAGGTGGTGCTGACCGGCTGGGGCGTCGGCGAGAGCCACTCCGGCGGTTTCGCCCAGAAGACCCGGGCCAAGGCCGAATGGCTGGTCAAGCGGCCCGACGGCCTCAGCCTGCGGCAGTGCATGGCCATCGGCACCGCCGGCTTCACCGCCATGCTGTCGGTGATGGCCCTGGAGGAGCGCGGGCTCGAGCCGGGTGGCGGCGAAGTGATCGTCACCGGGGCCGGCGGCGGCGTCGGCAGCGTCGCCGTCGCGGTGCTGGCCAAGCTGGGCTACGACGTGGCGGCCTCGAGCGGGCGCGAAGCCCTGCGCGACTATCTTGCCGGCCTGGGCGCCGCCAGTATCGTGCCGCGCGCCGAGCTGGCCGAGCCGGGCCGCCCGCTCGCCTCCGAGCGCTGGGCCGGTGCCGTCGATACCGTCGGCAGCCAGGTGCTGGCCAACGTGCTGGCGCAGACCCGCTATGGCGGCAGCGTTGCCGCCTGCGGCCTGGCCGGCGGCTTCGACCTGCCGGTGACGGTGATGCCGTTCATCCTGCGCGGCGTTGCCTTGTTGGGCATCGATTCGGTGTATTGCCCGCAGCCGCGCCGGGGCGAAGCCTGGCGGCGCCTGGCGCGGGACCTGCCGCTCGACAAGCTCGATGCGATGACCAGCGTCCGGCCTCTGGCCGACGTGCCCGAGATCGCCGCCGCCATTCTCAAGGGCCAGGTGCGCGGACGTACCGTGATCGACGTCAACGCCTGACGCGCACCTGCGCCGTCCTCACGCGCGATCGGAGGCGACGGCCCGTACCTTGCTCGGCGCGGCGCGCCAGATCGCCAAGGCGGACAGCGCGCAACATCCGACCGCGAGCCAGAAGGCCGGCGTGTAGTCGTCGAGGGCGTCATACAGCACCCCGGTCACCCACGGACCCGCCGCGCCGCCGAGGATGGACGACAGCATCAGCGTGCCGAAGATCGTCCCGTAGTGCGGGCGCTCGAAGATCTCGGCGACAATCGCGCCCATCACCGAGGTCAGGCCGTAGCCAAGCGCGCCCTGCGCGATCACCATGAGCCAAAGCAATTCGGCCGTCGGCGCCGGTCGCATCGAAATCAGCACCACGTAGCAAACGGCGAAGCCTAAGCAGCCGGCCGTCCACACCCACTCGCGCCCGATGCGGTCCGAAAGGTGCCCCAGCGCGATTTGCCCGGGGATGGCGGCCAGGCTGACGACGCCGAGCGCCCACGCCGCCTCGGTCGCGCCGAAACCGATGTCGAGCAGATACTTGGTCTGGTGCACCTGCACCGCGTACCAGGCGTACAGGCCGCAGAAGTAACCGGCCGCAATCCACCAGAAGCGGCGGGTGCGGAGCGCGCGGCCGAGCGTCCAGTCGACGGCGGCCCAGTCGGTATCCATCACCGTCAGCGGTGGTTTCGCTGTCGCACCGCCGGAGGTTGCGCCTTCGCCGTCGGGTCGCAGCCCGAGGTCTTCCGGCCGGCGTCGCAGCAGCATGCAGAGCGGCGTCAGCAGCACCAGCAAAAGAACCCCCAGGCTCCAGCAGGCAGTGCGCCAGCCGGCTTGGTTGATAATCTGCTGCAGCCACGGCAGCAGTACCACCGAGCCGACGCCGACGCCGGAAAAGGCGAGGCTCAACGCTAATCCCCGCCGGCGCGCGAACCAGTTCGGCAAGAACAGCGATTGGCCGGTATAGCCTAGGCAGACGCTGCCGCCACCGACCATGATTCCGAGCGTCGCATAGAGATGCCACGGCTCGCTCACTTCCGCGGCGAGCAACAGCCCGCCTGCGGTGAGCGCGACGCCCAGCCCGATTACGGTCTTCGGGCCAAAGCGGTCCATGAGCAGCCCGATGGTCGGGCTGAGCGCGGCGGAAACGACAAAGCCGAACGAGAAGGCCCCGGCGGTCAGGCCGCGTTCCCAGCCGAACTCGTGGAGCAGCGGGGGAAAGAGCAGCGAGAAGGCGGTCCGCGCGTTGACGCCGACGCCCATGACGATGAACACCACGGCGACGATCAGCCAGCCGTAGAAGAAGGGAAGCCGAAGCCTGCGGCCGTGGGTCTTCACGCTGGCCCGCTCAGGCTGCTGGCGGGATCGAATTCAACGGTGGCGCGCCGCGTGCCACCCGCTCGATGTTTTCGGCGATAAGCGCCGCCCGCGCTTCCAGCATGCCGGCGGTCCAGCCCGAGACGTGCGGCGTCATCAGCACGTTCGGCAGCTCGTGGAAAGGGCGCCTTGACGGCGACATCGCACCCGGCACTGACGGGTAACGATACCAGACGTCGATCGCGGCGCCGGCGATCTGACGGCCGGCCAGCGCCTCGAAAAGGGCATCCTCGTCAACGATCTCGCCGCGCGCCACGTTGACCAGCACGGCGCTCGGCTTCATCAGGGCGAACTCGCGGTCGCCGACCAGACAATGCGTCGCCGGCGACAGCGGCAGCGTGATGACGAGGTAGTCCGATCGCTCCAGCACCTCGTCCAGGATCTCCAGGCCGCCGAGCACCTCGAGTTCGTCGCCGACGGAGGCGGTGAGGTTCTGGCGCACGGCGGAGATGCGCATGCCGAAGGCGCGGGCCCGGTGCGCTACCGACCGGCCGATGCGCCCGTAGCCGAGGATGGCCAGGCGTTTGCCGGCGAGTTCCGGCCACGCGGAGGGCGGCGGCCGATCTACCGCCCACTGGCTCACCCAGCGGCCGCACCTGAGTTCGGCGTCGAGGCGTCCGAAATCCCGCGTCAGCGCCAGCATCGCGCCGATGACGAACTCGGCGATGCCGGTCTCGTGGCCATAGACGTTCGCCAGCGCCGCACCGGCGGGCAGCGCCCGCCGGTCGATGCGGTCGAGCCCGGCGCCTGGAACTTGGACGAGCCGGAGGCGCCGCGCCTCAGCCGCCATCTCGGCGGTGAACACTAGAGTGACGAGGACGTCGATCGACGCGATCTCGGACTCGATTGTTATGTCATCGGCCAACACGAATTCGCAAGGCAGCGACAGATGCGCGCGCACCCGCTCGGCAAAGCTTGCCGCCAGTGCCCCGACGAATGCGACCTTCAACACCGGATCTGCTCCCGACGACCGTACCTACCGGCCAGGCTGCAAACATGGCTGTCGCCCGGGCGGAGCGCAATTACATGGCGGGTAATGAAATCTGCGGGATCCGGGCCCCGGCTCAGGGCGCCCGCTCCGCCCAGTCCTGGAATACGCGCGCCGTCGCCAGATCGGCCGCGAAGAAGGACTCGATGCGGATCTCCTGTAGCGTCACGTCGTGCGGCGTGTCGAGGGTGGCGATGGTGGTAAAGAGCCGGAGCGAGATTCCGCCCTTGCTGAAGTGCAGTGTCAGCACCGGACCGGTTGGGCTGTCGACGGCCGCGCGTCGGGCCAGGTCGGCGACGCCGGGAAGGGCGAGCAGGCGCCGCAGCAGGTCGGCGGTCTGGCGCGTGCCGTCGGCGGCGGCATCCGCTTGAATGCCCCAGACGAAATAGGCGGCGGCTTCTTCCCAATTGACGATCCACGGTCGGAGCCCTTCGGGCGACAGCATCGCTTCCGCGAGATTGCTCGTTTCACCCGCTGGCGCGGCCGCGGGCTCGGTCAGGAATGCGGTCAACCGGGCGGCGGCGGCGTTGGCCCGCAACAGGTTCCAGCGCCGATCCACGACCACGGCCGGGTATGGCTCCTGCCGCTCCAGCATGTACCCGAGCGCCCGGTCGACCTCGGCAAGAGCCGGCGCCGAGAGCTCGCTCTCGGGCCACGCCAACGCGAAGCCCGCAGCCTGCAGCAGCGCGTTCTGCTGGCGGAGCGGGACCTCAAGCGCCATCGCCAAGCGCAGCACCATCCGGCGGCTGGGTCGTGTGCGCCCGGACTCAAGGAAACTGATATGACGTTGCGAGCTGCCCGCCTGGGCCGCCAAGTCGAGCTGCGACAGGCCGCGCCGCCGCCGCCACCAGCGTAGCCGTGTGCCGAAGTCCGAAGCCCAGGGAATGCCCATGGACGCCCCCTCTATGCGATCTGGCGCCAACAACTTACGCCGCTTAAGCGGGCAGCGTCGATCCAGCCTGCATCGACCCTCGGGCGCCGGAACGTCGGAGAACCTTGCCTGGCACTTGCCGGCGGCGCAAAATCGCGGGCGGAGGGCGCGGGGGTGTGACCATGCGGGCGTGGCTTGCCGGGGGGCTGTGGTTTCTGCTTGCGGCGGCAGTGCCGGGGGTGAGCCTGGCGGCGCCGCAAGAGACTCCGTTCGGGCGCTACTACGCCCTGGTCATCGGCAACAACGATTACCGCAACCTGCCGAAACTGGAGACGGCGGTGGCCGACGCCGAGGCCGTGTCGGAGACCCTCAAGTCCCGGTACGGCTTCGAGGTGCGGCTTTTGAGAAACGCTAGCCGCGCCGACATCCTCCGGGCCCTGAACGACTTCCGTGCCGAGCTCACCGAAGAGGACAATCTGCTGATTTATTACGCCGGCCACGGCTACGTCGACCGGCAGTCGGAGACCGGCTTCTGGCAGCCGATCGACGCCGACAAGGACGATGACCTCAACTGGATCGCCAACGAGGACCTGACCCGGCGGCTCAACGCCATGACCGCGCGTCACGTCATGGTGATCGCCGACAGCTGTTATTCGGGCACCCTGGTGCGGGCCGCGCAGAGCGAGATCCCGACCGGTCACGAGCGCGAGGCCTGGCTGCAGCGGATGGGGGAGAAGCGCTCGCGCACGGCCATCGTCTCCGGCGGCATCGAGCCGGTCGCCGATGCCGGCCGCGGCGGCCATTCGGTCTTCGCCAACGCGCTGCTGGCGGCGCTGCGCGAGAACAAAAACTACATCGAAGGCAGCTCGCTGTTCCAGCAGATCAGCCGGCCGGTGGTCGTCAACGCCGAGCAGACGCCGCAGTACTCGGACATCCGGCGTGCCGGGCACGAGGGCGGCGAGTTCATTTTCGTACCGATCATCGTCGTCCCGCAGGCGCCGGCAGCCTCAGCGGCATCGCCGGCGGCCGCCGACAAGAGCCTGGAGCTGGCCTTCTGGCAGTCGATGCAGGAGAGCGAGCGCGCCGCCGACTTCGAGGCCTATCTGCAGCAGTTTCCCGAGGGCACCTTCGCGGCGCTGGCGCGCAGCCGCCTGGCCGCGATCGAAGAGCAGGCGAAGCCCGGCGGCGCCGAGCGGATCGCCGGCCAGTGGGTCAGCGAAGTCATCACCAACCCGTTCGACAGGAACGACCGCTACCGCATCCATTTCGAATTCAAGGTGTTCGCCGGCAAGCTCGTCGGCACGCTGACCCGTAAGTCGAGCGAGGACAGTCCCCGCCGCTTCCCGGCAACCACGCGCGCCATCACCGACGGTAAGCTGGAGGGCGAGGCGGTGAGCTTTGCCGAGCCGTTCCAGGTGCTGATGGGGGCCAGCACCGAGGATCACAAGCGCCAGTTCACCGGGGAGCTAATGGCCGACGGCATCGCCTTCTTCGTGCAGGACACCATGGGCAACCCACCGCTGCAGTTTCGCGCCGCTCGGAGCGAGGCGCAGTAGGCGCTCAGGCGGTCGCGCCACGGGCGATGAAGTGGGGATTCTCGAAGCCCGGCTTGCCATAGATGAGCGGCTGCCCGTCCAGGGTCTCGACGCTGCCGCCGGCGGCGGCCAGCACGGCGTGACCGGCGGCGGTATCCCACTCCATGGTGCGGCCGAGCCGGGGATAGAGGTCGGCCTCGCCGGCGGCCAGCAGGCAGAACTTCAACGAACTGCCCGCCTGCGCAAAGCTGGCAACCTTGACCGTATTGAGCCAGGCTTCGGTTGCCGCCGTCATGTGCGAGCGGCTGGCCACCACCACGGCGCCGTCTGCAGGCAAGGGGCGGCAGGCGATCGGCTTGGCCGGGCCGCCATTTTTTTGCCGCCAGGCGCGACCGGGTCCGGCGGCGGCGTAGCTCAGGCCCCGCACCGGCAGGTTCACCACCCCGAGCACCGGCTGGCCGTCCTTGATCAGGGCGATGTTGACGGTGAACTCGCCGTTGCGGCTGATGAACTCCTTGGTGCCGTCGAGCGGATCGACCAGCCAGAAGGCTTGGCCCAGGCGTTCCGGGGCACGGCCCTGTGCGACCATTTCCTCGCCGATCACGGCGATCTCCGGGGTCAGGCAGCGCAGGCGCTCGACGATCAGCCGCTCCGCCGCCTCGTCGGCCTCGGTCACCGGCGAGGCGTCGGCCTTCTGCCGCACGCTAAAGGCCCCCTGATAGACGGCCATGATCCCCCGGCCGGCGTCCTCGGCGATGGCCGCGACCGCGCCGACCAGCTTCTCGTCTACTAATATTTCCATTGCCGACCTCGCGTTTGCGGGGCGGCGGAGTGCAACACCCATGGCGGCCGAGGTCAAGCGAGGTCGGGGGATGGCATGATTTCGCATTGAATTGCTTATAATTCGATTGTTCCGGAAATATCGTTGACAAGAAATTTCCCACACGGCATGGTGTGGCCATGGACGATCTGCAGGAACTGGAGGCGACCGCCGATTGTCTGGAGGCTCTGGGCAACTCGACGCGCCTCGCCGTCTATCGTTTGCTGGTCAAGGCCGGACCGGAGGGACTGCCGGTTGGCGCCATTCAGGAGGCACTGGACGTTCCCGCCTCGACCTTGACGCACCACCTCGGCCGACTGATCTGGGTCGGTCTGGTGCAGCAGCGGCGACGGGGCCGTCAGCTCCTCTGCACGACCAACTACGCCTGCCTCGACCGGATGATGAACTTCATGCAGCGCGAGTGCTGTCAGGATGACGTGTCGCGGGCTGCCTCGCTTGGCCGGCCCGGAGCGGCCAGGTCTCGGCGCCGGGGAAGTCGCTAAAAAATTTGCGGTAATATTTCGAAAATACCGGGAGGTTAGATATGTCCAGCTTCGCCTTGACCCTCGCCAGCCTGACCCGGCGCGTGGGCGCCGTCGACCGGCTCTGGATGGCGCTGGCGGTGAGCCTCGCGCTGGGCTTGGCGCTGGCGCCCGAGGCGGCGCGGCAGAGCCTCGGCTTCATCGCCGAGAGCCTGCTGCGGGTCTCGCCGTTCCTGGCCCTGGCAGTGGCGGTCGCCGCCGGGGCAGGCGCCACGGGGGCCGACAATCTGATCGCCCACGCCTTTGGTGGTGGCGGTCTGAAGGCGGTCGTCGTCGCCGCGCTGTTCGGCGCCCTGTCGCCGTTCTGTTCCTGCGGGGTCGTTCCGGTGATCGCGGCGCTTCTCGCCATGGGTGTGCCGCTGGCCCCGGTGATGGCCTTCTGGCTGGCCTCGCCGATCATGGACCCCGAGATCTTCTTTCTCACCGCTGGGCCGCTGGGCCTCCCCTTCGCCGTCGGCAAGGCCCTCGCCGCCATCGCCATCGGCCTCTTGGGCGGCACCGCCACCTGGATGCTGGTGCGGGCCGGCGGCATCAGTCGGCCGCTACGCACCGACCTCGCCGGCGCCGGCAACAACTGCGGCAGCGCCGGGCTCGCCGACCCGGCAGCGGTGAACTGGCGCTTCTGGCGCGACGCCGGGCGTCGGCGGTCGTTCTGGCGGCAAACTCGCTCGACCACCGCGTTTCTCGTCAAATGGCTGACGTTGGCCTTCGCGCTCGAAAGCCTGATGCTGCGCTACCTGCCGGCCGAGTCGGTGACCGCTCTGTTGGGCGGCGGCAGCCTGCTGGTGGTGCCGCTGGCGGCGTTGGTCGGCATGCCGACGTACCTGAACAGCTATGCGGCGATCCCGCTGATGAGCGGCCTGATCGACCTGGGCATGCAGCCGGGCGCCGCCATGGCCTTCATGACCGCGGGCGCGGTCTCCTCGCTGCCGGCGGCGATCGCCGTCTTCGCCCTGGTCCGCCCGCTGGTGTTCCTGTGGTATCTCGGCCTGGCCGCCCTCGGCTCGGTAGTGGTGGGTTACGCCTATCAGTTCGCCGTCGCTTGAGTTTTTCTTGGCCGGCGGCGCCTCGATGCCCCATATTCGGCCCATGGAAGAGCTTTGGCTGAAACCCAGGCCCGATGATCCGAGGCTGACCGAGCGGGTTGCCGGCATCGACCACACCGGCCAGCCGGTCGAGATTTCGGTGGTGGTGGAGCGGCCGCTGACCCTGTTCCTGAACGGGCAGGAAATCGTCACCATGATGACGATCGGCGATTTTCCGGAGTATCTCGCGGTCGGCTATCTGCTGAACCAGAACATGATCGACGCCGACGACACCATCACCGGCGTCGACTACGACGACGAGCTCGAGGTCGTGGTCGTGCGCACCGCGCGCGAGACCGACTTCGAGGAGCGGCTGAAGAAGAAGACGCTGACCTCCGGTTGCGCCCAGGGCACGGTGTTCGGCGACGTCATGGAGAAGTTCGAGGGCATGCGGCTTTCCGAGACGGCGGAGCTGCGCACCTCGTGGCTTTACGCGCTGACGCGCAAGATCAACACCGAGCCCAGCCTCTATCTTGCCGCCGGCGCCATCCACGGCTGCGTCTTGTGCCAGGCCGACCGGCCACTGGCCTACATGGAGGACGTCGGCCGGCACAACGCCATCGACAAGATCGCCGGCTGGATGTTCCGCCACGGCGTCGGGGCGGAGGACAAGATCTTCTACACCACCGGGCGGCTGACCTCGGAGATGGTGATCAAGTGCGTGCGGATGGGCGTGCCGATCCTGGTCTCGCGCTCGGGCTTCACCGCCTGGGGCGTCGACCTCGCCCGGCAGGCCGGCCTGACGCTGATCGGCCGGGCGCGTGGCAAGCGCTTCGTCTGCCTCGCCGGCGCTGAGCGCCTGCGCTACGACGCCGACCCCGAGGCGGTGCCGGAAGAAGCCAGGCACCTGCAGCGCAAAGCCGCCCGCACCAACGATGCGGCCTGAGGCGGTGCATCGAAGCCGTCCCGTGATCGTCGGCGTGCTACTGGCCGGCGGCCTGGCCCGGCGCATGGGCGGCGGCGACAAGTGTCTCAGGCCGCTGGCCGGACGCCCGTTGCTGGCCCACATCGTCGAACGCGTATCCCCGCAGGTGGACCGCCTGGTCTTGAACGCCAACGGCGATCCAGAGCGCTTCGGCGAGTTTCGCCTGGAGGTCGTGGCTGACCAGATCGAGGGCTTCGCCGGGCCGCTGGCCGGCATTTTGGCGGCGATGGACTGGGCCCGAACCCACGTACCGGACGCGCGTTGGCTCGCCAGCTTCCCGAGCGATGCGCCGTTCCTGCCGGCCGACCTGGTGACGCGGCTGTTGAGCGTCTGCAAGGCGCAAGCAAAGCCGCTCGCCTGCGCCGCCTCCGGCGGCCGGACGCATCCCGTGGTCGGCCTCTGGCCCGTGGCGCTGGCCGAGGACCTGCGCCACGCAATGTGGGAAGAAGAGATGCGCAAGATCGATCTCTGGACCGCCCGTCACGGCGTCGCCGAGGTCGAATGGCCGGTCGGGCCGGTCGACCCCTTTTTCAACGCCAACCGGCCCGGCGATCTGGCCGAAGCGGAGCGGCTGCTGGCGCGGTCAAAGGGCTGAGCCTTCCGGGGCGTCCGCCGTTGCCCTAAGCTTGGCCGCCGCCTGCCACACCGTCGCCAGTCCATCCTGGAGGCATGTCGTCCATGAGCCGTACCGTTGCCCGCCTGCTGGCGGAAAGCCTGGAGGCGCACGACGTCGATCAGATCTACTGCGTGCCCGGGGAGAGCTACGTCGGGCTGACCAGCGAGCTGGTCGAGCGCAACTCGGTCCGGCTGATCGTCTGCCGGCACGAGGCCGGCGCCGGCTTCATGGCCGTCGCCGACGGCCGCCTGCGCGAGCGTGCCGGCGTTGCCATGGTCAGCCGTGGGCCCGGCCTGTCGAACGCCATGGTCTCGCTGCACTCGGCCTATCACGATGCGACGCCGATGGTGATGCTGATCGGTCATGTCGAGCGCGCCGACCTCGGCCGCATGGCGCTGCAGGAGCAGAACTACGCCCGGCTGCTCTCCGACGTCACCAAGCAGGTGATCGAGGTGATCACGCCGGAGCAAGCCTCGGAGGCGCTGGCCCGCGCCTTCCATCTGGCCGAAAGCGGCACGCCCGGCCCGGTCGCGGTGATCCTGCCGGAGGACCTCTTCGACTGCGAGACCGAGGCGCCGCTGGACGGCGCGCGCCCGCAAGTCGCCTCGGGCCCGCGGGCCGACGATCTGGAGGCTCTGGCCGGGATGCTGGCGCAAGCGGAGCGGCCGTTGCTCCTGGTCGGCGGGGCGATGCTGGCCGATGCCGTGCGCGACGGCGCGGCCTTCGCCGATCTGAACCGCCTGTCTGAGGAATGGGTGCTGCCGATCAGCCCGACCCACCGCCGCCCGCAGCTGTTCGATGCCCGGCATCCAAACTATGGCGGCTACATGGGCATCCGCGTGCCGCCGGCGCAGATCGAGGAGATGAAGCGCGCCGACCTTCTGGTGGCCCTGGGCGAACGCATGACCGATACGGTCAGCCAGTCCTACAGCTTCCCGTCGGCGCCCGAGCCCCAGCTTCGCTTCGTCCACGTCTGGCCGGACGCCAACGAGGTCGGCCGGGTCTGGCGCCCGAGCCTGGGCCTGCCCTGCAGCCCGCACGAGGTGGTCAAGGCGCTGTTGGCGCGCGGCGCGCCCGAAGGGGCGCAGAAACGGCGCGGCTGGATCGACGGGCTCAACGCCATCCACCGCAAGCTGCTGGCCAAGGAGTGGGAGCCGACCAGCGATGGCGTCAATTTCGCGGCCATCGTCTCGGAGGTCGACAAGCACCTGGCCGACGATGCCACGGTGACCTCGGATGCCGGCAACTTCGCCAGCTACATCCACCGCTACATCGGCTTCCGTCAGGGGCAGATCTTCCTTTCCTCGGTGGTCGGCGCCATGGGCTCGGGCATGCCGATGGCGGTGGCGGCGGCGTTGCGGCGGCCGGGCACGCAGGTCGTCGCCTTCCTCGGCGACGGCGGTACCTTGATGATGGGCAACGAGATCGCCACCGCCTGCCAGTACGGCGTCAACCCGATTCTCGTGATCTCCGACAATTCCATGTACGGCACCATCGGCATGCACGCCTATGTGCGCTATCCCGAACGGCCGTTCATGGCCGGCACCCGGCTCACCAACCCGGATTTCGCCGCCTGGGGCCGCGCCTTCGGCGCCGAGGGCATCACCATCCGCGAGGAATCCGAGGTCGCCGACGGCATCGCCCGGGCCTTCGCGGTGCAGACCCGGCCGGTGGTCGTGCACTGCCTGACCTCGGCGATCCAAATGAGCGCCTGGCGCCGCTACACCCGGGCCGAAACGCTGCCTTAGCGCCCGCGCCTGGAATTCTGCCGGCTATTCCGCCTTCAGGCCGGGAATGCCGAGCTTGCCGCTCTCGGCCTCCTGAAGCGCCTTGACCGTGGGGTCGTTGCGGAACCACTCGTTGGCGACGTCACTGTCGGGGGCGACGCCTTGCTCTGCGGCCCAGGTGTCGATCCAGCGGTTGGCCCGGCGCCACTCGCCGTCGGGCGCCAGGCGGACGAAATGCAGCGCGAAGAAGCGGCTGCCGCGGTTCTCGATGCTGAGGCCATCGGCGATCACCTGCTTGCCGCAGAAGTCCAGCAGGTCGCGGGCCGCCCCAGTGAAGGGGAAGTTGTTCTTCATCGCCAGCACCAGCGTGCCATCAGCCTTGAGCAGGCCGAGCTGGCGGCCGCCGTTGCCGCAGTTGGCCGGGCAGTTGCCGGTCAGCTCGCACAGGATGTCGACGACCTTGGCTTCGAAGCGGTCGACTTTCTCGCCGTCGATGCCCCATTCGTCGGCGGCCACGGCCGGCCCGTGCCAGAGCATCAGCGGCAGCAGCAGAAGCAATGTCAGGCGGCGCATCGTGCTACTCCCCGAACGGCTGGATGCCGTATTCCTGGTGCGTCTGGTTGACGATGCCTTCGTCCTCGACCAGCTTGCTGACCAGCAGATACTTGACGCCGTCGCGCTCGATGCTCTCGCCCTCGAAGGTGATCTTGTGGGTCTGCAGCTTCAGGATCCCCGCCGGCTTGACGTTGTCGGGCTCTTCGGGGAGCTGCAGCAAAATGTGCACCTGGCCCTGGTCGTCGAGGAGGCCGACCGGAATGCCGCCGACCGCGCACCACAGCGCGCACTGGTGATGGGCGGTGCCGAGCGGATACATGATCTCGGTCAGATAGCACCAGGAGTCGATCACTTCGCCGCTGACCTTGATCTGCTTGCCCGCCGCGATGGCGGGCCCGGCAGCGACGTAAAGTGCCGCTGCCAGCGCTGCGCCCACAAGCCGTGGTTTCATCCTGCGACCTCCCGCACGAAGATGGCGGCGGCGCCTGTCGGGCGCCGCGCCTCCGCCGGCATCTCAGCAAATCGGCGCGGCCTTGAGAAATAACGAATGCGTCAGCTCGGCGTGAACGGCTATTCGGCCGCCTGCCGCGAGGCCAGGGCCTCGACCTGCACGGCGCAATACTTGACTTCGGGAATCTTGCCGAAGGGGTCGAGCGCGGCATTAGTCAACAGATTGGCCGCGGCCTCGGCATAGCAGAACGGCATGAACACCAGGCCCTGCGGTACGTTCGAGTCGAGGCGGACGTCGAGTTCGACCTCGCCGCGCCGGCTGAACACCCTGACCCGCTGACCCGCTTCGATGCCCAGCGCCTCGAGGTCGCCGGGCGACATGTGCACCATCGGCTCGGGCTCGATCGCGTCCAGCACCCCGGCGCGGCGCGTCATGGCGCCGGTATGCCAGTGCTCCAACAGCCGCCCGGTGGTCAGGACCAGGGGGTAGTCGCCGTCCGGCATCTCGTCCGGCGGAATGATCGCCGCCGGCACGAACTTGCCGCGGCCGGTCGGCGTCGGGAAGCCGTCGCCGAAGATCACCTCGTCACCCGGATCGCCCTCCTCGCGGCAGGGGTAGGTGACCGCGTTCTCGGCCTCCAGACGCTCCCAGGTGATGCCCCGGATCGAGGCCATGACCTGGCGCATCTCATCGAAGACCTCGCGCGGATGCGCGTAACGCCAATCCAGGCCGAGGCGGCGGGCGATCTCCTGGATGATCTCCAGGTCCTGGCGGGCGTCGCCCGGCAGGGGCAGGGCGCGGCGGCCGATCTGCACCTGGCGGTTGGTGTTGGTGACGGTGCCGTCCTTCTCCGGCCAGGCCGAGGCCGGCAGCACGACATCGGCATAGCAGGCGGTCTCGGTCAGGAACAGGTCCTGCACCACCAGATGCTCGAGCCGCGCAAGGGCGGCGCGGGCGTGGCTGACGTTGGGGTCCGACATCGCCGGATTCTCGCCCATGATGTACATGCCGCGGACCTTGCCGGCATGCACCGCATCGGTCACCTCGACCACGGTAAGGCCGGGTTTTGGATCCAGCCTGGCGTCCCAGAAATCCTCGAAACGGGCCCGGATCTCGTCATTGCCGACCGGCTGGTAGTCGGGAAAGACCATCGGGATCAGACCGGCGTCGGAGGCGCCCTGCACGTTGTTCTGGCCGCGCAAGGGGTGCAGGCCGGTGCCGGGCCGTCCGACCTGGCCGCACATCAGGCAGAGCGAGATCAGCGAGCGCGCGTTATCGGTGCCGTGGATGTGCTGCGAGATGCCCATGCCCCAGAACACCATCGCCGCCCGCGCCCGGGCGAAGGCGCGGGCGCACTCGCGCACCATCTCGGCGGGCACGCCGGTGATCGTCTCCATCGCCTCGGGCGGATAGTCGACGAGATGGCGCCGCAGCGCTTCGAAGTCCTGCGTGTGGGCCTGGATGTACTGCCGGTCGACCAGGCCCTCGCTGACGATGACGTGCATCATCGCGTTCAGAAGCGCGACATCGGTGCCGGCCTTCTGCTGCAGCATCCAGGTGGCGTGGCGGCTCAGCACCTGGCCGCGCGGATCGATGACGATCAGCTTCTTGCCCTGCTTGACCGCGTTCTTGAAGAAGGTGGCGGCGACCGGGTGGTTTACCGTCGGGTTGGCGCCGATGACCATGATGACGTCGGCGTTCAGCGCCTCGGTGAAGGGTGCGGTGACCGCGCCCGAGCCGATCGTCTCCATCAGCGCCGCCACCGAGGAGGCATGGCAGAGCCGGGTGCAGTGGTCGACGTTGTTGGTGCCGAAGCCGACGCGGACCAGCTTCTGGAACAGATAGGCTTCCTCGTTCGAGCCCTTGGCCGAGCCGAAGCCGGCTAGCGCGCCGCCGCCGTGCACATCGCGTATCCGCCGCAGGCCCTCGGCGGCGCGGTCCAGCGCCTCTTCCCAGCTGGCCTCGCGGAAATGCGTCCAGGGGTCGGCCGGGTCGATCTCGACGTCGTCCTTGGCCACCCCGTCTTTTCGGATCATCGGCCTGGTCAGGCGCTGCGGATGCGCCACGTAGTCGAAGCCGAAGCGGCCCTTGACGCAGAGCCGGGCGAGGTTCGCCGGACCGGGCCGGCCGTCGACCGAGAGGATCTTGTCGTCCTTGACGTTGTAGGTGAGCTGGCAGCCGACACCGCAGTAAGGGCAGACCGAGTTGACCTGGCGGTCGGGAACGATCTTGCCGGCGCCCGCCGCCGGCATCAGCGCTCCGGTCGGGCAGGCCTGCACGCACTCGCCGCAGGCGACGCAGGTGCTGTCACCCATCGGGTCGTCGAAGTCGAAGACGATCCTGGCGTGGGGTCCGCGCCCGGCCATGCCGATGACGTCATTGACCTGGACCTCGCGGCAGGCGCGGACGCACAGGTTGCAGTGGATGCAGGCGTCCAGGTTGACGGCCATGGCCGGGTGGCTCGGGTCCGGCGCCGGCGCCGGCCGCGCCGGATAGCGGCTCGTCTCGATTCCCTGCGCTTCGGCCCAGTGCCAGAAGCGCGAGTCGGGATCATGCGCGCTGGCCCGTGGCGGCTGATCGGCGAGCAGCAGCTCCATCACCATCTCGCGCGACTTGACGGCCCGCGCGCTCGCCGTCTTCACCTTCATGTCCTTGGCCGGCTTGCGGATGCAGGAGGCGGCGAGCACGCGTTCGCCCTCGATCTCGACCATGCAGGCACGGCAGTTGCCGTCGGCCCGATAGGTCGGCTGCGTCGACCAGCACAGGTGCGGGATGGTGGTGCCGAGGCGTTCGGCGACCTGCCAGATGCTCTCGCCGGGGCGGGCTTCGACTTCCTGCCCGTCGAGTTCGAAGACGATCGTCGAAACTGCCGTGCCGTCGCTCATGGCAGGTCCTCCGGGAAATATTTCATCGCACAGCGCAACGGATTGACCGCCGCCTGTCCCAGGCCGCAGATCGAGGCATCGGCCATCACCGCGGCGAGGTCGCTCAGGCAGTCGGCATCCCAGCGGCCGCCGCTCATCATCCGCACCGCCTTTTCGGTGCCGACCCGGCACGGCGTGCACTGGCCGCAGCTCTCGTCCTCGAAGAAGCGCATCAGGTTGAGCGCCGCCGTGGCGACGTTGTCCGCTTGCGAGAGCACGATGATCGCGGCCGAGCCGATCAGCCCGCCATGCGGCTCGAACGAGCCGAAGTCGAGCGGCACGTCGGCCATGCTGGCCGGAAAGATGCCGCCGGAGGCCCCGCCCGGCAGGAACGCTTTGAGGTCGTGGCCCTCGGCCATACCACCGCAGTGCTCATCGATCAGCGCCTTCAGCGAAATTCCCGACGGCGCCAGCTTGACGCCCGGCTCGGCGACCCGGCCCGAGACCGAATAGGTGCGCGGGCCCTTGTGGCCTTCGAGGCCTTGGGCGGCGAACCAGTCGGCTCCGCGCTCGACCGCGTCGCGGACCCAGTACAGGGTCTCGACGTTGTTAATCAGGGTCGGCCGGCCGAACAGGCCGACCTGGCTGGGGAACGGCGGCTTGTGCCGGGGCAGGCCGCGCTTGCCCTCCAGGCTCTCCAGCATCGCCGATTCCTCGCCGCAGATATAGGCGCCGGCGCCGCGGCGCAGGTGAATTTTCGGCAAGCTCAGGCCCAAGGCCGAGAGCGTCGCGATTTCGCGTTCCAGGATCTCGCGCACGTCCGGGTACTCGTCGCGCAGGTAGATGTAGACCGCCTGCGCATCGACGGCGAAGGCGCCGAGCAGCATGCCCTCGAGGAAGCGGTGCGGATCGAGCCGCATGAAATGCCGGTCCTTGAAGGTGCCGGGTTCGCTCTCGTCGGCATTGACCGCCATCAGCCGCGGCGCCGGTTCGCGCCTGACGAAACGCCATTTCATGCCGGTCGGGAAGCCGGCGCCGCCGAGCCCGCGCAGCCCGCACGCCTCCAGCGTCTCGATCAGCGAGTCCGCCGTCCGCTCCCCGGCATGGCAGGCGCCGAGCAGGGCATAGCCGCCCTCGGCCCGGTAACGCTCGAAGTCGACATAGTCGGGCAGCGGATCAACGCCGCCTTGTTCCGCCAGTTCCCTGACCGCCGCCACCGTCGGCGCGCTCGCGTAGCGGCAGCGGACCCGGACCACCGGGGCCTGCTCGCAACGGCCCATGCAGGCGCCGTGGATGACCCGCACCTCAGGGCCCAGGCCGGCCTTGAGCGCGGCTTCGAGCTTGGCGGCGCCCATCAGCGCGCAGGTCAGGCTGTCGCAGACCCTGACGGTCAGGGGCGGCGGCAACGGCTCACCTTCCTTCACCACGTCGAAGTTGTGATAGAAGGTGGCGACCTCATAAACCTCGGTCAAAGCCAGCCGCATCTCCGCCGCCAGCGCGGCCAGATGCGGCGCCGCCAGGTGGCCGTAGCGGTCCTGGATCAGGTGCAGGAACTCGACCAGCAGGTCGCGCCGGCGCGGCCGCTCGCCCAGCAGCTCGCGAATCTCGGCCTGGGCCGCCGGCAGCACCTGGCGTCCCTTGGGCCGGGCCAGACCGCGCCGCCCTCCGGCGCCCGGATGATGGGTCCGGTGCGCCGCCCCTGCGCCGTGTCCGTTGCCCCGGCTCATGCCGCTTCGCCGTCCCTGGCCGCAGGTGCCGGCGGCATCGCCGGCGTTCCCCAACTCAACACTACCGGTCCTCGCTTTCGACCACGATCAATTCGATGCGCTCGGCGTTGATCAGAACCTTGCCCGCGCCCTGGAAGTTGACGGTGACGCGGCTGCCGATCACCGACTGCACCTGGCCCAGGCCCCAGTCCGGCTCGCTCGGATGGCGCACCAAGGAGCCCGGGGTGATGGCGTAATTCATCCCCGCCAGCCATTCGGCACGTGGACAGGCGTTCTCCAACGCATTGATGGAGCAGTCTATGCGAGCGGGCCGGGGGACGCCAGCATCTCCGGTCGCCGCAGCTTTAGTTGCCCAAGCCGGATTTTTCTCTATATTCCGCGCCGATGCAGGAAATCCCGGAACATGTCGAGATGGCGCTGCGGCCGCTCGGGCGCGGCGTCCGCGTCGTCGTGGCGATGTCGGGCGGGGTCGATTCCTCGGTCGCCGCGGCGCTGTGCCGCGCCGCCGGACTCGACGTCGTCGGTATCACCCTGCAGCTCTACGACCACGGCCGGGCGCGCGGCCGCAAGGGCGCCTGCTGTGCCGGCGCCGACATCCACGACGCCCGCCGCGTCGCCGCGGCCCTCGGCATCCCCCATTACGTGCTCGACTACGAGGCCCGCTTTCGCCAGGCGGTGATCGATGATTTCGTTGACAGCTACCTCGCCGGCGAGACCCCGATCCCATGTGTGCGTTGCAACCAGCGCGTCAAGTTCCGAGACCTGATGGCGACGGCGCGCGAGCTCGATGCGGCGGCGCTGGTCACCGGCCACTACGTGCGCCGCCAGGACGGCCCGGGCGGGCCGGAGCTGCACCGGGCCGCCGATGCGGCGCGCGACCAGAGCTACTTCCTGTTCGCGACCACAACGGAGGAACTGGCCTATTTGCGCTTTCCGCTGGGTGGCGCCGGCGACAAGGCGGAGGTGCGGCGGCTGGCCGACGGGCTGGGGCTGGACGTGGCGGCGAAGCCGGACAGCCAGGACATCTGCTTCGTGCCCGAGGGGCATTACGGGACGCTGATCGAGAAGCTGCGCCCCGGTGCCGACGGCCCGGGGCCGATCGTCGATCAGGGCGGCCGCGTCCTCGGCCGGCACGGCGGCACCGCCCGCTATACCGTCGGACAGCGCCGTGGCCTCGGCATCGCCGCCGCCGAGCCGCTCTACGTCCTGCGCATCGAGCCGGAAGGCCGGCGCCTGGTGGTCGGCCCGCGCGAGGCATTGGCCGAGACCCGGCTGCGGCTGGCCGAGGTCAATTGGCTGGTGCCGCCGGCCGAGGCGCTGGCCGGCGAGGTCGAGGTCAAGATCCGCTCCAGCCGGGCGGCGGTGCCGGCACGCCTGAGCCGCGCCGCCGACGGTGCCATCGAAGCAGGTCTGGCGGCGCCCGAATATGGCGTCGCCCCGGGGCAGGCCTGCGTTTTCTACCGCGGCAGCCGGGTGCTCGGCGGCGGCTGGATCCGCCGCGCCGGCGAGGCCCGCGACGCGGCTTGACAGCGGCTCGGACCGCTCCCTATATGAAGCGCCGCCGGCACCCGGGCAGGGCGCCGGCAGGTTCCCGGCGGGGTAGCTCAGCTGGTTAGAGCAGCGGAATCATAATTTAACCGAACACCTTCTCGTCGCTGAACATAGCAGCACGCAGCTACTTGAAAAATATTGGATTTCTGGCGTCGAGCATAATATGCTGTCGGCTCGAAACACATACCTACGCGCGCCAAAAAAGAGCCTAAGCGGAGCCTAAGATGCCGCAAGCCCACCTCACCGACATCGCCGTCCGGGCGCTGAAGCCGCCGCCCAAGGGGCAGGTCACGTACTGGGACAAGAACCTGCGTTCGTTCGGGGTTAGGGTGTCCCAGGGCGGCTCGAAGACCTTCGTGGTGGTCTGCGGCCGCGAGAGGCAGCGGACCACGATCGGGCGCTTCCCGCCGCTCACCCTCTCCGAGGCCCGCACGGAGGCGAAGCGGCTCCTTGCCGAGCACACCCTCGACAAGCGGCGCCTGCCGACCGTCGCCTTCGACGACGCTAAGACGAAGTACCTCAAGGCCTGCGCCGCCAAGAACCGCGAGGGCACGGTCAAGGACTACACGCGCCTGCTGAAGCATTTCCCGCTTGGACGGAAGAAGCTGGGCGAGATCACCCGTCACGACATCGCCTCGCGCGTCGACCGCATCAAGTCGCCGTCCGAAGCGACACACGCCCTCGTGGCGCTCAAGGTGTTCCTCAACTGGGCCACGCGTCAGGGATACCTCGACTTCAACCCTGCGGCGCCGCTCCACACCGGGTTCTCGCCGACGCCCCGCGCCCGCGTCCTTTCCACCGAAGAGATCGTGGAGGTGATGTCGAAGGCGGTGGACGAGCCGTTCCCCTTCGGACCTATCGTTCGGCTCTGCCTGCTGACCGGGCAGCGGCGCGGAGAGATCGCCAAGCTGAAGTGGGAGTGCATCGACAGGGCGGAGAGGACGGTCACACTGCCCGGCGAGATCACCAAGAACCATCGCACCCACACCTTTCCGTATGGCGACATGGTCGAGGCGCTTCTGGACGATCTCCCGGAGCTCGGCGAAGACCTGTTCCCGGCCTACCGCGCGCACGTGCGCGGCAAGCCGACATCCACCTTCAACGGCTGGAGCACCGCGAAGCCGAAGTTCGACGCCAAGCTCGAGAACGTGGCACCCTGGACGCTGCACGACCTGAGACGGACCTTCTCGACCACCCTTGCGTCGCTCGGCGTCCAGCAAGTTGTGACCGAGAAGCTCCTCAACCACATTTCCGGCGGCACCCAGTCACCCATCGCCCAGGTCTACAACCGTTACAGCTACATGGACGAAATGCGGGAGGCTATTACCGCGTACGACGAATATCTGTCGTCGCTCGTCAAGCCCAATTCGCATTCGACGACGCATCGAGCCGATGTCGCCATCGGCGTTTCTCCGTCGATTGGAACGTAGATTCGCTTCTTACAACAACCTCGGGTATCGTCTTCGCGCCCATGGGCTCGTTCACCCACGGGGCATCCGGATGCTCCCCAACCAAGGGAGTTTCCGAGATGCGGTTACTATCGAAGCGGCAGTTGCGGGAGGTGGTCCTGTACTCGCCTCAGCACGTCGATCGCCTGGAGAGGGCCGGTAAGTTCCCCAAGCGGGTGCGGCTCGGCCAGAACCGGGTGGGTTGGCTGGAGAGCGAGGTCATCGACTGGCTCCAGGCGCGGCTCGACGCCAGAGAGGTGCCCACCGACGCTCCCGAGTGACCGGGAGTCGGGGTGGCTTGGACATTCGTCCGGGCCACCCCTTTTTGCTCATGTGTTTCTGCTAATACGGCGTGTTCGCGGACAATCGAGGATATAACATCGAAATGTCTGAAGACCTCGCCGTAACTTTAGACCTCGACTTTACCTGTCGACGTGTCAAAACAAATATCTCGAACCGCCGGGAGTTTGTTCGTTACCCCTACGAAGTTGAATTGATCGATGTTGAGTCGACCGTGAAGAACTCGCAGCGGGTTGATTTGTAGTGGTTTTTCGCTGCGGCCAGGTATTCGGTTTTGCAAGTTTGGGCGGTTTTCAGCACCGGAAGCTTGCGATTTCGAAGGCGGTTTTGGGGATTGAACGAACCCGCTGTCGCGGGAGTTAGAATGTTATGAGCCTGGAGGTCTCCTGGCTGGGATGATGGCGGTTGTCGACAGCCACATCACCAGACAGGAGATACCCCGATGGCGACGATGAGCCCTCTGCGCCGGCGGATGATC
>Ga0326597_10000818_pt1 | contig 52848 bp, 45 predicted proteins | sample RVTome_12_FD_203789 | JGI IMG/M metagenome (GOLD analysis project Ga0326597, IMG submission 203789) | Soil microbial communities from uranium-contaminated site in the Upper Colorado River Basin, Wyoming, United States - RVT100D185 | ecosystem: Environmental > Terrestrial > Soil > Contaminated >... | reverse complement strand
CTGTTCACCGAAGTGCGTGAGAGGCGCTCGCTGTGCTATTCGGTCAGCGCTTCGTATGTGGCCGGTCGCGACCGTGGCTATGTTGCGCTCTACGCGGGGACGACCCCCGAGCGGGCCCAGGAGACGATGGATGTGTGCGCGCAGCAAGTGCGAAGAATGCGCGCGGGCGTCACGGAAGCGGAGTTCCAGCGCGCCGTGGTGGGATTGAAGAGTCGATTGGTCATGCAGGGCGAATCGACCTCCGCGCGGGCGGCGGCGATCGCGCACGATGTGTATCGATTGGGTCGCCCCCGCTCGCTGGAGGAGGTCAGCGCGCAAGTGAGTGCGGTCACACTCGATCGGCTGAACAAATACCTGGAGTCGCGCGACATCGGAGAGCTGACGATCTTCTCCATCGGTCCAAAACCGCTCGCGGGACCGCCACTTTAGTGGCGCAGGCGCCCACTCCCTCCCGCCCGCCCGTCGTACCTCTTGTACGGCACTCCCTCCAGAAATGCCTTCAGTTCAAGCGCCCGCTTCACGCCCACTTCAAGATCGATTCGCACCCGCGTGTGCGGATAGTCGCACCAGTCCCGGCACAACCCGTGCCGCACCGACTGGGTCAGCACATACCGGTACGTTCGCCTGCATTGCACTTCATCGCGCAAGCATCCATCGAAATAATCGTGACCGCGCTCATCGCGCTAGAAGGGAAGGCGGCGCTCTGGAAGGAGATCGTTGACCAGTTTCGCGACCGAACCATGCAGAAGCCGCATCATCTGCGGCAGGCGCTCGTCGGTGCGCAGCTAGCCGATCGTGTGATAGTGATTGCTCAGAAGCGAAGTCGCCCACGGCGTGAACTGCCATTCGCGCGTGTAGTGCTCGAAGCGATCCCAGAAGACCCCCTTGGCATCCTCGGCGTCGAAGGCAGGGTACCCCTCGACGCAGCGACCGGTGATGAAATAGACCTGGTTGCTGCGATACCAGTGCTCGAAGCGGTGCTGATCGTTGACGATGCGTTCCCGTGCGCGGGAACTGCGTCGGACGCCGTGGGATTCCGGCGTGGGGCGGGGCATGAGCGCCCATGATACTCGGACGGTTCAAGCCGCTGAAGTGGCTGGCCCGGGGGAGGAGCTTCGAGTACCCTCACGACCCATGTCCGAGCGCACGCACGTGTTCCAGCCCCCCAAGGGAACGCGGGATTTCTACCCGGCGGACATGGCCCTGCGCCGGCATATCGAACAGATCTGGCGCGAAGTGTCGATCAACCACGGCTTCGAGGAGATTGACGGGCCGACCTTCGAGCACCTCGACCTCTACACCGTCAAGAGCGGGGATGAGATCGTCTCGCAGCTCTTCCGCTTCCAGCGCGAGGGCGGCGACACGGAATACGCCCTGCGCCCCGAGTTCACGCCCACGCTGGCGCGGATGTACGCCGCCCGGGCCGGATCACTCTCCAACCCGACGAAATGGTTCTGCATTCCGAATTTCTTTCGCGCGGAGCGACCTCAGCGAGGCCGCTTGCGCGAGTTCTTTCAGTGGAACGTGGACATCATCGGCGATCCATCCCCCCGCGCGGATGCGGAGGTGATCGCCACAGCGGTGGGGGCACTGGAGAAGCTGAAGCTGACCCAGAGCGACGTTCGAATCTTGGTCAGCCATCGAAGCTCTCTTCAACGGATTTTGGCTGGTTATGGGTTCAAGCAGACTCGAATGACAGAGGCCTTCGCACTCATCGATTCCATCGAGAAGATTGGGTTGACTGAATTCCGAAGGAAGGCACCGGATTTCGGATTTGCTGACGCGAAGTGGAATGATTTTGAACAATTATTCAGTCTAAGCGTGGACGCCGCAACGACTGCAATCAATTACCCACATCCGGATGCGCCATTCCAGCCATCCGATTGGGGCATGCATGAACTGGATGCACTCCATAAAGAACTGAACAGACTCGGGCTTCTCGGACGGTGTCGATATGTTCCGTTGCTGTCTCGTGGGCTTGCGTACTACACCGGTGTAGTTTTTGAAGTTCGTGAAGCCACCGGCAAGGAGAGAGCGATCGCAGGTGGCGGGCGGTACGACGGTCTGATCGAGCTCTATGGCGGGCCGCCCACCCCCGCGGTCGGGTTCGCGATGGGCGATGTGGTGATCCGCCTCGTCCTCGAAGACAAGGGCCTGCTGCAGAAGCCGGAGGAATATCTCCCAAGACCCGATGTGTTCGTGATTTCATCCGGCGATGATCTCGCCGAGAAGGAATTCACGCCCCTGGTGGCGCTTCTGCGGCGTGAGGGTCTGCACGTGCGCCACTCCTATCGCGCGACGAAGAATGTGGGCAAACTGCTGGGCGAGGCCAGCAAGGCCCGCGCGCGGTTCGCCGTCATTCTGGGAAGGGAGCTCGACAGCGGCAACGTGATCGTCAAGGATCTGGAGTCCGGCGCGCAGAATCCCTTCTCGCTGGCTGAGATCTCCAGTTCGATTCGTACGCTGGTTGAAGCTCGGCGTGCCGCGGAAGGAGGGAGTGATCATGAGAATCGTCCATCTGCGTGAGTTGCGAACAACCCTTCTCTCGGCCCTTACGGTCACGGTTCTTCTGAGCGGGGCGCTGTTGGCCGCCTGGCCTGGAGAGTCGAATGCCGGACTGCAGGATGATCGCCGGGTCGAAGCGCATCGGCAATCGCCTCGCGACCCTGGCCCCTCGTTCACGCTGGGCGCGAAGCCGCCGTCCGTCGCTGTCGGCGGGGCGGAGGATGTCGCCGTTCTCTTCGACGGCACATCGTGGGATGGATGGATTTCGCGCGATGGCAGCCCGAGCCGGTGGAATGTGCAGCGCGACCGGTCCGTGCTCGTCGAGCCCGGCGCGGGCGATGCCCTCAGCAAGGAGGAATTCGGCGATGTGCAACTGCACATCGAGTTTCTCTGCCCGCTCATGCCGGATGCCTCCGGCCAGGCCCGCGGCAACAGCGGCGTCTATCTGCACGGGCTGTACGAGGTGCAGGTTCTCGACAGCTTCGGCCTCGAGCCCCTGATCGACGGTTGCGGCGCGGTGTACGGCGTCGCGCCGCCGGCAGTGAACGCCTCGCGACCGCCCGAGGAGTGGCAGACCTACGACATCTTCTTCCGTGGGCCGCGCTTCGATGATGCCGGCGCGGTGAAGGAGAATCCGCGCATCACCGTGCTGCACAACGGAATTCTCATTCACAACAACATCGAGATTCCCGGCTCGACGCGAGCCGCCGCCGGAACCGACATGATCGCGCGCGGGCCGATCCTCCTGCAGGACCACGGCAACGCGGTCAGGTATCGCAACATCTGGGCGCGACGGCTCGACTGATCCGATTCACCACAGAGTCACCGAGAAGGCACACAGAGGATTCACAGAGAGGGATGAGATCATCGGATGAGGTCAAATCTCGTTCATTTCCGGTTCCTTTCATCTTCTTCGTGCCTTCTCTGTGACTTCTCAGTGCCTCTGTGGTGAGTTGGAACTCATGCGATTCCTGATCGTGACATCCGTCGAGGCCGAGGCGAAAGCGATTGGGGAGTTCGCCGATGCGCTGGTCGTCGTCGCCGGGATAGGGCGCACCAATGCCGCGTGCGCGACCACCGAGGCGATTCTCACGCGCGGGCCCTTCGATGGAGTGGTTTCGGCGGGCATCGCCGGGGCGATGCCGGGCAGCGGGCTGGCGCTCGGCGACGTGGTGGCGGCCACGTCGTGCGTCTATGTCGAGGAAGGCCTGAGCACGGCCGACGGCTTCGGCGACATGCGGGCGTTGGGGTTCCCGCTGGGCGATTTCGAGGGAAACACAGTGCCCGTCGATGCAGGATTGCTGCAGCGCGCGCGTGATTGCGGTCTGCACACGGCACCGATTGCCACGGTGGCAACCTGCTCGGGCACGGAGGCGGCCGCGGTCGAGGTGGTTCGGCGCACCGGCGCCCTCGCCGAGGCCATGGAAGGCGCGGCCGTGGTGCACGCGGCGCGGCGGCTGAAAACGCCCGCCATCGAAATTCGCGCCATCAGCAACACCACCGGAGATCGGCCCAAGCAGCAGTGGAATATCCCGCGCGCCCTCGATTCGCTCGCGCGCGTGCTGCGCCGCTTTCTGCGTGAAGCAGCAGAATGATGACAGCGCGCGGTTCGACCCGCCGACCACAGCTTGTATGATCTCATCACATGGACCGCCGGCCGGAATCGGAAATCACGATCGCCGACACGCTCATCACGCTGACAGTGTGCTTCGTGATCGCGATGGCGTATCGCGGGTTCGTGCTGGAGGGGTTCGTCATTCCCACCGGCTCGATGGCCCCCACTCTTCTGGGCGACCATGCCCTGTGGCGGTCGCCTGCCACCGGCTACTCCTTCGCGACCGACACGGGCGAGAAATTTGTGAGCCAGCGGCCGCGCGGGCGCGGATTCGATATCGCCGACCCTATGCTCGACCGCAATCGCGCGTTCACGAGCGCCGATCCCGCGCAGGTGGGCGCCGCCTCGCGGGCGGGCGATCGCGTGCTGGTCTTCAAATGGTTCTACAGCTTTTTCAATCCCGACCGATTCGACGTCATCGTCTTCAAGAACCCGACGAAATCGTGGGAGAACTACATCAAGCGCGTGGTGGGACTGCCGGGTGAGGAAATCTGGCTGGCGGATGGCGATGTCTTTGCCCGGCCTGTGGGAGATGAAAGTGCAAGATTCGCGATCGAGCGCAAGCCCTTTCATGTTCAGCGCGCGGTGTGGCAGCCGGTCTTCGACAGCGCGTATGTTCCTGGGCCGATGCCCGACAATGACGCTACGTTCCGTCCCGCCGACTCTTGGCTCGGCGCGGCCAGAAACCCGGACAACCCACGCGCCTACCGGATCGACAGCCCGAAAGAGTCATCGATGCGCTGGGACAACGCTGTCCGGCCGCTCGACGACTGGAACGCCTACAACATGCTCGGCGCCAACCTCGATCCCCCGCTGCCGGTCAGCGATGTGCGGGTTCTGGCTGCCCTCACACCCGACAGCGCAGGTCTTCGCGCTTCGCTTCGCTTGACAACTCGAGGCCACCATGTCGATTTCATCATCGATGGTCAGCGGGCCACTCTGCGAGTGGCGCCCATCAATCAGCCCGATCGCGTGGTCCTGGAGCAATCGGAAGAGATCGAGACGCTGCGGCCGGGACGAACGACCGTGGTCGAATTCTGGCACGTCGATCAGTCCATGCGAATGCTGATTGATGACGAGACCATCGTGAGCGCCCAATACGACTGGGATGCATGGCAGCGTCTCGACCACGCCACGGGTCAGGATGTTCGAGCCCTCATCGAAACCTCGCGCGCCCTCAACCCGCTGGCCACGCAGGCGCCGCCCACGCCGCCGGCGCTGGAGCTTTCCTTCAGCGGGTCGCCTGTCACGATCCAGCGCCTTCAGGTCGATCGCGATATTTACTACCGGCCGGTGGACGGGCTGGACTCGGTCGCCACGCACCCGCATCGCACGGCCAGACTGTATGACGATCAGTTCTTCATGCTGGGTGACAACAGCGGCGCCTCGGCCGACGGGCGGGTGTGGGGGGAGCCGGATGAGCTGGTGGCGGCCCAGATCGATCCCGCGCCCTTCATCGTCAACCGCAAGCTGATCATCGGCAAGGCGTGGAGCGTGTACTTCCCGTCACCCTACCCGCTGGTGGAGGGCGGCCGCCGGTTCATTCCCGATTTCGGAAGAGTGCGGTTCATCCGATAAGGGGGTGCCATGGGCAAGCGTCGCGCTTGCCCGTGGGTGATGTGACCACTCAACCCGAGTCACGGGCAAACCGGAGTTTGCCCATGGCACCCGGATTTCGATCCCTCTCACTGCAGATTGGCAAGCCGTCGCACAGCGTCTTCGACATCACGCGCGGTTGCTTCAAGCGGGTCGAGCAGCCAGTCGGCGAACACAGGCGGGTGCGCGCGGTTGTATGTCTCGCGGGCAGCAGTGCATTCATCGGTGAAATCGCCCATGCGCGCAATCGCCGTGCAGCACTCGCGCAGCAGCGGCTGCAAGGCGGTGAGGGCCGCAGCCCGCGTTTTCACATCGATCGCATCGACTGTCGCAATGAACGGCGCGTTATCTTCGTCGCTGCCGCTCGACTGAAAGAACTCCTGGTAATGCGCGCCGGTGAGATTGCCCCCGCCGCGCTCGATCAGCCAGTCGATTGTGAGCGCTGGGTATTCGTGCGCCGCGCGCCCCAAGCCGAAACGCGACTGCGATAGCAGACCGATGGCGCGGCGGATTTCTGACAATTCCGGCTCTGCGAGCGCAGTGCGATTGGCCTCATCCGCTTGCTTGGTCGCGATTGCCGCAATGTCAACCGCAGCGCGGGTGCTGCGAAGCTGGCCATCCATGCCGAGGTGGTTGGCCATGCGGAAGATAGCCGCAATATCTCGCGCTGCACCGGCTTGCGAATTGTTCCTGCCTTGGGAATACAGCCGCATCGTGTCCGCCGACATCAATCGAGCGAGATCAATCATGCCCGCCAGATGCGGCAGCTTGAGGTTCAGACCGTAGTATTTCCACATCTTCTCGATGTCGAAATCGCAGCGTTCGATTTCGCTCGCTTCGAGGACAAGCTCGATGATGGGTTGCGCTTCCTGCAATGCGGTGGCCAGTTCTTCATCCGTGCGCCGCGTGGGCGCGGCGGCTTCGCCGTCGGATCTCGGTTCCTGCTGCTCATCCTCAGTTGCGGAGAGGATGGTGAGGCGCGTCGGTTCGGGAAGCGCGTTCCATTGCGCGATGGCGCGGAGATACCAGTGCGCCGCGTTGCGCAGGCGCGCCTGGGCTGCGGGATCGTTCTTGAGCTCTTCGAGCTTTTCTATGGTGGAATCGAGGCGCTGATAGGTGCGAATGAAGGATTCCAGGGCCTTGTCGAGCGCGGGCAGGATCATGGGCGCCAGCGGGCCGTAGAGCCCCGCCTCGGCATCCGCGGAGATGCGTGCCATCTCCTCCCTGGCGGCCCCCAGGTCTTCCTGCGAAACCGCCGCCACCGCGTGCTGAAGGGCTAGGTCGTATGAGAGGATGGCGGAATCGAACGAGTTCTGGCTCATGTCCGCCATGGCCATTTCGACTTCCGAGTTGCCAATGCCGAAGAGGGGGGCCATCTCTTCGATGAAGCGCTCCATTCCTCCCTCGCCCAGGTAGTTATCCTGCAGCCACATGGAGAACGAGTCGCGCTCGCCTTGCATCGCGGCGACGAGGCCGAGTGGATCATCCGCCGAGGCGACGGGCAGCGCCGCTTCAAGGATGATGGCGCTTTCGGCCTGGCCGATGTGGCCGTGCTGGATGGCCTGATCGAGCCGATTATTGACAAAGGTGTTGATGGCCAGCCCCACCAGTGAGTTGATGAGGACCGGATCATCCGTGACCTGGTCCGACATGCGATAGGTCGCGGCAAAGAGTTGGGCCGCCGTGCGCGTATCGCCGAATTCCAGCCGCGCCTGGGCTGCGGTGGCGAGCAGTTGCGCGCCGCGCCGCATGGGGGCCAGGTGCGGCAGCAGAGTCGCGGGACCCTGCGTGTAGTCGATCCCCCAGTCGAGATCATCCATCGCGGCTGCGCGCTGGTAGAGGCGGACCGCTGGCGCGGCCCGCGACAGAGCCGCCCGGACTTCGGGCGTGAGCGCGGTCGCGCCATCGCGATAGTTCATCAGAAGTTCCGCATCCTCCGCCGACATCCGCTGCATCAGCGCAAACGCCTCGCGATAGACATCCGCCGCGTTATCGGAGGTGCTTTGCCCCGCCGCGGGACGGCATGCGACAATTCCGCTCGCAAGCACGAGAAGGATTGTGAAGGGCACGATGCAGCCTCGGGTGTGCATTGCTGGGTACAGACGCTCGATCCGGGTGCCATGGGTAAGCGCTTCGCTTGCCCGTGATTGATCGGCTGCTGGTCCAGTCGAGCCACGGGCAGACCAGAGTTTGCCCTTGCCACCCATGGTTTCTTCACGGCAGGTGTGCATCATCGCAAGTTTACCGCCGACCGGGCGATTCGCTGCCAATCGTTGCCTCACTTGGACCCGTGGGTGTCGCCTGAACTTCGAGGAGAGCATGGTCCGCCGCGATGGCGGCCCGGGCCGCTTCATCCATCGACTCAAGAAACACATCCGCGATCGACCGGATCAGGGTCGCATCGGGTGATTCGACCTGTTCGGCGATGCTCGCCACAGCGGCGGCGAGCGATTCCGCGCTATCGGCGGTTGCATACGCGACCGCAGCGTTTGAGGCGATCTCGGCCAGGAGATCGCGCACGGCCGGCCACTGGGCTTGGCGAATCTCGCGGACGGCGGTAACGAGCGCTTCGCCTTCCTCGGGCGCAACCGCGGGATCGCGCAGCCGGTATCTCAAACGATCTTCGAGCATGGCCTTGCCGCTGCTGCCGGTCAGCCGCTCGATGAAGTTGTAGCGCACGCGGGCTGCGAGATCGCGGATGGCGGCGCGATGGCCGAAGGGATCAGCTTCGTCGAGGCGCGCCAGCCACTTCTTTGCCTCGTCGCTTGCCTCTTCGTGGCTCGTCTCCTCCAGCCAGCGATCCAGATGGGGCGAAAGCGAATCGAAGATCGCGCTCGCGGCATCGCTGGATTCGAACAGCCGATCCTGCGCCAGGTGGTCGCACATGACGATGCCGGCCTTGAGGAGCACAGCCGTCGATTCGTCGGCGTGGCGCGCGATCGCATCGGCGGCGGCGTGTTCAACAAGCGCTCCCAGCTCCACCATGCCGGGGAGGTAATCGCCGCGCGGCCAGAGTTCGAACTTGCGATAGAGGGACTCGTCAAAAGCGCATCGTTCGATGTCGCTGGCTTCGAGGATGATCTCGATAATCGGCAATGCCTGTTTGAGCGCCTCTGGAACGGTTGGAGCCGGCGTTTCATCCGGGCGCGGCGTGGCCGCCGCGGCTTCGCCACTGTGTTCCGTAGTAGCGCCTGTCTGCCTCGATCCCTCGATGCCTTGATGGCTTGCACCGAGAATCGTCTTTCGCACCTCGGGATCCAGCCGATTCCACTCCGCGATCGCGCGACGATACCAGATCGCCGCGTTGAGCAATGACTTCGCGCCATTCGGACTCGTGGCGACGATTTCCAGTCGCGCGCGGGCGGTGTTCACCATTTCCGCGGCCTGAACCAGCACCTGCATCATGTTGGCTGCCAGCGCGCCGCTCGTCGCTGCGATCGGCCCGTACACACCCGCCTTGACCTCATCGCTCAGTTGCTGGAACTCCTTCTTCGCCAGATCGAGGTCATCCATGCGGAGAATCTCAGCGGCCCGCGTCATGGCGACGCTCTGCATGTGGATAGCGGGTTCAAGTTCGGAGGCGGTCAATTCCGCAATAGCGGCGATCGATTCGACATTGGCGTCGTAGCCGTGAAACTGGAAAAGTCGGTCTCGAAGATGTTCAGGCCCGCCTTCCTCATTGAGCAATCCGAGCATCCACTCCGTTGCGTAGTGGTTCTCGTTCTCATAGGCATCCGCAAGGCCGAAAAAGCTTCCTGAAGCGCTTTCATCAATCGTCTCAAGCAGGGCCTGCGCATCCTGTTGCGACAGGGCGCCCGACCCGAGCGCACGATCCAGGTTGGCTGATCCAGCGGCGAAGACAGCAATTTCTGTGAGCGAACTGATAATCATCCGGTCATCGCGAAGCGTCTGACCGATTTGAAACATGCGGCCGATGTCTTCTCCCACGCCCATCGTCTGCCCAGTGTGCGTGCGCCACTCAACATCCATCCGCAGCGGCATGACCATGGCGCGCAGCAGCGTGACATGCGACAGCCGCGCATCCCACCCGTCCTCATATTGAATTGGAAACTGCGGATCGCCCGCGTCGAGCGCTTTGCGGATCATTGAAAGCATCGGTTGAATGCGCCGAATGAAGCGCTCCGCCTCGGCAGGATCGACCTGCTCCGGCGCTCCGGCGAGATACCACACATTGACTGTGTAAGGTTCCTGCGGGAACTCCTTGTTGATCGCCCGCCATTCTTCCAGTGCCTCGCGAAACAGCCGGGCCGCCTCGGTTTCGGGGGGTGCATCCTGGAGGGGCGAAGCGCCCCCACCCGCCGCCATCAGCGCCAGCAGAATCAACAACAATCGTATGGCAAACCATCGCGTCATGCCTTCATTCTACATCCACCCCGTGGGGGGTTATCCTCCATTCCATGAACTCCCATGAGAAAGAGGAGAACGATGCGAACGCCGCGCGGGCCGGCTTCATTCCCCTGCGGCGGTATCAGCCCGCCGGCGATCCTCTCGCCCTCTCGCGCCATTTCTACGACATCATGCAGCAGCGCCGCAGCGTGCGATTCTTCTCCGACAGGCCCGTCCCGGGCGAAGTGATCGAAAATCTCATCCGCGCTGCGGGCACGGCGCCATCCGGCGCCAACAAGCAGCCGTGGCGGTTCGTGGCCGTCAGCGATCCCGCCCTCAAGCGCGAGATCAGAATCGCTGCGGAGGAGGAGGAGAAGCTCTTCTACGAAAAGCGCGCCAGCGCGGTGTGGAAGCGCGACCTCTATCCCCTCGGCACTGACTGGCGCAAGCCCTTCCTCGAAATTGCGCCCTGGTTGATCGTTGTCTTCAAACTCATGAAGGATCCGCGGAGTCTGGAGCACGAAGGTACGGCGGGCGGGACGCCCACCCCACCGCTTTCCTCCGATCAGGTTTATTACGTCAACGAATCCGTCGGCATTGCGACGGGATTCTTCCTCGCTGCGGCCCACCATGCCGGCCTGTGCGCCCTCACGCACACGCCCAGCCCGATGAAATTTCTCGCGAAGATTCTGCATCGGCCCGACTACGAGCGGCCGTTCCTCGTCATTCCCCTGGGCTACCCCGCGGAGGATTGCATCGTGCCCGACATTCATCGCAAGAACCTGGATGAGATTCTCGTGTATGACAGATGAGGCCGATCCATGCCGCTATTCATCGCGATTGCCACGCTCATGTGGTCGCTGCCTGCGATTTCGCAGGGCGAGATCGCCTTCATGCGCGATGGCTGCGTGTGGGTGCTCGATGTCGAAACCGGCGCGGAGCGCAGGATCGCCGAGGCCCAATACGACCGGCCTGTAACGTGGTCACCCGATGGAACGCACCTCCTCTGGTGGGATCATCGCTCAGGTGGATGGGACCTGTGGCGGCGCGACGCGGATGGATCAAATCCGGCCAATCTCACACCAGAGACGACCGGCGGCTGCCGCAGCCCTTCATTTTCGCCCGATGGTTCGCGCATCGCGTTCATGCGCGATGATCCCGCGGGACTCTGGATCATGAATGCGGATGGGTCGGACATGCGGCAACTCAGCGAGCGCGGCCACCGCGATGTTCCGCCCCAATGGTCGCCGGATGGCGCGCGGCTGCTCTATGGTGACCTTGAAGAGCGCGATGATGGCGACCTGGCCATGATCATCCGGCTTTTTGATCTTGCGTCGAATGACGATCGGTCTCTTGCGAAGGGCGACGAGGCGCAGTGGATCAGCGATGCACAGTTCATCTACTTCGGCCGCGCGCAGGGCGAGCGTGTCATTCGTTCCGCATCCATTAACAATGCGGGGACAATTGCATCGGACGATGTCTTCGTGCATGGCACGTCGCCCGCACTGTCGGCCGATCGTTCGCGCATCGCATTCGCGCGCGCGGCGGCGGGCACCATCGAGATTCGCACCATTGACATCGCCACGCGCAGCGAGCAGTTGCTCTGCGCGCGAGAGGATGCTTCGGCGGAGGTGTTGCTGCGATGGTCGCCGGATGGATCGCAGATTGTCATCTGGGAGGCGGGCGATGAGGATGCGGATCTTTCGATTGTCGATGCATCGACGGGCGCGGAGAGCCATTTGTTCCACGGCGTCTTCGCGTTTCCCGCATGGCGGCCGGGCGGGTTGAGTCGGTGAGTTCAATGGGTCAGGGCGGTTCCACTCGGTTGGGGAAACGCGCGAGAGGCGGCTCATGTCGATCGCCACATAAGTACCGCCCCGACAACCTCTTACAGGTCGATCGAGCGCGAGCGGCCCGCTTCATGCGGCATGGGGTGGGGCAAAATCTTCCGGTTTTTCATCCGGAGGCTGAAGGTGGTGCGTATCTCTTCATAAGTGGCGCAGCCCCAGCGCGCCCGTTCGAGTGCGCAGCCGCGCCGATCTTCGATCGGAGGACACTCTCATGCTGACTCAACTGCGTGCGGCCGCGGCCGCTGTCGCCGTGATCCCGATGGCCGGGTTCGCCACCGGTGATGCCGTCGACCTCTCCACCATCGAGCGCTCCATCGCGACGGAGCCGGCGTACGAAACCGGCGAGCCAACCTACTGCCTGCTCGTCTTCGGCAACGAGGCCGCCACGCGCATGTGGCTGGTGCTGGATGGTGATGTCCTTTACGCCGACCTCGATGGCGACGGCGATCTCACGGATGCGGATGAGCGACTGACAACCGCTCAAAACGAATACGACATGTGGGGACAGCGCTTCTTCAAGATCGACAGGGTGCGCGAAGCGGCGAAGCAAGGCGAAACCACCGAGCCGGACACTCACTCCGATCTGCAGATCGCGTTCTTCGACGGCGACGAAGAGACGATGTCGTGGCTGTCGGTCACTGTCAACGGCAAACGGCGGCAGTCGGCATCGGCGGAATTTACGGACAAGGTGGCCGAGGCGCCCATCGTTCACTTCAACGGGCCGCTGCAGGCACGGCTGAGCGATGGCGCTGATCTCACGCTGTCGCGCTCGGGCCCCACCGAGGTGTACATCGAAGTGGGCACTCCGGGCCTCGGCGACAACACGTTCGCCTCGATCAACTACAGCGGAATTCCGACATCCTTCCAGCCGCAACTTGCCATGGTGTTTCCGGCTGCGGGCGAGGTTGAATCGCCAGTCGAGCAGGTCCTGATCCTGCCCGGCCGATGCTGAGGCGGCCTGTGGCACGGCCCGGTTCGGGTCCCTCAGAATGCAGGCGAAGGCAAGGCGACAGTCACCATCTCGTTCCCGCCCGTGGAAGGGTGCGACATCGAAGTCGCTGCCACGACCGTCGAAGTGGCTGTGGAAGGCAGGAAGTCTGCAAGAGGCAATAACTGACATCTGTCAGCCATCATGAGACTCCGCGTGTGCGGAGCCGAATAATCCGGCGATGGAGTGGCTGACGTACCTCATCGCCGGATTGTTCGTTCTCGTCGGCGCCGCCTGCCTCGTGGTGATCCCGCTGGGGCTGCCGGGAGTTTGGATCATGCTGGGCCTGGCAGGGCTGATTGAATGGCTGGACTCTCTCTACCTGCCCGCGGACGACGGGCAGACATTCTCGTGGTGGGTGCTGGGTGTATGCCTCGCAATCGCGGTCGCGGGCGAGATCCTCGAGTTTCTCGCAGGCGTCATCGGCACCAAACAGGGCGGCGGGACCAAGCGCGGCATGTGGGGGGCGCTTATCGGAGGGATTCTCGGCGCGTTCGTGCTCACACCTTTCCTCTGGTTCGTTCCCGTGGTCGGGTCGCTGGTGGGCGCGCTGTTGGGCACATTCATCGGCGCGGTCGTGGGCGAATTGAGCGCGCAGGGATCGACGTTGAGCGGATCGCTGAAACCCGCCACCGGCGCCACCATCGCCCGCATCCTCGCGACGATCGCGAAAGTAGGTGTTGCGGTGGTGATCTGGATCGCGCTGAGCGTGAGCGCGTTCGTGCCGTAGCGAAACGATGGCTGTTTCGGAGCCTCACGCCCCGGGAAACCGAACGCTTCGCTCTGCGATATCGGCGTACCAGCTCCGCCGCGCCTGTTCCGCGGCCGACTTGAAGGCGGCCCGATAGCGGAAGAGAAGAACGATGGACCAGATCCCGAAGACGAGAAGTGCAATCCCCACGGCGCAGGCGATGCCCACCAGCGTGCCCATGCCCGCGCCCGGGCTTGCGGCGCTCGTGGCGGCCACGCCCACCCCGATCATCACGATCGCAAATCCATAGCACGCGACCACGCCCCACATCACGATCATCGTTTGCCGCGCCAGGCCGTCATCGGGAATCCGCAGGGCCAGTCGCCGGCCGTACACAAAGAGTGCGAAATACCCCGCGACCCCCACAATCGCGAGCGCGATCGCCACAATCATCAGGGGCACCGACGGTGCCTGCAGTTGCTGCACTTGCAGGAAGGACACGACAAGCCCACCGATGATTGCGGCCACCGCGCCCCAGCGAGCCACCACGCGTGCGGAAATGCCTTCGCGCGATAGATCCATCGAGGGATCGGGCGTGGTGACCAGCCAGTATCCCGCGAGACTGACGACCGAGAGGCTGACATCGCCCGCCAAGCCGATGACCGGCACCGCGAAATTCGCAAGCAGGCCAAGCGCGATGCTGCCGAGCACCGCAACGATGATCCACAGCATTCCGCTCGCGAGTTTCTCGACCCACTCGGGCGGCGCGAAGCGGAGAAGGTCGCCGCCATAGATGGTTCGGCCGACCGCGGTGCCGCATTCGGGGCAGCGGCTGTGCGGGTCGAGGCCCTTGAGGTCATAGCCGCAGCGCCGGCAGACAATCGATTCCGCAACGCGACCTTGTGCATCCAATGCAACATGAGGCCCGCCGAATCCCACGATAGGTGGCGCTGCGGTCATGCCCCGGCAAGATACCGCAGGGGGAGCCGGATTGCCAGCGACGCGGACTCCATCCGCAAGCCCTTTCGCAGCACAGCGTGGCACCCGCGACGGAGTCGAATCCTCAGAGATTGTCGAACAGTCGGCTCAGGCGGCAGACGACGTGCGGCGAACCGCAGGAAGGCCCTTCAGCATCCCTTCGACCGACAAATCCTCATCGACATCGGGCCAGTGAATTCCCTCGCCACGTCCAATCAGTTCCCAATTGGCCCGCTGCTCTGGCGTTGCGTCGAGGAGCCGCGGGTACCACACGAGTGGCGTTGCGATTACGCGCCCGTCCTCCAGATCGACGATCAGTTGATCGTCGGTGCAGCGAGCTGTCAGGGCGCGCGCGGCGTATTTATCTGAAGTGTTCATGCCAGGCCTCCAGGAATCGCTCACGATTTGCCTCAATGATAGCATGGATTGTCTTCAATTCGTGCGACGGGAAACCGCGCGAGCGGGCCAATGCGACGGGGTCGAGCCAGAATTTCGCTGTCTCGCGCTCTCGGCGAACATGAACATGCGGCGGTTCTGTTCCCTCCTGACTGTAGAAGAAAACTCGATATGGTCCGAAATAGCCCAGCGTTGGCATGATTCCGACCCTCGAACCCGTAAGGAAATCGTGTAATCATTCATACAAGAACGCGCACTGCTCGATCCGCGCGCCCCCGGGGCCATCCGCCACCGCGAACGTCCCGCCCTTGCGCATGGAGGCGCTTCCGTAAGCCCCATCCTTTCGCAGCGCGTACAGCTTCACATCGAAGTTCGGCTCGCCGCGCTCGTTGAGGAGGTCGTTCCGCTTCGTGTGGTCGGCGATCCACTTGAGCACCTTCACGCACGCCTCCGCGGGCTCATCGCCATTGCGCATGTGATTGACGATCTGGAACGAGCCGCAGGACTTGATGACCGATTCGCCCCGCCCCGTCGCGCCGGCGGAGCCCACCTCGTTGTCGCAGAACATGCCCGCGCCCACGATGGGCGAATCCCCCACTCTTCCGGGAATCTTCCACGAGAGGCCGCTGGTCGTGGTGCAGCAGCCGAGATCACCCCTCTCGTTCAGTCCCGAGCAATGAATGGTTCCCCACGTCCACGGGACGCCGAGGATGCGCGCCATTTCCTCGCGAGGGTCACCTGAGCGCCCCGCCGCTTGCCGGCGTAGCCCGTTCCCATCATTTTCATCATCCTCAAACCGGAGGCGCTGATCGCCATCCAGCCAGTCATCGCCGGGGTTGAGATTCGATTTCCACCGCAGCCACGCCTGCCGGGCGGGCTCGGTCAGGAGATTCTCGTGTTGGAATCCCAGGCGGATCGCAAAGCGATAGGCGCCTTCGCCGACGAGGAGCACGTGATCGGTCCTGCGGAGCACCGCCAGCGCAACCCGCGCGGGGTTCTTGATGTTCTCGATGGCCGCCACCGCGCCGGCCTTGTGCATCGGGCCATCCATGCACGAGGCGTCGAGTTGCACCACGCCATCTTCGTTGGGCAGCCCGCCGAGGCCGACCGACATGTCCTCGGGGTCATCTTCCTGAATGGCGACGCCCTCGACGCACGCCTCGACCGGCCGGGTGCCATCCTTCATCAGTTCCACCGCGCGGGCGACCGTGCGCAATCCGTTGGCGGAGGCGATGGCGACGGGGCCCGCGAGGTTGCGCACCGCGCTCGCAGTTCGAGGGGTTGGTGAGGATGCGGCCCGTGCTACGCCGGCAAGCGGCAGAGATGCGGCGGAACCGATGATGAACTCGCGACGATTCATGGATTGCATGGCGTGTCGTGTCCTCTCTGAGGGTGCCATGGGCAAGCGTCTCGCTTGCCCGTGAATCGATCTGGTATCTCACGCTTAACCATGGGCAAACTGCGTTTGCTCATGGCACCCCCGATATGGGCAGTATGACGACGAACGAAGCCGCTTACAATGCCGGTCAAAGCCCATGCCAACCTGCGAAACCGATCCCCTCCACGCCCGCGAGCGCATCCCCACCACCGTCTGCGCCGACCCGCACGAGGTTTCGCGCACGGTGGCCCGCGAGATCGCCAGCCTCATCCGCGCCAGGCAGGCGCGGGGCGAGCGCTGCACCCTCGGCCTCGCCACCGGCTCCACGCCCGTCACCGTCTATCACGAACTGGTGCGCATGCACCGCGAAGAACGCCTGTCGTTCAAGAACGTTGTTACGTTCAACCTTGACGAGTATTTCCCGATGCAGCCGGAGGCGCTCCAAAGTTACCCCCGGTTCATGCACGAGCACCTCTTCGACCTGATCGATATCCCCAAGAAGTCGATCCACATCCCCGACGGAACGATCCCGGTCGAGCGCATCTTCGAATTCTGCGAGAAGTACGAGCGGGCCATCGACGAGGCGGGCGGCATCGATCTGCAACTGCTCGGCATCGGCCGCACCGGCCACATCGGCTTCAACGAACCGGGCTCGGCGAAAAACTCGACGACGCGGCTGATCACGCTCGACAAGGTGACGCGCCTGGATGCGGCCAGCGATTTCTTCGGCGAGGAGAACGTCCCCCGCCGCGCCATCACCATGGGCGTCGGCACGATTCTCCGCGCCAAGCGCATCATCCTGATTGCGTTCGGCGAGCACAAGGCCCCGGTCATCGCGCAGGCGATCGAAGGCGAGATGACGCCCTCCATCGCCGCTTCGTTCCTTCAGGAGCACCCCTGTGCGCGGATCTACCTCGATGAAGCCGCCGCCGCGGAACTGACGCGATATAAGAGCCCCTGGGTGCTCGGCCCCGTGCAGTGGACCAGCCCCATGATCCGCAAAGCGGTCATCTGGCTCGCGCTCCGCACGAAGAAACCGATCCTCAAACTCACGGATGAGGACTACAACGAGCATCATCTTCAGGATTTGCTCGCGGAATATGGCGAGGCGTATGACATCAACCTGCGCATCTTCCGCGAGATGGGGCGCACCATCACCGGCTGGCCGGGCGGAAAGCCCGCGCGCGAGAAGCAGCCGGGCGATGCCGACTGGCCGCGAGATCGGGTTTTTCCCAAGCGGATTCTCATTTTTTCGCCGCATCCCGATGATGATGTGATCTCGATGGGCGGCACATTGATCCGCCTCGTCGAGCAGGGTCACGAGGTGCACGTCGCCTACCAGACCTCTGGTTCGATCGCGGTCTTCGATGATGATGCCATTCGCTTCGCGGATTTCGCCACGGATTTCAATCAACTGTTCGGCATCGATCACAAGCGGGCCGCGGAGATCGAGCTCCACATCGAGCAGTTCCTCAAGAACAAGCAGCCCGGCAGCGTGGATTCGCAGGAGGTGCAGCAGTTGAAGGCCCTGATCCGGCGGGGCGAGGCGCGGGCCGCAGGCCGCGCGTGCGGCGTGCCGGAGAGCAATCTCCACTTCCTCGACATGCCGTTCTATGAGACCGGGCGCGTGCGCAAGAAGCCGCTTTCGGAAGTGGACATTCAGATCATCGTGGACCTTCTTGAGACAATTCAGCCGCACCAGATCTATGCAGCGGGCGATCTCTCCGACCCGCACGGCACGCATCGGACATGTCTCAGTGCGATCATGCAGGCCCTCGATCGAATGCGCATGAAAACTGTACCGGGTACAGTTTTCTGGCTCGACGATTGCGAAGTCTGGCTCTATCGCGGGGCGTGGCAGGAATGGGAGCCGGAGAAGATCGAGATGGCGGTGCCGCTCTCGCCGGCGGAACTCAGGCGCAAGATCAACGCCATCTTCGCGCACGAGAGCCAGAAGGACAAGGCCCTCTTTCCCGGCACCGACATGCGCGAATTCTGGCAGCGGGCCGAAGCCCGCAACCGTGCCACCGCCAAGCTCTACGATGGGCTCGGGCTCGCGGAATACGAGGCGATCGAGGCCTTCGTGAAATGCGAAATGAGTGCTGGATTGAGTTCGAGCGCGCACGAAGGCGCCGCGACAGAACGAAGCGAAGTCCCAAATCAGGCGATGCGATGAGGCGATGGAGCCATGGTGCGCCGGGTGCCATGGCCAGCGAGCGAAGCGAGTCGGCCGTGCGAATGCAACCTGTAGTCGAAACCACAGGGCCGCTCCCACTGACGACTGCGCTCACTCCGTTCGCTGCGCTGTCAGTGGCACCCGAACTCGGTAAGATCCCGCCATGCCACCCCCCCGCCGCTTTCGATCGATCGCGATTCCCTTTGTGATCATTCTCCTCCTCAGCGCGGCGGCGAATCTCGCGGTCGCGTGGTATCTGGCATCCACCAGCCACTGGCAGACCACCGGCCACGCCGATGGCAGGGCGTGGGCGACGGACAACGGGTACCTCAAACTCTTCTGGTTTCGCCGCTTGGGCGCGGCAGATGTGATGGTCATCCTTCAGGAAAACCCGCCGGAGCCGGACCTCCTTGCCAGCACCTCATCCCCGCCATCGTGGTTTCCAATTGACGCGGTGCGGGAAGCGCGGGAGGACATCGGTAATGGCCAGCATGTGGCCCGCCCCCCGGCCCGTGCCCGCGGCTGGCCATTGATTTCATTCTGGGATGAGGGATCGTTTGCAGCCGACGCAACCGCGCACTTCGACCGGCCTCTCCCGCTGCGGCCGATCTGGCCGGGCGTGCTGATGAACACGGTTTTCTACGCGTGCATCTTCGCGATGCTGCTCATTTTCTGGCGCGTCATCCATCGCGCCATTAGAAAATCACGGATGAAACGATCCCAAGCCAGCGCATGAGGCAATGCCGCAGAAGCCTTGTGCAATCACGCACTTCGCGACCGGATTCTCCCTCCTCATTCTTCTCTGCGCCTCTGCGTCTCTCGCGGTGGATATCGCCTGCCCTCACAGACGATCAGGGTCGATCCCCATCTTCGCAATCAACCCGTCGAACTGATCCAGCGAAAAGAACTCGATGATGATCGCGCCCGTGCCCTTCTTGCTCCCCGCGCGCAGGTGCACGCGCGTTCCGAGATGCTCGCCCAGTTGCTTCTCGAGGTTGGCGAGATACGTCTTGGCCGCCGCCCCGGTCTCGCTTTCCTTTGCACCCCCCTTCCGTCCGCCCTGCGCCGCCCGCTCCACTCGTTCTGTTAGTGTCTGCTCACTCACACCCGCATGATGGGCCAGCACATCCTGGATCCGCCGTTCCAGTTCGCGCACCGACCACTCTTCCTTGAGCGCATCCATCGTCAGCGTCCGCCGAACTTCCACCTCCCCCACTGCCAGCAGCGCCTTGGCGTGACCCGGCGTCAGGCGACCCGAGCGCACCGCCGCTTTGGTCGTCTCATCCAGCTCGTTCAAGCGCAAGATGTTCGTGATCGATGAACGCTCGAGGCCGACCCGCTCGGAAATATCCTGATGCGTCAGATCGAAGTGCTCGATCAGGGTTTTGAAGGCCTCGGCCCGCTCGATCGGATTCAGGTCCTCTCGCTGCACGTTCTCGATGAGCGCCCACTCCGCGGCGGTGCGGTCATCGATCTCGCGGATCACCGCGGGAATGCTCGCCAGCGGAATGAGCTTCGCCGCCCGCAGCCGCCGCTCACCCGCGATCAGTTGATAACGCAGCCCCGACCCGGGCGCAACATTTGCGCTTGGCGCTTCGTCCAATGTTCCACGTGGAACATCATCGTGCTGCGACCCCCCTGCCACCCGGCGCACCAGAATCGGCTGCATGACCCCTGCCGAGCGGATCGAATCCGCCAACGCTGCGAGCCCGGCCGGATCGAACTGCCGTCGCGGCTGGAACGGGTTGGGATCGATGAGCTCGAGCGGCAGATCGAAGATCACCGTTCTGCCGGGATGGGCCGCCGATGTGCTTTCCACGTCCTCATGACCCCGGGTCCCGGATTCTGCTGCCGCAATGCCATCCTGCTCGACCGTGGCCAAGTTGGAATGTTCCACGTGGAACATCTCCCGGTTGGCTGCCGGGATAGGCGGCGCGGCGGCTGATCTCATGAAGGCGCCCCCCGGCGCCACCGACGGGTTCGCAGGCGGCGGGATCTTCACCTCCACCGGGGCTGAGATCAGACTGCCAAGGCCGCGGCCGAGCCGCCGCTTCTTCTCCTGACGGGTGAAACCGGGTCCGCGCATGGGAACCTCCATTGAGTGAGCCGGGAGCGTGAAAGGCCAATAACGATGAATGGGGCCGGGATGATATCGGCAGGTGGAATGTTCCACGTGGAACATTCCTGCCCGCAACCAGTGACCCCAAAGATGTTCCACGTGGAACATTGGTGAGCGATGGGGGCCGCTCGAAGGCGATGCGTCGCCGAAGAAAGTCCGCGCTGATCGCCTGGCTTCGTTCCTGTCGAGGCATTGGCCAAGGAGAAATGTTCCACGTGGAACATTCCGAGCTGGGGGCGGCCCGACGCGAGCCTGATCGCGATGTACCTCACCCAGGTGGGTACAATCCGACAGGACGCCGACCGCCACGGCTGGCAAAGCAGTACGGAACGTGGGTGTGGCAGCGGCAGGGGGTTGTCCCCGGGATCGCTCCATCCACCCTCTGCTGCCGGACCTCGAAATGTTCCACGTGGAACATTCGGGTGAGCCACCTGTTGCCACCAGACCCAAGGGTCCGCGATGTACCCCACCCATGTGGGTGCAATCCTGTCCTTGGACCGGCTCTGGCCTGCTCCCTTGGTCATCAGTCGCAACCAGCGACGGGCTGCAGCGGCAGGGGGGGCAAAACCGCCATGACCCCAAGGGGTACAGGGCGCGACGATGTTCCACGTGGAACATTTTGGCGCCGCCAGTGCTGCCAGAGTGCGATGACGATGTCACTTCAAGCCGAGGCGGCCTCGGAACCGACAACCCCACGAAAAGCGAAACGTGGCGGGCCGCATGCCAATATCTCATCGCCCTGTGTCCCACTTCGATCCCACCCCATACCTTCATGCCGGCGGGCCAAGCTTCCGCCTGCCGCGCTGCACCGCCGCAATGTTCCACGTGGAACATTCGGCGACTCGTCACAGCGATCACCTAACATATACCGTATCATAGACCCAGCGTCAAGTCGTCGGTTGCGGGAAAGTCGGCCCCTTCATTCGCCGATAGCCCCGGTATGCCAGATCCAGTCACCGGCCGCGCCACTGCGACACCAAGCATCCCACTGGGCCAAGCCGCCCCGGCAGTCACTTCAGCACTCCCCCCGGCCGGCCACATCAGCTTCACGGAAAACTCGCCCAACGAGACAGTTGCCGCCGCGAATCAACTGCACGTCTCGGCCGCCCATCGCATCTTCCAGCGGACGATGGCGATCTGGGCCCAGGAAGTCCTCGCCATGCGGAAACGCGGCCTGCACAAGCTGACGTGGCCTGCCGCCTCGAACCACGAACCAGAGGTTGTGTTCGATTGATTGAGGGCCATGGGTCGCCGCGGCGACCTTCGCTTGCCCGTGAACGATCTCGTGGTGACTGCGCTCCATGACCACGCGCCGCCACCGCCTGGCGGTAGGATGCGCGCATGGACAGCCGCGGCCCGAATCGCGTGCTCATCACCGGCGCCACCAGCGGCCTGGGCCGGGCCATCGCTATCCAACTGGCATCGCGCGGTTGGCGCATCGCCATCACCGGCCGCCGCGAAACCAGGCTTCACGAGGTCGCCGAGGAAGCGAAGACGGCGGGGGCTCCTGATCTTCTCGCGCTCATCGGCTCCGTGACCGATCACTCCACCGTCGCTTCGCACTATGCCCTCATCCGCGAGCAGTGGGGCGGCCTCGACTGGGCCATCCTCAACGCGGGCGTGGCCGACAGTTGCGCTGCCGAAAACTTTACAACCACTAACTTTCGCTGGACCTTCGACACAAATCTCTTCGGCGTGTGCGAATGGATCGAAGCCGTCCTGCCCGACATGCTGGCCTCGGCCCGAGCGCTCGCGAAGGAGCGCGCCAAGCAGCAGGGGGGCTCGCGCGCGGATGCCAGCCCCGGCGCTGCAAATCCCGTGATCGCCGGCATCTCCAGCCCCGCGGGCTGGCGCGGCTTCCCGCGCATGGCCTCCTATTCCTCCAGCAAGGCGGCCGTCTCCACACTGCTCGAATCACTCAGAGTCGAGCTGCGCGGCAGAGGAGTGGACATCATCACGGTCTGCCCGGGATGGGTGAAAAGCGAAATCACCGACCGCAACGCACCCGGGAGCATGTGGATGGTGCTGGAGACGGATGATGGCGCCGCCCGCATCATCCGCGGCATCGAAAAGCGAAATCGGGTCGTGCATTTTCCGTTTCCGCTCACGCACTTCTTGCGATACCTCGTCCGCCCGCTGCCGGGGTGGATCTTCGATCCGCTGGTGAGCCGCCTGGTCAGGCCGAAGAAGGCCCCGTACGTCGATGAGAGCGCGGCGGACAGAATCCGCCATGACGTGGAAGCCAAGCGCCAGGTGGTCGAGAAACTGAAGGATGAATCCTCGCGTGTGTGAAGCAGATCAACCACCTGCCCGCAAGCATCGTCGATCATTGCAGAAGCCTCCCGCGAATACCTATCAAATACCGAAACTCCGTGAGGTGTCTACCCCATTGTTATCGGAGTAGCTGACAGGATGCCGATCCGTAATTTGACCTAGACTGCTGCCCCTAGTAGTGTCACGCGCCATTGACGCGCCCGACGAATTGGGGGTTTCATGCGTTTTTTGGCACTGGAGGAAGGCGGTTTTTGGAACCTGCTGGTAGAAGTTGCCAAAGAGTACGGCGCAGTCGCCGTCGTGCTTATTCTGTTTGTTCTAATTTTCTGGCGCATGACTTGGGGGGTCTGGAACAAGGCGATGACCTCGAAAGACGAAGAGATCGAACGGCTCGTGGCGGAAAGAGACAAGTATCAGAAGCTTGTTTTTGACAATCTGCTGACATCGAAGGTCAAAGCGGATCAGGGTGGGGAGGGTATGGAAGCCCTCAAGGAGTAGGCAAATGGAACTGCTCATTTTCGCATTGGGACTCATCCTGATCTACCTCATCGGAACGCTTTTCATGGCGGTCGGGCTGTCCATGAGATACGGGGATCCAAGCGCCTGCTACAAGCTGTTCGCGGTACGCGATCAGTTGGTGGACGCCGTTGTGTTTCATGGCGTGGATCGCAACGACCCATGGCTTCAAGCTGTGTATGAGAACGTCAATTCGATCCTGGTTCACTCGAATCTGCTGAGTGGCCCAGACAGGTGGCCAATTGCCCATCACGTTGGCGCGTACCTAGGAGCGCACCCAGAGAAGGGTAAACGGTTGCGTCCTGTGCCAGGATACGAGCCGCCAAGGCAGCTGCAACCAGTGCTGACCGAACTACGCAGCGCGCTTGATTACCTAATCAAGAACCACTTTGGCGTCATGCTGTTCTTCTCAGCCCAGCAGCGCGAGCAGCGGAGGATCCAAAAAGAGAAGGCCAAGGCGCTTCGCGAGATGATGAAACGGCCACCTCTAGCTCTTTGCTAGCAGCGATCTGGCCTGCAGCAGTCGTTCGGCGTCACTGCGCCCTTTGAAGTGGCGAACCCCCGTGCCCGCGTTGTGCGTTCGTGGGCTTTCGTCTCACACCCGCGCTTGAGCCCGGTGGTGGTTCGCCTTCGCCGCGCCCTTTTCGTTCACCGGCGGCCGGCCCACCGAGTAATACGTGAACCCCAGCTCCTGCATCTGGCTGCGGCGCCAGATGTTGCGGCCGTCGAACACCACCTTGTGGTTCATCTGCTTGCCCATGCGCTCGAAATCCGGCTGGCGAAAATCCGACCACTCCGTGCACACGATCAGCGCATCGGCACCCTTGAGCGCCTCGTACATGTCGTCGAACGTCTTGAGCCCCTCATCGGAAATCTCCCGCCGCAGATTGGGCAGGGCGACAGGGTCGAACGCCCGCACCTTGGCCCCCGCATCGAGGGCGGACTGGATCAATGTCAGCGAGGGCGCTTCCCGGATGTCATCGGTCTCGGGCTTGAAGGCGATGCCCCAGAATACAAGGGTTTTTCCGTGCAATGAAGGCCCGAAATGATCGGAAACCTTGCTCCAGAAGTATCGCCGCTGATCCTGATTCACCTCATGAACCGCGGCGTTCAGCTTGCAGTCGAAGCCGACCGCCTTGCCCATGCCGACCACCGCAAGCGTGTCCTTGGGGAAGCACGATCCGCCGTAGCCCAGCCCCGGATAGAGGAACTGGTTGCCGATGCGCTTGTCGGCGCACATGCCCTCGCGCACGGATTTGACATCGGCGCCGTAATACTCGCACAAATTGGCGATCTCGTTGATGAACGAGATCTTCGCGGCCAGCATCGCGTTGCTGGCGTACTTCACCATCTCGCTCGAGCGGATGTCCATGATGTAGATGGGGTTGCCCTGGCGGACGAACGGCTCGTAGAGCAGCCGCATCATTTCCGCGGCCTTGTCATCTTCGACGCCGCACACCACGCGGTCGGGTTTCATGAAGTCCGCGATCGCGGCGCCTTCTTTCAAGAATTCGGGATTGTTGGCGATAAAGAAGGGGACCTTGGTCTTCGCCTTGATCGCCTCGCGCACGCGGTGGCTGGTGCCGACCGGGACGGTGGATTTCACCACGACCATGCGAGACGGCTTGTTCTTGCCAAACTTCTCGAGATGCTCCGCGATGTCGGTCGCCACCTGCAGAACATAGCGCAGGTCGGCGGAACCGTCGAGGTCCGAAGGCGTGCCCACGCAGATGAAGATGGCCTCGGCATCCTTGTATGCCTCCGCCTTGTCGGTGGTGAACCTGATGCGGCCGGCCTTGGCGTTGCGCCTGATGAGGTCGGTGAGGCCCGGCTCGTAGATGGGCGATTCGCCCCGGTTGAGGGCTTCAATCTTCTGCTCGTCGATGTCGAGGCAGATAACCTGATTGCCCGTGGAGGCGAAGCACGCCCCCGTGACAAGGCCCACATAACCCGTGCCGACCATGGTGAGACGCATGAAAAGACCCTAAAAGAAGCTCAAGGGACTGTGAAAGAGAACCACTCCGGCCCGCCACTTCAGTGGCTCCGACCACCCGCAACAAGAAGATGCCGCCGATTCCGGCGCCCGCCAATCCAGCAGAGTGATTGGAAGAGGGGACTGATTCTATTGACCCGCCTCTCCGAATCTTCCGGCACAGGCGGAATACGACGCTGATCGCCCGCACCCGGTTCGAACGATCTCATTGCACCTGGCGTACCGGTCGCTGGGATCGAGCGGAGAGCGGATCAATCGGCGGCCTCAGGCAACCGATATATTGCAGCAGGGGACTATGCTAGCCACTTTCCTGCGGGCGGGCCGATAACCACAACCCTTTGAGGATGCGAGAGATATGCGCGTACTTGTCACCGGCAGCAGCGGGCTGATCGGCTCCGAGGCCGTCACGTTCTTTGATGATCTCGGCTTCGACATCACGGGCGTGGACAACAACATGCGGCGGGATTTCTTCGGCCCCAAGGGCGACACCACCTGGAACCGCCAACGTCTGGAAACCACCTGCCGATCGTTCGAGCACGTCGAGCTCGACATCCGCGACCGCAAAGGAGTCGAGGAGTTGATGAAGAAGGCTCGGCCGGAGCTGATTATCCACGCCGCGGCCCAGCCGTCGCACGACCTCGCAGCTTCGCGGCCATACGACGACTTCGATGTCAATGCCGTCGGCACGCTGAACATGCTGGAGGCGACTCGGAAGCACGCTCCGGAGGCCCCCTTCATCCACGTCTCCACCAACAAGGTCTATGGCGACGGGCCGAACTTCATCAAGCTGAAGGAACTGCCCACGCGCTACGACTACGACGACCCCCGGTATGCCCACGGCATCGCCGAGGATTTCTCGATCGACAACACCAAGCACTCCCTCTTCGGCGCCAGCAAATGCGCGGGCGACATCCTGGCGCAGGAATACGGCAAGTACGATGGGATCGAACTCAAGACCGGCATTTTCCGCGGCGGCTGCCTGACCGGGCCGCAGCACTCCGGCGTCGAGCTGCACGGCTTCCTCAACTACCTTGTTTTTGTCGCGCTGCGCGAAGGGCCGTACACCATCTTCGGCTACAAGGGCAAGCAGGTGCGCGACCAGATCCACTGCCACGATGTGATCAACGCCTTCTGGCACTTCGCGCAGAATCCCAGGCCCGGCGAGGTCTACAACCTCGGCGGCGGCAAGCAGAACGCGGCATCGCTGCTGGAGTGCGTCGAATTGATCGCCGAAGCATCCGGCGGCAAGCGGCCGAAGCTCACCTATCAGGACAAGAACCGAATCGGCGACCACATCTGCTACTACTCCGATCTGCGCAAGCTCAAATCACACTATCCCGGCTGGGACCAGACCTACACCCTGCCGCGCATCGTCGAAGAGATGGTCCAGCAGGTGAGCGACCTGCAGGCAGCGTAAGGCAAAAGCCCACGGATCCAAATCCGTGGGCTTTGGTTTGAGGATGAAGATCACTATTCTCAACCAGTTCTACGTGCCGGACATCAGTCCGACAGCGCATCTGTGCGCTTCGCTGGCGGAGCACCTGGCAGCCCGCGGCCACGAAGTGACGGTGGTGGCTTCCCGGGGGGGATATGTTCCGGCATCCATCGGAGACGCCGGACCTGACGACCAAAGGGAGGAAGGTCCGGGTCCGACCGTTCCAAAAATCTTCCGCCTCTGGACACCCCAGCTCGGCAAATCCAACATTCTCAAGCGCTGCATCGACTACGCCACGTTCTATCTCCTTGCGCTGTGGCGAATGCTGAGACTGCCGCGCCAGGATGCAATCATTTCGCTCACGACGCCGCCTTACATCGCGTGGGCGGGCGCCATGCACAAGCTTCTGCACCGCGGCACCAGGCTCATCCTCTGGAACATGGACTGTTATCCCGATGCCGCGGAGCGGCTGGGCGTGATGAAGACAGGCGGGATCCTCAGCCGTGTCCTGCGCGGGCTCAACCGCGCCATGTTCGCACGACTCGATCACCTGATCACGCTCGACACCGCCATGAAGGAGCTTCTGCTGTCGCAATACGGCCCGCGCCACTGCGAACTGTCCTGCACGATCATCCCCAACTGGGAGAAGGCATCGTTCTTTCCCGCGGATGCGACGCCGCCCGCGTGGCAATGCGCCCGCGAACTGGATCTGAACGGGCGATTTGTGGTGCTGTACCTCGGCAACATGGGGTACGGGCACGAGTTCGACACCATTCTCCAGGCCGCGGAACGATTGCGCGATGAGCCCGTGGCGTTCCTGTTCGTGGGAGGAGGGCGGCGGTGGAGCGAGCTCGACGCCGCCGTCCGCCAGCGCAATCTTCCCAACATCATCATGCGCGACTATGTTCCCAAGGACGAGACGCTCGCGGTGATGGCGCGGGCCCACTGCGCGCTGATCACCCTGCGCGATGAATCGCTGGGCGTGATGAGCCCCAGCAAGCTGCACGGCAACCTGGCGATGTCGCTGCCTGTCCTCTACATCGGGCCGCGCGGCAGCAATGTGGATGACGCCATCCAGCGCTTCGGCTGCGGGGAGAGCCTTCGCAGCGGCGATGTCGAAGGCGTCATGATGTTCATTCGCGCCCATATCGCGCGCGGCGAGCCGCACCGCGAGGCGCGCCGCCGGGCCCGCCGGGCATTCGATGAGGCATACACCGATTCCGTCACCCTGCCGCAGTTCGAGCGAGTCATCGAACAGGCGACCGATGTCCATGCGACTGAGGGGCTGGCCCGCTTCAGTCCCGGCCAGCGATCGGGCTGATCGACCATGCCGCAAGAGACCATCCATCCCCTCCGCGAAAGCCCGCACAGCGCGAGCAACCGACTGGCGCGGCTGGCGTGGTCCATCGTGTCCATCCTGCTCTTTCGTCCCTCGCCCCGGCCATTCCACCGTTGGCGGAATCTCCTGCTTCGCATGTTCGGAGCGTCGCTTCACTCCTCCGCCCGCATCTATCCCAGCGCCAGGGTGTGGGCCCCATGGAACCTCACGATGGAAGAAGGGGCCTGCATCAGCGATCATGTCGATGTCTATTGCGTCGCTCCCATTTTTGTCGGGGCGTGGGCCACGGTCAGCCAGTACAGTTACCTGTGCGCCGCCTCGCACGATTTCGAGGACCCGGCCCACCCGCTCACGGCCGCCCCCATCGAGATCGGGCCGCGCTGCTGGATCGCCGCGGATGTCTTCATCGGTCCGGGAGTGACGGTCGGCGAGGGAACCGTGGTGGGGGCCCGCTCGGCGGTCTTCCGCGATCTGCCCCCATGGGTGATCGCGGTCGGCACACCGGCAAAACCGGTGGGGGAGAGGAGAATGCGAAACGAAAAAACGGAAAAACGAGAAAACGAGAACATCAACCCATGAGGCCGCGACCGCTGGTCGCGCCGGGGCCAGCCCAGCGAAACCGCAGGGCGAGTGCGTGGAGCGTAGCGCGTAGCTCGAAAAACACTGGCGGGCGAGACGCCCGCGCCACCCAACTCCCATGATCGACGTCCTCATCATCACCTTCAACGAATCCCTCAATCTGCCTCACTGCCTGGGAGCGCTGCGGGGGTGGACGCGCAGAATCTTCGTCATCGACTCCGGCTCCACCGACGGCACTCAGGACATTGCCCGATCCTTCGGCGCCGAGGTCGTCCACCACGATTGGGAGGGCTACGCCCGCCAGAAGAACTGGGCCTTGCGCCATCTTCCCTTCGAAGCCGACTGGATTCTCATCGTCGATGCCGACGAGGTGATCACCGAACAGGTGCAAAAACGCCTGATCGAAATCGCGTCCCGGCCCGTCGGCGAAGTGCCCGAGAACGGCTACTTCATCAACCGCATCACCTATTTCATGGGCCGGCCGATCCGGCACTGCGGCTATTTCCCCTCGTGGAACCTGCGGTTCTTCAAGCGCGGCAAGGGGTTTTACGAGGACCGGGAAGTCCACGAGCACGTCATCATTGAAGACCCGGTCGGCTACGTGAAGGAGCCGATGATCCACGACGATCGCCGCGGTCTTGAACATTACATCGCCAAACACAATCGCTATTCCACGCTGGAGGCGCGCGCGATCTTCGAAGAAATTCGCGTGGGGCGCGAGCGCGCTGGCGAAGCCAACATCACCGCCGACACCCGCAGGCGGCGCTGGCTGAAGCGCTATGTGATGCCCCACGTGCCCTTCCCCGGCTTCTGGCGGTTCATGTACATGTACATGCTGCAGTTCGGGATGCTGGACGGGCGCGCCGGCCTGGAATTCTGCCGCTTCATCGCCATGTACGACTCCATGGTCGCCCTCAAGCTGCGCGAATTGCGGCGATTGACCAAGGAATCGGGCGCCGACCGGGCAGCAGCCCTCGAGGAAGCCCCGGCGCGCGGCCTCGCCCGCGCTGAGGGCACCGAGGTCATGGCCTCGCCCGCGCCCTGGTCCGCCAACGGCGCCGCCGGCGCAACTCCCGCCTATGAAGGCACACCCACCCAGATGCAGCCCGAGGCCAGCCCGTGGACCTTCCGCGAGAAGGTCGGCCGGGCCATCTGGATGCTCGTGGGCCGGCCCATCTTCCGGCTTTCGTTCCACAACTGGTACGGCTTCCGCGCGTGGCTCCTGCGGCTGTTCGGCGCCAAGGTGGCCCGCGGCGTCGCCATCCGTCCCACCGTCAACATTGAAGTGCCGTGGATGGTGGACATCGAGGATGACGCCACCATCGGCGACTACGCCATCCTTTATTCGCTGGGCATGATTCACATCGGCAAGCGCTCGATCATCAGTCAGTATGCGCACCTTTGCGCCGGCACGCACGACTACGCCGACCATACCTTCAAGCTCATCCGCTCGCCCATTTCGATCGGCGACGATGTGTGGGTGGGAGCCGATGCGTTCATCGGGCCGGGCGTGCGCGTGGATTCGCTCAGCGTCGTCGGGGCGCGCTCCAGCGTGTACAAGAATGCCGGGCCGCGGCAGGTCTTCGTTGGCAATCCTGCCAAGCCGATCAAGGAGCGGATTCTGCGATGAGCGCTCCCACCGTCCAGTCCGGGCACGTCGAGCCGCCGGCGCCACCGACCGTTTCCGCGGAAACTCCAGCTTCCGAGGCGCGGACGATGGTGGCCGAGCCGCGCCGCCGCGTCTTCCTGCCGTTGTCGATCGGCGAGCGACTCGCCGCTTTTTTCTGGTCGATCGCATGGCACGGGCTCTTTCGCTGGAGCCCGCCGCCCTTCAACTGGTGGCGGATTGCACTGCTGCGGATCTTCGGTGTCAGGATTCATGGGCGCGTTTTCGTCGCCCCCAGCGCCCGCATCGACTATCCGTGGAACCTCGAGCTGCGCGACGGCGTGTTCATCGCGCACAAAGTCATCATCAACTGCATGGGCAAGGTGACGATCGGCGCCGGCACCCGCATCAGCCAGTATTCCCACATCTGCGCCGGCACCCACGATTACACGCGCGGCGACATGCAGATCGTCCGCCGCGACATTACCATCGGCAGCAAGGTGTGGATCGCGGCGGATGTGTTCGTCGGCCCGGGCGTAACGGTCGGGGATGGGGCCATCCTCGCCGCGCGCTCCAGCGCGTTCAAGGACCTTCCAGCCGGCCAGGTCTGCGTGGGCGAGCCGGCCCGCCCGCGACACCCGCGCTCAAATCGGGGGGATGTTCACGCATGAGAATCGTTCACTACCTGTCGGCCTTCCGGCTGGCGGACGGCGGGGTGGTGCGCTCGGTGCTTGACCTGACCGCCCTCCTGGCCGCGCGCGGACACGAGGTATTCGTGCTGACACGCGACGCCTCCGATGTGCCGCCGTCGTGGAGGCAGGCGGTCTCCGGAGCGCCGCTCCTTGTGGAGCTGAGCCGCCCGCCGCGCCTCGCCGGGCGATTCGACCGGGAATCGATGAAGGAAGCGCGGCGCCTGATCGCCGAGGCGCACGTCGTGCATCTCCACGCGCCGTGGGACGTCGCCAACCTGCAGTTCGCGCGCCTGGCGCGGCGCGCGAAAGTGCCGTACGTCGTGACCGCGCACGGGATGCTCGACGACTGGTCGATGGCGCAGCGAGGCGCCAAGAAGCGCGCCTATCTCGCGATGTTCGGCCGCCGCCTGCTCGAGCGGGCCGCGTTCGTCCATTGCACGGCGCAGGCGGAGCAGGAGCAGGCGCGACGATGGTTCCCCCGCGGTCGCTCGTGCGTCGTTCCATACGTCGTCGATCTCGATCCGTTTCGAACCCTTCCCGGCGACGCGCTGATCCGGCAACGGCTGCCCCAGACCGACACCGATCGTCCCGTGGTGCTCTTCCTCAGCCGCCTGCACGTCAAGAAGCGCCCCGAGGCGCTCATCGACGCGGCGGCGATCCTCCGCACGCGCGACCGCCCGCTGCGAGTCATCATCGCGGGAAGCGGCGACGACGACTACGTGCGCTCGCTCCACGCGCGCATCGACCGCGCCGGATTGCGCGAGGATGCGCATCTTGTGGGGTTGGTCGTCGGCGATGAGAAGCTGTCGCTCTACCAGCGCGCTGATGTCTTCGCGATGGCGACCAGCCAGGAGAACTTCGGGCTGGTTTACACCGAAGCCATGTCGTGCGGAACCCCCGTGATCGCCACGAAGGGCACTGACATCTGGCGAGAACTCGAGGCGAGCGGGGGCGCGATCGTCGTCGATGGCTCACCGCGCTCGATCGCGGACGCGATCCAGCGACTCCTCGACGATCGACCGCTCCTCGAGCGCATGGGCCGCGCGGGGCGCGAATGGATGTTCCGCGAGTTCGATGGCGATCGGATCGTCGCGCGCTTCGAGGACATGTATGGTCGCTGCGCTGCGGCCTGATCCCGCCCCGCGGCCCCCGGGCGAACGCCGGGGCTCATGGGACTCTGAAATCCGGCGGCGCGGTGCACTACGCCTTCACAATGTGCTCGCGCGGGCCCGTCACGTTCTTCATCGCATTGCGGGCATCGATGATCAAGTTCGAATTGTCCGCGATCATCTGCCAGTCGTACGCCGAGTGATTCGTGGACACGATCACCGCGTCGTAGCCCTTGAGCGTCGCGGGCGAGAGCGGAATCGACTTCATGTCGAGGTCGTGCTTGCGCATCTTGTGCGTCTCGTGTACGTGCGGATCGTTGAAATCGACTTTCGCGCCCAGGTCCTGCAGCTTCTCGATGATCTCGAACGATGGGCTCTCGCGGACATCGTCGATGTCGGGCTTGTAGGCGAGGCCCAGCACAAGGACCTTCGACCCCTTCACCGACTTCTCGCGCTGGTTGAGGGCGTGCAGCAGCCGGCTGACCACGTAATCCGGCATCGCGTGGTTCACCTGACCCGCCAGCTCGATGAAGCGTGTGGGCAATCCAACCTCGCGGGCCTTCCACGTGAGATAGAAGGGGTCGATGGGAATGCAGTGGCCGCCCAGCCCCGGCCCCGGATAAAACGGCATGAAGCCGAAGGGTTTGGTCGCCGCCGCGTCGATCACCTCCCAGATGTCGATCCCCATCGCCGTGAACACACGCTTGAGCTCGTTCACCATCGCGATGTTGACCGCGCGGTAGATGTTCTCGAGCAATTTCGCCGACTCCGCAACTTCCGCGCTCGACACGCGGATGACGGACTTGATCGCCTTGCGATAGAGGTCCGTGGCCAGATCGCCGGAGATCGCATCGATGCCGCCCACCAGTTTCGGAATCGTCTGGGTGTTGAAATCCCTGCGGCCGGGATCTTCGCGCTCGGGCGAAAAAGCGAGGAAGAAATCCTCGCCGCACTTCAGGCCCCTCGTCTCAAAGCGCGGCAGCAGGATTTCGCGCGTCGTGCAGGGATAGGTGGTCGATTCCAGCGCGATCAACTGTCCCGGCCGGAGTGTCTTCGCAATGTCATCCCCCGTGCGCTCGATATAGGAGAGGTCGGGATCGAGGTGCTTGCCAAGAGGTGTGGGCACACAGATGAGAATCGCATCCGCCTCGCGCAGTCGGGTGAAGTCCGCAGTGGCATCGAACCGCATCTTCTCCGCCGCCGCTCGCGGCTTCGCCATATCCGACACAAGGTTCGCGCCCAGGTGCACGAGATAGCTCTCACCCCGGTGCAGCTTCTCGATCTTCTTCGGATCGACATCGAATCCCAGCGTCGGGAACCCCGCATCCCAGAAGGCACGCAGGAGCGGCAGGCCCACATATCCCAGCCCGATCACGCCGATGACCGCCGAGCGCGCTTCGATCTTGCGGGCCAGCGCCTGCGCGGGTGATTCGGAGGTGGGGGACTTCTTCATGTCGGCGGAAATACCGGGCTGGCGGGCGTCAAGGGTCGTCATGGAAATGCTTCTTCCAATGTATACATCGGCCAATTTTGCCCGCCCGGCAAGGAATGGGGCTGATGATAGGATCAGTTCCGAAGTGGCAGTTCAGACAAACGCCGGACCTGAGGGCTCGAAGGTCGGGGTTCCCTCCTGAGGGCTCGAAGGCGCGGGTTCCCTCCTGAATCCGCGAAGGTCCGGGTCTGAACACCAAGGTGCGGGTCTTGCGAAGTGCGTGCAGGAGAATCGATGTCGCGTCGAACACCTCATTTCCTCATCATCGGCGCCATGAAGGCGGGCACCACCTCGCTTTATCAGGACCTGCTCACGCAGCCTGCGGTCTTCATGCCGGAGAACAAGGAGCCCGAATCGCTCACCCGCGATGATGTGCTTTCCCCGCGAAGCCGCCGCGCCTACGAGGCGCTCTTTCGCAACGCGAGCGAAAAACAGATGTGTGGCGAGGCCTCGACCGGCTACACCAAGCTCCCTGACTTCCCCGGCGTGCCCCATCGCGCCCTGCATGTTTGCGGAAGGGACCTCAAGCTCATCTACCTCGTGCGCGAACCCGTTGCCCGCATCCGCAGCCACCATCATCACAAGTTGACTTCCGGCGAGTTCCCAATCGTGGATATTGACGAAGCGGCGAAGACCTATCCGGAACTGATCGACTGGTCGCGCTACGCCATGCAGGCCCGCGCGTGGATCGATATCTTCGGCCGGGACAACCTGCGCATCGTGCGCTTCGAAACTTTCACGAAAGAACGACGGAAGACGATCGCCGAGCTGTGCGCGTTTCTCGGGATTGAAGCGGATGTTTCGCGCATCGATGAATCCGCGATCTATAACCCCAGCGAAGGCAAGCACGTGGTGACCGGCAGGCGGGCGGTGATCCGCCGCAATCCGCTGTACCAGAAGGTGATCCGGCCGCTGGTGAGCCCGGAGTCGCGCGACCGCATCAAGCGCCTGATCGGCCGCAAAGCCCCGCCCCGCCCCGCCCCGCCTTCGCGCGCGACCGTTCAATTCGTCGTGGACGCCCTGCGCGCTGATCTCGAAGACCTGCGCGGGTTGATGGGTTTGGATGGGCCCGTGTGGGACATGGAAGAAGTCATCGCCCGGCACGACTGAACCACACCCGGAAGCGCCGAACAGAAAGCCCTCTCACGATTATACTTGGCGCGCCCGATCCCGGGACGCGACCGCCATCTCGATCAGATCGCATCCGCATGAACGAAACCGTCACATCACCGCCGGCGGACATGCCCAATGAGGAAGCACTGGCCCATACCGAGCGCGGCTTGTTCTTCATCGTCGGCTGCGGGCGCTCAGGCACCTCCCTGCTCCAGATGATGCTGGCGAGTCATCCCGCCGTCACGATGCCCAACGAAACCGGATTCTACGCGATTCTGTGGCGGCGACATCCCCGCTTGCGAAACATCCGAGATGACGCGATGTTCGATCGAGTTCTGGCGATCGTGCTGAGCTCCCCGAGGATTCGCGCCATGGGCCTCGACGAAGCGAGGGTGCGTGCGCTTGCAAAGGCCGGGAAACGCTCGTGGGAGACGATTCTCCTGGCCATCCTCACGACGTTCAGGGAGCAGCGCGGCTGCGACCGCGTCGGTGAGAAATCACCCGAGCACATCCACTACACTCATCGGATCGTCGATGGATTTCCGAACGCGCGCATCATTCACATTGTGCGCGACCCTCGCGCTGTCGTCCTCTCGCTGTCGCGCACGCCGTTCGCGGGGCGTTTTGTCGGACGCAACATCACGCGCTGGCAGAAGGCCATTTTGCAGCATCGTCGATATGCGGATGCCCTCGGTCCCGAGCGATACCGTCTGGTGCGATACGAGGATCTCGTCAGCGACGCCGAGAGAACGCTCACGTCCCTGTGTTCGTTCCTTGACCTGCCCTTCGACCGCGCCATGCTGCGACATGAGAGCCGCGAGGAGAAAGTCTTCGCGTCATGGCAGGAAGGTCACATGGCCAATACCCTCAAGCCGGTGTTCACGAGCAGCATCGAGAAATGGAAGACCGACCTGTCTCGCAGGCACATCGCCCTCATCGAGCACGCGCTGCGCGAGGACATGGCCCTTCTTGGATACGAGCCGACGGGGGCCGCGACCCCGCTTCCCGACCTTCAGCTCGCCCTCAGCCGCTCAGCCGGCTTGGCCCGCCGGATCATCCGACGGGCGCTGCTGCTCACCGGGCTTCGCAAGGCGCCTGGGGAGACGTGACTTCTCTTCGGCGCCAGTCGTGCGCCCGTTTGCTCGCCGCGCCGCGGCGACGTACCGTTCGACTGGGCAATGCGCGCGACGCTTCATCTTTACAACACGCTCACGAGAGAAGTCGAGGCCTTCGAACCGATCGATCAGGCCGGCCGCACCGTTGCCTTCTACTCCTGCGGGCCGACGGTGTACGACTTCGCACACATCGGGAATTTCCGCTCGTTCCTGAATGCCGATCTCCTGCGGCGGACGCTGGAACTCCTGGACTACACGGTCCGCCACGTCATGAACATGACCGATGTCGGCCACATGACCGAGGATGACATCGCGGATGGCGGCGGCGAGGACAAGATGGCCGAGGCGGCCCGGCGGATTCGCGAAGCCCGCGCGAGTTCCCCCTCCCTCTCAGGGAGGGGGTCAGGGGGGGGGTCAATCGCGCGGAATGGCCCGGAGGCCGCACCCACCCCCCAGCCCCCTCCCGTGCAGGGAGGGGGAGTCGCGGACGTGCCTCACGATGACCTCCCCGATCCCAACGATCCCTACGCCATCGCGGAGTTCTACATCCGCGCCTTCCAGCGCGATGCGAAACTTCTCGGCATCAAGGTTGTGCAAGAAGCGGAGCGCGACCCATCCCTCCTCCCGCGCCCCACGCAGTATGTGGAACAGATGAAGGCGTTGATCGAGACATTGATCGCAAAGAATCACGCCTATGTCGCGCGCGATGGCGCGGTTTATTTCGATGTGCAGTCATTTCCGAAGTACGGGCAACTGAGCGGCAACACGCTCGACAAGCTCCGCGCGGGCGAAGGCGGCCGCGTGAGCGCGGCCAACCAGGCAGTTAAAAAGCACCCCGCCGATTTCCTTTTGTGGAAACGCGATCCCGCGCACTTAATGCGCTGGCCCAGCCCGTGGGGCGAGGGATATCCCGGCTGGCACCTCGAGTGCTCCGCCATGGCCCGAGCGCTTCTGGGCGAGGAGATCGACATTCACAGCGGCGGCGAGGACAACATCTTCCCCCATCACGAGTGCGAGATCGCGCAGACCTGCAGCGCGACCGGCCGGCCGACCTTCGCGCGGTACTGGTTCCACACACGGCATCTGATGGTCGAAGGGGAGAAAATGTCGAAGAGCAAGGGGAACTTCTACACGGTGAGCGATCTGTTGAGTCGCGGGGCCAGCCCAGCGGCGATTCGCCTCGCACTGATTGGCACGCACTACCGCACCAACGCCAACTTCACGATGCAGGGGTTGAAGGATGCGCAGCGGCGCATTTATCGCTGGATCGCGGCGCGCATCCAATTGCAGTCGTTTGCATCAAGCGAGGTTCCCGCCACCATTCGACCATTCTCGACCAGCCTGGAGAAGTTCAAGTCCGCTCTGTGCAATGATTTAGAGATTTCCGCCGCAATCGCCACGATGGATGACGCGCGTAATCAGTTGACTGAATTCGTCGAATCTCACGGACAACCGACGCAAGCTGCAGGGACAAGTGTCGTCAACCGTGCTTGGGTCGAGGAGACAGAGTGCTTTGACGCCATGTGGACCGCGCTTCTCGGAACTGCGGCAGCAAGCGTGGAGGACGACTCCGCTGCAGAGGCGTTGAGACGAGCGCGTGACGAAGCGCGGCAGCGAAGGGATTTCGCAAAGGCAGACTCGATCCGGAAGTTCCTTCGGGATCTCGGTTACGAAATTGAAGACAAGCCAGAAGGGCCGTCGGTTCTCAGGAAGGTTGCGAAGTGACTCCCGAACCTCTCGAGGTCTACGTCGAAACCAGCGTCTGGAGCTACGTCCTCGCTGACGACAAGCCCCAGTGGCGGGACTTGACGCTCAAGTTCTTCGACACTTGTCGCGAGCGACGAATTGAACCGGTCATTTCCCCGACTGTGATCGTTGAAATCAATCGCTCTGACGCAGACACGCGTGAACGCTTGTCGTGAAACACGGCGCTGTCCCTCCCGCGAAACCGGACGATGCCCGTCATGTCGCCTATGCTTTTGTCGCGGGCATGGATGTGCTCGTATCCTGGAATTTTCGGCACATCGCCAGCGTCCGGCGCGCCGCGAAATTCAATGAGATCGCGAGGAAGCTGGGCTTTGTGAAACCGCTGTCAATCGTCAGTCCTCCCCAGGTGATCTATGTCGACGAATGACGAGAAATATCCCGAAGAGAGCGCGATGCTTCGCCTTGTTCGCCAGTGGCGCCGGGAAGCGTACGAGGCGGACCAGAAGCTCACGGAGCGCGAACGTCAGGAACGCGATGAAGGCCTGGTCCGCCAGCTTGGTCTGCGCTGGTATGAGCCCACGAAAGAGCAGAGCAAGAAACCTGCCTGACGACTCCGCTCCCAACTCCCCTCCCCTCATCGGCCTCACCGGCTCCATCGGCGCCGGCAAAACCGAAGTCGCGCGCATCCTCGCCTCCCTCGGCTGCTTCGTCGTCCATTCCGACGACCTCGCCCGCGAAGCCCTCCGCGATCCCTCGATCAAGCCCCAGATCGTCGCCGAGTGGGGCGCCGCCATCCTCGACCCCGCCACCGGCGACATCGACCGCTCTCTCCTCGCCCACATTGTCTTCAGCGATTCCGAACAGCGCAGGACCCTCGAATCCATCACCCATCCATGGATCGAAGCCCGGCGCAACGAACTCTTCGCCTCCGCGCCGCCGACCACGCGCGCCTTCGTCATCGATGCGCCTTTGCTCATCGAGGCCGGCGTCGATGATCAGTGCGATGCCGTGATCTTCGTCGATGCCGATCGCAGCCTCCGCCTTGCCCGCCTCCGGGCCACTCGCGGCTGGGATGAAGCCGAGCTCGCCCGCCGCGAAGCCTCCCAGGTGCCACTTGACCAGAAGCGAAAACGGGCCGATGATGTCATCATCAACGAAGGGGATCTGGCCGGGCTTCGTGACCAGGTCCGCAGCGTCCTGAGCAGAATCCTGCACCGCACCGCCTAGGGCCGCGCCCCTGAGCGACGGCGGCGATTCCCGGCCGCCGGGAAGGATCCTGACGAAGCATTCCCCCACCGTCTCCGAAGTTCGCATCGCGGAACGCACCATGTTCCGAGCATGCAGGGCCGGGGTCTCCGTTGGCGACTCGCACGGCGAGATGGCCCGGCTCCCAACACACCTGAATCACCCATATCCGCGGCAGGCACTCTTCCCTTGATCACGGGACCCGCGCATGGCACGCCCGGCGTGCGAAACCTCCTGAAAGACATCATGGCACATCCACATCAGCAGCAACAGCAGCAGCAGAATCAACACCAGCACCAGCACGGCTACCAGCATCACGGGATGCGCAAGGGCGGCCGGCGCCGCCGCAAGGGCGGCGGCCCGGGCGGGCCGCGCGGGCCCCGGCCGTCATACACCGTCACCCTGGCGCCGGGCGATGTGCCCTCCGACGAGCAGCTCGAGCGCGAAGCCGAAACTCTCGAAACCCAATCCCAGGAGAAGTTCGACGAGGCCAAGAAGGATGCCGTCAACCTCGCCGCCCTTCAGAAGATGAACACCGATGAGCTCGGCAAGCTCGCCAAGAAGGAGCGCATCGAAGACTGGCAGACCTTGCCCAAGCAGGAACTCGTCTTCCGCGTGCTGCGCTCCCGTGCCGAAAAGCAGGGACTGATGATCGGCGAAGGCACGCTCGACCTCCAGCCCGACGGCTTCGGCTTCCTGCGCTCGCCCGAATACTCCTATCTGCCCTGCGCCGATGATGTCTACGTCAGCCCCTCGCAGGTGCGCCGCTTCGGCCTGCGCAAGGGCCAGATCGTCAAGGGGCTCATCCGCCCGCCCAAGGAGCAGGAGAAGTATTTCGCCCTCTTGCGCGTCGATGAAGTCAACGGCCACGACCCGCAGGAGCTGCATGAGCTGCCGCGCTTCGAGAACCTCACACCGCTCCATCCCAATCGAAGAATCCTGCTGGAGACCGACGCCAGCATTCTCGAAACCCGCGTGATCGACCTCGTCACGCCCCTTGGTTTCGGCCAGCGGGCCCTCATCGTCGCCGCCCCGCGCACCGGCAAGACCGTCATTCTCCAGCGCATCACCAACGCCATCGCGAAGAACTACGGCCCCGACCGCGCCAACCAGGATTGGCCCGAAGCCCACGTCATTGTCCTGCTGGTCGATGAGCGGCCGGAGGAAGTGACCGACTTCCGCCGCAACACGCCCGAGCACGTCGAAGTGGTCGCCAGCACGTTCGACGAGGAAGCCACGCGCCACATCGCCGTCGCCGAGATCGTCATGGAGAAGGCCCGCCGCATGGTGGAGTTCGGTCAGCACGTCGTGATTCTGCTCGATTCGATCACGCGCCTGGCCCGCGGCTACAACAACGCCATGCCCAACACCGGCAAGATCGGCACCGGCGGCGTGGACACCCAGGCCCTCATCAAGCCCAAGAAGTTTTTCGGCTCCGCCCGCAACATCGAGCACGGCGGCTCGCTCACCATCATCGCCAGCGCCCTGGTCGATACCGGATCGAAAGCTGACGAAGTCATCTTCGAGGAGTTCAAGGGCACCGGCAACAGCGAGCTGCACCTGACGCGCAAGCTGGTCGAGAAGCGGATCTATCCCGCCATCGACATTGCCGCCTCCGGCACCCGCCGCGAAGAGCTGCTCCTCGATCCCAAGGAGGAGGAGCTGGTGACGCGCCTGCGCAAGGTGGTCAGCGACATGAACGTGGTCGAGGCCATGGAGCTCCTCAAGGGCCGCATGGGCAAGACCAAGAACAACATCGAGTTTTTGATGACGATGAGTCTGGGGTAGGAAGATGAGGGCATCGAGGCATCGAGGAATCGAGGAATCGAGGCATCGAGGCATCGAGGCATCAAGGAATCGAGAAAGCGAGACACGCTGGCACGAAGACGCCGGATCTGACGACCCCAGGAAGATCCGGGTCCGCCCTTCAGACGCTTTTCCATGGCACTCCCCCGTTTCCGGGCTATGCTGTATCCGAGGCCGCCGCGGGGCGACTGCGTCTGGATGACCCGGTTGTGGAACCGGGCGAAGCATCAGATTCCAATGTACTCGTTGGACTGAGTTCCTTCCTGACGCAGAACGTACCCATTGCAGGCGACCCATCCGAACTCTTTTGGACCTGACGCCCCTGCCGTGCGCACGGCCCCGCCGTGTTCGGTCTATTCATGCACAGAGGCGCCGCCGGGGCGCTGCGTTGAGGCGCAGAGCCAAGGAGCAAGAGAATGAGACACGCGAGAATTCTGTGGAGCCGTGCGGCTTCAGCATCGACCCTGTCCATGGTTCGACGCATCTGGCGTTCCCGCATCATGACAATCGGCGCCATTTCGACCGCCATCATGCTGGTTTCGGCGAGTGTTCCCGCTGTCGCCTTTGCCCAGGGCGACGTCTGGATTCGACAGTTCGGAACCAATACGCACGACCGTGCAAACGATGTTGTTTCCGACGGCACAGGCGGTGCCTTCATTGCGGGATCCACCGGCGGAATTCTTGCGCCGGGGGGAGGCGGCGAGGATGACGGATGGCTCGCTCGATACGACCAATTCGGCAGTCGCATCTGGATTCGCCAATTCGGGTCAACCGAAGGTGATCATGCCGAGGCCCTCATACCTGATGGCGAAGGCGGAGTTTTCGTCGCAGGCAGCACTGCCTGGCTCTTCGGCGATACGTTTTTTGGAGATATCGACGCCTGGATTGCGCGATTCGACGGCGATGGCGAAATGTTGTGGGTGCGCCAGTTCGGAACAGAGCTGGATGAGCGTGTATATGGGCTCGCACTCGACGAATCCGGCCATGTTTTCGTCGGTGGCCACACCGAGGGCGATCTCGCAGGCACCAACGCCGGAGAACTGGACGTGTTCCTGGCGCGGTATGACGGCACCGGCAATCAGATTTGGATTCGCCAATTCGGATCGAGTGATGTTGACCAAACTGCAGCGCTTTCGACGGATGGCACTGGTGGTGTCTTCATGGCCGGCGAGACGCAAGGCAATCTCGGCGGTGCGCTCAACGGCTACAACGATGGCTGGCTGGCTCATTTCGATGGGTCGGGAAACAGAAATTGGATCAGGCAGATCGGCAGCGCCGGAATGGATCAGGCCAGCGCACTTGCATCGAACGGCGATACAAGTGTTTACATCGCCGGGTGGACCGACGGGGATTTGGGCGGCGCGAATCTGGGGCGCGAGGATGCGTGGCTTGCGCGGTATGACCAGGCGGGCAACCAACTGTGGATGCGGCAATTGGGTACGTTTCACGTCGATGTGGCGCGTGCATTGGCATTGGATGCCGATGGCAATGTCGTTGTGACTGGCGAAACGCAGGCTTCATTTGTCGGCGTCGGGACAGGTTCGTCTGATGTGTGGTTGGGATGGCATGACACCTCCGGCAACCTCCTTGGCATGCGCCAATTCGGGTCGCCGGGTCAGGATTGGGTCTGGGACATCGACTGCGATGGTGCCGGCGGTCTGTTTCTTGCCGGAGAGACGAGGGTCGATTTTGGGGGGCACAGAGCCGGCGGATTTTCCGATGCATGGGTCGCCCGCGGGACGCCCGCGATTGTGAGCGATTTCTCCATCGCCTTCGGCACGCTCCTGTCCGGCACACGAGCCGACCTGCTGGCCTCGGACGACCGGCCGGTGCAGGCGCGCTCGCAATTTGGATTCGCGGCGAATGAGCCCAATCTGCTGGATGTGCGGGTCGGTGCGCCAGCGCCGCTTGAATCCCCGGCATCGATCGACCTCGCATTTGAAGGACGCCTCAACCAGTCCGGAGGGATCGCCAGGATCCGCCTTCGAAACTGGAACACGGACCTCTTCGAGCAGGTTCATCAATATCCGTTGAGCATGCTTGACTCTGTCGAGGAGATTCTGGGCATCGACGCAACGAATAGAGTGCGATCGGGCGACCTCCGCATCGAGATTTCCATGCGGCAAAGCGCGCTGACAGTCTTCTCCGTCAGCGGATTCCAGTCGTTCACCGACTGGGTTGGAATCGCCGTGCACCAATAGCAATCTGAGCAGGGGCGGAATCAACGACGAGGCCCCGATTGCCGGACTTTCCGAGCTGGCCTCCCGGTGGGTTTTCTCTTCGGCGACTCGCGGATTCGCTGGCATCCGCCCTATTTCCGGGCTATGCTGTAACCGAGGCCGCCGCTGGGACGGCTGCGTCTGGACGATGGCTGCGGTTTTTTGGCGATGGGCGGCAACGCCCCACCCGCCACTGGACTGCAACCGTCGGGTCGTCAACCCCGGATGCTCTCGGGCGTCCGCGGGCTAGAGGGCGTCTTCCATTCGCAGGAGCCGTGACATGCAGGTGCGCAAGAACATTCACATCGCCGGCCTTTCGAGCCTCCCGCAGGCCATCCGCGGCCGCGGCTTCACCATGGTCGAGCTGCTCGTGGTGATCGCCGTGCTCACCCTGCTCATGGCCATCCTCATCCCCGCCATCTTCGGGGCCGCGGGCGCGGGAGTGCGGACGGAATCGCAGAACAACCTCCGCCAGATCGGGCAGTGGATGACGCAGTACTCCGCGGAAAACCGCGAGTTCATCGTCCCCAGCCAATTCGACTATTCAGCCAACTCCTATCCCGGCCAGGTGCGCGACAACGCTGGCAATGTGGGCACGTGGAGCGACATCATCTGGACGCTGTATGTCAAGGGCGACTTCCCCGATGCGGTGGCCTCGCTCGGCCACGACTACTCCCACGATTCGCCCGACAATCCGCTCTATGACGTCAATCCTGATTTCAAGAACCCGCTCCGCTCCGCGGAATACAACCAGATGGGCGGCCTCAAGTCCTACCCCGGCTTCTTCGCCGCCAACCAGTTCTTCAACGCCCTGCCCGGTTCGCCCACCGAGAACGGCTGGTGGCGCATCGGCCAGATCGCCGACCCCGCGAAATCCCTTTACCTGATCGACTCGTTCGCGGACGAGACGATCGAGGATGAGCCTGGGCCGTGGGAGTCCGACGGTGAGTTGAACGGTCAACAGGTCGATTACCGCTATGCGGGCGACGCGCTCATTCTCTTCCTCGACGGCCACACGGGCACGCTCGGCGAAGTGAAGCCGCCATACACGGATCCCCCCGCGACCAACGATCTCGAAGAGATCGAGCTGATCCGCAACATCAGGATCACGAACCTCGATCGAAGGTAATCGCAACCCATTAGCCCCCGGCTCGACTCGACTGTCTTCGTCCCGAGCTCAGGCCGAGGGGAGCTCGCCGAAGTCCGCCGGGGGGTGGGTTCGCAACGCGCGATCGACCTGTCAACACGCTCGCACGCGAAAGACGCTTCAACCATCCCCATTAGCCCCCGGCTCCGCCCGGGGGTCGCCACGCCAGCGTCAATAAACCTCCTACAACGCTTTTACGCGCATGACGCTTCAAACCCCCGGCCGGAGGCCGGGGCTAAGAGCGCCTCACAAAGTGAACGAGATGGGTGGCACGGCCTACGCGCTTCGCGTCGGCCGTGCAAACGTGCAAGGACGTGCCGCACGGGCGAGCCGCGGCGGCTCGACCGTGGCACCCATTGTGTTAGAGGCTCTAAGGGTTCTGCTACGGCGCCGCAATCGCGGCGTATCATCGCCGACTCCGCCCAGCCAACCTCCATTCTTTCGAGAGAATTCCATGTCCGCCCATTCACTGCACCGCATCTTTGCAAGCGCCCTCACAGCCAGCCTGCTCATCTCCCACGGTGCAGCCGCCCAGGATGACGCCAAACCAGCGGCGGAGCAGGAATCCGACGCCACGGAATCGTCCACCGCCGCCGCGCTTCCCGACCTCGCGCCCATCATGGAGCAGGTGGCCGAGATCCGCGGCCTGCCCTTCATCGCCGCCGTCCCCGCCGAAGAGCAGTCGATGGATGACTTCAAGAAGATGATGATGGCGGAGATCGAGAAGGAATACGGAGATGGCGAGGAGTTCAACGACATCGTCGACGGCCTGATGCGCCTGGGCCTGCTCAGGGAGCGCATCGAGCTCGATGAGGCATTTGTCTCCGCCTTCGCCTCGCAGGCCGCCGCCTATTACGACCCCGAAACCGGCAAGTTCTTCTATCTCTACACCGAAGTCCCCATCGAGCAGCTCAACGTGTTCGCCGCCCACGAGCTGGTGCACGCGCTGCAGGACCAGCACTTCGATCTCGACGCCCTCGAGGACGAAATGCTGGCCGCGGGCTCCGACGATGAAGGCCCTCGCAACGATGATTACATCCTCGCCGTGCGCTGCCTCGTCGAAGGCGAGGCCACCTATGTCATGAACCTCTTCGGCATGGGCGAGGAGGCCGGCAACATGATGACCGACATGATGGCCAAGATGCCGCTCAGCCAGATGATCGCGATGTCGGAGATGGCCCTCGATCAGGGCGCTGTGGAAGGCGACCTGGCCGAGGCCATGGAATCGATGGACGAGCTCCCGACCTACATCCTCGCACCGCTGTACGCCGCCTACATGTCAGGCGCGGGCTTCAGCAAGCATCTGTACATGGAAAGTGGTTGGGAAGGCCTCGCGGGCGTCTGGGCCAACCGCCCGCCCTCGACCGAGCTGTGCCTCCACCCCGAGAAATACACCGCCGCGCACGTCGATCTGCCCACGACCATCACGCTGCCGGATTTTCCCTATCTCGAAGAAGCGGGCTGGCGGAAGATCGACACCGCCATTCACGGCGAGTTCTATCTCGACATGCTCCTGCGCGAGCACGGCGTCAGCGATGGTGATGCCCGCCGCGCGAGCTACGGCTGGGATGGCGATGTCTATCAGGCGTGGAAGAACGAGGCGGGCGATGTCGCGATCATCCTCGCGACCACGTGGGATCGCGAAAGAGATGCCGAGCAGTTCTTTAGTGCGTACGCGTCCGCAGCGAAGCTGCGATATCCCGGGGTGATGTTGCCGGATGACATTCTTGATGCGGTGGGCGAGGAGCGGATCGGCGATGGCGCCGGCTGGTTTCTCCGCTTCCCATGCGGCGAGGGACCTGGCGCCGTGTCGGTAGTGAAGCGCGCCCAGGAGGTATTCGCAGTCGAGGGATTCGACGAGGCCACAGGGGCGAGGATCACGGATGACCTGCTCGCGATTGACATCGAGCACATCGACTCCGTTCCCCGCGCGCAGGCATTTCCGAAAAAAGCGGTCGCGAACGAACCCGCCGCGGCTGATGAAATCGCCCTCGACGGCTTCTCATTCGCTCCCGATGCCAACTGGCAGAAGGTCGAACCCGGCTCCCAGATGCGCGTCGCCCAGTACGACCTCCCCGCGGTCGAGGGCGACAGCGAACCCGCGCAGCTCGTCATCTTCTTCTTTGGCGACGGCCACGGCGGAACCTACGAAGCCAACCTCGCCCGCTGGCAGAGCCAGTTCGCCGAAGCGATCGAGCCGGTGACTGCGACAATCGAATCCAACGGCATCACCATCCGCACCTTCGACATCGCCGGGCGATATGTCGCCGAAACCGCGCCCGGCTCCGGCGAGCGCGTGGACAAACCCAACTCCCGCATGATCGCCGCCGTCATCGAGTCCTCGCCCGGCCCGTACTACCTCAAGGTGGTCGGCCCCCGCGCCACGATGGATCACTGGGAAGAGTCGATTCGCGCGATGATGGAATCAATACGGCGAACCGATTGACAACACCCAGCCAGGGTGCCACGGCCAGCGAACGAAGTGAGTCGGCCGTGCAAACGTCAACAGGTATCCGATCCCAGGGTGCCACGGCCAGCGAACGAAGTGAGTCGGCCGTGCCGGCGTTCACGCGCGCCCGGCGTTTCTGACAGCTCCGCACTGACGACTTCGCTCCCGCTGGTCGCTCCGCTGTCAGTGGCACACCCTGTCTGTTACTCTTATAGCAGTGGAATCGAAGCGCCATCGCAAGAAGATGCGTCGAATAGAAGCGCCAGGCCACGTGCGCTTTCTCACATTTTCATGTTACCGACGGCTACCGCTGTTCTCGAACGATCGCATCAAGGACAGATTTCGCCAACATCTCGCAGATTGCCGCGAAAAGTGCGCGTTTCGGCTTCTTGCATGGGTACTCATGCCCGAGCACGCACATCTCCTCATTCAGCCCGAGGTCGATGTTTGCCCGGTTTCTGTCATTCTGCGTCACCTCAAGGGCGGGCTCGCCAACGAGATCCTTGCTCGATGGCGCAAGCTCCAAGCCCCGATTCTCGCGCGGCTGGTTGATGGCAAAGGCAAATGTCATTTCTGGCTATCAGGCGGCGGCTACGATCGGAACATTGTCACCTCGGGAGAGTACTTCGAGAAACTGAAGTACATCCATGAGAATCCGGTGACACGTAGAATCGCAACGCGGCCCGAAGATTGGCCATGGTCTTCCGCGCGATGGTTCGCCGGGTTTCGCGATGCGATCGACGTCCCAATCGATCCTTTCACGCCCTGACGGGTGCCACAGCCAGCGAACGAAGTGAGTCGGCCGTGCGAGCGTTCACGCGCGCCCGGCGTTTCTGGCAGCTCCGCACTGACGACTTCGCTCCCGCTGGTCGCTCCGCTGTCAGTGGCACCCTTGGATGCAATCTGTCACTCCTCCTCATCCTCGTCATCTTCGAGTTCCACATCATCCTCGACGACTTCCGCGGCTCGGGCCCCGATGAGGTGCTCTTCGATGGCGCGCAGATTCGCCGCCAGCCACTCGCGGTCGCCGCAGGCGATGATGTCGCGATCCTCCAGCACCGCCACGCCCGCCGCGCTGCCGCCATCGCGATCGATCTCTTCCAGCAACTGCAGCGCTTCCCGCGCATCATCCACGATGATGAACCGATACCGGCCGCGCCCGCTGTCGGCCCTCGGCGCCATGCGCTCGCCGCCGGAATCCCCAATCGATGTCTCGCGATCGGCGCTCACGATCGCATCCACGCTGTCTGCACTCTGCGCGAGCAGATTCGATCGCCTCAGAATGTCCGCGGGCTCCTTGAGCGCGCCGGCCATCCGAACCGCCGCCGCCTCCAGCATGCCGTGCGTGACCCGGTGGGGGGTGAGCACCACCACCGACTGGCTGCGCTGCATCCGCAGCCGCGGAACCGAGCCCCATTGCCCATCCCGGCCGCAACGGAACACCAGCACATCAGGAAGCGCCGCGGCTCCGCCGCGCGCGTTCCCCGCGCGAATCCCTTCTGCTTCATCCACAAACTCCGTGTACGCGCGATATTCCGGCAGAAAGCGGCTGAGCTTCACGAGCCGTGCCGTCACCTGCCGCACGCCGTAGAACACAAAACGGAGCGCCACGATGAACACCAGGAACTCCGCCCACGTGCGCTCGCCTTCCGGGGCCTGCGTCTTCACGCCGAAAAAACCGAACAATCCCAGCAGGCACACGGTGAAGAAGACGAGGTTGAGCGCCTGCACGCGCTGGTTGGCCAGCCGGCGCTTCCAGAAAAGCCGCGCTGCCTGTTCGTGCTCGGGCGGATCCCATGCCACAGCCGCCCAATCCAACTTTGCTTCCGCCGGCTCGCCGGAATCGATCAGGCGCAGCCCTTCGCCCAGCAGCCGCTTGGCCTGCGGCGCCGCTTCCTTGTAGGCGCGCTGCTGCCGGGCCACGCCGCGATTGATGAAGTAGAGAGGGACGAGATAGACCAGCACCAGCGGCGCCAGCATGGCCGTGAGACCCGGATCGACGCCGATCAGCGCCGCCGCCGCAATGATGAACACGATGACCGGCAGAATCCCACGCAGCACGTTGCGCAGCGCGAAGGCGGTGATGCGCGCGGCTGAATTCAGCCGCTGGATCGCCCAGCGCGGCGCATCATCCACCAGCCCCTGCCAGCCCGCGAAGCGGGGATCGGCGGCGATCGCGAGCAGCCGCAGCGAACACTTGCGCTGGTAGGCCGCGGCAATCCGCGCGATCTGCCATTCCGCCGCGTAGAGCGCGAGCGCGCCAAGCACGCCCATGAGCGCGAGGGCGGCGATCGAGCGCGCCAGCGCGCCCGCATCCGTGCTGATCGCCAGCTCGATGCCGAGGTAACTCTGCGGCTCGCCTCCCTTTTCCAGATGCCGTGCGAACGCCGCCACCCCGAGGAACACCGCCGCCGTCGCCAGCACACCGAAGGTATTCAGCGCCGTCACCCCCAGGATGCGCGGCCAATAGGCGCGCAATCCCTCGCGGGTCACCCACAGAACACGATCGACATACACCCGCAACTGGCGGTGAACGCGGGGAAATGTGCGGCGGGAGGAGGGGAGCATGCGCGGAGGTCGATCATCGATGGTCGTAGACGTGCCGGCGACGCGTTCGGCTTGTCAGAGTATCGCCGAGTCGCCCCAAGTGTGAAGCCGCCGTGGCGCGACAGGCGAGCTGGTGACCAATACATCGTGTCGTGTCGCGGATAGACATCGCATCAGCGGCGATATGCCGCCGCATGGTTCCGATGGCCCCGAACCGTGCGAGCGTCTTGAGACGGCAAACTAGAGAACAGGCATTGACAATGGGATTGGCGACGCTTGCCGCTGCCGTGGCAAAGATGTGTCATCTCTTCCTTTTTACTGTTCTTCGGCCGGTGGTGAGGGCGCCGCGTGCTGGGCGGTTGCCGCGGCCGCGGCCTTGGCCGCGGCCGAGATCTCGCGGCGCTTGCGGCGCGCCTCGACCCGTTCGGCGCGGCTGCGCTTCCGCGCCATCGCATCGGGTTCCTTCTTCCTCTTCTTCTTCGTTCTCTTCGGCGAGGAAAAATATGGCCGGTGCGTGAGCTCCTGGTACTCCTTGTTGCGCCGTTCGAACTCCTGCGCCAATTCCGGCGTGATGCCGATCTCGCGGCAGCGTTCCTCGACGAGCCCTGTCGCCCACTCATACAGGCGAACATCCACTTCGTTGAGCTCGCGGGCGCGGTTGATGGCCGCATCGCTCAGGTCCTTGCGGCTGATGCGCTTGGGCGTGTCGCGCGTCACTTTTTTCTTCGCGTAATAGAGGTTGTGCCATCCCATCAGGCGATGACAGGTCAGCATGAACTCCGGGTAGCGCTCGGTCAGGCCGAAGAACGTAAACCGCTTCAGCAGCGCCTCTTGGGCGAGTTGCAGGACCTCGTCGGTCGGAAGCGGCCGCTGCAAATAGCGGCGATTGAGGTGGCCGGTGATGCGCAACGCCTGGCCGTTGTGGCACTCGTGGTTGGTTTTGCTCTCGACGAAATCCTCGAACGACATGGTCGCGGCCCTCTTGTGCCGGCCGTGCCTCGGCGCTGCCAGGAGAAAATTGTAGAACGAAATCAGCCGCGCGACCGGCTCGCGCAGGATCGTCACGTGAATGAACGGGTCCTTCACCATCTGATACACGTACTGATTGAACTTGAAGTGACCCATGGCGGCCCGCGGAAATGAGCCTTCCTTCAACAGAGCCCCTGGATTCATGTAAAACTGCGGTGTGTTGATGTGAATGACGCCGTTGATGTCATAGTTCTTCGGGATGACGTTATCGAAGGTCGACCCCGCCGCCTTGGGAATGTGCAGAAAGATGAGCGGATGCTTGCCTGGCCGGTTGAGCGGCTGAGACACGAGAGAATCCCATGGAACGACAAGCCGCTCCACATGCTCCCGGTTGCGCTCGATCTGCTCGCTGATCGGCAGATCACGCCACGCGGTCACCTCGGCGCGCATCGGTACGCGCAGTCCCTCTCGCGCCGCCTGCCGCCACAGACTCATGTCTTCAAAAAAGCGTTCGATCTTTCTGAACATACCGGCGATAATACCGGGTCTCACCAACGTATTCAATTTATGAACGTCCTGTTCCCCCGGCCTCGGACTTTCTGGTAGATTGACCGAGGAGATCAAGACCCCGACAAGGAGTTCTTATCGTGATTGAAGCGAAAGCAAATGAATCGCCGCGAGCGCGGGAGCGGCGGACGCGCCCGCGCAGGAGGGAGTGGTTTACGGATGTGGGGCGCGAGCAGTTGATCGCTCTCCTGGAGCTCGATCTTGCCGCGGATTCGTATCTCCTCGACATCGGGTGCGGCATGCTGCGCGGGGGGCGATGGGTGATCCCATTGCTGAAGCCGGGCCACTATTGCGGGCTGGAGGTCGTGCCCGAGCGCGTGCAGCAGGGACTGCGAAACAATCTCGAGGAGGCGATGATCACGCTCAAGCAGCCCCGCTTCGATCACAACGCGAATTTCGATTTCTCGCCGTTCGGCGTGCAGTTCACCCACTTCGTCGCACGCTCCATCTGGTCGCACGCATCCAAGAAACAGATCGAGGCGATGCTGGACGGCATGGTGGCGCACGGTGCCCCCCACGCTGTCCTGCTCGCGAGCTTCCGCGCGGCGGGGCCGGACGCGGCCAATGATTACACGGGCGACGAATGGCGGGGCAAGAGCCACGAGTCGGATGAGCCGGGCATCGTTGCTCACAGCGTCAAGTGGCTGCGCGAAGCGTGCGAACAGCGAAACCTCGATTTCGAAGTGTCGCAGCGCGCACCCGTCAAGAAGAACGGCCAGGTCTGGGCGGTCGTCCGCAAAGAGGAGGCTGGCGGCGAGTCGTCATCCCGCAGACGAGTCTCCCGGCTCGCGCGGCAGATCAAGCACAACCTCCGGACGCTCAAGTTCGCCACGAGCCAGCTTGTCGAGGAACTCGACCTCGATGCGTGATTCACGATCGATCAGCGGGTCCTGCACAATTTCTGTGTGAACCCGGTTCGCTTCGCAGAGCCGAGCCACAGTGTCAGCGGTGATGCGCAGGCCATCGCAGCGATCCTGGAAAAGCTCGGAGGCAAACCTGTACAGTTCGAGATCGAGTGAATTGCGTTCGCGGATGCGGTCAAGCACCGGCGCGGGGATCTCCGCGCGCTCCGTGTGCCCTTTCGATACGTTGCGCCGCTGGTAGTAGATGTCCGCCCAGCCCAGCAGGCGCCGCAGCATGATCAGGAACTCGTCGTAGCGCTCGGTCAGGCCGAACAATGAGAAACGGCTCGTCAGGGTCTCTTTCGCAGCTTCCAGAGTTTCCGGCCCGAACCTCCTTCGGCGGATTTCGCGCCGCCGCAGCACACCCGCCAGCCGCAGCGCCTGCGCGTTATCCAGCTCGACGAGCTCATCCGAGTTGATGAACTCTTCGAGTGTCAGTCCCTTGACGGAATCGTGCTTGCCGTGCCCCTCACTCGTCCTCAGGTAGTTGTAGTACGAGAGCGTGCGGCTGACGGGCTCGCGCAGGACCGTGATGTGGACAAACGCGCGTGACGCGAGTTGATACAGCGGCTGATTCAACTTGTGGTGCCCCATCACCGCGCGCGGGAAAACCCCTCTCTTGAAGACTGCTCGAGGGTTGCGCAACAGCGCCGGTGCGTTGATGTGCAGGACGCCGTTGACTTGGTAGTTCTTCGCGATGAGATGCTCGAGCGTTGTGCCGCCGCACTTGGGAATGTGCATGAATATGAGCGAGCGCTTGCCGCGCGCGCCGAGCGGCGTCGGGTCGGCGAAGAGCTTCTCGTAGGGGATGACCAGCGCGTCGAGACGGCGGCGGTTCCGCGCCACCTGCTCCTCCAAATCCAGGTCCTCCCAATTCCTCACGATCGCGCGGCAGGTGGCGAGCGAGGGCTTGATCTCGGGCTGGATCTCGGGCTGGATAGCCAGTACCCCTTCGGAAGCAGGATTGCCCGCAAATGCCGCAGATGGTGGGACCTGCGCTCGCGCCTCTGTGTTCGCCCCGTTTTCAGCATTCTCAACCGCTGCGTTGCCCTGCATGGGTGCAGGATAGCGAAGAAGCACGAACGCCTCAAATGCAGCTTAGGTTGATCACGGCCCGAGCAACGCTTGATATGCCTGATTGCGACCATGAAAAGCGATCACGCTGTCGGGGCCGATTCCTGCGTTGGTGCAGCGCTCGTCAAAGAGACACTTCGCGAACTCGTAAAGCTGAAGGTCGATCGAATTCAATCGCTTCACCTCCGCGATCAGGTCTGGATCAAGCGATACCGGATCGGTCCGCCGGGCCGAGATGTTCCGCCTTTCATGGAAGATGTCGCGCCACGACAGCAGCCGCTGACCCATGATGAGCGTCGCCGCATATCGCTCAG
>Ga0326597_10000817_pt1 | contig 52952 bp, 40 predicted proteins | sample RVTome_12_FD_203789 | JGI IMG/M metagenome (GOLD analysis project Ga0326597, IMG submission 203789) | Soil microbial communities from uranium-contaminated site in the Upper Colorado River Basin, Wyoming, United States - RVT100D185 | ecosystem: Environmental > Terrestrial > Soil > Contaminated >... | reverse complement strand
GACTGGGTCCGCTCGTGGACCTCCACGGGCAGCACGAGCACCAGATGCTCCTCGACCCGTCGACGCACCTCGACGTCGTGGACGCCTTCGGCGGCCTCGCCGCCTCGCGGCGGGTCCGGGTGGCCGAGGCGTTCGCGGCGTGGCGCGCGGTGAAGGGCGACCTCGAGGCACTCCAGCTCGACGACCGCCAGAAGGCGGCGCGCGTGGACCTGCTCACGTTCCAGCTCGGCGAGATCGGCCGGGCGGCGACCCGGGAGGGCGAAGACGAGGAGCTGGCCGCCACGCGGCACGTGCTGGCCAACGCCGACCGCCTCCAGCGCCTCTCGGCCGAGGCCTACGACGCGTTGTACGAGGGAGAGCAGGCGGCGCTTGCCTCGCTCGGGCAGGTCTGGAAGCGGATCGAGGAGCTGTCGGCCCTCGACCCCCGCTTCGCGCCCTACCTGGAGCCACGCGAGGCGGTGAAGTCGCAGCTCGAGGACCTGGCCCACTTCCTGCGCGCCTACGGCTCGGACATCGACGCCTCGCCGGCCCGGCTGCAGGAAGTGGAGGACCGGCTGGCCCTGCTCGAGCGTCTCAAGCGGAAGTACGGGCCGTCGCTGGCCGACGTGATCGCGCGGCACCACGCGATGCACGCGGAGCTGGCGGGGCTCGCGCGGGCCGAGGAGCGCATCGCGGAGCTGACCAGGGCCCTCGACGTGGCCGAGCGGACCTACCTGGCGGCCGCCCGTGTCCTGTCGAGTGAGCGGCGGGCGTCGGCCGACCGGTTCTGCCGCGCGCTCGAGCGGACGCTGGCCGATCTGGCGATGGCCCGCACGCGCTGCGAGGTCCGCTTCGGGCCGGAGCTCCAGTCGAGCCAGTGGACGGAGCGCGGCGTCGACGCGGGGGAGTTCCACCTCTCGCCGAACCCAGGGGAGGAGCTGCGCCCGCTCGCGCGGATCGCGTCGGGCGGCGAGCTGTCCCGGCTGACGCTGGCGCTCAAGACCCTCGCGTCGACCGACGTTCCGGGCAAGACCCTCGTCTTCGACGAGGTGGACGCCGGCATCGGCGGGACGGTCGCGGACGTCGTCGGCGCCCGGCTCCAGCGGCTCGGGGAGAAGTGTCAGGTGCTCTGCATCACGCACCTGCCGCAGATCGCCGCCCACGGCGACGTGCAGTTCTGCATCGACAAGTCGGTGCGTGGCGGCCGCACCGTGACGACCGTCCGGCGGGTGGACGGGGAAGAGCGGGATCTCGAGCTGGCCCGGATGATCGGCGGCGCGACGCCCACGCGACCCGTGGTCGCCAGCGCGCGCGAGATGCGGCAGACGCGGGGCAGAAGGGAAGAAAAAGCGAAAGGCGAAAGCGAAAGGGCGAAAGCGAAGCGCCGCCCGTCGTTGCGGCGAGAGTGACGGATGTGACCAAACGTTATCTCATCGAGACCTTCGGCTGCCAGATGAACGTTCATGATTCGGAGCGCATGGCCGGGCTGCTCGAGCAGTCGGGCTACGCACCGGCCGAGCGCGCCGAGGACGCCGACCTGGTCGTCCTCAACACGTGCAGCGTCCGCGAGCGGGCCGAGGACAAGCTCTTCAGCCGGCTGGGGGAGCTCGAGGTCTCGGCCCGCGGCCGCGAGACCCGTCCCACGGTCGCCGTGGCGGGCTGCGTCGCGCAGCAGGAGGGCGCGCGCATCCGCGCGCGCGCCACGACGGCGGTGGACGTGATCGTCGGGACCCAGGGTCTCAAGCAGCTCCCGGCCCTCGTCGAGGCGTCGCGGCGCACGGGGCGCACGGCCATCGACCTGAACGCTTACGAGGACGTCTCGTTTCCGCTGGGGGTGGCGCGCCACGCCGACCCGGTCAAGGCGTACGTCACCATCATCGAGGGCTGCAACGATTTCTGCGCGTTCTGTGTCGTCCCGTATACCCGGGGCCACGAGCGGATGCGTCCCGTCCGGGACATCCTGGCGGAGGTCCGCGAGGCCGTTCGGACCGGTCATCGCGAGGTCCACTTCCTGGGGCAGATCGTGAACCACTACCAGGCCCCGGACGACTCCTCGTGCGACTTCGCGGGGCTGCTCGAGCGGGCGAGCGAGGTCCCGGGCGTCGAGCGCCTCCGCTTTGCGAGCCCGCACCCCCGGCACGTCACGCCCCGTCTCGTCGAGGCCATCCGCGACCTGCCGAAAGTCTGCAAGCACCTTCACCTGCCGGTCCAGTCCGGGTCCACGCGGATCCTGGCCGCGATGCGCCGGCGGCACACGCGCGAGCAGTACCTGGATCTCGTCGATCGGCTCCGCGACGCCATACCGAACCTGGCGCTGACGACCGATATGATCGTCGGCTTCCCGGGCGAGGCGCCGGCCGATTTCGAGGACACGTTCAGCCTGGTCGAGCGGGTCCGCTATCACGGCATGTTCTCGTTCAAGTACTCGGTCCGGCCGAACACCCTCGCGGCGAAGCGGCTGCCGGACGACGTGCCGGAGCCCGAGAAGACGCGGCGCATTGTCGAGCTGCAGGCGCTCCAGAAGGGGATTCAGCAGGCGCTGCACGAGGCGGCGGTCGGCCGCGTGTTCGAGGTGCTGGTGGACGCGCCGAGCCGCAAGCGGGACTGGGAGCTGCAGGGCCGGACGACGGGGAACACGGTGGTGAATTTCCCGGGGCCGGCGGAGTGGGTGGGGCGGCTGGTGCCGGTGCGGGTCACCGAAGCGTGGCCGAACAGTCTCCGCGGGGAAGAAGCCGCGGCCCTTCAGGGGGGCATGGCTTGACAGGACGGGAACCGGCGCCTACGTTACCGGAGGTCGCACTCCCGGGACAGGACACATGAGCATGCTGATCGAGATGACGATCAAGGGCCTGATGGTCGATCCCATCACCAACATGCCGATCATCATCCTGCGCGACAAGGACGGGCAGAAGGTCCTGCCGATCTGGGTCGGGGTGTTCGAGGCCAACGCGATTGCCCTCCAGATCGAGAACGTGGCGACGCCGCGGCCGATGACCCACGACCTGCTCAAGAACGTCATCCAGGACCTCGAGGCGCACGTCACGAAGGTCGTCGTGTCGGACCTCAAGGAGAACACGTTCTACGCCCTGATCTACCTCCAGCGGAACGGCCAGACGGTAACCATCGACGCCCGCCCGTCGGACGCCATCGCCCTGGCCCTCCGGACGCACGTGCCGATCTTCGTCGAGGAGATGGTCATCGACAACGCGAAGACCCTCGAGACGCCGGAGAAGGCCGATTCCGAGCGCCTGCAGAAGTGGCTCGAGAGCCTGGATCCGGACGACATGGGGAAATACAAGATGTAGGCTCTCGCAGCCCGTGTCGACTTTCACCACGGCCTGTTAGGCTCTGGGACTCTACGTCTCTCGGTCCTCAATTCTCAGTGTTCTCAATTCTCCCTCTTCCCGAGTACCGAGCCCCGAGTACCGGCTCGAATGCCCCTTCCGTGCGGTACATTCCTTGACACTCCTCGGCCGCGCCCCTAGAATGGCGGCGACTTCTGCGTCACTCAACCCACGGCCGGCCATGGTCCGATGATTGTCGCGATCGCGAACCAGAAGGGGGGCGTCGGCAAGACGACGACCGCCATCAACCTCGCCGCGGCGTTCGCGCTGCGGGGGAGGCCGACGCTTCTCATCGACCTGGACCCCCAGGCCAACAGCTCGATGTCGTACGTGAACGTGGCCGGCATCGCGCGGAGCGTCTACGATGCCATCGCCGACGGCACCTGCGGTCTGGAGGACATCGTCACCGCCTCGCCGGTCGAGAACCTGTGGGTGGCGCCCTCGCGGATCAGCCTGGCCAAGCTCGAGTCGAAGCTGGTAGGGGAGCTGGACGCCCATTTCCGGCTCAAGGACCGGCTCACGGCGGTTCGGGAGCGGTTCCCGTTCATCGTCATCGACTGCCCGCCGACGCTGGGGCTGCTGACCGTGAACGCCCTGGTGGCGGCGACGCACCTGCTCATCCCGATTCAGTCCTCCTACTTCGCGCTCGAGGGGACGGACGACCTGCTGGAGACCATCGAGAAGGTCCGGATCCGGGCGAACCCCGACCTGCGGATTCTGGGCGTGCTCATCACGATGCACGACAAGCGGACCGCGCTGGCGCGCGACATCCGGGCGCAGATCGACCGGGTGTTCGGCGACAAGGTCTTCAAGACCGTCATCACGAAGAGCGTCCGGCTCGAGGAGAGCCCGGCCTACAAGGAGTCCATTTTCACGTTCGCGCCCGACTCGTCCGGCGCGACGGAGTACTACCACTTGTGCGAGGAGGTCATCGATCGTGCCTAAGCGTGGACTGCCGGCGACGGTGCGCATGCGTCACGACGAGCACTACGTCGAGGCGCTGGCCAGCTCGGCCGGGTCGCCGGTCGGGCGGATGGTGCCCATCGACCAGGTCGAGCCGAACCCGGACCAGCCCCGGCAGGTCATGGGGGACCTGTCGGAGCTGATGGCGTCGATTGCCGAGAAGGGCATTATCGAGCCGCTCGTCGTCCGGCAACGCGGGTCGCGGTATCAGATCGTGGCGGGCGAGCGCCGCTACCAGGCGGCGGTCCAGGTGGGGGTGCGCGACATCCCGGTGGTCATCCGCGACGTGGACGACACCGAGGTGATCGAGATCGCGCTCATCGAGAACCTGCAGCGCAAGGACCTCACGCCGTTCGAGGAGTCGGAAGCGATGCAGTCGCTCGCGCAGCGCTGCGGCTACACGCACGAGGACCTGGCGCGGCGGCTGGGGAAGTCGCGGACGTCGATCACCGAGTCGCTGGCCCTGGCGAACATGCCAGACGAGGTTCGCAACCTTTGTCGGCTGGCCGACATTACCTCTAAGTCATTGCTTTTACAGATAGTTCGCCAATCTGACCCCAAGAAAATGGTGGCCCTCGTCGAGAAGATCGCCCGCAACGGGGTCACGACCCGCCAGCAGCTCCGCCAGGCCACGGCCAAGCCCAAGGCCGGCCGGCCCAAGCCGTACGTCTTCGCGTACCGGCCCGAGACCAAGGCGTTCAACCTCAGGCTCAGCTTCAAGAAGGCGCGCGTCGACCGCGACGAGATCATCGAGGCGCTCCAGGCCATCATCGCCGAGCTGCGCGCCAGTAGACGCTGAGCGCCCGAACCGCGCCGTTCGGAACGGCCGGCGACTCGCCGTTCACGAAGCCCGACGCGCGCCGTTCGGAACCCCCGGCTTGCCGTTCGCAAGAGCCCGAACCTGGCCGTTCGGAAGGCGCACCAGCGTCACCGCGGTGAGCGGCACGCGTCAGCCCGCGGGTGAACCGCACGCGACAGTCGTGAACTGAACGGCACGCGACAGTCGTTGACTGAACGGCGCGCGTCGGTCCGCCGTTGAACGGCGTGCGCCAGTTCCGCCCGTTCGAAGGGCCGTCTGGTTACTTTAGTTAACATAATATGTATTATCAGACTCAAGCGAAAACCCCAGCGAAACCCCCCTGTGGATGAACTGTGGACGCGCTCCAGGCCCAGGGCGCGGGACCCGGGGCCCGTCGTGCTACCCTCTGGATGGCGCCCGGACGGCCGCGACAGACCCTGGCCCGAGCCCAAGAGCCTGGAGCCGACCAGGCATGGCCCCCGCGCCCAACGCCCCAGCCGCCATGCTGAGAATCCTCGACCGCTACGTGATCCGCGAGGTCCTCCCGCCGTTCCTCCTGGCGCTCCTCGTGTTCACGTTCCTCCTGATCCTTCAGCCGATCATGGACCAGGCAGAGGCGCTGCTGGCCAAGGGCGTGCCGGCTCTCGACGTCGCCCGCATCATCTTCACCCTGGTGCCGCAGGCCCTGGGCATCTCGATTCCGGTCGCGCTCCTCGTCGGCCTGCTCGTCGCGTTCGGCCGGATGTCGAGCGACCGCGAGGCGGTCGCCTTCCTCGCCTGCGGGATCTCCCTTTGGCGGCTGCTGCGGCCCGTGGCGCTGCTGGCGACCCTGGCGACCGGCGTCACGCTCTACGTCCTCATCGTGGCCATCCCGGATGCCAACCAGCGCTTCCGCGAGATCACCTACCGCATCGTCGCCACCCGGGCCGAGGGGGACGTCAAGCCGCGCATCTTCTTCGAGGACTTTCCCGGCAAGGTGCTGTACGTGGGTGACGTGGCGCAGAACGGGTCCTGGCAGGACGTGTTCCTCGCCGACACGTCCCAGGTGGGCTGGCCGGTGGTCTACGTGGCCGAGCAGGGTCACCTGGTGCTCGATCGCGACGCCCGCCGGGTCGAGCTCGTCCTCGAGACCGGCACCCGGCACAGCGAGGAGACCGTCCTCGAGTTCCAGTCCCAGACCATCTCCCTCGACCCCGCATCCGTGTTCCCGCGCGCGGGTCCGGCCCGCGCCGTCCAGGAGATGACGATCGCCCAGCTCGAGGCCCAGATCGCGGACAAGCGGCGCAACGGCCTCTCGCCGCACACCGAGATCATGGCGCTGCAGCAGAAGTTCTCGATCCCGGTCGCGTGCCTGGTGTTCGCGGTGATCGCCCTGGCGCTCGGCGTGACCTCCCGCAAGGACGGCAAGCTCGCCGGGTTCGTGGTCGGGATCGGCGTGGTCTTCCTGTACTACGTCATCATGTACACGGCCGAGGCGCTGACCAAGGGGCAGTGGCTCCCCGCGGAGATCTCGCGCTGGACGCCCAATCTCGTCCTCGGTCCGCTCGGCGTCGCGGCGCTCGTCTGGCGCTCGAGGTGGGCCGATCGGCGACTCCCCTTCCGCCTCCCGGCCTGGCTCCCGCGCCCGGCGCCAGGGTCGCCCGTCAGCCGTACGACGATGATGGCCAACGGCCGGCGGGTCGCGGTGGTCGTCCGGGTGCCGCGCCTCGACGCGCCGCGCCCCACGATCCTCGACCGCTACGTGGCGCGGCTCTTCCTGCGCGTGGTCGTCCTCGCCTTCGCAGGCCTGCTCAGCCTCGTGTACATCGCGGCCTTCATCGACCGCTCGTCGTACTTGTTCAAGGGCCAGGCCTCCGGGCTGCTGCTGCTCCGGTACTTCTGGTACGAGACGCCCCAGTTCATCTACTGGGTGTTGCCGCTGGCGGTGCTCCTCGGCACGATCGCCACCGTCGGGCTCCTGACGCGCAACAGCGAGCTGACCGTGATGCGCGCCTGCGGCATCAGCCTCTACCGGACCGCCTTGCCGCTGATGGTGATGGCGCTGATCGGGAGCGGCGTTCTCTTCGCGCTCGAGGAGAGCATCCTGGCGGCGTCACACCGCCAGGCGGACGCCATCGACCGGACGATCCGCGGGCGCCCGCCGCGAACGATGAGCGTGGCGAACCGCAACTGGCTCGTCGGGAAATCGGGCGAGATCTACCACTACGCCCTCTACGACACCGCCTCCACCTCGCTGTTCGACCTGACGACCTACGAGTTCGACGCCGAGGGTCACAACCTGGTCCGGCTGACCGCGGCGCGGCGTGCGATGTACGAGCGCGGCGGCTGGATGGCGGCGGCCGGCTGGACCCGCCGCTACCGCGGCCCCGGCTCGAGGCTCGAAGCCGAGACCGAGCGGTTCGAGCGGCGTCAGATCCGGCTCGAAGCGCCGGACTACTTCGAGACCGAGCTCACGAGCGCGGACATGATGACGTTCCGCGAGTTGCGCGACCACATCCAGGATCTCCGCGCGAGCGGGTTCAACGTGGTCCCGTACCTGGTCCAGCTCCAGCGCAAGCTCGCCTTCCCCTTCGTCACCGTGATCATGGCGCTCCTCGCCGTCCCCTTCGGCGTGACGACTGGGCGCCGGGGGGCGCTGTACGGGATCGGGCTGGGGATCGCGCTCGCCCTCACCTACTGGCTGCTGACGAGCGTCTTCGGCGCCATCGGCACCGCGGGCCTGCTGACCCCGGTGCTCGCGGCCTGGGCGCCGAACCTCGTCTTCGGCGCGGGGGCGGTCTATCTGATTCTCACAGTCAGGACCTGACACACCGAATCAGGTGCAGGAAGGCGCACGGGTGCTTCCTGGTGCAACGTGCCGGTGGCGGCCGACTCGTCGCTGGGGCGCGGCTTTCCTAAAGAGGTGGATGCGCGCCAGCGCAGGCGCCGCGCCACCGCGCACCCTCGTGCACGATGCACCCACGTGCACCTCGCAAGTGTCAGTTCCCCTTGGGCGCGATGTCTTTGATCGCGGCGATCAGGTCCGACGCCAGCAGGCCGTGGCGGAAGGCGTCGCGGAGCGCGCGCTCGGCGACCTGCCGCGCCAGCTGGGCGGGCCTGGCGCGCGGCGCGCTGCCGGGTGAGACGAAGGTGCCGAGACCGCGGCGGACGTAGACCAGGCCGTGCTGTTCGAGCTCGCGGTAGGCGTGCTGGACCGTGTTCGGGTTGAGCTTCAGGTCGGCGGCGAGGCGCCGCACCGCCGGTAGCGGCTCTTCGGGCTTGAGCAGGCCCGCGGCTAGTCCCCGCTGCACTTCATCCATGATCTGCCGGTAGATCGGGCGGCTGTCGGCCTGGTTGATTTCGAAGAGCATGGGGGCCTCGCTGGGCTTCGCCGCGGTAGACAACTAGCATACTAGCACACTAAATAACTAGAATACCAGTTAACTAGTGAGCCAGTATTCTAGTCCGCTTGCGCTTCCGCATCCTCACCTTCGCGCGCACCTACGGCCTCTCGCTCGCCGACGCCGCGACCCGATTCCTCGTCACGCCAAAGGAGCAACAGGCTGCACGAGGAGGGAGACAGGGTGCTTGGTGCCTGGTCCTTGGTTGGCGCCCGCCGGCCGCGTGCTCCGCCCAGGCACCAAGGACCAAGCACCCACCAAGCACCAAGAACGAAGCACCAAGAACCGGGCTAGGATCTCCCGATCCTGACGTCATCCACCCACACGACCCCCGCCGTCGCGGGCGGCGTGTGGTTGGTGTCGACGACGAAGAGGAGCGCGTCGATCAGGGACAGGTCGGGGCGGAAGGTGTCGGTCGGACCGATCGGGTGCATGTCGTCGAAGAAGACGGTCACCTCGCGCGCTTGCTCGTCCAGGTAGACCGACCGCTCCCAGCGCTGGCCGTCGGGGCCGCCGGGCTGGCGAATCTGGATCTCGACGCGCATGGGCCGGCTTGCCCGCGCGCGGAGCACCACGCGATCGTCGCCGACCAGCCCGTCGGCGAGAGGGCGCACGAGCGCCGCGTACTGGCCGGCAATGGGCGCGCCGCGGAGCGCATAGCGGAACGCGAGCTCCACGCCGCCGACGTTGGGGGTCACGCCGATCGCCGCGCGCGATTCGGGGTCGACCTCGACGGCCCAGGGTAGACCCTGCTCGGGCTCGTTGCTGTAGAGCGGGCGTGTCTCGCGGGCCGGGAGCCGCGGCGGCGGCTCGACACCCTCGCCCGCGCGCGGGCCGACGTAGACGGGATTGCCGACGATCCAGGGCACCGGCGGCGTGCCGGGCGCCCCGGCCAGCCGCACCTCGACGCGAAAGGCGACCGACTCGACGGCCCCCGCCTCGTAGCTCAGCTCGGATGCCGCCTGGGCGTGGACGACCTGACCGTCCTGCAGGATCAGGACTTCCCCGCCCCCCGGCGGGAGCAGGGTCCGCACGTGGATCGTCACGGGCCCGGCCGGCTCGAGCGTCTGACCCATACGGGCCGTGCGGTCGCCGCTCGCCGCCGACACGTCGAGCCGCACGGGACGCGCGAGCGCGTCGATCGCGGTGAAGACGCGGCCGGTGCGGATGGCGCCGTACACGGCGCGCGCGTCGGCTCCGGCGTCGCCCGCCAGCGGCGCGTCCAGCTCGAGCCGCACGCCGATCGCGCGGAACGACACCTCGTAGGACGGCAGCTCGAACGCGGCAAGATCGCCGTACCGGTCGTCGCGTCCGCCCGGCCCGACACGGCCGTGCGCGTCCACGGCGCCCAGCCCGACCACCTGGCGCCGCGTCGCCAGCGCATCCCAACGCGTCAGCGCCAGCTCGGGCCGGTCGAGCAGCGTTGCCAGCGCCGACTCGGGCCTGACCACGTAGTCGAACGGCAGCCGCCCGAGCCCCCGCCAGTCTTCGTCGCGCCACTCGCTGTCGGCGTTGAGCCACTCGAGGCCGTCGAACGGCACGGACCAGTCGGTCCACTCGAGCGCGGCCTTCGGCGACGTGGGATGCGCCGCGATCCCGAACCCGCCGAGCCGCCGAACGTCCTCGGCGACGTCGCGCGGCTCGCCGGCCAGCGGATACGGCGCCCGCGGCAGGTCCAGCGCGACGTAGTGCCCGCCGCGCGTGCTGATCTCGACCGCGTCCAGACAGAGGACGCCGCTCCGGTACGCGGGCGGCTCGGGCGCGCGGGTCGCGTCGCCGTGGTCGGTGAAGATGACGAAGGCGAGGCCCGCGGACGCGGCCGCCGCGGCCACCTCGTCCATGGTGCCGCCGCCGTCCGACCGGTTCGTGTGGACGTGGTACGCGCCGTCGACGACGGTGACGCCTTTGGCGGGCACCCAGCGCGCATCGTCCACGACCGCCGGGGCGGGGGGGAGCGTGAACCAGAGAAGGGCGAGGACGGCCAGGAGCAGGGACGCCGCGGCCAGCAGCAAGCGACGGGGCATGGGGCGATCAGAGCATAGGTGCGCGGGGTGCACAAGGTGCACGATGCACCTCGTGCACCTTGTTTTAGAGCCCCGCGTCGGCGCGCAGCGCGGAGGCCTTGTCGGTCTTCTCCCAGGTGAAGTCCGGGTCGTTCCGGCCGAAGTGGCCGTAGGCCGCGGTCTTCTTGTAGATCGGCCTGCGGAGGTCGAGCGTCTCCATGATGCCGCGCGGCGTGAGCTTGAAGTGCGCGCGCACCAGCTCGCTGATCTTCTCCGCGGGCACGCGCCCCGAGCCGAACGTCTCGACGTAGACCGACACGGGGTCGGCGACGCCGATCGCGTAGGCGAGCTGCACCTGGACCTTGTCGGCCAGGCCGGCCGCGACGCAGTTCTTGGCGACGTAGCGCGCCATGTAGGACGCCGAGCGGTCCACCTTCGTGGGATCCTTGCCCGAGAACGCGCCGCCGCCGTGCGGCGCCGCCCCGCCGTAGGTATCGACGATGATCTTGCGGCCCGTGACGCCGGCGTCGCCCTGCGGCCCGCCGATGACGAAGCGGCCGGTGGGGTTGATCAGGTAGCGCGTCTTCTTGTCGATCATGCCGTGGGGGACGATCGGGGTGATGATCTTCTCGATGATGTCCTCGCGCATGGTGTCGTTCGACACCGACGCGCTGTGCTGCGACGAGATGACCACGGTGTCCACGCGGACCGGCTGCTCGCCGTCGTACTCGACGCTGACCTGCGACTTCCCGTCGGGCCGCAGGTAGTCGAACACGCCTTCCTTGCGCGCCTTCGCGAGGCCCATGCAGAGCTTGTGCGCGAGCATGATCGGCATCGGCATCAGCTCTTCGGTCTCGGTGCAGGCGTAGCCGAACATCAGCCCCTGGTCGCCGGCGCCGCCCGGGTCCACGCCCTGGGCGATGTCGGGCGACTGCTCGTGGATCGAGCTGAGCACGGCGCAGGTCTCGTAGTCGAAGCCGTACTTGGCGCGGGTGTACCCGACGTCCTTGATGGTCTCGCGGACGATCTTGGGGAAATCGACGTAGCAGCTCGTCGTGATCTCGCCGGCGATGATGGCGAGGCCGGTGGTGACGAGCGTCTCGCACGCGACGCGCCCCACCGGGTCTTCGGCGAGGATGGCGTCGAGGATCGAATCGGAAATCTGGTCGGCGATCTTGTCGGGATGGCCCTCGGTGACCGACTCCGACGTGAACAGATGGCGCCCCGTACGGCTCATGCAGCGCTCCTTCGGCACAGGTGAGTGGACACGAACGATGGGATGGTCGACGTCAAAGCGGGTGGCCCCCGGACGGCGGGGTCGTGCCGCTTCCGAAGCCATTCAATCTAGCAGATCACGGGGTGAGGAGTCCACGGAGGCGGACGGAGGCACGGACCGCACCGACAACCCCTCCACCACGGAGCGCAAGGGCACGGAGATCTCACCGCGGGCCGCGCGGACGGTGCAACGCCTCTCCCCAAGTCCCAACGCCAGCCCTACGCCCTCGGATGGAACTTGTCGTACACCGCCCGGAGGCGCGCCTCGAGCACGTGCGTGTAGATCTGCGTCGTCGAGAGATCGGCGTGGCCGAGCATCAGCTGGATGGCGCGCAGGTCGGCGCCGCGCTCGAGCAGATGGGTCGCGAACGAGTGGCGCAGGACGTGCGGGCTCAGCTCGGCGCGCAGGCCCGCGGCGAGACCGTAGCCCTTGAGCACCTTCCAGAACCCCACGCGCGTCAGCCGGCCACCCCCGCGCGCGTTCACGAACAGCCGGCGCGACCGGCGCGCCCCCACCAGCGCCGGGCGCGCCTCCGCGAGGTAGCGCACTACCCACCGGGCCGCTTCCTGCCCCACCGGGACGATGCGCTGCTTGTCCCCCTTGCCGGTGCAGGTGACGTAGCCGGCGTCGAGGTGGAGGTCGCCGGCCTCGAGGGACAGGAGCTCGGTGACCCTCATCCCGGTCGCGTACAGCAGCTCGATGAGCGCGCGGTCCCGCAGCCCGCGGGGCGTCGTCACGTCCGGCTGGGCGATGAGCCGGTCCACCTCCTCGAGGCTCAGGAACTTCGGCAGCGACGGCCACGCGCGCGGCCCTTGCAGGTCCTCGGACGGATCGACGGTCAGCCGGCGATCGAGCACGAGAAACCGGTAGAACCCCCGGATGCCGGCGACGCTGCGCGCGACGGAACGCGGGGAGAGGCCGGCCGTCATCAGATGGCGCGTGAACGCCTCGAGCGCCGGCCGGTCCAGCCGCTCGATCGAGGTGCCCCGCCGCTCGGCGAACGCCGCGAGCCGCGCCAGGTCGCGGGCGTAGCTCTCCACCGTGTTGGGCGACAGCCGACGCTCGACACGGAGGTGGGTCAGGTAGGGGTCGATCATGATTGGCTCTGGGCGCTGGGCCTTGGGCGGCGCCGTTTGACACCGCCCGCGACGGGGAGTAGTGTACGCGGTTGCTCGTCTCGCGGCCACTGGTACCGCGCCATGCCCACGCACTCCAAATGGGAAGATCTCCCCACCGAGCAGATCAACCCCGCCAGCCTCGCGATCGACAAGGACCCGGTTGCCGAGATCGTGGACATCATGCTCGCCGAGGACCGCAAGGTCATCAGCGCGGTCCAGCGCGAGCGTGATCACATCGTCCACGGCATCCAGATCATCGTGCAGGCGCTGGAAAAGGGGGGCCGGATCGTGCTCGTCGGCGCCGGCACGAGCGGCCGGCTCGGCGTGCTCGAGGCGGCCGAGATGCCGCCGACCTTCGGCACCTCGCCGTCGCTCGTCCAGGCGATCATGGCGGGCGGCCAGGGGGCGTTCTTCAAGGCCAAGGAGGGCATCGAGGACCACTACGAGGACGGGGCGCGGAGCGTCGCCCGCCTGCGGATCTCGAAGAAGGACGTCCTCATCGGCGTCTCGGCGAGCGGCATGACGCAATTCGTCCTCGGCGCCCTGACCCGCGCGCGCAAGTCGGGCGCCAAGATCATCTTCATCACCTGCTGGCCGAAGTCGGAGGTGCAGGCGGTCGTCGATCTCGTCATCGCGCCCGCGGTGGGCCCCGAGGTCATCGCCGGCTCGACCCGGCTCAAGGCGGGCACGGCCACCAAGCTGGTGCTGAACATGCTGACGACGATCGCCATGATCAAGGTCGGCAAGACCTACGGCAACCTGATGGTGGACGTGAAGACGGGGTCCGAGAAGCTCAAGGACCGCGCGCGGCGGATCCTCGGCGTCGTCACCGGCCTCGACTCCGACGAGGCGAACCAGATGCTCGAGCGCGCCCGCTGGAACGTCAAGGCGGCGATCGTCATGCAGAAGACCGGCGGCACCTACGCGCAGGCGACGAAGAAGCTGCGGGACGCCGCCGACTCGGTCCGCGACGCGATCGGGGAGGACGTCGAGCCGCGACTCCGGGAACTACTCAAGATCGAGGACGCGTGACGCGGGGCCCGTGGGGCCCCTGAGGGGAGAGCCGCGAGGCGGCGTCCCGATCGAGCACGACCTCCACGTCGCCGTGCAGTTGCAGGAACGACGCGGGCAGCCAGGTGGTCACCGGTCCTTCGAGCGCCCGGCGGACGATGCGCGCCTTCGACCACCCGGTCGCCAGCAGGATGATCCGCTGGGCCCGCAGAATCGTCCCCATCCCCATCGTCAGCGCCTCGCGCGGCACCTGGCGGAGATCGCCGCCGAACAGGGCGGCGTTCGCCCGGCGGGTCTGCGACGTCAGCTTCATTCGGTGCGTGCCCGCCATGAGATCGGGCCCGGGCTCGTTGAAGCCGACGTGCCCGTTGAGGCCGATGCCGAGCAGCTGAAGGTCGACGCCGCCGGCGCCCGCGATCGCCCGCTCGAACCGCGCGCACTCGGCGGCCAGGTCGCGCGCGCGGCCGTCGAGCAGGTGCGTCCGGCGCCGCGGGATGCCGATCCGGCTGAACAGGTGCCGCTCCATGAACGTCCGGTAGCTGCCCGGATGGGCGGCGCCGATTCCCACGAACTCGTCGAGGTTGAAGGTCACGGCGCGGGCGAAGTCGACCCGCCCCTCCGCGACGGCCTGCGTCAGACGGTCGTAGAGCGCGATGGGCGTCCGGCCGGTCGGCAGCGACAGCACGAGCGCCGGGTCGCGCGCCAGCGCGGCGGCGATGCGCCGCGCGACGAGCGCCGACGCGGCCTCGGGATCTCGACAGACGGTGATGCGCACGGGAACTCCGCTCGACGTGAACGCCGGAGCCGCGGCTCCGGTCAGATGGTGATGTAGACGGGCAGACGCGCACCACCCGACGCTTCGGCCAGCGCGAGACGCACGGCGCCGGCGGCGGGCTCGACCTCGAGCCGCACGACGCGCGCCCCGGGCGCGACGCCGGCGAGCCGCGCCGTCACCTCGTCGGCGAGGCCGGGCACGCCCCGGAAGATGCCGCCGGACAGCACGAACGTGAAGTGCGCCTCGGTCAGGCCGAGCCGGAGCGCCACCGACTCGGCGGCGGACGCCAGCGCCTGCGCCCCGCTCTCGACGATCCCCCGCGCCACCTGGTCACCGTCGGCCGCGGCAGCCTGCACGACCGCCGCCAGCGCGGCGATCACGGTCGGCCGCATCCCGCGGCCGTACACCTGGTGAATCAGATCCTGGGGCCGCCGGACCTCGAAGTGCTGGAGCACGCGCGGCGTCAGGCTCGTGGCGCGTCCCCGCCGATCGGCCTCCCGGACGACGGCGCGGAGGGCGAGGCGGCCCATCCAGTAGCCGCTGCCTTCGTCGCCGAGGACGTAACCCCAGCCGCCGGCGCGCGCCGCCTCGAAGCGCGCGTTGCGGCCGTAGACGATCGACCCGGTGCCCGCGATCACCACGATGCCGGGCGCTTCGCCGACGCCCGCCTCGAGCGCGATGAGCGCGTCGTTGACCACGAGCACGCGCGCCGTGTGGCCGATCCTCGCCATGATGCCACGGACCACCGCCGCATCCTCGTCGCGATCGACGCCGGCCATGCCGAGACAGATCGCGGCGGGCGCGATCCCGCGATCGCCGAGCGCGTCCGCCATCACCTGGTGGAGCACTTTCTCGACGGCCAGCTCACCGTCGGCCTGCAGGTTGGCGCCGCCGCCGCGCGACTCCGACACCACGGCGCCGCGCTCGTCGGCGAGCTGACAGACGGTTTTCGTGCCCCCGGCGTCGATTCCCAGCACACCACGCATACGCAGCCGTCCCGGGCGTTCGGTTCCAGTATAGGCGGGCACGCGGCGTCGCCGCGCCGAATCGCGTTGACAGTCGAGGCGTAACCTGTTTAAATTTCAACGTTTTATGCGCAGACGTCGGACCACGGGACTGGTCGTCGCGTTCACCGCCCTCGGCGCCTTCACGCTCGGCACGCTCGTCGCCCCCGCGACGCCCACGGCGGCGTCCGCCACCGAGATCCGCGCGCTCTGGGTCCTGCGCACCTCGCTCGCCTCGCCGCAGAAGATCGACACGCTGGTCCGTACCGCGCGCACCTACGGCTTCAACACGCTGATCGTCCAGGTGCGCGGCCGCGGCGACGCGTATTTCGCCGGCGGCCTCGAGCCGCGGGCGGAGGAGCTGCGGGACCAGCCGGCGAGCTTCGACCCGCTGGCGACGCTGCTGCCGGCGGCGCACGGCGCCGGCCTCCGCGTGCACGCCTGGGTCAACGTCAACCTGGTGTCGAGCGCGGTCAGCCTCCCGGCGTCACCGGCCCACCTGGTCTACGCGCATCCGGAATGGCTGATGGTTCCGCGCGCGCTCGCGGCCGAGATGGCCGACGTGGACACCGCCAGCCCCGCGTACGCCGGGCGGCTCGCGCGCTGGACGCGGGGCCAGCTGACCGAGGTTGAGGGCCTGTACGCCTCGCCGGTCCATCCCGACGCGGCGGCGCACGTGACCGCGGTCGTCTCGGACCTCGTGGCGCGCTACGCGCTCGACGGCGTGCACCTCGACTACGTGCGCTTTCCCGACGACCGGTTCGATTACAGCCGCTACGCGCGCGCCGCCTTCCGCGCGGAGGTGGCCGACACACGCCCCGCGGGCGAACGGCAGGCGCTGGATGCCCGGGCCCTAACCGACCCGCTCGCGTGGGCCGACGCGCTACCCGAGGAGTGGAGCCGGTTCCGCCGCGCGCGGCTCTCGTCGCTGGTGATGCGGCTGCGCACGGCGGTCAAGAGCCGGCGACCCGACGCGCTGGTGAGCGCCGCGGTGACGCCGGACGCGCAGGAGGCGTTCGGCCGGCGCCTGCAGGACTGGCGTACGTGGCTCGACTCGGGCCTGCTCGACGCCGTCTGCCCGATGGCCTACACGCCCGAGGTCGACGTGTTCGCGGCCCAGATCGCCGCGGCCCGCGGATTCGCCGGCACGCGGAAGGTGTGGGCCGGCATCGGCGCCTACCGCCTGAGCGCGACACAGACCATCGAGCGCATCCTGACCGCGCGGCGCCAGGGCGCCGATGGTTTCGTGCTGTTCTCCTACGACGCCCTGGCCGACCCGCCCCGCTCGCGCGAGACCTACCTCTCGCAGGTGAGCCGCGCCGCCTTCGCGGACGCGGCAGGGTCGAGGTGAATCCTGTCGACCTGATCATCCTCGTCGCGTACCTCGGCGGCATCATCGCCGTCGGCGCGCACTTCTCCCGCGCGCAGCGCACGGTTCAGGACTACTTCGTCAGCGGCAAGCGGCTCCCCTGGTGGGCGATCATGGGCTCGATCGTCGCCACCGAGACGAGCACGGTCACCTTCATCAGCATCCCCGGCTTCGCCTACGCGTCGGATTTCACGTTCCTCCAGCTCGTCACCGGCTACCTGGTCGGCCGCGTCGTCGTGGCGGTGCTGTTCGTCCCGGCGTATTTCAAGGGCGAGCTGCTCACCGTGTACCAGCTCCTCGGCGACCGGTTCGGCGCCGGCGTGAAGCGCTTCGCGTCCGGGCTCTTCCTCCTCACGCGCAGCCTCGCCGACGGCTTCCGGCTGTTCGCCACCGGGCTCGTGCTGGCCGCGCTGCTGGGCACGTTGCCGGGCGCCGGCCGCGTCGCGCTCGGCGGTCTGGATCCCGCCACCACGCTGCTCGTGGTCGCGGTGCTGGTCATCGGCGTGGCGACCATCGTCTACACGTATCTGGGCGGGATGACCGCGGTGATCTGGACCGACGTCATCCAGCTCGTCGTGTACGTGACCGGCGCGCTGGTCGCCGCGGTCCTCCTGCTCGATCGGATTCCCGGCGGCTGGAGCGAGGTGGCGCGGGTCGGATCGGCCGCCGGCCGGTTCCAGCTCTTCGACTTCACCTGGGACGTCACCCGCGGCTACACCTTCTGGTCGGGGGTCGTCGGCGGCGCGTTCCTGACGACGGCCACGCACGGGACCGACCAGCTGATGGTGCAGCGCTATCTGTGCGCGAAGTCGCCGCGCGACGCACGCGCGGCGCTGCTGTGGAGCGGCGCGATCGTGTTCGCGCAGTTCACGCTGTTCCTGCTCATCGGCGCCATGCTCTTCGTCTACTACACCGGGCACGCGCCGCAGGAGATCGCCGCCTTCACCCTCGACGGCCGGCTGCAGACCGATCGGATCTTCCCGTACTTCATCGTGAACCACCTGCCGACGGGGGTGCTCGGGCTGGTGCTCGCCGCCATCTTCGCGGCGGCGATGTCCACGCTGTCCTCGTCGCTGAACTCCTCGTCGGCCGCCGCGGTCGGCGATTTCTACCTGCCGATGACCGGCGGCCGGCGCACGCCCGAGCACTACCTGCGGGTGTCCCGCCTCGCCACGGCCGCGTGGGGCGTCGTCCAGATCGGGGTGGCGATCTCGGCCGTGAGGCTGTCGAGCCGCGTCGTCGACGAGGTGCTCGGCATCGCGTCGTTCACCAACGGCGTGATCCTGGGACTGTTCTTCCTCGGCACGTTCACGCGTCGCGTGGCCCAGCCGCACGCCTTCGCGGGCGCGGTGGCGGGCGCCGCGGTCATGGTCGCCGTGAAGCTCTTCACGGCGATCACCTGGCAGTGGTACGTGCTGATTGGATCGCTGGTGACGCTCGCCATCGGCGTGGCGGCGAGTTACGCCTGGGACGCCGGACGGACCCAAGGGGCGCGAAATGGATAGGGTGCACCCGGTGCCCGTCGCGCAGCCGTCGTGAAGGAGCCCCCCGTGACCGAGCGCTTCGACGCGGCCCGGACACTCCTGCGGCGCGCCGTCGCGGACCGCGCCACGCCGGCCGCGGCGATCGAGGTCGGCGGCGCCGCGGGTCCGGCCTGGCAGGAGGCGTTCGGCTCGTTGACCTACGACCCGGGCGCCGCGCCGGCGGCGCTCGACACGATCTTCGACCTCGCGTCGCTGACGAAGGTCGTCTGCACGACGACGCTGGCGATGCGGGCGGTCGAGGGTGGACGGCTGGGTCTCGAGGACCCGGTGGCGCACTGGATCCCGGAGTGGCGCGGCGCGGACCGTGAGATGGTCACCGTCCGCGACCTGCTGGCGCACACCTCGGGGCTCACGGGCTACCTGCCGCTGTTCAACGACCCGCACGTCCGCGGCCGGCGGGAATTCCAGCGGGCGATCTGCGCGTTGCCGCTCGAGTACCCGCCGCGCACCGGGTCGATCTACAGCGACCTGGGGTTCATCCTGCTCGGGTTCATCCTCGAGGACGCCGCAGGTGTGCCGCTCGCCGGGCAGTTCCCGGCGATCGCGGGCCTGGTCGCGCCCGAGCCGCTCGCCTTCGACCCGCCGCCCGACTGGCGCCCGCGCATCGCGCCGACCGAGGTGGACCCGTGGCGCGGCCGGCTGCTCGCCGGCGAAGTGCACGACGAGAACTGCTGGGCGCTCGACCGTGCGGCCGGCCACGCCGGCCTGTTCGGCACGACGGCCGCGGTGGGCCGCTTTGCCCGGCTCGTCCTCCAGACGGCGACACGCGACACCGCGCTCGCCCACCGGGCCACGCTGATGACGTTCCTGCACCCGACGGAGGTGCCGGGGAGCTCGCGCGCGCTCGGCTGGGACACGATGCGCCCGACCTCGTCGTGCGGCCGCCTCATGCCGCCCGACGCGATCGGCCACACGGGGTTCACGGGGACGTCGCTGTGGATCGTCCCGTCCGCCGACCGCTACGTGGTGCTGCTCGCCAACCGCGTGCACCCGTCACGCGACAACGAGGCGTTCCGCACGGTGCGGCCCGGCGTGCACGACGCGGTGGTCGAGGCGTGGGGACATGGGTAGACAGAGCAGGCCGGGTCGAGCGCGACGTCCGCATTCCGTGGACATTCCTCGGGCATTCCGTGAGGCATTCCGTGGGCATTCACGCCCCCGGCCAATGAAACGCCTATTCCGTCTTAGAGGAATGACGATCGGGGGTCTATCCGCCGGGGCCGCGTCCGCCGGGGGGGCGCACGATGCCGCCGGGGCTGCGCTGCCCGCCTGGACCCCGTTGGCCGCCGCGGCCGCGTTCGCCACCGATCCCGCGCTGGCCGCCGCGGCCGCCCTCGCCGCGCCCGCCGACGCCGGGCATGACGGGCATGACGGGCTGGCCCGGCTGCTGGCCGCCCTGCCCGGGCTGGCCGGCGAACGCCGTGAAGATGAACTGCCACTCGTTGTAGTGCGAGGCGCCCTTGTAGAGCCGAATCGACGAGTCGGTGGACTTGCTGGCCACCCCGATCATGCCCCCGCGGGCGCCGGCCGCGCCGCCGGTCTGGCCTGGCCCGCCGGGGGGCGCACCCCCCTGCGCGCCGCCGGCCGGCCGGCCGCCACCGCCTGGCGGGGATGGGGCACTGCCCCGCCCGGGCCCCGTGCCGCCGGCGACCTGCGCGGCGAAGAGGATCTGGAACTCGCCATCCGCGGTCATCGGGTCCTTGTACTTCTTGCGCAGGAACCGCTGCTCGACGAGCAGGTCGACGTTCGGCGGGAACGCGCCGGGGAACTTGCGCTGGAAGAGGGCGACGGCGCGCGCGTACTGCTCGCCCCGGAACACCAGCTCGGCTTCCTTCTCGCGGGTCGCCTGGTGCCGCCAGACCGGCATGGCGAACGACATCAGCACGCCCATGACGGCGATGCTCACGAGCAGCGCGGCCATCGCGTAGCCTTCGTCGGTCCGCCGCCGGCGGTCTTGACCCGCTAAGTTCATGAGAGTATTATCTTTATCCAGATTTATGGTAGCACACTTCAGACGTCGATCGGCGCCGTTTGGCCGTTTCGGCGGTGGCGCCCCGATCGCGCTTGCGCTCGGGGGCGCGATCGCGCTCGCCGGCTGCGACAAGCTTCCGCTGCTCGCGCCGAGCGGGTCGGTGATCACGCTGTTCGCGACGAGCAACGTGCTGGGCGCCAACGGCAGCGTGGAGATCGTGGCCACGGTGATCGAGCAGGGCGCGACGAGCGGCGGCACCGGCGCCGGCACCACGACGGCCGGCGCCGGCACGCCCGTGCACAATGGCACGCTCGTCACCTTCACGACCACGATCGGCTCGATCGATCCGCGCGAGGCGCGGACGCACAACGGGCAGGTCAACGTGCGCTTGACCGGCGACGGCCGCTCGGGCGTGGCGAAGGTGACGGCGTTCTCGGGCGGCGCGAGCGGCACGATTGAGCTGACCGTCGGCACGGCGGCCGCCAAGACCGTGGTGTTGACGGCGACGCCGCAGAATCTCGGCCCTTCCGGCGGCTCGTCGAAGATTTCGGCGCTCGTGCAGGACGAGAGCGGCAACGGGCTCGGCGCCGTGCCGGTGACCTTCACGACCACGGCGGGCGTCGTGCAGCCCTCGACGGCGACGACGGACGACACCGGCGTCGCGACGACCACGCTGACGACGCCGACGGCCGCCGACGTGACGGCGACGGTCGGCAGCATCACCGGGACCGCGAAGGTCACGCTGGCCGCGCGGACGGGGATCAGCATCACGCCGCCGGCCACGCTGCAGGCCGGCCAGCCCGGCAGCTTCACGGTGGGCGTGTCATCGTCCGCCAACGTCACCAACGTCACCGTCGGCTGGGGCGACGGCGGCAGCACCTCGCTCGGCGCGATCAGCGGCAGCACCACCGTGTCGCACACCTACATCAACGACGGCGCGTACACGGTGACGGCCACCGCCACAGACTCGGCCGGCAACCGCGAGTCGGTGAGCACGGTGACGACGGTGCTGGCGCCGCCGCCGGTCCAGGTCACGCTGCAGGCGTCCTCGCTACAGCCCGTGAAGGGCCAGATTGTGACCTTCACCGCGACAACGGGCACACTGCCAGCCGGCGCGGTCATCTCGCACTACAACTGGGACTTTGGGGATACCGTCACCGCGCCGAATCTCACGTCGAACACCACGACTCACATCTACACCACGACAGGACCAAAGGACATCAAGGTCACGGTCGTGTTGAGCAACGGTAGCACTGGCCAGGGTCTGACCTCCATCACCGTCAGCGACTCGCCCTTGCCCACGGTCGCCCTCTCGGCGAATCCCTTTAATCCGACGACCAGCGCACCCGTCACGTTCACCGCAACGGTCGGCGCACTACCCTTCGGCGTCACGATCTCGGGGTATACGTGGGCCTTCGGGGAGGGCGGCCCCCCCACCAGCGGGACCAACCCAACGATTCAGTACCTGTACACGTCGCTTGGGACCAAGACTGCGCAGGTGACGGTGGTTCTGAGCGACGGTAGGACCGCCAGCGCTCAAGCGATTGTGATAGTCAGCTGAGGTAAGAGACACGCGGTACGCACAAGAGGGTGGCCGGACCCGGTGGTCCGGCCGCCCTTTTCTTGTACGCCGCGGATCGGAGTCCCGGGCTTCGCCCCGCCGGCGATGGCGCACCCCTGAAGTGTGCGCTACGAGATGTGCGCGACCACTCCGCGTACTTCGTGCCGTCCCCCCTTCCGAGTGGCACAGGCCTTCAGGCCTGTGCGTGGCTGCCCAGGTCTGAAGACCTGGGCCACCCCTGAGTGACCGGGTCTGTGGCCTGAAGTCTGGCGCCGCCGCGGAAGGACGGGCAGAGGCCCACCTGAAGGTGTGCGCTACGAGATGTGCGCGACCACTCCGCGTACTTCGTGCCGTCCCCCTTCCGAGTGGCACAGGCCTTCAGGCCTGTGCGTGGCTGCCCAGGTCTGAAGACCTGGGCCACCCCTGAGTGACCGGGTCTGTGGCCTGGAGTCTGGCGCCGCCGCGGAAGGACGGGCAGAGGCCCACCTGAAGGGGTGCGCTACGCAAACACGCGGCGCCGGCGATGGCGCACCCCTGAAGGGGTGCGCTACGAGATGTGCGCGACCACTCCGCGTATTTCGTGCCGTCCCCCCTTCGGAGTGGCACAGGCCTTCAGGCCTGTGCGTGGCTGCCCAGGTCTGAAGACCTGGGCCACAGCTGACGAGCGGGCGCACACCTGAAGGTGTGCGCTACGCGGAGAGGTGTGCGCCACGCGGAACCCGCGCGCGACGCGGCGATGCGTGTGCGCTACCAGTCGGCGTACTTCGTGCCGTCGAGCGCGGTCTCCTCCGACCCGCTCTTCACGTCGTAGACGCCGATCATCGCGATGGGGTTGTTGGGATCCGGCTCGGCCAAAATCGTCTGCCAGGTGTCCTTCGAGCGCGTGAACGGGTCGACGGGCAGCTCGCGCATGTAGCCGGCGCTCACGAGGTCGTCGAGGCTCGCCGGGTACTCCGCCTTGTCGGCGTAGTGCTGATCGATCGCGTCGCGCAGCCGGAACAGGTCTTCCTTCAGCACCGCTTCCTTCGCGGAGATGATCGCGTTGCGGTAGCCCGCCAGGGTGATCGCGGCCAGGATCATGATCAGCGAGACGACGATGAGGAGCTCCATCAGCGTGAAGCCCTTCGACCCGCCCGCGCGGAGCTTCGCGACACCGTCCGGCTCGCTCAGGGCCGCCCGAGCCCCGCCGCCTTCGCTCTTCGAGCTTCGGCGAGCCCGCCGTAGCGTTCGCGGAGGCGGGAGTGCCGAGTACCGAGTACCGTCGATCATCATCACCAATCCCGGTACCTCGTCCCGTCGAGCGCCGTGCCGTCCGACCTGGTGTGCACGTCGTAGACGTTCTGCCCGCCCCAGGAGGTCGAGTCCGGCCTGTCCTGGTACGACCGGAGACCCCAGTCCGCCTCGCCCGTCATCGGGTCGATCGGGATGCGCCGCAGGAACTTCAGCCGGCGGCCCGACTGGTCGTTCTGCACGGTCACCCCCTCGACGAGCGTCTCGAGGTCGGGCGGATAGCCCTCGCTCCCCACCCGCACGTCGGTGCCGCCGATCAGCCCGTTGTCCACGGCGTCCTTGTACGCGTCGATCGCCCCCCGCAGCTCGCGCAGCGAGCGTCGCAGCTCGATCTCCCGCTGGCGCTGGACGGTCATCCGGGTCAGCGGCAGGATGGCCGACGCCAGGATGAGCAGGATCGTCGTGACGATCATCAGCTCCACGAACGAGTAGCCGTGCGCGGCGCGCAAGGAGGAGAACGGCATATCGGCTTACCGGTTACGGCTCATTGCACGAGGCTTCCGGCGAGCCAAACCCTGGCCTCCGATCCCCGACCTCCGGTCACCGCACGTTCACCGTCACCGGGCTGAGCTGCAGCAGCACGGTCGCGCCCTCGGGCGTCGTCGCGATGCCGCTCGGCGTGAGCGTGACGGTGCCGGGCGCCGTCGTCTCGAACAGGATGGCGGCCAGCAGCCCGGCGCCCGACGCGCCCGACGCATCGTCGGGCCGCGTGATCGCGATGTCGATCCGTCCCGAGGCCGGGTCGACCTGCTGGGTGAAGACGGGGGTCATCCCGCCCTGCCGCATGAAGGTCCCTTCCTGCACGCTGCGCACGCTCAGCGTGGCCGGATCGTAGGTGATCGTCAGCGAGACGATCGACACGCGCGACGCCCCGTTGATCGACACGGGCACGGTGTAGGGCCCGCCGCCCACGCGGAACTCGGTGCCGGGCGGCGTCACGATGATCTGGGCCGTGCCGCCGGCCGGAACGGCTTCGGGTTCCGCCGCCGGCGCCGGCTCGGGCGGCGTCTCCGGCAGCTCCACCGGCGGCGTGACGGGCGGCGCGGGCGGCGGCACGCCGGTCGACGGCACGGGCGCCGCCGGCGCGCCGGGCGGCACGCCGGGCCGCGCGGGCAGCGCCGGCGCGCCGGGCGGGGGCGCCGCCGGCGGCGCCGCCTCCTCCTCGGGAATCGGCGCGATCAGCGGCGGCGGGCCGGTGAGCCCGATGTTCGCCTGGGTACCGATGAAGATCGGGTTCAGATCCTCCTGCGTGAGCTGGTGCGTCCGCACGATGTGCGGCGTCAACAACATCACGATGTCGGTCTGCTGGATCTGGTTGTCGTTGTCGGAGAAGAGCTGCCTGAGCCCGGGCAGCCGCAGCAGGCCCGGGAACCCGCGCAGGGACTTGCGCTCGTCCTCACGGAGCAGCCCGGCCAGCAGGTTCGACTCCCCTTCCCGCAGCCGCAGGCGGGTCGTGACCTTGCGCGATCCGAACGTCGGCGCGAGCTGGCCGCCGACCTCGATCGACTGGCCGAGCGTGCTGCTCTCGACGGTCACGTCCAGGATGATCTCACCGTCGTAGGTCACGCGCGGCGTCATCTCGACGATGACGCCGACGGGCCGGTAGTTGTACGACGACACCGGCACGGTCTGAAGGCCGCCGGCTGCGGCCGACCCGAAGACCGAGCTCAGCACCGGGATGTCCTCGCCGAGGTTGAGCGAGAGCTTCGTCCCCTCCGACCCGCGCAGCTGCGGCTTGGCGATGATCCGGGTCTGGGAGTCGCTCTCGAGGAACCGGATCGTCGCGGTCGGCACCGACATGTAGTAGTCGGCGGTGCTGACCCCCTGCGAGATGGTGTTCAGGTTGAAGGGGGGCGGCGTCCCGGCGGCGCCGCTCACGTTCGGCGGCGCCACCTCGGGCGAGAAGATCACGCCGAGCGCGTAGTTGCTCAGACTCACGCCGTACTGCTTCGCGCGGGCGCGGTTCACCTCGAGGATCTGGACGTCGATGATGACTTCCGCGCGCGGGTTGTCGTTGGCGCGGATCAGCCGCTCGATCACGTCGGCGACGGCGGTCGTGGCGCGGATCGTGATCGTGTTCGCGGTCTTGTTCGCGATCACGGTCGGCTGCACCGGCATCTGGGGCACGCGGATCACGGTGTTGATCGTCTGCGCGACCTCGGTCGCGTCGGCGTGCGACAGGAAGAAGGTGCGGATGACCTGCTCCTCGTACTTCGCGCGGTTCTGGGGCGAGTCGGGGATGATCAGGATCGTCCGCTGGTCCATGATCTTGTAGAAAAGGCTGTTGGAGCGCAGGATCTGGTTCAGCGCCTGCTCGAGCGTCACGCCCGACAGCTCGATGGTGTAGGGCTTGTCGACGAACTGCTGGTCGTAGCTGATGTTGATCCCGGTGGCGCCGCCAATGAAGTTGAGGATGTCCCGAAGGCTCGCGTTGGTGAACCGCACTTCGAGCGGCTCGCGCGACGAGGGATTCAGGATCGGCTCGGCGGTCTGGCGCCGCGCCTCCTCGCGCATCGCCTCGATCGGCGCCTTCGGCAGCAACGCCTCGAGCCGTTCGCGGATCGTCCGCTCGAGGTCGGCGGCGCGGGACACGGCCGGCCGGTTCCTGCCGTCGTACTCGATCGCGGCGCGGTACTCGGCCAGCGCCTCCTCGAGCCTGCCCTGCGCCTCGAGCTCGATGCCCTTCGCCAGGTGCGCCCGCGAGGCGTTGCCCATGGCCCGCTCGAGCGCGACCTTGTACTCGGGCTTGTCGGGCGCCTCCTGCACCGCCCGGGTCAGGTGGACGACGGCGGCGTCCCAGTCGCCGATGCCCCCCGCCGCCTCTCCCCGGCGGTACGCCTTCTCGGCGGCGCACCCGGCGAGCACCGACACGCAGATCGTCAGGATGACCACCGACCGCAGCTGATGTCTCACGAGTCCGTTTCTCCCGGTCGCCCCGTGCCCTCGGGTCCCGCCCTGCGGGACGACCCGCTCATCCGGTCAGGCGGATCGTCTGCCGCCCGCGTCCGTCCACGTGCTCGATCACGATCGACTCGACGCCGATCTTCACGATGCGATATCGCCCGTCGATCACCTCGCCCTCGCGGCCGTGGTAGACGAACGTGCCGTCGCTCAGCGCGGCAATGGTCCCGGCACCCGGCACGGCGACCGTCCCGATGAACTTGAGCGGGATCGGCGGCGCCGCGGATGTCGCCGGCCGAGAGGTGACGGGCGCTCCGGCAACCGGCGCGGGTCCGGCCGACGCGGCGTTGGGCGACGGCGCGGGCCTCGCCGGCGCCCGCGGCTGGAACCGGAAGGGATTCCGCCCCGCGTCGGGCGCGTCCCCCTCCCCCGGCGCCAGCGCCTCGAGCCGGACGGCCGGCGGCGGCGCGCCACCCGCCTCCTCCTCGCCCGGCGCGCGGCCCGATCCATTGGACGTCACGGCGCCGCTCGTGGCCGACCCGCCGAATACCTGGTACCCGACCAGGGCGGCGAACATCGCCAGCAGGATCGCCAGGATCCACAGCGAGCGTCGCGGCCGCGCCCCGGTGTCACTCGCCATCGCGCTTCGTCCAGTAGTAGGTGGACACCTCGACCGTGAGCATCAAGGGCGCGTTCGCATCCTGCCCCTGGGCCAGGGCGACGTTCTCGAGCACGACGAACTCGGGGGCGGATTCCACGTCGTAGATGAACTGCCGGATGCTCGGGTAGTCGCCGGTGAGCTGCATGGTCATCTGCAGGCGTGTGAGCGCACTCTCGCGATCGGCCTGCGGCTCGGCGCCCGTGCGCGCCTGCCGGAGGCCGTGCTGCTGGGCGAGCTGGACCAGCCGCACGTAGGTGATGCGGCGCGCCGCGGTCCAATCGGCCGGCAACACCTCCCGGTAGAACTTCTGCAGGTCCTCGTCGGCCCGCGCCCTGCCCGACACGACGGCCTGCGCGGCCTGATGCCGTGCCCGCGCCTGGGCCAGCGAGTCGGCGGCGCGCGCGGCGCGATCGGCGGCGTGGTCCACGTTGCGCGAGAGCGGCAGCACCGCGGCGGCGAAGATCACGACGTTGGCCGCCAGCGCGACCGCGATCGGCAGCACGACCCGGCGCTTCTCCCGCGCGATGCGTCTGGCGAGCGTCATGATCCCTCGCGGTCCCCGGCTCCGTGGTCGGCGCCGGCCCCGGGCGGGCCGAGGTAGTCGCCGATGAGCACGGCGCGATGCAGGCCGTCGTCCCCCACCTCCTCCTGCCGCGGCAGCAGCCCGGCGAAGGCGCCGGTCGCCTCGAGCGCCGCCATGAAGGCGTCGATGTCCTCGGTGCGCCGCGCCACGATGCCGAGCGTGATCGTGGCGACCCCCTCGCGGATGCGCGGGCGCACCGAGGTCAGCATGACCTCGGGCGGCAGCGTCGTCTCGATGAGGTTGAAGAACGCCGTCCAGGAAAAGGTGCGCTGATCGATGAGGTCGTTGGCCTCCCGCGCCGCGCCGGTGACCGCCTCGAGCTCGCGCCGGTTCATCCCGCGCCGGATGGCGTCCGCTTCGACGCTCAGATCGCGGGCGGCCGCCTCGTCGCGCGAGATGCCCGCCGCCAGCTCGGTGTTGCGCGCCGAGAGCGTGACGAGCTGGCGGACGTTGAACGCCGTCACGGCCAGCACCGCGAGCGCCGCGGCGGCAAGCCCCAGGTGCACCGCGCGCTCGTTGTAGAACGGCCGGGTCGAGAGATTGCTGTGCAGCATCACGCCGCCCTCTCTCTGAGCAGCAGCCCGAGCGGCGAGGCGAGCACGTCGAGCAGCGCCTGGTCCGCGCCGATGCGGTCCCGGAGCGTCGCCGCGCCGCGCGGGTCGATCGCGCTGACGGCCGCCCCGAGCCGCGACTCGAGCGTGCGGCGCACGCTGTCGGCGTGCGCGGGCCCGCCCGCCGCCACGCCTGCCAGGACCACGCGGGCGATGCCGCCCCCGCCGAGCCGGTCCTCGTGGTACATCACGGTCTGGTGCACCAGGTCGGCGAGGTTCTCATCGCCTTCGAGGGCGCGGCTCCGGAAGAAGATGAGCTGTCCGTCCCGGACGACCGCGAGGGTGCTGTACTCCGGCGTGCTGTGCACCAGCAGCCAGTCGCCGGCCGCGGCGCCCCCCCCGGCGGCGATCGCGGCGTTGATCAGGTTGAAGCTGGCCAGGTCCACGAGACCCGCGTGGGCGTCGGCTGACGCGCACACCCGCTCGTACTCGGCGACGATGTCCTGGCGCGCGAGCGTGACGACGAACTCGCGCCCGCCGCCGGGCGGCGCGAGCCCGGGGGTGAAGGCGACCTGGGCGTCCTCGATCCGGAACGGCGCAGCCTTGCGCACCTGCCAGCGGACGAGCTGGGCGAGGTCCTGCGCCCGCGCGGGCACCTGCTCGAAGCGCACGAGGGAGACCTTGGCGACCGGGTCCGGTACGACGAGGCCGACCCGGCGCGGCCGGATGCCGAGGGTCTCGAAACAGCGTCCGAGCGCGGCCTGCACCGCGGCCGGGTCCTGGATGTTCGCGGCGTTGAGCGCCGGCACGAGCGCGCCCTCGGGCAACGGCTCGGTGGCATGGCCGCCCACGACGGCCGGCGCCGCGCCCCTGGCGAGCGTGACGACGGTGACGCGCCGCGCGGCCAGCTCGACGCCGACGTGCAGCGGCGGGCTCGAGAACAGCCGGGCGAGCGGCGGGCGTGCGCGCGGGCTCATTCGACGAACGTCACCTTGTTGATCTCGCGCAGCGTCGTAATGCCGGAGAACACGCGCTCGACGGCCGACTCCCGCAGGAAGCGCATGCCTTCCTCGCGCGCCGCCTTCTTGATCTCGGAGGAGGGCTTGCGCTCGAGGATCATCTCGCGAATCCGGTCGGAGAGGTCCAGCAGCTCGCAGAGCGCGGTGCGGCCCTTGTAGCCGGTGCCGGCGCACTCGATGCAGCCCGCGCCCTCGTGGAACACCTGCGTCTGCTCGAGGGCGGGGTCGAGCCCGGACTCCTCGAGCATGACGCGCGTCACCTTCGCGGGCCGCCGGCACTCGAGGCAGATGGTGCGCACGAGCCGCTGGGCCAGCACGCAGTTGAGCGCCGAGACGAACTGGTACGGCTCGACGCCCATGTTCAGGAAGCGGCCGAGCACGTCCACGACGTTGTTCGCGTGGACCGTCGTGAACACGAGGTGGCCCGTCAGCGCCGACTGGATGGCGATCTGCGCGGTCTCGGGGTCGCGGATCTCGCCGACCATGATCTTGTCGGGGTCGTGGCGCAGGATCGAGCGCAGGCCGCGGGCGAACGTCAGCCCCTTCTTCTCGTTGATCGGGATCTGGGTGATGCCGCGGAGCTGGTACTCGACCGGATCCTCGATCGTGATGATCTTGTCCTCGATCGACTTGATCTCGGACAGCGCCGCGTAGAGGGTCGTCGTCTTGCCGCTGCCGGTGGGGCCGGTGACGAGCACCATGCCGTACGGCTCGGCGATGTACTTCCGGAAGCGCTTCAGCTCGCGGTCCGGGAAGCCGAGGATGTCGAGCCGCAGCTCGTGGAACTGCTCGCTGATCGACTCCTTGTCGAGGATGCGGATGACGGCGTCCTCGCCGTGCACGCTCGGCATGATCGACACGCGGAAGTCGATGGTCTTCCCGGGCAGGCGCAGCTTGAACCGGCCGTCCTGCGGCACGCGCTTCTCGGCGATGTCCAGCTCGGCCATGACCTTCACGCGCGAGATGATCGTCGAGTGGTGGCGCTTGTCGATGGGCCGCATGGCGGGCTGCAGCACCCCGTCGATGCGGTACTTCACGTGGACCGCCTCGTCCTGCGTTTCGATGTGGATGTCGCTCGCCCGCCGCTGGATCGCCGTGAAGATGGTCGAGTCCACCAGCCGGATGACCGGGCTCGCGTCGCTCGTCAGCCGCTCGACGGTCAGCTGCTCTTCGCCGTTCTCCTCGTCGCGGAGCAGCTGCATCTGGAAGCTCTCGGTGGCCTCCTCGAGCACGCGCTGCGAGCTCTCGCTCTTCTTCAGGATCGACTGGATCGCGGTCGGCGTGCCCACCATCACCCTGATCGGCGTGGAGAGCACCACCGCCAGCTCGTCGATCGTCGGCAGATCGGTCGGATCCGACACGACGATCACGAGCGACGCGCCGTCGCGGCGGTACGGCACGAAGCCGTAGCGCAGCATGAGGTCCGCCGGGATCGACCGGAAGAGCCCCTGGTCGATCCGGAACTGGTGCATGTCCAGGAACTCGAGCCGGTAGCGCTCGGCCAGACGCCGCGCGGCGGCGACCTCGGCCGCCTGCTCGGCCGGGGTGGCCTCGGCCCCCTCGGCATACAGGCCGGCGACGGGCGCAGCCGGGGCGCTGGTGTGGTCTCGTTCGCCGTCGGAATGGGCCATCGTGCGTCCTTCGCGCGTCGCTCAGCGCCCCATCACGCCCGAGAGCTGGAACAGCGGCATGTAGAGCGAGAGCAGCAGGCCGGCGATCACGATGCCCATGACCACCAGCAGCGCCGGCTCGATGATCGTGACGAACCGCCCGAGGTTCGTCTCGTTCTCCTCGTCGTAGAAGTCGGCCAGGCTCGTCAGCATGTCCTGCAGCGCGCCGGTCGACTCGCCCACTTCCACCATCTTGATGGCGACGTCGGGGAACACCCCGCTGTCGCCCAGCGCCGCCGCCAGCGCCCGGCCCTCGCGCACCTGCTGTTCGGTGGCCGCCAGCTCGCGCGCCATGAACTGATTGCCGATTGACCGCGCCGCGATGCCGAGCGCGCTCACCAGCGGGATCCCGCCGCCGAGCAGCGTCGCCAGCGTGCGCGCCGCCTGCGACACCGCGAACTTCCGCACCGTCGGTCCGACCAGCGGCAGCGCCAGCACCGCCCGGTCCAACCGCGCGCGCTGCCCCGGGCGCCTCAGCCACGCCCAGATCGCGATGGCCCCGGCGACCGCGCCCGCGACGAGCAGCGGGAAGTATCCGGTCACCGTCGCCGAGACCCTGACGAGCAGCCGCGTCGACAGCGGCAGCACGCGGCCGAACTGCCCGTAGAACCCCTCGAACTCCGGCACCACCTTGACCATGATGATGGTCACGACGACGAGCGAGAGCCCGACGAGGATCGCCGGATAGATGAGCGCCGACAGCGTCTTGCGCTTCACCGCCGACAGCACCTTGACGTACGCGACGTAGCGCCGCAGCACCGGCTCGAGCGTGCCGCTCTTCTCCCCCGCCATCAACGTCGCGTGGTACACGCCCGGGAACATCCCTTCCTGCGCCTCGAACGCCTCCGACAACGAGCTGCCAGACCGGACGCGCTCGTGGACGTCGTCGAGCACCGACTTGAACACCGGGTTCCCGACGCGCTGCCGCAGGAGGTCGAGCGACTGCACGAGCGGCATGCCCGCCTTGAGCAGCGTCGCCAGCTCCTGGTTGAAGACGACGAACTCGTTCTGCGTGATGCGGCGGCGTTGCGGCAGTCGCCACCGGCCCCACGAGATCCCGGTGCGCTGGATCCCGAGGACGAAGAGGCCCTTGTCCTCGAGATCGCGGCGCAGCCGCGCCTCGCTGTCGGCGACGTACAGCCCCTCGATGACCTCCCCGGTCGACGTCCCCAACCTGCAGCGGAATTCCATCGTCGACGAATCACCGCCGGGCGCGGCGTCGCCACGCCCCCACGGCTGGCGAGGCGCCACCCGCGCCTACGAAGCCTCGCAAAACCTTGTCCCCGTGGACATTATTCGGATCCGGCCCGTCGCGGGATTATAGCGCATTCCGCGCGCCGGCCCGCGCGCTCCCCCCGTAACACCTGAGAGGCGCTGCCTTTATTAGACCGAACCGATGAGGGGATGGCTGTGGGCCGCGAACAAGAAACACGCACGGAATGGCACGCAACGGCACGGAATGGCGGGACACTAGCGCTCGGGCAGCCGCGACATGACGCGGGTGACGTAGTCGCGCGTCTCCCGGTACGGCGGCACGCCCTGGTACCGCTCGACCGCACCCTCGCCCGCGTTGTACGCGGCGAGCGCCAGCGAGACGTCGTAGCGGTCGAGCAGCGAGCGCAGGTGCCGGATGCCGGCGTCGATGTTGGCCCGGGGGTCGAAGGGGTCCGCCAGGCCGTACTGCCGCGCGGTCGCCGGCATGAGCTGCATCAGCCCCATCGCGCCCTTGGGCGAGATCGCCCGGGGCTCGTAGGCCGATTCGACCTCGATGACGGCCCGCACCAGGTGGGGATCGACGCCGTGGGTGCTCGCGGCGGCCGCGATGTCTTCCCAGAATGGCACGCCGGCCGTTCGCCCGCCGACGGCCGCCGACGGCTCGGCGGCCGGCTCGGGGTACGGGACCTCGTCGGGCAGGATACGGTCCACCAGCGCGCGGGCGCACGCGATCTCGCCGCCGGACCTGAGGGCGAGGATGATCGTGTCCCCCTCCACCCGGTGGCTCCCGATCGACATCGTCCGGCCCGAGGCGAGGTAGACGATCTCCGCCCGCGCCGGGGTCGCCCCGAACACGCCCGCCACCAGGACCCCGAGCGCCAGCCGGGCCGGGAAACGCATCAGGACGTTGATTTTAGCAGAAGATCACTCGACGTACAGATGGAACACGCGGATCCCGAGGCGCCGGGTGTCCGTCTCGCCCATCTCGGACGGCACGAAGGCGTGGTCCACCCCGATCGTCATGCTGACGATGTCGTCGGCGCCGAACGCGCCGGCGGCGACCCGCGCCTTGTGCAGTACGCGGTCCCCCGTGGTGAGGGTGAAGGTGTCGACGACCTGCTCGCCGATCGCGATCGACACCGTCTGCTGCCCGTCGAACAGGTCGGGCCGCCCATCGATCTCCAGGTACAGCCGCGCGTCCCGCTTCGGATTGCGGAACGACACCGTCGCCGCCTGGTCGGTCCAGCGCCACTCCTCCGTCACGTTCTGCGGCGACACCTCTGGCATGTGCCAGCCCTCGCGGTAGACGACGAAGACGGACTCCGACTGGGGCAGCAGCTCGATCGTGCCGACCGCGTAGGCCTGCTGGCCGCTGTCCCGGCCCGACAGCGTCAGCCGCCGCTGCGAGTCCGGGTCGTAGAGGCCGACCTCCACGGTGGCCTGCCCGAGATACGGGTAGACCGGCAGGAAGAACGTGCGCGAATACTCGATGGTCTGGCCCGGGCGCCACTGGGACGTCGGCGTCGGCGGATCGTGGTCGTCGGTCCACATGAGCTCGTCGTCCACGTCCACGAAATGGACCATGACCCGGACGTCTTTGTCGAACACCGCGTCGGGGGCGACGTGGAACCGGTAGGTCATCTCGATCGGCGCACCGAGCGGCGCGCGCGATGCGGTGATCGAGAGCGACGGAGTCGCCAGCGGGGGCCCCTGGGTCGAGCCGCCGCAGGCGGCGGTGGCGGCGAATGCGGCGGCCACCATCAGCATCGAGGCGCGAAGGTGTCTCATGGCTTCCGTGGAATCTGGACGAGGAGGCGTGTACCGGCCGGCCATGGTACTTCAGTTGTCGCATCTATCACAATATGCTAGCCTTCGCCGCATCCGAAGGCGCACCGCGCCGCGCTCTCCCGCGCGCCATGACCCAACCTGCTGCCGCGCCCGATCGCGATCTCGCGTCCATCCACGAGGCGCGTACGCTCGCCCGCCTCGCGAGGGCGGCGCGTCCGGCGCTCGCGGAGCTCTCCCAGGCCGGGATCGACGCCATCGTCGACGCGATGGCCGCGGCGGCGACGCCGCAGGCCGAGGCGTTCGCCCGGCTCGCCTGCGAAGAGACCGGGTACGGCGTCGTGGCCGACAAGGTCCAGAAGAACCTGTTCGCGTCGGAGAAGGTGTACCGGTTCATCCGGCCGATGAAGACCGTCGGCGTCATCCGGCGCGACGACGAGCGGAAGGTGGTGGAGATCGCAGAGCCGTTCGGCGTGGTGGCGGCGATCGTGCCCTCCACGAACCCGACGTCGACGGCGATCTACAAGATCCTCATCGCGCTCAAGGCCCGGTGCCCGATCGTCCTCAGCCCCCACCCGGCCGCCGTCCGCTGCATCACGCGGGTCGCCGAGGTGATGCACGAGGCCGCGCGCGGCGCCGGCGCGCCCGAGGGGGCGATCTCGTGGATGAAGACCGTGACGCTCGAAGGGACGCAGGAACTGATGAAGAGCCGCGACGTCGCGGTCATCCTGGCCACGGGCGGCATGGGGCTCGTGCGCGCGGCCTACAGCGCGGGGAAGCCGGCGTACGGCGTCGGCCCGGGCAACGCGCCGGCCTACATCGAGCGCACGGCGGACGTCCCCAAGGCGGTCCGTGACATCGTCATTGGCAAGACGTTCGACAACGGCGTGCTGTGCTCGTCGGAGAACTCGGTGGTCGTCGACGAGGCCATCGCCGAGGAGGCGCGGCGGGAGTTCGTGCGGCAGGGGTGCCGCTTCCTGGCGCCGGCCGAGATCGACGCGGTCGGGCGGGCGCTCGTCACCCCGCAGCGGCTCCCCAACCCCGCCCTCGTCGGCAAGCCGGCCGCATTCGTCGCCGAGCAGGCCGGCGTCACCGTCGACCCGGCCACGCGCGTGCTGATCGCCGAGCTGGCCGGCGTCGGCCGCGACTACCCGCTCTCGATCGAGAAGCTCTGCCCGGTGCTGTCCTTCTACGTGGTCAAGGACTGGCAGGAGGGCTGCGAGCGCTGCAAGCAGATCCTCGGCTACGGAGGCATGGGCCACACGATGGCGATCCACTCGCGCGACGAGCGGATCATCCTCGAGTTCGGGCTCAAGAAGCCCGCGTTCCGGATCGTCGTCAACACGCCGACGACGCACGGGTCGATCGGCATGACGACCGGCCTGGACCCGGCGATGACGCTGGGGTGCGGCGGGTACGGCGGCAACATCACGTCGGACAACATCTCGCCGGCGCACCTCCTGAACGTGAAGCGCCTCGCATACGAGATCACGCCGGCCGCCACGCGCGTCGCCGTGCCGGCGCGCGACCTGCCCAAGGCCCCCGTGGCCCCGCCCGAGCCACGCGGCATCGGCGGCGCGTCGCTCGTCGAGGCGATCGACCGCGCGCTGGCCGCCCGCGGCGCCGGGCCTGGCCCCGAAACGCCGGCATCTTCCCCGCCACCGGCGACGCCGGCCGAGTTCGTCTGCGAGGAGGACGTGCGGCTCGCCCTTCGCGAGCGCCGGACGATCCTGATCGGCGAGCGCACGATCGTGACCCCCTCGGCGCGCGACCTCGGCGACACGCACCGGGTGCTCGTCCGGGAGGGGATGGGGCGACCCTGAGCGCGCCTGAGCGCGCCGGGTTGACCGATCCAGGTCCAAGTGCTACTCTTGATGGCGGTTATCGGCGGACGGGGTACCGCCTTCGGCGACGGAAGTGGCTGGGGTTGCTCGAAACCCGGCCGGACCAATTCCCAGCGACTCGGAGACGAAGACGGGGGCCCCCGCGTGGGGGTTCCACGAGGCGAGCGGACGACGCGGGCGAGGCGCGCGGACGGTTGCCTCTGCGGAGCGCCCTGAATGAGACCAGCACCGTGGCTGCCGCTCGCGGCAGTCTGCGCCCTGTCCGGTGTGGCCGGTTGCGCCGCTGGACCGAAGCCCCAGCTCCCCCAGTCCCCGCCCCCGGCGGCCGTCTCTCCGGAGCCGCCACAGCCCCATCCGTTTCCGACGACACCTGTGGACCCGGCCGACGCGCTGATCGCGCGCGCCGAGCGGCACTTCGAGGCCGGCCGTCATGAGTTCTCGCTCGGCCATCTCGAGCAGGCGAAGCAGGAGTTCGACCTGGCGATCGAGGCGCTGCTGGCCGCGCCGGGCGGCGCGCGATCGACGCCGCGGCTGCGCGACTACTTCGACCGCCTCGTGGACCGCGTCAACGCGTTCGAGCTGGCGGCGCTCGCGCAGGGGGACGGGTTCACCGAGCAGAAATCGGAGCCCGCGACGATCGATGACCTGCTCGAGGTCTCGACGTTCCCACTGCCGGCCGCCGGCGCCACGACGCGGGAAGCGGTCGAGCGCGACCCCGCGGTGCACGACATCCCGATCACGACCAATGCGAAGGTATTGTCGTACGTGGAGTTGTTCCAGGGACGCCTGCGCGAGTGGTTCCAGGAATCGCTCCAGCGCGGCCAGCCCTACCTGCCGATGATCCAGGGCGTGTTCCGCGCCGAGGGGCTGCCGCTGGACCTCGCGTACATCCCGATCGTCGAGAGCGCGTTCAAGCCGAACGCGCTGTCGCGCGCCCGCGCAAAGGGCGTCTGGCAGTTCATGAGCGGAACCGCCGTCGAGAACGGCCTGCGGTACGACTGGTACGTCGACGAGCGGGCGGACCCGGAGAAAGCCACGCTGGCCGCGGCGAAGTACCTGCGGAGCCTGCACGACATGTTCGACGGCGACTGGCATCTCGCGCTCGCCTCCTACAACGGTGGCCCCAACCGCGTGCAGCGGGCGGTCAAGCGGGCCGACACGAGCGATTTCTGGCACCTGAGCGCCTCGTCCCGGTACTTGCCGCGGGAGACGCGGGAGTACGTCCCGATGATCCTCGCGGCGATCATCGTCGCGAGCAACCCGGCGCGCTACGGCTTCACGCTGGAGGCCGCCGACCCGCTCCGCTACGACACGGTGACGCTGCCCGTGCCGGTGGACCTGCGCAAGGTGGCGGAGTGGACCGGCACGTCGGTCGGCGACGTCCAGACGCTGAACCCCGAGCTGCGCCGCTGGACGACGCCGCTCAAGGACGAGGGCTACGAGATCAAGGTGCCGGTCGGGACGGCCGCCCGGCTGAGCGATCGGATCGCGAACGCGGCGCCCGGCGATCTGGTTGCGGTCAGCGAGTACGTCGTGCGCAAAGGCGACACCCTCTCGGGCATCGCCTCGCGCATGAAGGTCAGCTGGCGGGACGTCGCGGACGCGAACGGCCTGACGCCGCGGTCGATCATCCGCCCCGGCCAGCGCCTGCTCGTGCCGCTCGCGCCGGCGGCGCTCCTCGCCGCGCGCACCGACCGCACACCGGCCGCCGGCCCCACCGCCTCGCGCGTCGTCTATCGGGTGCAGCGCGGCGACACGCTGTCGAGGATCGCGCGCCAGTATCGGACGACGGTGGACGCGATCAAGAGCTGGAACAAGCTGACGTCGAGCCGCATCAACGTCGGCGACCGCCTGACGATCTACCCCCGCAGCACGAGTTCCCAGTAGCGTCCGGCCTCAGCCGGTTCTGGCCACGGTCCGCCTGAAGGCGGACACGACGCCCGTCACGATCACGACGCCCGTCACGACGATCCGCCGCGCGGCGCTCGTGGCACAGGTCTTTAGAGCTGTGCTGCACAGGTCTTCAGACCAGTGGCACAGGTCTTCAGACCTGTGCAATTCCTGCCTCGTCGGGTGCCTCCCGGATTGCCAACTTTCGCCAACCGGCTGGCGGACCGGCCCGCTTTCGGCGCAATTCCGCGCGGCGGCCTGGCGCGCCGATTGCTCCCGCACGGACCCACGGCCATGCTCTCGTCCTTCCGCACCGCCGCGGTGTTCGGCGTCGAGGCCTGCCAGGTGCGGGTCGAGGTGGACGTGTCGTTCGGGCTGCCGGGCTTCACGATGGTGGGCCTTCCCGACGCGAGCGTGCGCGAGAGCCGGGACCGCGTGCGCAGCGCGATTCGGAACTCGGGCTACGAGTTCCCGCCACACCGGATCACCGTGAACCTCGCGCCGGCCGACCTGCGCAAGGCGGGCGCGGCCTTCGACCTGCCGATTGCGCTTGGCGTGCTCGCCGCGTCGGGACTGGTGACGCGGCGCCACGTGGAGGATACGCTGCTGATCGGCGAGCTGTCGCTCGACGGCGCGATCCAGCCGGCGCGAGGCGTGCTGCCCATTGCCGCGGCGGCCCGCCGCGACGGCGTGCCCGGCCTGCTGCTGCCGCGGGCGAACGCGCCCGAGGCCGCGGTCGTCGAGGGCCTCCGCCTGTACCCGGTCGCGACCCTGGCGGAAGCGGTGGCGGCGATCAACGACCCGCGGCCGCAGGCGGTCGTGCCCTCGCCGCCCGCGTCGGGCACCGAGGTCTTTGACGATCTGGCCGACGTCCGGGGGCAGGCGCTCGCCCGCCGGGGGCTCGAGATCGCGGCGGCCGGCGGTCACCATCTCCTGATGACCGGGCCGCCCGGCACGGGCAAGACGATGCTGGCGCGACGGCTGCCGGGAATCCTGCCGGACCTGACCTTCGACGAAGCGCTCGACGTGACGGCGATTCACTCGGTGGCCGGCCTGCTGGCGCCGGGCGCCGGTCTCGTGACGCGCCGGCCGTTCCGCGCGCCGCACCATACGATCTCCGACGCCGCGCTCGTGGGCGGCGGCGTCGTCCCGCGGCCCGGCGAGATCAGCCTGGCGCATCGCGGCGTGTTGTTCCTCGACGAGATGCCGGAGTTCAGCCGGCGGGTGCTCGATGCGCTGCGCCAGCCGATCGAGGAGGGGTGCGCGCGGATCGCGCGCGCCGCGCGCACCGCGGTGTTCCCGGCGCGGTTTGTGCTCGTCGCCGCGATGAACCCGTGCCCCTGCGGTCATCTCGGCGACGCGGTGAAGCCCTGCCGCTGCACGCCGCTGCAGATCGATCGGTACCGCGGGCGGATTTCAGGCCCGCTGCGCGACCGGCTCGACCTGACGGTCGAGGTCGCGGCCCTGCGCTACGACGAGCTGACGCGGCCCGATGGCCGCGAGCCGTCGGCGGCGGTGCGCGCGCGTGTCCTGGCGGCGCGCGCCCGGCAGCGCGCGCGGCACGGCGGGCACGGCCCTGGCCTCAACGCCCGGCTGCCACCGCGGCTCGTCCGCCGCCTCTGTCGGCCCGACGCCCGCGGCGCGCGCCTGCTCGAGCACGCCGTCACGAAGCTGGGCTTCTCGGCGCGCGCCTACGACCGCGTCCTCAAGGTCGCGCGGACGATCGCCGACCTGGCTGGCGCGGATAACATCGAGGTTGCTCACATAGCGGAGGCGCTTCAGTATCGAGACCAACAGGGATCCGGCCTCTGATGTCTCTGTTTCGCCGGTGGCCCTGGCGCCTCTGCCCTCGGCGTGTCCCTCACATTCAGCGGCGGTCAGCCAGTCGTCCGCCGGGTGTGTGGCGAGGGATCGCGCCGTGCCCTTTGCGCTCTTGCCGGTGTTCACCGACTCAGGCGCTGCGCCGCCAACCGGTCACGGGGCACACACCGGGTGACTCTATGAATCTGCCGGCGGAGCCGCAAGAACCACTCCCTCGGTATGCCGGATGACCTCGTACGCAATTGAGCCGGGCGTCATACGCTTCTGCCCGCGCGCCAGGCCCATGACGATTAACCCCGCCTCTGCGCCCCGGGCGGCTTCGCTGATTCCGTCCGCGACGGTGGCTGCGGATACGGTCAGGACCTCGGTGTCGGCCGGCAAATGGTACCGCTCCACTAGACATCTTCTAAAGCCCGTGTCCTTACGAATGAAGCAAGTTTTGGGCTTTAGAAGCTGTCTTAGTTGCGGCCGCTCTGCGGCCGCCTAGTAGCGAAGATTCGCCGTCCTGGCCCGCTGGTCCGTCACTCGGCGGTTTGAGGCGAAGCTTCGCTACTCCCCTGAGCTCAGACGCTTGCACCTCCGGTTCCCCCCGACGGTTCACACAGGCGAGAAGGAGTGGCTCGTGAGAGGTACGGCGGAGGTTTATTGCCACTCGCAGCTGCTCGATGTTCTCGCGGATCGGATCAATCGGCACGAGAATGCGGCCCAGGTGAAAGATCGGGCGCGTTGCCTCAAGCGACACGAGTTCCGTCTGGAATGGAGGGATGACCATGACCGTCGTCTGGGCGTTTCGAAGCACGTGACGCGCCACGGATCCGATAACGACCTCGCGCAGTCGACCATGGCCGCGGGTACCCATTACCACAAGGTCTGCTTGGTGGCGGCCTGCGGCGAGAAGAATCGCCTGAGCCGGATCACCGTACGCGATTTCGAGGTTCACGCTGGGTAGGTACGGCAGGCCGGATGGGACATGCTGCCACACGAAGTCCTGCAAGGCTTTCTCGTGTGCGGCTCGAATCGTGGCTTGATCGGAACCATGTGGCGCCGGCGCGTGCACGACCGTCAACACGTCGAGCCGCCCGTTCGGCGCAGCCAAGGCGACAGCGTTGTACAACGCAGCGGCTGATCGGTTATCTAACTCGACGGCGCACAACACGCTGCTGAACAGACAGGAAGGGCCCGCCAGTGAGCGTCCGCCGGAATGGTCAGACATTTACACCCCGGGAGAACTCTAAAGCCAACTAATCGCTCGCGCAAGTGTGGCTGATTCCGTGGTAATTTCTCCTGAGCGTCTGGACCGTGTCTCCTTTCACGAGGTCAGCCATGTCACGTTGGCGTCGCCCGCTCGCGCTCGTTTCGTTCGTCGCGCTCGTCCTGCTCCTCTCCGGCCGCGGCACCGCGGATGAGGGTTTCTGGCTCTTCAACGCGCCCCCGAAGGCCGCCATCGCGCAGGCGCTCGGCTTCGAGCCGACCGACGCCTGGCTCGGCCGCCTCCAGCGCTCGGCCATCAGGTTCGGCGGCGCGTCGGGCTCGTTCGTGTCGCCCGACGGCCTGGTGCTGACGAACCATCACGTCGGGCTCAGGACGCTTCAGCGCCTGAGCACGCCCGAGCGCGACCTGGTGCAGCACGGGTTCTACGCCTCGACGAAGGCCGAGGAGCTGAAGGCGCCCGACATGGAGCTGCGGGTGCTCATGAGCGTGGAGGACGTCACCACGACGGTGGACGCGGCCGAGACGCCGGACATGACGCCGGCCGTCGCCTTCGCCGCGCGGCGCGCCGCCATCGCCGCGATCGAGAAGGCCTCCGAGCAGGACACGGGTCTCAAGAGCGACGTGGTCACGCTCTACCAGGGCGCGCTGTACCATCTCTATCGCTACAAGACCTACACGGACGTGCGCCTCGTGTTCGCGCCGGAGTTCGACGCCGCCTTCTACGGCGGCGACCCGGACAACTTCACCTACCCGCGCTACTGCCTCGACGTCTGTTTCTTCCGCGTCTACGAGCAGGACAAGCCGGCGCGAGTGCCCGACTACCTGCCGTGGTCGCTCGAGGGCGCGAAGGACGGCGACCCGGTGTTCGCGGCCGGTCACCCGGGCGCGACACAACGGCTGAACACCGTGGCCCACCTCGAGTACCTGCGCGACACGGGCATCCCGTGGGCGCTCGGCACGCTCGAACGGCGGCACGCGGCGCTGGTGCGCTACGCGGCGAAGGGCGCCGAGGCAGCGCGGCAGGCGAAGGACGAGATCTTCGGGCTCGAGAACAGCCTGAAATCGTACCGCGGGCAGATCGGCGGGCTGCGCGACGAGACGCTGATGGACACGCGGCGCAGGACAGAGGCGCGCCTGCGCGACGCGGTCGCCGCCGACGCGGCCATGCGCGGGAAGTTCGGCGGCGCCTGGGACGCCGTGGCCGCCGCGCGGCGCATGTACACGTCGTTCTACCAGGAGTACTCGTTCACCGAGGGCGCGTACGGCTTCAATGCACGGTACTTCTCGCTGGCGCGCACGATCGTGCGACTCGTCGCCGAGACGAAGAAACCGGACGCGGAGCGGCTGCCGGAGTTCACCGAGAGCCGCCTCGCGTCACTCGAGCGCTCGCTCTACTCGCCGTCGCCGATCTACCCGGCGCTCGAGCAGGCCAAGCTCGCCGACTCGCTCGCGGTGATGGTGGAGACACTCGGCGCGGAGCATCCGCTCGTGAAGCAGACGCTTGGCGGGCTCCCGGCGGGCGCCGTCGCCGCGACGCTCGTCGGCGGCACGACGCTCGGCGACGCCGACGCGCGGAAGGCGCTCGTCGCGGGCGGCGCGCCGGCGCTCAACGCCTCGACCGACCCGATGATCGCGCTGGCGCGCGCGGTGGACGCGGAGTCGCGCCGCCTCCGCAAGCGGTACGAGGACGAGGTGGCGAGCGTCGAGCGGGACGCGTACGCGAAAATCGCGCAGGCGCTGTTCTCCGTCGAGGGGCCCGCGGCCTATCCGGATGCCACCTCGACGCTGCGGATCGCCTACGGCCGGGTGCGTGGCTACGAGGAGCAGGGGCGGACGATTCCGCCGTTCACGAACTTCGCGGGGCTCTACGCCCGCGCCGCGGCGCACGAGTCCCAGCCGCCGTACCGGATCGTGGATCGCTGGGTGGACAAGAAGGCGGCGCTGAAGCTCGAGACGCCGTTCAACTTCGTGTCGACGCTCGACATCGTCGGGGGCAACAGCGGCTCGCCGGTGGTGAACCGGGCCGGCGAGGTCGTGGGGGTCATTTTCGACGGCAACATCCAGTCGCTGCCCGGCTACTTCATCTACGACGCGGGGGTGAACCGGGCCGTGTCGGTCGACGCGCGGGGAATCCTGGAGGCGCTCAGGACCGTCTACGGCGCCGAGCGCCTCGTGAGCGAGATCACCCGGGCGGCGACCGGGTCGCGGCCCTGAGGGCTCCGTGTCCGGGCTGGCGATCGGCGAAAGAAAGGCCTGTCCGCGCGACATTCGCCGTGTGTTCGCTGCTGTCGGCTTCCCCGGCGGCCGACGGATGTGATACAGTCACGCGATTTGTCTGCACCGGCCGGGTGGCCGCCGCGCCGGTGTCGAGCAGGCATCACCGTCACGCACAAGGGACCCCACGACCGGACTCGACTCGTCGCCCCGAAACTGAAGACCGTCGCGCGCCGACGGCGTAACTGAAACTATGGCTTCGAGACGCTACACGCTGCTGCTTGCCGACCGATCGACGGGCGTCGTGCGCCGCTTCACCGTCTCGTTGCGGCCCGCGCTCGCCGTGGTCGCCTCGATCCTCGCGCTGCCGGTGCTCATGGGCCTCGGGGCGCGCTGGAGCGCCCGAGCCGACATCGCGGGCCTGCGCTCGACCAATGTGGCGCTCGTCATGGAGAACGAAAGCTACCGGGCCGCGACGGGCCAGCTGGCGGCGCAGGTCTCCTCGCTGCAGACCGCGGTGAGCGAGATCAGCGATCGCACGGCGCTGGACCCGAACGTCCAGAAGGCGATGGACAAGCTGCCCGCGATGGTGCGGAACAGCGCGATGGGCGGCGGCTCGCCGAGCGCGTCGGCCGGGACGTTCGTGTCGGCGACGCTCTCGTCGCCGGAGAACACCTTCGGCGTGCTGCGTGATCTGCTCGGGCTGCTCGAGACGCGGCTCGAAACCGTGCGGTACGGCGTCGAGCGGCGGCAGGCGCTCGGGGCCGCCACGCCGTCGATGTGGCCGGCGGCGGGCTGGCTGTCCTCGGCGTTCGGCAACCGGACGGATCCGTTCACGGGACGGCCAGACTTTCACCCCGGCATCGACATCTCCGCCGACAAGGGCACGCCGATCTACGCGACGGCGGACGGCACGGTGGAATCCGCCTCGTACAGCGGCGCGTACGGCAACCTCGTCGTGCTCGACCACGGCTTCGGGATCTCGACGCGCTACGGGCACATGTTGCGGTTCGCCGTGAAAGCCGGCGACGGCGTCCAGCGCGGAGGCCTGATCGGCTACATCGGCCAGACCGGGCGGGCCAACGGGCCGCACGTCCACTACGAGGTCTGGTTGAACGGCCGCATGCTCAACCCGCTGCGCCTGTTGACGACGCCGCGGCCGCAGCCTTGAGATCGCGCCAGACCTCTTCCCCGGCTCGTCGCGCGGCCGCGGGACGAGCCTCCGCCGGTTGACGCCCCCCGCAACCTCCCGTAAAATCGCGAGATACCCTGGTCGAGACGGCCGCCTCCGAGCGGGTCGCCCTCGCACCCGGGCTGGCCCCGTTCGATGTTGAACACCCTCCTCGCCAAGGTCATCGGCACCCAGAACGAACGCGATCTGAAGCGCCTGCGGCCGTACGTCGAGCAGATCAACGCGCTCGAGCCGTCGGTCCAGGCGCTGACCGACGAGCAGCTCAGGGCCAGGACCGCGGAGTTCCGCACGCGCGTGGCGCAGGGCGCCGCGCTCGACGATCTGCTGCCCGAGGCCTTCGCGGTCGTCCGCGAGGCGGGCCTGCGCACGCTGAACATGCGGCACTTCGACGTGCAACTGGTCGGCGGCATCGTGCTGCACCGCGGGAAGATCGCCGAGATGAAGACCGGCGAGGGCAAGACGCTCGTCGCGACGCTCCCCGCGTATCTGAACGCGCTCCAGGGCAAGGGCGTCCACGTCATCACGGTGAACGACTACCTCGCCCGCCGAGACTCGGAGTGGATGGGGCGCATCTACCGGTTCCTCGGCATGACGGTCGGCGTGATCCAGCACGAGCTGAACGACGCCGAGCGGCAGGTCGCCTACGGCTGCGACATCACGTACGGCACGAACAACGAGTTCGGCTTCGACTACCTGCGGGACAACATGAAGTTCGACCTCGCGCACTACGTGCAGCGGGGCCATCACTTCGCCATCGTGGACGAGGTGGACAGCATCCTGATCGACGAGGCGCGGACGCCGCTCATCATCTCGGGCCCCGCCGAGCAATCCACCGACCTGTACTACGAGGTGGATCGGATCATCCCCCGGCTCACGCCCGGCGCCGTCACGCAGGGCAACGTGAAGGCCGAGGATCGCGAAGCGCTCGAGGCCACCGGCGACTACCTCAAGGACGAGAAGCACAAGACGGTCACGCTGACCGAGGGCGGCATCGCGAAGGCCGAGAAGCTGCTCGCGCACCGGCTGCAGCCCGGCGGGCTGTACGAACCGGTCAACATGCCGCTGCTCCACCACATCAACCAGGCGCTGCGCGCCCACACGCTCTTCCACCTCGACGTCGAGTACATGATCAAGGATGGCGCCGTGGTCATCGTGGACGAGTTCACGGGCCGGTTGATGCCGGGGCGCCGGTGGAGCGACGGGCTGCACCAGGCGGTGGAAGCGAAGGAAAAGGTCAAGATCGAGCGGGAGAACCAGACGCTCGCGACCGTCACCTTCCAGAACTACTTCCGCAAGTACGCCACGCTCGCGGGCATGACCGGCACGGCCGACACCGAGGCCGAGGAGTTCAACAAGATCTACAAGCTGGACGTGATGGTCATCCCGACCAACCGCCCGCTCCGGCGCGTCGAGGAGGCCGACGCGGTCTACCGCACCGAGAAGGAGAAGCACGAGGCGATCGTCGAGGACGTCCTCGACCAGCAGAACCAGGGACGGCCGGTGCTCGTCGGCACGGTGTCGATCGAGAAGTCGGAGCGGCTCTCGACGATGCTCAAGCGGCGCGGCATCAAGCACGTCGTGCTCAACGCGAAGTACCACGCGCAGGAAGCCGAAATCGTCGCACAGGCCGGCCGCAAGGCCACGGTGACGATCGCGACGAACATGGCGGGCCGCGGCACCGACATCCTCCTCGGGGGCAACCCCGAGTTCATGACGCGCCAGCGCTGCCTGGCCGACGAGATCGCCGATCGGCTGCCGAAGGGGCAGGAGAAGTTCGTCGACGACGACGAGTTCGTCTACTTCTACCACCTGGAAGCGTTCTATCGGGTGCCGCGCGCGGAGTACGAGCGGCTGTTCCGGGAGTTCAAGCAGGAGACCGACGCGGAGCACGAGGAGGTCGTGGCCAGCGGCGGGCTCCACATCATCGGCAGCGAGCGGCACGAGGCGCGGCGCATCGACAATCAGCTGCGCGGGCGCGCCGGGCGCCAGGGCGACCCGGGCTCGTCCCGCTTCTTCCTCTCGCTCGAGGACGACCTGATGCGCATCTTCGGGTCGGACCGCATTTCGGGCCTGATGCAGCGGCTGGGCATGGAGGAAGGCATCCCCATCGAGCACAAGATGGTGACGCGCGCCATCGAGCGCGCGCAGAAACAGGTCGAGGCGCAGAACTTCTCCGTCCGCAAGCACCTGCTCGAGTACGACGACGTGATGAACAAGCAGCGCGAGAGCGTCTACGCGCTGCGCCGCGAGCTGCTCGATGGAACGATCGCGCTCGGCGAGGGCGAGGGCGCCGAGGTCGTCGACACGCGCGGTTACCTGCTCAGGCTCGCCGAGGATCTGCTCGACGGGATCATCGACACCTACGTCGGCCGCGACGTGGACCCGGACGACTGGGACACGGGGGCCCTCGCTCAGGCGGCGGCCGAGATGTTCGCGATCGATGTCAAGGAGCTGGCCGACCTCGGGCTCACGGACAAGACGGCCGACGAGATCCGCGACGCCATCTGGACCAAGGCGGTCGAGCGCTACGACGCCAAGGAGCAGGTGATCGAGGGGTCCATCCTTCGCCGGGTCGAGCGCGACATCATGCTCCAGATCGTCGACTCGCAGTGGAAGGACCACCTCTACAGCCTCGACCATCTCAAGGAAGGCATCGGGCTGCGCGGCTACGGCCAGCGCGACCCGCTCGTCGAGTACAAGCGCGAGAGCTTCCAGCTCTTCCAGGGGATGAAGGAGCGGATCGACGAGGAGAGCGTCCGCTACCTCTTCCGGCTGCAGCCGGTGCTGCAGGGCGGTCCGGCCGGCACCGAGGTCCAGCGGCCGGCGGCCCGCCGGGCGACGCCGATGACGATGAACGCGCCGGCGGCGGCCAGCCCGTTCGCCGGGGCGCCGCGCGGCGGGGGCGGCGGCGGACAGGCCCCGCGCCCGGCGCGCACCGGCGGCGACGATGTCGTCCAGACGGTGCGGCGCGAGGAGCCCAAGGTCGGCCGCAACGACCCGTGCCCGTGCGGCAGCGGGAAGAAATACAAGAAGTGCCACGGGGCTTAGAGGCCCGGCGCAGGAGCTGAACAGGCATGACGATCCAGACCGACGCGCTCACCCCTGACCGGATAGCGGAGGGCCTGGCGCTCGCCCTGACCTTCGACGACGTCCTGCTCGTGCCCCGGCACTCGCGTGTCCTCCCCAGTCAGGTCAGCGTCACGACGCGCCTCACCCGCAACATCGGCCTCAACGTTCCGCTGGTCAGCGCGGCGATGGACACGGTGACCGAGTCGCGCCTGGCGATCGCCATCGCCCAGCACGGCGGCCTCGGCATCATCCACAAGAACCTCTCGATCGAGGAGCAGGCGTCCGAGGTGGACCGGGTCAAGCGCTCCGAGAGCGGCATGATCGTCAACCCGATCACGCTCTCTCCCCAGAACCGGATCTACGAGGCGCTCGACCTGATGAAGAAGTACCGGATCTCGGGGGTGCCGATCACCGAGAACGGCCACAAGGAAGGCCGGCTGGTCGGCATCCTGACCAACCGCGACCTGCGGTTCGAGACCGACGTGGACCGGCCGATCTCGGCCATCATGACCCGTGAGAATCTCATCACCGTCCCCGTCGGGACGACGCTCGACGAGGCGCGCGAGATCCTGCACCGCCACAAGGTCGAGAAGCTGCTGGTGGTCGACCAGGACTTCATGCTGAAGGGCCTGATCACGGTCAAGGACATCCAGAAGATGATCACGTACCCCGGGGCGTGCAAGGACAGCCTCGGGCGCCTGCGGGCCGGCGCCGCCGTCGGCGTCGCCAGGGACACGATGGCCCGCGCCGAGGCGCTGGTCGCCGCGCACGTGGACGTGCTCGTGGTGGACACGGCCCACGGCCACTCCCAGGCTGTGCTCGACACCGTGAAGGCCCTCCGGCAGCGGTTGCCGGATGTCGACCTGATCGCGGGCAACGTGGCGACGGCCGACGCCACCGAAGCCCTGGTCGGCTGCGGCGTGGACGCCGTGAAGGTGGGCATCGGCGCCGGATCGATCTGCACGACCCGCGTCGTGGCGGGCATCGGCGTGCCGATGATCACCGCGATCGCCGAGTGCGCGCGCGTCGCGCGGGCGCACGGCGTGCCGGTCGTCGCCGACGGCGGCATCCGGTACTCGGGCGACATCACCAAGGCGCTGGCCGTGGGCGCGAGCGCCGTGATGATCGGCAGCCTCTTTGCCGGCACCGACGAGAGCCCCGGCGAGATGGTGCTGTTCCAGGGGCGCAGCTTCAAGGAATACCGCGGCATGGGGTCGATCGGCGCGATGCGCAAGGGCAGCCGCGACCGCTACTTCCAGGACGAGTTCGACCTCGAAGGGGGAACCGCCGAGATCGGCGAGAAGCTGGTGCCCGAGGGGATCGAAGGGCGCGTCCCCCACAAGGGGAGCGTGGCCGCGATGATCCACCAGCTCGTCGGGGGCCTGCGCGCCGGCATGGGCTACTGTGGCTGCGAGACGATCCCGGATCTCCAGCGCGAGGCGCGCCTGACCCGCGTGACCGCCGCCGGCGTCCGCGAGAGCCACGTGCACGATGTGGTGATCACGAAGGAGGCGCCGAACTACAGGATGGAATAGAAATAGGAGGCAGGAGGCAGGAGAAGAGAGCGTTTCGATTCTCACTCCTGACTCCTGACTCCTGACTCCTCAATTCTCAATTCTCACTTCCCTCACCTCTCCCTCTCCTTCGATCCGCACCACCACCGCGTCGTCGATCGGCCGAGGCAGCCGGTCCGCCCACTCGATCGCGACGATGCCTTGTCCGTCGCCCAGCTCCTCGAGGCCCAGGCCGTCCACCTCTGCGCGCTCGAGCCGGTAGAGATCGACGTGGTAGAGCCGCGTGGGGCCGGCGTATTCCTGGATCAGCGTGAACGTCGGGCTCGAGACCTCGTCGGGGCTGGCGCCGAGCCCTTCGGCCAGCCCGCGCACGAACGCGGTCTTCCCCGCGCCGAGATCCCCGTAGAGCAGGACCACGGCACCCGGCCCCAGACGCCGCCCCAGGTCGCGCGCGACGGCCATCGTCTCGGCTTCGGAGTGGGTCGTGTGGGTGGACATGGGGGGGCGACAGGCTCGGTACTCGGTACTCGGGGCTCGGTACTCGGGGCTCAGCGGGGTCACGCCGCAAGCGGGTCCCACGCTCCCCGTGCGACCGCGGCAGCGGCGACGGCTACGACGTGCCCTGGGGCTTGACCTTGCGGCGGGCGGTCAGCTCGAGCACGGCGTCGCCCAGCCGCGCGAGCAGGTCGGTCGCGGTCATCGCGATTTCGCCTTCGTCCGCCTCGGCGAGGTCGCCGGCGAGGCCGTGGATGTAGACGGCCACCTTGGCGGCGGCCTCGGCGTCGAGCAGCTGTCCGAACCAGGCGCCGACCATGCCGGTCAGCACGTCGCCGGTGCCGCCGGTCGCCATGCCCGGGTTCCCGGTGAGGTTGACGAAGACGCGCCCCTCCGGCGTCGCGATGACCGTCCGGTGCCCCTTGAGGACCACGTGGACCTTGTGGTTCTCGGCGAAGCCGCGCGCGCACTCGACGCGGTCCGCCTGCACCTCGTCGACGGTCACGCCCAGCAACCGGGCCATCTCGCCCGGGTGGGGCGTGATGACGATGTCCACGCCGTCGCGCCCCATGAGGCGGTCGGGATCCTCGACGAACGCGTTCAGGGCGTCGGCGTCGAGGACGAGCGGCACGCCGGCGCGCTCCACCAGGCCGTGCACGAACGCCACGGTGCCGGGCGCGGCGCCGAGCCCCGGCCCGACGGCGATCACGTCGGTCTCCATCTCGAGCACGCGGTCGAGCGCCGCGAAGTCCACGCCGCCGCTCGCCGTCTCCTCGAGCGGCTCGGTCATGTACTCGGGCGCCATCGCGGCGACGATCGCCTGCGCGCTGCGCGGCGTCGCCACCGTGACCAGGCCGGCGCCTGACTTGAGCGCGCCCATCGCGGACAGGTGCGCCGCCCCCGTCTTCCCCACCGACCCGGCGACGACGAGCACGCGGCCGAAGTCCCCCTTGTGCGCGTCGGCCGCGCGGCTCTGCACCAGCTCGCGCACGTGCTCGCGGGTCAGCAGCCACAGCGACGGCCCGCCCAGCTGCTCGATGACGGGCGACGGGATGCCGATGTCGGCGATCACCAGGTCCCCCGTGTGCGTCTCGGCCGGCGGCAGCACCAGCGGCAGCTTCGGCGCCGCCATCGTCACGGTCAGCGTCGCCTCGATCGCCTGGCCGACCACCTGGTGGGTGTCCGCCAGCAGGCCCGTCGGCAGATCGACGGACACCACCGGGATGGGCGACGCGTTGACGTCCGCGACGACGGTCTCGTACAGCCCGCTCAGCGCGGTCTTGAGCCCGGTGCCGAAGAGCGCGTCGACGATCAGGTCGGACCGCGAGATCTCCGAGTAGTGCAGCTCCCAGGCCTGCGCGTCGGTCACCTCGACGACGGTGATGCCGAGGCGGCCCAGCATCTCGAGGTTGACGCGGGCATCGCCGCGCACGTCGGCGACCTGGCCCAGCAGGAAGACCGAGCAGGCCACGTCGCGCTGCGCGAGGGTGCGCGCGACGACGAAGCCGTCGCCGCCGTTGTTGCCACGGCCGCAGAGGATGGCGACGTGCCGCAGGGCGAGGTCGTCGAACGCCGCTTCGATGGCCGCCACGACCTGGCGCCCGGCGTTCTCCATGAGGACGAGGGAGGGCACGCCGATCTCCTCGATCGTCCGGCGATCGGCCTCGCGCATCTGAGCGGCGTTGAGCACTCGCATGCCGGAGTTGGAGTCTAGCACATCGTGGCCGGCGCTTCGCCGTTTCCTGTACACTAGAGAGCCTGTGAACCCTCCGATCGCCGCGCCGCGCGCGCGGCTCGTCCCCGGGCTCGTCGGCCGCGCCGACGTCGAGCTGGTGGTCGTGTCGAACCCGGAGACGCCCGACCGCACGCTCGCCATCAAGGGACTGGGATCGTCACCGCTCCCCTGGCTCGTCGAGTCGGCCCGGCTGCTCGAGCGGATGGGCGCGACCGACCTGGCGTATCCCTGCAACACCGCCCACTACTTCCTGCACCGGGCCACGTCTGAAGACCTGACGCTCCGGGCGCCGCTCGTGGACATGATCCACGAGACCGTCGCGGCCGTGGCCGCGGCGGGGCTGTCCCGGATCGGCCTGCTCGCGACGACCGGAACCATCAGCACCGGCCTCTACCAGGACGCGTTCGAGGCGAGGGGCGTCTCGGTCGTCGTGCCGGAGCAGGTGCCCGGCCGGCCCGAGGGCCCGGACCTGGACGGCGAGGGGCGCGTGGCCCCCGACGCGTACGCCCGTCACGGCGCGAGCCCCGGGCGGGCGCTCGACCGGCCGGGGCTCGGCGCACTCGTGTCGTTCCTGGTCGACCTGCTCGGCGAGCAGGAAGGGCTCGTGATGGAGACCGTCCGCGGCGCGCTGGGCGTGAAGGCCGGCTACACGGCGGGCGTGCCCGTGCAGCTTGCGGCCGAGGCCGGCCGGCGGCTGGTCGCCCGGGGCGCACAGGCGCTCGTGCTGGGCTGTACCGAGCTGCCGCTGGTGTTCACCGGACGCTCGGCCACGCTCGAGGGGCGCGACGTGCCGCTCGTCGATCCGACGGCCGTGGTCGCCGAGCGGCTGCGGGCGCGGCCCGGGCCGCACGGGATCGCCGGCGGCCTGGGACCCGAAGCGACGATCGATCTGCTGGTGAAGATGGGCGCGCCGCGCGAGTTCACGGACCTCCTGTACGACATCCTGCGCGCCACGGTCGCCGAGCTGGGCGCGCGCCGCGACCAGGATCACCTCAAGCTGTTCGCGATCGCAGGGCCGGACATCGTGGGCGCCGCGCGGCGGCTGGCGGGCGCCGGCGCCGGGTTCCTGGTGCTGACCCGCGACGCGGCGGGAGACGAGCGCGCGGTGGAGGCCGCCACCGGCCTGCCGGTGGTCGTGGACCGGGCGGATCGGCAGGCGGGCGTCGAGGTCGTCCGCCGCGCCGTCGCGGTTCCGGCGACGCCCTGAGACGAGGTCGACAGGCGGAGCAGCGGATGGCAGCCATCGTCAACGTGAACGGCCGGATCTGCGCGGAACAGGACGCGACGATCTCGGTCTTCGACCACGGCTTTCTGTACGGCGAGGGCGTCTACGAGGTGCTGCGCACCTACGGCGGCGAGCCCTTCCTGCTCGACAGGCACCTGCGGCGTCTCCGCTACTCGGCCGGCGCGATCGCGCTCGAGCTGCCGCTGGACGATGCCGGGTGCGGAGCGCGGATCCGGGAGACGATCGCCGCGCTGCCGGTCGCGCCGCCGGGGCGGAGCGAGTACTACATCCGGGTGATCCTCACCCGCGGCGTCGGCGAGCTGGGCTACGATCCGACGTCCTGCCCCACCCCGACGCTCCTCATCATCGTCAAGGCGCTGACCGGTCCCCCGGCGTGGTATTTCGCGCGGGGCGTGCGGCTGGCGCTCGTGTCGATCGTGCGCAACCATCCCGGCACGGTGAACCCGCTCATCAAGTCGAACAACCTGCTGAACAACGCGCTGGCGATGCAGGAGGCGCTGCGCAAGGGGGCGGCCGAGGCGCTGATGAAGAACTACTGCGGCGAGATCGCGGAGTGCTCGCAGTCGAACATCTTCATCGTCACGGACGGGCGGGTAGCGACGCCCCCGCTCGGTGCCGGGCTGCTGGCGGGCATCACGCGCGAGTTCCTGTTCGAGGTGGCGCCCGAGGCAAGGGTGGCGATCGAGGAGCGGACGATCCATGAGGCCGATCTCTACGCCGCGGAGGAAGCGTTCATCACCGGGACGACGTTCGAGGTGACGCCGGTGGTGGAGATCGACGAACGGGCGATTGGCACGGGGAAACCAGGGCCCGTGGCCAGGCGGCTGCTCGAGACGTACCGGAAGCGGGCACTGGCGACGGTAGGCAGCGGGGCCTAGCAGGCCGTGGTGAAAGTCGACACGGCCTGCGAGGTCACGGAGGGCGTGGCCACCGCGTCAGAGATCACG